>Ga0209349_1000124_pt1 | contig 41878 bp, 36 predicted proteins | sample ETNvirnome_2_130_FD_184067 | JGI IMG/M metagenome (GOLD analysis project Ga0209349, IMG submission 184067) | Marine viral communities from the Pacific Ocean - ETNP_2_130 (SPAdes) (version 2) | ecosystem: Environmental > Aquatic > Marine > Oceanic | place: Pacific Ocean | collected 2013-06-22
CTAGGCAGAACCCTTCGGGCAGCGCCTGTTTGGCATTGATGCTGCGTTATCGCCTATTTATGGGGAATAACCACACCACATAGGCTCTGCCTTGCCTAAATACCAAACAGACTGCTGCAAATTTAACCTTGAAAGATCAACAGACCCTAGTTTAACTGGGCTTTATACTGATATGCTTAGATGCGGAGTATTGTTACGCTTAATTAAAAGTAAACAGCGTTAAAGGTTGCAAGTTGCTTGCCTGCCTCATTTTGTAATACTAATTTTTCACCGTTAATTTGCCATTGCGTTGCTGCTTGCAGCACACCCGCCATGGCGCTTTCTTGTTCCATATTTTCATGACACATTTTTTGCGTGGTTGCTAACTGCGTAAAAGTAACCGTTTGCTTCGATACTTCATAACCGCCATTAAAGTTATTGCACCCTAAAAAACCGTGCACAGTGTTGTCACTATTAAATTGAATAAATGGCTCTTTAGTATTCACTTCAACGGGATTGCCATCGATTAAAACGGCTTTGAAGTAGGTATTTACTAAGTCAACGTCTGGCTTTGACGCTACTTTTGAAACAATAATTTCTAAAGGCTTTGATGAGGCCGTATTAGCAAAAGGCGAGTTACTTGTTGTGCTGGTGTATAGTAAGTTTCCTTGATTATTAATGGTTGCGCGCACGCTGTAGCGATGGGCTGGATCAATTTTTTCAAGGTTGTATTCAAGCTCTACTTTATACGGCGGTGCGCCTACTAAATCAATTACCTGCTCAGAAATAACGGTTGCTGCCACATCCATTTTTGACACATCAACCAAGGTAACGGTTAGCTGTGAATTAGGCGCTAATAGGCTGCGATCTAGGTAGCTAACTTGCACTGGTAGAGAGGCTGTTGTTTGTTTCACAGCGCTATTTTGCTGTGCGGTGTCATCGTTACATGCGCTAAGCATAAGTGTGCCACTTGCTAAAAAACATAGGCCTGCAACCGACTTTAAGATTGAGTTTGGCTTTGGTGAGAACATAACAGTTCCTAGATATAATTACGGATATAAACAGTAGCATACGGCTAAGTTACTTAATCATCGCTTAACTTGTAAATACAGCCAATACAGAAAGTTGAGATATAAAAAAAGACGCTTGGCGCCTTGATTCGTTACTTATTTTTTAACGTATTTAGTTAAAATTACAATACGTTGTCCATCAACACGCCCTTCAATATGTTCTGGGTTGCTAGTTAAGCCAATATTGCGCACAGCAGTACCGCGCTTTGCAGTTAAGCTGCTACCTTTCACATCTAAGTCTTTTATTAAGGTGACGGTATCGCCAGCTTGTAGCACTACGCCATTACTATCAATGTGTTTAATATCATCATCTTCAGCAAGCGCTTGCTGAGCCCATGTTAATGTGTCTTCTTCAAGGTAAATCATATCAAGTGCGTCTTGTGCCCAGCCATTATCGGCTGCTAGTCGTGTCAGCATGCGATAAGCAACAACTTGTACCGCCGGTGTTTGGCTCCACATGCTGTCATTTAAACAATGCCAATGAGTAGGAGTTAAATCGCGGGTGCCCTCAATTTGATCTTTACATGTTTGACAGGTGTAAATGCATTTATCTGAATGAGCTTCGGTAACTGGAGGTACTTCGTATACAGTTAAGTTATCTGTTGCTGCGCAGAGTTCACATTGGTTGTTGCTACGCTCTATTAAGGCTTGTTCAATGCTCATATTAGGGGCTCTTGTGAGTTTATAAAAAATTTATAATCGCATTATACCTTATAACCATAACCTTTGGGTATGCTCAGAGCGGCTGATAGCAGCAAAACCTTATAAAAAATAAGGTTAATAAAGGTTTTTATTTTAAGAATATAAATTTAGGCTTAGTCGCTTGTTTTTTATTCGAATTAAAATTGCAGCAAGTCTTTAAAGTTTCACTATACTGGTTAGGTATAACAATAAAAATAACGCTTACATCACTGCAAAACAGGAAGGGTAATGCCAAATAATCCAGACGTAAAAAATTCATCTATTTTGGTCACTCAATATATTGCTAGGCAACCCATTTTTCATGCTGATAGAAGCATTTTTGCCTTTGAGTTACTTTATCGCGATTCAGTTAATAATGCCTTTCCTGCGGGAACAACCGACGGGCAGGCCACTGGGCGACTTTTTTTTAATGCGTTAATGCTGGTTGGGGTGGAAAAGCTGGCGCTTAATCAGACCGTGTTTATAAACCTATCTAGCGAAGGGCTTTTAGAGGATTTACCTACATTATTGCAGCCTGAAAATACTGTAATTGAAATTGTTGAGCGTACTGAAAATATCGAGCTTGTTACTCAACGAGTAACTGAGCTAAAAAAAGCAGGGTATGTATTTGCGTTAGATGATTATGACGCGCATGAAAAATGGCAACCTTTGCTCAGTTTGGTTGATTATATAAAGCTTGAAGTAGAAGAGCCTATAATAAAAACCACCATGCTACTTAAAAAGCTCAAACGCAATCACCCTGAGGTTAAAATAGTGGTAGAGCGAATTGAAACCTATGACGAATTTAGGCAGCTTAAAGAAGCTGGATGCGATTACTTTCAAGGATTCTTTTTTGCACGGCCAGAAATGCTCAGTTACGGTAATGTTGAGCCGTTAAAAATGGCGGTTTTTGATTTATTGCGCTGCACATCTCGTCCTGACTTGGATTTTAACGAAATTAATCAACGTATTTCTAAAGATGTGGGTTTAACCGCACGTGTTCTCAAACTAGTTAATGCCCGCTCTGCTAATAAAAATTTAGTGATTACGTCAATTCCACAAGCGGTTGTGTATTTAGGGGAAGATTCTATTAGAAAGTTTGTACGAGTACTGGCGCTGAGCGAACTTGGCTCAGACAAACCTAGTGAGCTTACTCGTTTAGGTTTATGTAGAGCGCAGTTTATGCAATTGATTTTAGAGCCCGGCGGAAAGATTATTGCAGAGCAAGGCTATTTAGTCGGCTTGATGTCGGTGCTTGATGCTATTTTAGATATGGAACTGGAAGCTATTGCCAAAGAGTTTAGTTTAGGGGCTGAGTTATCTGGTGCACTTTTAAGTTTTGATGGCATGATGGGGAACTCATTACATTTAATAAAAGCAGTAGAAGAAGATAACTGGCAATTGGCTAAAAAGTTGCTAGAGACTATTCGCCCTGCATCAGATATAGAGCTGGTGTATACAGCCATGTTAGATGCGCGCCAATATGCGGATGAGTTATTAGCCACCATTATTGAACAAGACTAACGCAAAACGTTTGGGTATGATTGGCACATATTGATTTTACTTAGTATTACACCATGCGTTTACTTTTACCTATCACGACTATTTTAATTGCCTTAGCTTTATTGATCCCCGGGGTGACCCAGCCGGTGTTGAGTATGGAAGGCAAAATTGATAAATCTAAACTTGCTCAAGCCGGTATTGAAATGCTGGCAGATGAAGGAAATCAAAACACCCGTAATATGCTAATGATGATCTCGAGTATGTTGGGATTAGACAAACTTGAAGGCGAGATCAGCGCTTATCAAAAAACGCGTAGTATTTGGGGCACCGTTAACGAACTGGCCGATAACAAAAACTACTTAGTGGCGATATTAGTGGCGTTTTTTTCAATAGTGATCCCAACAATTAAGCTGCTGCTTCAATTGTTTTATTGTGCACTGAAGGAGACTTCGTTTAAGTACAAGCTTGGTAAAGTGATAATTGGCTTAAGTAAATGGAGTATGGTGGATGTGTTTGTTATTGCATTAATCGTGGCTTACATGGCTGGTAATGCAAACGCGAACTCAGAAGACTTACTTAATATGCATGCTGAGTTTGGTACTGGTTTTTGGTATTTTACCGGCTATTGCCTGTTCGCCATTGCGGCTAGTAGCTTGATAAAGCCAATGGTAAAAACCAGTTAATGATTGAGTTTTAAAGCCAGTTACCATAAACTTTTAGCGTCTATTTACTTTTAGGTTATTTCATTGCAACGTATTTACTGTATTTTAATCACGCTAACTTTGTTACTCACTTTTGTGGGTCAAGCTGTTGCGTCTGTATCTATGGTATGTGATGTGCCGCATATGAACATGGCAACCCATGCATCGATGCAGCATAGTGAAATGGCAATGAGTGACGACGCTGATACAACAACCATGTCTATGGATTGCTGTAGTGAGCAAAGCACGTTAACCCAAGATTGCAGTTGCCCAATGAGTGCTTGTAATTCGCATTCGGCCTTGCATGTAAACTCGCTATTTATAGCTTCCAAATTACCCTCTGAAAAAGTGCACCTTGCTGTCATGCAGCGCCAACCTAATTTTGCACGATCTCTTTATCGTCCTCCTATGCATGCATAACCGCAGGATAGGTGTGTTTAAAATCTAGTCATTTAGCTTTTTGTCATCTATCTGCTTAAAAAATTAATCGTTTTTTATTTTTTAATTTTAAGTGGAGCAAGTGATGAATCACTTCGCAGTATTAAAAGCTGTTTTTGTGAGCAGCTTATTGAGCATTAGTCTCTCTGTACACAGTGCTAAACTGAGTTTAAATGAGGCAATTAACTATGCCTTAAACCATGAGCCTTGGCTTAAAGCCAGCAAACAAAAACAAACATCAATTGAAGCAAAAAGTATTGCCGCAGGTACCTTACCTGATCCGGTACTCACGCTAGGGTTAATGAACTTACCAACCAATGGTTTTGCTTTTGATCAAGAGAATATGACCCAATTTAAAGTAGGAATTAGCCAATCGTTAAGCCGAGGCGATAGTTTAGCATTGCAGCAAAAAGCACTGTCTCAGTCGGCTGCGGCAGAGCCTTGGCTTCGTAAAGATAGACTCGCGCAGGTAAAAACCACAGTGACCGAGTCATGGCTCAACGCTTACAGAGCGCAGCGAACTATTGCACTTATTGAGCAGGACAAAGCCTTGTTTACTCAGTTAATCGATATTACCGAATCAAGTTATGTAAGCTCGGTGGGTAAAACACGCCAACAAGATATTATTCGTGCGCAATTAGAGCTAACCCGCCTTGAAGATAAACTAATGCAACTTGATCAACAGCTACAAGGTGCTAAAAAGCGGTTAACACAATGGTTGCCCATCGACATGCTAAGCCAGCCTGTTGGTGATGACTTTTCAGCGCTTGCAGCGTTAAAAAACTACACGGAATTAGAGTTTCAGCAATTAATGGCATTGCTATTAAAGCACCCCGCTATTATGGCGATTGATAATGCAATAGAGGCAAAGCAAACTCAAATAAGTGTGGCTGAGCAAGGCTATAAACCGCAAATTGGTGTGAATATGGGATATGGTTATCGCGATGATATGCCAATGGGTGGCTCACGAGCCGACCTTTTCTCTGTAGGAGTGAGTATAGATTTACCGCTATTTACCGACAATCGCCAAGATCAACTCGTTAATGCCGCGATTGCTGATAGCGAAGAGGCAAAAACACAAAAATTAATTGCCCTTAAAAAGCTACAAGGAATGTACTTTAAGGAAGTCAGCCAACTAACACGATTAAGTCAGCGAGCAGCGCTCTATAAAACTAAATTATTGCCGCAAATGGCCGAGCAATCCCAAGCGACCCTTAATGCTTATACTCGCGATGATGGTAATTTTTCGGATGTGATGCAAGCGCGGATCAGCGAATTAAATGCCAAAATAGACGCACTTAATATTCATGTTGATCAAAAAATTATTATTGCACGGTTAAATTATTACGCCAGTGCTGATGACGCCAGCTTAAAAAACTTATCACAGCAGGAGCTAACCTATGAATACTAATTTAAAATTGTCATTGGTGGCTATATGCAGTGCAGCGCTGACGGCCGGGGTGTTATTGAGCTTGCCAGCTGAGCACACTATGCCAAGCAATGACAAAACCAGTAGTAAAAAAGAGCCGCTTTATTGGGTGGCACCAATGGACAGTAATTATCGTCGTGATGAACCGGGTTTATCACCTATGGGTATGGATTTAGTGCCTGTTTATGAAGAGTCAGACAGTGGCGCCAATGAAGGCCCCGGCAGTGTTAAAATTTCACCTACCGTGATCAACAACTTAGGTGTACGCACGGCACCGGTGGAGTTTGCAGCGCTGGAAAATGAAGTCAACACGGTAGGCTATGTACAGTATAACCAAGACCAGCTCATTCATATTCATCCGCGGGTAGAGGGCTGGGTAGAGACATTATATGTGAAGGCCGCAGGCGATCAGGTTAAACAAGATGAGCCACTTTATACCTTGTATTCACCGCAATTAGTCAATGCCCAAGAAGAGTTTGTTTTAGCGTTAAAGCGCAATAATCCGGTGTTAATTCGTGCGGCTAAAGCACGTTTAAAATCGCTTAATGTGTCTGAGGGTTTTATTTCACGCTTACAAAAAAGTCAACAAGTGCTACAAAATATTACTTTTTATTCCCGCCAAGGTGGCGTTGTTGATGAGCTTAATATTCGTGAAGGATTTTATGTTAAACCTGATACCTCAATGATGAGTATTGCTCAGCTTGATGAAGTGTGGGTTGAGGCTGAGGTATTTGAACGCCAAGCTGAGCTGATCCGTGTTGGCTTACCGGTAACCATGACACTCGATTATTTAAGTGGTCAACGTTGGCAAGGGCAAGTGGATTATATTTACCCTACTTTAGATGCTAAAAATCGTACTTTACGAGTGCGTTTGCGCTTTAATAACGAAGGTCATCAGTTAAAACCAAATATGTTTGCGCAAGTGAGTATTCATAGCCAAAAAGCTGAAAAGCAGTTAATTGTGCCTAAAGAGGCGGTTATTCGCACTGGTAGCCAAAACCGCATTGTAATTGCGCTTGGGGAGGGGCGTTTTAAATCGGTTGAAGTAACCTTAGGGCGAAGCGATACGACTCATACTGAGATTTTATCGGGTGTTTTGGCTGAAGATGAAGTGGTTACTTCTGCGCAGTTTTTAATTGATTCAGAGTCGAGTAAAAGCTCTGACTTTAAGCGTATGCAAGCCCCTTCGCACAGCACCATGGCAATGAGTGATAGTGACCCAAGCATGGCTACTGTGAATGGGGTTATCAACAGCATTGACCCTAGCACGCGGGTTATGAATATTAGCCGTGAAGCGATTGAAAAGTGGGGGCGCGGACCTGCAACTATGGACTTTGTGTTAGCAAAAAATGTAACGATTGAGGCGTTTAAGCTAAATGATGAAGTTACATTTACCTTTAGTATTGAGCAAGGTGAGTTTGTGATCCATACAATGACTTCTGTGCATGCTATGCACAGTCAGCACGAGTAGAGTGGTTATGATTACTGCAATTATTCGCTGGTCTGTTGTTAATCGTTTTTTTGTACTGTTACTGACCGCTATATTGATTGGTGGCGGCTTGTATGCTGTAAAAAACACCCCAGTAGATGCCTTACCCGATTTATCTGATGTACAGGTTATTGTTAAAACATCTTACCCTGGGCAAGCGCCGCAAGTAGTGCAAGATCAGGTCACATTTCCTATAACCACGGCGATGTTATCGGTACCAGGGGCGCAAACAGTACGCGGTTTTTCGTTTTTTGGTGACTCCTACGTGTACGTTATTTTTGACGAAGACACCGATTTATACTGGGCACGAAGTCGTGTTCAAGAATATTTAAGTCAAGTATCTGCGCGTTTACCTAATACGGCAATTGCAGAGCTAGGCCCGGATGCCACAGGAGTTGGTTGGGTGTATTTATATGCACTCACTGATACCACAGGTAAGCACGATATTAGCCAGCTACGCAGTTTACAAGATTGGTTTTTAAAGTTTGAACTGCAAACTGTGCCCGGTGTATCCGAAGTAGCATCGGTAGGTGGCATGGTGAAACAATACCAAGTTAACGTACAGCCCGATAAGTTACGTGCCTATGGTATTCCGCTAAGCCTTATTCAAACTGCCATTAAGCAAGGCAACCAAGAAATGGGGGCATCAGTTGTTGAAATGGCAGAAGCCGAATACATGGTTACCAGCACTGGCTATGTAAAAAGTGTGGCTGATTTAGAAGCGATTCCTCTAGGTATAAACGCTAACGGTACTGCACTACAGTTACGTGATGTTGCTAATGTGCGTTTAGGTCCTCAAATGCGCCGTGGTGTTGCCGAGCTTAACGGCGAAGGCGAGGTGGCTGGTGGCGTAGTAGTGATGCGCTTTGGTGAAAACGCGCAAAAAACTATAGAGCTCGTCAAAGCTAAATTGGAGTCACTTAAAAAAGGCCTGCCTGAGGGGGTTGAAATTGTACCTGTGTACGATCGCTCTCATTTAATAAAAGACGCAGTTGATAACCTCACCTCTAAATTGATGGAAGAGCTGATTGTAGTTGCTTTAGTGTGTGTGGTGTTTTTATTCCATGTACGCTCATCGCTGGTGGCTATTATTACCTTGCCCTTAGGCATACTCACCGCTTTTATTATTATGTATTGGCAGGGAATTAACGCCAATATCATGTCATTAGGCGGGATTGCTATTGCGATTGGTGCTATGACTGATGGTGCGATTGTGATGATTGAAAACATGCACAAGCATATGGAGAAAAAACCGCTAACAGATGAAAACCGTTGGCAAGTGGTGATTGACTCTGCCAGTGAAGTTGGGCCTGCGTTATTTTTTAGCTTATTAATCATTACCGTGAGCTTTATGCCGGTATTTATTTTAGAAGCTCAGGAAGGACGAATGTTTGCGCCATTAGCGTACACAAAAACCTATGCAATGGCAGCTTCTGCTGGATTAGCAATTACCTTAGTACCCGTACTGATGGGGTACTTTATTCGCGGTAAAGTGATATCTGAAAATAAAAACCCAGTTAACCGTTTATTGGTAAATAGTTATAAGCCGCTGTTAAATATAGTATTAAAATCCCCCAAAAGCACCTTGTTAGTGGCACTGATTATTACTTTAGTGGGCTTTTATCCGGTTAATAAAATAGGCAGTGAGTTTATTCCACCTCTTGATGAGGGGGATTTAATGTATATGCCAACCACTTACCCAGGGATTTCTATTGGTAAAGCGCGCGAGCTATTACAGCAAACCGATAAGCTGATTGCCACTGTGCCCGAGGTGAAAACCGTATTTGGTAAAATTGGACGAGCGGAAACGGCAACCGATCCGGCACCACTGACCATGATTGAAACCTTTATACAGTTTAAGCCTAAAGATCAGTGGCGCGAGGGCATGACCACCGAAAAGCTCAAACAAGAGCTGGATGCTTTAGTAAAATTTCCAGGACTCACAAACGCTTGGGTAATGCCAATTAAAACGCGAATAGATATGCTGGCTACAGGGATTAAAACCCCAGTGGGTATAAAAGTCGCGGGGCCTAATTTGAATGAAATTCAAAAAATTGGCCAACAAATAGAAGTGCTGCTTAAAGATCTTCCAGGTACCGCATCGGTTTACTCAGAGCGAGTAGCGGGTGGGCGTTATATCAAGGTCGATATTAACCGCGAAAAAGCAGCGCGTTATAGTTTAAATATTGCAGATGTGCAGCAAGTGGTCGCAACCGCTATTGGCGGGATGAACGTGACTGAAACGGTTGAGGGTCAAGAGCGCTACCCGGTTAATATTCGTTATCCGCAAGCGTATCGTGATTCACCAGAGGAGTTAATGCTGCTGCCTATTGTAACCCCTGCTGGGCAACGCATTGCACTTGCCGACGTGGCTGATGTATACATTAGCGATGGCCCTCCTGGCATAAAAAGTGAAAATGCCCGTTTAAATGGTTGGAGCTTTATTGATATTAAAGATACTGACATTGGCAGCTACGTAGAAAGTGCTCAGCAGTTACTAAACGAGCAGCTAATTTTACCCGCAGGGTATTCTATAACTTGGGCAGGGCAATATGAATACATGGAGCGCGCTAAGGCGAAACTGAGTTATGTGTTGCCGTTAACCTTAGCCATTATTGTGGTACTGCTTTACCTGAATTTTAGAAGCTTCACTGAAGTATTTATTATTATGGCGACATTACCACTGGCGATGATAGGGGGTATTTGGCTCATGTATTTAGAAGGCTTTAATTTCTCTGTTGCTGTGGGGGTCGGCTTTATTGCCCTTGCTGGGGTGGCCGTAGAAATAGGCGTTATTATGTTGGTGTATTTAAACCAAGCCTATAAAGCGCAAGTAGAGGCCGCCGCTCAATTAGGAAAAAGCATGAGTATTGAGCAGCTTAAGCACGCCATATTAGAAGGCGCCGGTTTGCGCGTTCGCCCGGTAATGATGACGGTAGCAACCATAGTGATTGGCCTGTTACCTGTTTTATATGGCACAGGCACGGGGAGTGAAGTAATGAGTCGAATAGCCGCCCCCATGGTTGGCGGTATGTTTAGCGCCATTGTTTTAACATTGCTGGTGTTACCCGCGGTGTATTTATTATGGCGAAAGCGAAACCTATAATTTTTACACTGGTTGTGTAACTTGTACTGTAAAAAATCAGTACAAGTTACCCATCCTTACTTTACCTACTGATTTTATTGTGTTTTTTATTGGCATGATTCACGCATCTATTTAATCATTAGGGTTAAATAGTAAGGAACGCACATGCAAGTTAAAACAATCCAAGAAGTGTTCGATTGGACCGTTCAATTTCACACACAAATGGCCGCTAATTTTTTTAGTGTAAAGGACCTACTCGGGGAGCATAACAAACAGCTAATTGATTATTGTGTTGAGTATGAAAAAAAGCTCGCTGAGGATTTAATTGGCTTTAAAGCCATCACGCAAATAAACACATTAGATACGTATTGTTATGAATATTTTTCAGAGCACTCAGAAATTATTAACTTTACTGATTTAGATCGCAGTAACCAGTTAGATGAGCAAGTAATTCAAGAGTATTTATCTCAGCAGCATCAAAAAGTATTGAACGCATATAGTTATTTGGCTGATAAAGCACAATCACCTGAGGCTCAAGAAAAACTAAGTGAGCTGTTGCAACTTGAAGAGCAAGGATTAAAGCAAATGATACAAAGCATTAATCGTTATGCAGATATGTAGCAACAAGTGTTACGCATAAAAAAGGCGCTGTAATAAGCGCCTTTTTCGTATTTAAAATAATAGAGCACATTTAACTTTGCTCTACATCAACCACTAAGTCACTCGTAATCGACTCAAGAGCGTTAATTACTTCGTCTTTGTTAAGCCCATTAGGCAGGCTAACGGTGGCAACGGCACTAAAAATTGGCACCCCCCAGTTTGGCGCACTTTGCTGCCTTGAGTTTAAGTTCGTAATATTAGCGCCTTTATGACGAATAACACTTGCCAACTCCTGGACTATACCGGGGCGATCGTTCCCGGTGATCACAAAATTAAGCTGCTCGAGTTCAACAGGCTCAATTTCGGTGTTGCCTTTTTCAATACGGACATCTAATTTAGGAAGCCCATTAAGCGCATCTTGAAATGCCTGTAAATGCTCTTCAGCCACCTCAACTTGTATAATGCCAGCAAAGTGGCCAAGCAAATGACTTAAATTACTGCTTAACCAATTACCGTGGTTTTCCAATATAACCGATGAAATACTTTCTACTAAACCGGGGCGATCTTCCCCTAAAATGGTTATTACCAACTGCTTCATAATAGTTCTCTTTTTAAGCCCAAATGAAAAAATAAATGCATAGGCATTAAGTGATGCGATCTAATGTATGTGATTCTTAATGTATGTAAAAGCTAACCACAAAAGGATTGTTATATCTTAATAGGTTACTTTATTATTGTTATATTAGATGCCCATTGAGTATTGTCTTGGATAAATAGTTTGTCCAATTAATAATTGATTTAGTTTATTAATAACACATAAATAAATACAATTATTTAATAAAACAATACTTTAATATTATTTTGTGGTTCCAGTAAAGAATTATTACGACTGTAACATTACTGTCACTTTGATGAAATATAATGCGCCCAACGTTAAGATATAAGGGTGTTTTGATGACTTCAAATCCGAATAAACCGACTTTTAATACGGATCGAAGCCGTCTATTTAAAGACCGGTTTGCTAAGTTTGGCATAACCGCAGGCGGTATAATGGTATTAATAGCACTGCTATTGATCTTTTTTTACCTTCTTTATGTAGTGCAGCCTATTTTCGAGTCAGCTAAAGTTGAAAAGCGCGCTAGCTTTAATGTTGCTAATGCTGAGCAAATAGTTGGGCTTGGTGTTGAAGAACAAACTGAGGTTGCTTACTTACTTGATAATCAAGGTCTAGTTAACTTCTATAGTGTTGATAAAGCAAACTTTGGTAAAAAACTAAAAACACTTAATGCCACTTTACCTGCGAAGGTAACCAGCTTTGCAAATAGTGCTCCTTTTCAAGGTCATTATGCGTATGGCTTAGAAAATGGCACCGTGACTATTGTTGCGCCTAAGTTTTTAGTCACCTTCCCTAATAATGAACGTAAATTAAGCCCGCGTTTAGGTTATCCATTGGGTGAGATGGCGTTAGAAGTTGATGAACAAGGTGCTGCTATTAAGCGTTTTGCCTTTAGCCATTATGAGGACAAAACAGCCGTTGTGGCACTTACCGCCGATAAACGTGTGGTATTTAGCAGCTTTGTAGCCGAAGAAAATATGTTTACCGGTGAAGTCGAATGGCAAGTTGAACGTACCGAATTGAACGTTGATGGTCGCGTAGATGAGTTATTAATGTCGCCGGATACCACCCGCACATTTGTTCGCTCTGCTAATCAAATTTACGTATTCGATACTCGCTACCCAAGTGAAGTAGAGCAAATCCAATTATTATCTGCCAACGAAGAAAACGCTAATATTGTGTCATCACAATTATTAGCTGGTGCTAACTCCCTGATGCTGGCCAATGATAATGGTGAAATATCGCAGTGGTTTGAAGTAAACACTGACTCAGGTCGCGAGTTTCAAAAAATTCGTTCGTTTGAAACCACCAAGCAAAGTAAGTTAAATATTTTTACTGAGTTTTACCGTCGCACCTTTTTTACAACCGGTCAAAATGGTGAGCTAGGTGTTTATTACACAACCAGTGAAGCAAAGTTGTGGCAAGGTAAAGTCAGTGAAGGTGCAATTGAACAGTTTGCTATTGCTCCGCGTTCAAATGCCGCGCTGATTTTGGCTGATAACAAGCTAACGGTATTAGAAATTCATAACGAACACCCAGAAGTAACGTGGTCAGCGCTTTGGCAAGAAGTATGGTACGAGGGTTACCCTGAGCCGGGTTATATTTGGCAATCAACGTCTGCAAGTGATGATTTTGAATCTAAGTTCTCACTGGTACCAATTTCATTTGGTACTTTAAAGGCTGCTATGTATGCAATGTTATTTGCTGTGCCTATTGCTATTTCAGCCGCTATTTACACCGCTTACTTTATGTCGAGCGAATTACGTCGCGTAGTTAAGCCGACCGTTGAAATAATGGAAGCTTTGCCAACGGTAATACTCGGCTTTTTAGCTGGCTTGTGGTTAGCGCCTTTAATTGAAGAGCACTTGCCGGCTATTGTTGGTTTACTGGTGTTACTGCCATTGGGTATTTTAGCAACCGCTTTAGGCTGGAATAAATTACCTGCGGTTATTCGCCATAAAATCCCTGAAGGCTCACATTCAATTTTATTAATACCTGTGGTGTTATTTATTGGTTGGTTGTCATTTGCGATGAGCGAAAGTATTGAGTTATGGATGTTTGATGGCAATGTGCGTCAATACCTAACCAATGAATTAGGCATGACCTTCGATCAGCGTAATTCATTAGTAGTGGGTATCGCGATGGGCTTTGCGGTTATTCCAACTATTTTCTCAATTGCCGAAGATGCGGTATTTAGTGTGCCTAAACATTTATCAAATGGCTCGTTAGCATTAGGTGCTACGCAGTGGCAAACGCTAATTCGCGTGGTGTTACTTACGGCTAGCCCAGGTATTTTCTCTGCGGTCATGATGGGGTTAGGTCGCGCCGTAGGCGAAACCATGATTGTACTGATGGCAACCGGTAATACGCCGATTATGGATTGGAGTATTTTCCAAGGTATGCGTACCTTAGCCGCTAATATTGCCGTCGAAATGCCAGAGTCGGAAGTGGGGAGTTCGCATTACCGAATTCTATTCTTAGCCGCCTTTGTATTATTCATATTTACCTTTATTTTCAACACCGTTGCTGAATTTGTTCGTCAGCAGCTGCGTGAAAAATATAGCTCAATGTAAGTGGAGAAACACGACATGGTAAAGCAGTGGTTTAGGTCTGGTTCTCCTTGGATTTGGATGACCGGTGGTGCCGTCAGCATCAGTTTAATTTCAGTAATTGGTTTACTCGCCATGATTGCATGGAAGGGATTAAGCTTTTTTTGGCCATCTCAAGTTATGCAATATGAGCTTGAAGGCTCGATTACTAAACAAACCGTTATTGGTGAAATTTACGACCGTGAATTAGTACCTAAGTCGCGTTTAGCGGCAACCGGTATTGATGTTTCTAAATTTGAAAAAGACGAGGTTGAGCGTTTACTAATTAAAACCGGTAACCGTGAGTATGTAGATTTAGACTTTCGCTGGATACTTGAAACTGATATTACACAAAGCTCAGCACCAAAAGCACTCGCGGTATTTGAGCGTAGCAAAAACGGTAACTTTTACGGTTATGTAGAATCAGTAATTAAAGACGGTGAAACAATAACTACAGATAAAGTTGAAACATTACATGATCTTGTAGAGCGTGCGGTTGATTTAAATGACGAAGCACTGGATTTACAAAATGGTGATATTGGTCATATAAACTACGAGTTAGAGCGTTTACGTTTACAGGAAAAAGCTTATTTGCTTGATAACGAGCTAACTGATGAGCGCGTAGCTGAACTTGCTCAAGCCCGTGCTGATTTACGTGCGCAATATGGTGAGCTTGAAAAAGAGTTATTTGCACTGCGTAACCAAGCTAAGCGTGACCAAGTAACTGTGAAAGATATGCGTGGTAAGATTGTTACTATCCCGCTTTATCAAGTGTTGGATGTATGGTTTCCAAACGATATGGGCTTTTTTGCTAAACTAGGCCATTACTTTGTGCAGTTAGGCAAGTTTGTTTCAGATGACCCACGTGAAGCCAATACCGAAGGCGGTGTATTTCCTGCTATCTTTGGTACGGTATTCATGGTGATGTTAATGGCTGTGATTGTGACGCCATTTGGTGTGGTTGCCGCCATTTATTTGCATGAATATGCAGCTAAAAACGCAATTACTAAAATGATCCGTATTGCGGTTATTAACTTAGCGGGTGTTCCGTCAATTGTATATGGTGTATTCGGTCTAGGTTTCTTTGTGTATATGGTAGGTGGCAGTGTTGACCAACTATTTTACCCAGAGTCATCGCCTACGCCTGTATTTGGTACACCCGGTGTGATGTGGTCGGCACTCACCTTGGCTATATTAACTCTGCCTGTGGTAATTGTGTCAACCGAGGAAGGTTTATCTCGTATTCCAAGCACAGTACGTGATGGTTCATTAGCACTGGGCGCGACTAAGGTAGAAACGTTATGGCGAATCATTATTCCTATGGCCAGCCCTGCTATTATGACGGGGTTAATTTTAGCGGTTGCTCGTGCTGCGGGTGAAGTTGCACCGCTTATGCTGGTGGGTGTGGTAAAAATGGCACCAACGTTGCCGCTTGATGGTAACTTCCCTTACATACACTTAGATAGAAAGTTCATGCACTTAGGTTTTCATATTTACGATGTTGGCTTTCAAAGCCCTAACGTTGAAGCGGCGCGTCCGCTGGTATATGCAACGGCCTTTTTGTTAGTGTCGGTTATTATTACCCTTAACATCACCGCCATTGGTATACGCAACCATTTACGTGAAAAATTCAGATCGCTTGAGCATTAATTTAGTATAGGTAACAAACATGATTACAGTCGCTCCAAAAGTAAACCAAGCAAAGCCAAGCTTGAAGTTAGATTTAAATAATTTAACAGACGAACAAAAAGCGCTAGAAATTAAAGATCTCGACCTTTACTACGGTGATAAACAAGCACTGAGTAAAGTAAATATGAACATTCCGAAAGGCCAAGTAACGGCATTTATCGGTCCGTCGGGTTGTGGTAAGTCAACTTTGCTGCGTTGTATTAACCGTATGAATGACTTGGTTGATATTTGTCGCATAGAAGGCGAAATAATGCTGCACGGGCAAAATATTTACGACAAAAGCGTAGATGTTGCTGCGCTTCGTCGTAATGTTGGCATGGTGTTTCAGCGTCCAAACCCGTTTCCTAAATCAATCTACGAGAATGTGGTTTACGGTCTTCGCCTGCAAGGGATCAAAGAAAAGCGTAAACTTGATGAAGTGGTAGAGCAATCGCTACGTGGTGCGGCATTATGGGATGAAGTAAAAGACAGACTTCACGATAGCGCATTTGGTTTATCGGGTGGTCAGCAGCAGCGTTTAGTTATTGCTCGCTCAATTGCGATAGAGCCAGAGGTATTATTACTTGATGAACCAACATCAGCACTCGACCCGATTTCAACTTTAGTGATTGAAGAACTAATTAATGATTTAAAGAATAAGTTTACTGTGGTTATTGTTACTCATAACATGCAACAAGCAGCGCGGGTATCTGATCAAACCGCGTTTATGTATATGGGTGAGCTCATTGAGTATTCAGATACCAATACCTTATTTACCACACCAACGAAGAAAAAAACTGAAGATTATATTACCGGACGCTACGGCTAGTCGGGTTAAAACGCTAAAACAATGAATTATTAAAGAAGGTCATTATGGAACACAACATTAATAAACATATTTCTGGTCGTTTTAACCAAGAGTTAGAAGATGTGCGAAACCATGTACTGAGTATGGGTGGGTTGGTTGAGCAACAACTTAATAGCGCGCTTGATGCAGTTAGCAAAAACGATGCGGTATTGGCACAAAAAGTACGTGAAAACGACTACAAAGTTAATGCAATGGAAGTCAGTATTGATGAGGATTGCACCCGTATTATTGCTAAGCGCCAACCGGCAGCCAGTGATTTACGTTTAGTAATTGCAATAGCAAAAACCATTGCTGATTTAGAAAGAATTGGTGATGAAGCTAAGCGAATTGCTAAAGTTGCACTAGACTCATTTACTAAGGATCAACAAGATTTATTAGTAAATATTGAAAATATGGGTCGCCAAGTATCTAAAATGCTGCATGACGTTTTAGATGCATTTGCACGTATGGATGTGCAACGTGCATTTGAAGTGCATAAAGAGGATGCTAAAGTAGATAGAGAGTATGAAGCTATCACCCGTCAAATAATGACGTACATGATGGAAGATCCGCGCTCAATTCCAAAAATTATGGATTTAGTATGGTCTGTTCGCTCATTAGAGCGTATCGGTGATCGTTGTCAAAACATCGCGGAATATGTCATTTATTTTGTAAACGGTAAAGATATTCGTCATACATCTCAAGAAGATATTGAAAAATCACTGTAGTGATACGAATAACTAGAAAATAAGAAAGGCAGTAATACACTGCCTTTTTTATTTTTTGTAAATAATTGAATGAGAAAAAGCGTTCACAATCTAGCTTAATGCTGTAAAATTCACGCTGAACAGCATATTGAATTGATTAAAGGGTCAGTTATGCCAACAAATTTTTTAGGTGTTTTTGCAAAATCACCTATAAAACCAATAGAAGAACACATCAGAAAAGCGCATCAAGCAAGCGAAAGTTTGATACCTTTTTTTAATCATGTTTTTAAAGAAGAATGGCAACAAGCTGAAGAGCTACGTTTAACTATTCGTAATTTAGAACGTGAAGCCGATGAAATGAAAAGAACTATACGCTTACAACTACCTGGCGGATTATTCATGCCGGTAGAGCGTACAGACCTTCTCGAATTAGTAACCCAACAAGACAAAATTGCTAATAAGGCAAAAGACATTGCTGGGCGTGTAATTGGTCGTGAGATGATCATACCAAAAGAGATTCAAGAAGACTTTTTGGCGTATGTAACTCGTTGTGTTGATGCAACAAAACAAGCATCTAAAGCGATTAATGAATTAGAAGAATTGTTAGAAACGGGCTTTAAAGGCAGAGAAGTTACTCTGGTTGAAAAAATGCTCGTAGAATTGGATGCCATAGAACAAGACACGGATGAAATGCAAATTAGAATACGCCGCCAACTACGTAAAGTAGAAAGTGAGCTAAATCCAGTAGATGTAATGTTTTTATACAAAATCATTGAATGGGTTGGCGAGCTTGCAGATATTGCAGAGCGCGTAGGATCACGTCTTGAGCTGATGTTAGCTCGTTAATTTAAAATCAGTTCAAACACGAAAGATTAAGGTTACACAATGGATATCATTGCATCTTACGGCACGGTATTAATTTTAATTGCCGCAGCAGTCGGCTTTTTTATGGCTTATGGTATTGGCGCAAATGACGTTGCCAACGCGATGGGTACATCAGTAGGTTCAAAGGCACTTACCATTAAACAAGCGATTTTTATCGCGATGATTTTTGAGTTTGCAGGTGCTTATTTAGCCGGTGGTGAAGTAACATCAACAATTCGTAAAGGGATTATTGATGCGGCCCCATTTGCCGACATTCCTGAATTGATGATTTTAGGTATGATCGCCTCGTTATTTGCCGCGGGCAGTTGGTTATTAATGGCCTCGTTTTTAGGCTGGCCGGTATCGACGACTCATTCAATCATTGGCGCTATCATTGGCTTTGCTCTGGTTGCAGTAGGCACAGAGGCTATTCAATGGGGTAAGGTTGCCGGTATCGTAGGTAGCTGGATTGTAACGCCGGCGATATCAGGTTTTATAGCGTACTTAATATTTATGAGTGCGCAAAAGCTGATATTTGATACAGACGCTCCACTTAAAAATGCAAAGCGCTTTGTACCAATATACATGGGTTTAGCTGGCTTTATTATGGCACTTGTGACCATTAAAAAAGGCTTAAAGCACATTGGTATTAATTTAGGTACCTTTGAAGGTTTTGCTATTTCTATAGGTATAGCGGTACTAGTTGCTGTTATTGGTAAAATTGCGATTTCTCGTTTAAATATCGATCCTAAAGCGGATAGAGAAATGCAGTTTAACAATGTAGAAAAAGTGTTTGCAGTACTTATGGTGCTAACAGCCTGTTGTATGGCATTTGCTCATGGTTCTAATGATGTTGCTAACGCAATTGGACCACTAGCTGCTGTTGTAAACATTGTTGAAAATAATGGTGAAATCGCGAAGAAAGCGGCTATTGCTTGGTGGATATTACCACTGGGTGGTTTAGGTATTGTTGCCGGTCTTGCTATTTTAGGCAAAAAAGTAATTAAAACCATTGGTGAAGGAATTACACATTTAACACCAAGCCGTGGTTTTGCTGCTGAATTAGCCGCTGCATCTACCGTTGTTATTGCATCGGGCACAGGCTTACCTATCTCAACCACACAAACCCTAGTGGGTGCCGTGTTGGGTGTAGGCATGGCACGTGGTATTGCCGCACTTAATATGGGTGTAATAAGAAATATTGTAGTTTCTTGGGTAATTACATTGCCAGTTGGTGCAGCCCTTGCTATTGTTATTTTCTACGTACTAAGAACCGCTTTTGGGGTTTAATAAAAAGTACTTAAAAGACTTTTAGCTTGAAAAGATCTCAACACCCTTGGTGTTGGGGTCTTTTTATTTGTGGAAAGAAAAATGACCAATCTCCCTAGTATAAAGCAGCTACAGTATTTATTAGCTGTGCATCAGCATCAACATTTTGGCCGCGCAGCAAGTGCCTGCTTTATTGGCCAGTCAACGCTGAGCACCGCAATTCAAAATTTAGAAGAGACCTTAGGGTGTCAGCTTATAGAACGAGAAAATCGCAGTCTTATGTTTACCACCATTGGTGAAGAGGTTGTTGAGCGTTCAAGAAAAATCATTAACGACACTATTAGCTTAAAAGAGCTTACCAAAAGCTTTTTAACGCCGCTTAGCGGCACATTAACGGTCGGTGTTATTCCCACGATTGCGAGCTTTATTGCAGCGCCTCTTTATCACTTTTGTCAGCAAACGTTTGCTGACTTAGAGTTAGTTTTAGTGGAGGATACCAGCGACAAGCTACTTGATAAGTTAGAGCATGGGCAAATTGACTTGGCACTATTAGCGCTGCCCTACGAAACCGATAAATTTCATACACAAGTACTTGCACAAGATCATTTTAGCTTAGTGCACCATAAAGACTACACACCAGCTAAAGGCATTAAAGACTTTAATTTACTACCAGAAGCGAGTGTATTTTTACTTGAGCGAGAGCACTGTATGACTGGGCATGCGCTCAGTGCGTGTCATTTAAACCGCTCTAGCTGTATAAATCCCTTTGAGGCAGCTAGCTTACATACTTTATTGAGTATGGTTGAGTACAAACTTGGCGTGACTTTTTTACCGCAAATGGCGATTAACGCGGGTATTTTAGAAAACAAAAACATGCTTGCTACGCCATCACAAGGTGATGCCTATCGTGATATTGGTGTACTGTGGCGCAAAACAACGGGGCGGATTCGTGACTTTAAATTGTTTAGCCAACAGTTAGAGGTCTTTTTGAAAAAGCAGTGCAGTGTTGATTTTAAGTAACGTAAAAAAAGCGTATTAGAGATAATACGCTCAATAACACAGGGAATTAAAGTGGCTGCTTGTGCTGGCCATGGTAGCTCTCTAGAGGCGGTAAAAACAATAAGTAAACCCACACAACAACATTGAAGTAAGGCACCAGTCCAAGCACTGTAAAGGTTTTTACAGGGTAGCCTTTAATCTGAGCATACTTGTAACATTGAAGCGCAATAGCAAAGTGTATAAACAATAATAACGTGATTAGTTGCGTCATAAACATCCTCCTTATGACCAAATGTCCATCTTTAAGAGTATAGACATCTAGATGATAAGAAATAAAGATGTCATGTAAAATCAAGGTAATCACTTAATTTTCATGACATTGTGCTGCCGATAAGCAAAGTATAGGTTAGATGGGCAATTTTGGTAGTAATAAATTGCTTAAATTTGTTTATTAATGTTTATAGTGATGTGAGGGTATCTTGATAAAAAATAGGGTTGTTCTTTATTTTTTCTAATTCAATCAGTACCTTGTCGATAGGGACAGGGCGAGCAATAAAATAGCCTTGCCCGTAGTCTACGCCTATTTCTTTGAGTGCAAAAAATACTTCAGCGGTTTCCACATATTCAGCCACAGAGCGCTTATCTAGTGACCGACTGATGTCGTTTATAGCTTTTACTAGCGCTAAATCAATGGAGTCGTTAAGCATATCGCGGACAAATGAGCCGTCAATTTTCACATGTTGGGCTGGTAATTGTTTAAGATAATTAAAGGTACTAAATCCGGTACCAAAGTCATCAATCGAAAAGTGGCAGCCTAAATTATTTAACCGTTCAATCATTTTACGAGTGGCAGCCAAATTATTAATGCTAGCCGATTCGGTTATTTCAAAAATAATTTTTGACGGAGACACTTGGTATTTTTCGAGGCTCGACTCTATTAACGGCAGTAAACGCTCATCTAAAAATGACTGTGCCGATAAATTTATTGCAACCTGAAGAAGCTCTGGGTGCGCAGCAACACTCGCAATACTGTTACGAATAACACATTGATCCATTAAAAAGGTGTCGTTAAGCATTTCCAATGAGGGAATAAACTGATTTGGGTAAATAAGTTCGTCGTCGAGCTTTAATCTCAGTAGTACTTCAAAGTAAGCAACCTGATTAGTTTTAAAATCCCAAATGGGTTGATAATGAAGTTCTATACTGTCTTGTTGTAGAGCTTGGCGTACGCCATGGCCCCATTCTAAGCCCGTTTGCAGCGCATTGTTTTCACCATCTTGTTTTGAATAACAATGTACTAAGTTACGGCCTAAATTTTTAGCAATATATAACGCAATATCTGATTGCTTTAAACATTCATTTGGGTCGCAGTTATCAGCGGTAATTTGTGTTAAGCCAATAGAGCAGCTAATTGAATACACTTGATCTTCTGACTTAAATTGGTTGCCTTCAATGGCACTACAAATCCCCTCTGCAATTAAATGTGCGTCTAATAAATTGGTGTTTTTAAGGATCACCGCAAACTCATCGCCACCCACACGGCAGATCAGGTGCTCATTACTAATATTGGCAATAAACAGTTGTGCCACTTCTTTTAAAACAATATCGCCTTGTTGGTGGCCTTTACTGTCGTTGATTATTTTAAAGTGATCAAGATCGATATAAATAAGCGCATGCTCAATATTTGCATAGGTATTTTCGCTTTGACAAATATAGTTAAGTTGTTGGTCGAAGTAATAACGATTATGTAGGCCGGTTAACGTGTCATGCAATGCTAAATGGCGTAATTGAAGCTCAGCTTGCTTACGCTCATGAATATTATCGAGTGTGGCGGTAATGGTCGCGTTATTACTGCTATTTTTTATTAGCTGGAGGCGGCATTCAACCCACACCGAATTGCCATTTTTTTGTTGCAGTTTAACTTCTATTTTTTGTTTATTTGCGCCACCTTGTAAAATGTCATCAATAGTGGATTGTAATGACTGTTTATACTCTTTGGTACAAAATGCAGTTAATGGCTGTTTCAAGGTCGATTTAACCCCAAAACCACTCAAAGACTCCCATGCAGGGTTTATAAAGCGAATATTGCCTTGCTGGTCTAGCTCAAGCACCACGGTATTTAGGTGCAATAAAATACGTTGATGTGCTGAAAACAGGTCGCGATACTTTACTTCACTAATACTTAATTGCTGCACTTTATTGGCAAATTCAGCATAGCTGACCATAAAGTCTTCACGACGAGCTGCGTGGTCACAGACTTTATTTAAAAATGAGGGGTCGTAAGGGGCGCGAATAAAGTCGGTAACGCCTGAAAGTAATAACTGCTCTGCGTAATCGGCATCGTTTTTATCAATAATAGTAACAATGGCTTGCTGAGGGTTATGCTGCAGAATTTTTTCGACTAATTGATTTGAGCTTTCTGCTTGTGCCGCTGTGGCATCCAGTAGCACGATAGCAAAAGGCTGCTGATTATAAGCACTTAGCGCCGCTTTTTCAGTTGTGACATGGGTGATAGCAAAGTTAAGTTTTAATTGCTCACTCATATCATTTGCCCTGCTGGCAAAGGGTTCTAATAACAACAGGTTTAAGCGACTACTTTTTTCTAAATGGCTCGACAACACATTTGCGAGTATTTGCGGCAGAATATCTTGGCGCTCAAAAGGCAGTACCGCATCTATGCCATAACTTCGTGCAGTAGTCTCGGCGATTCGCTCACAATAAATGGGCGGAATTAGCAAAATAGGCGTGTTTTTAGGCGTGTTTAGTAATCCAGAGCGGATCATACGGGAAAACCGCCAACCATCAATTTTACCTACATCTAAGCCGGTTATGATTATATTTACGCTTTGATTTTTTAATATTTTTAGGGCGTCTTGGCTGTCTGATGCTTCAATGAACTCAAACACATTAAGCCTCTCTAACGTGGCACGAATAGTCTGGCGCTCATCATTACTTGCATTCAATATTAGCAATTTAAGCTGTTTTGCCACGTAGGTACCACTCCGAGAGATGCAGATCATAAAACAGTAAGAGTAATGATATTTAGCGATAAGAACAAGCGTATTTAACCGCTATTTTAAATGTAGTTCATTGGTGGCTAATTAGGGAGAATATAGGAGTTATCTTGAGCTTCATTAGTAATAGTTAAATACCCAAACCACCTCAAAATGCAGAATTCAGCGCTTCACAGGGGCTTAATATCAAGGCGATACTTTGCAGTAATGGTAATCCCTTTCAAGAAGTAGCAACGATGAGAGTATGCCCCTGTGAAACGCCCACGGGTTGGTTTAAAAGCGATTTATACTGCGTTATTGATATTAATAATAGAACCACTATTATTTGCAATCAATGCCTTGCCTAAATCGCTTTTAATTCCAACTGAAACTCGCATTTTGAGGTGGTTTAAATATACCCAAACCACCTCAAAATGCAGAATTCAGCGCTTCACAGGGGCTTAATATCAAGGCGATACTTTGCAGTAATGGTAATCCCTTTCAAGAAGTAGCAACGATGAGAGTATGCCCCTGTGAAACGCCCACGGGTTGGTTTAAAAGCGATTTATACTGCGTTATTGATATTAATAATAGAACCACTATTATTTGCAATCAATGCCTTGCCTAAATCGCTTTTAATTCCAACTGAAACTCGCATTTTGAGGTGGTTTGGGTATACACTTGGCGCGATTTTAAATGATGTGGAATTCTAACAATGCGCGTAGCTGATTTTAGCTTTGACTTACCTGATGAATTAATTGCTCGTTTTCCTAAAGCAGATAGAACGAGTAGCCGTTTATTGAGCCTAAACGGGCCAACTGGTGAGATTGAGCATAAAATATTTAGTGACATACTTGAGCTTGTAAACGAAAACGATTTACTGGTTTTTAATAATACCAAGGTTATACCTGCGCGTATGTTTGGTCAAAAAGAGTCTGGTGGTAAAGTTGAGGTACTCGTTGAACGCGTATTAGACGAACACCGCGTACTTGCGCATATTCGTGCGAGTAAATCCCCAAAGCCAGGTAATGTACTCATTTTAGAGGGCAAAGCAAAAGCTATTATGGTGGCACGCCATGATACCTTATTTGAGCTTGAGTTTGACCGCAGTGAAAATGTGCTCGATATTTTAAATGATGTGGGCCACATGCCGCTTCCTCCTTATATTGACCGCCCAGATAACGAAGCCGACCGTGAGCGTTACCAAACGGTATATGGCGAAAAGCCAGGCGCTGTTGCTGCACCTACGGCAGGTCTTCATTTTGACGATAAACTCATGGCTGCGCTCAAAGATAAAGGCGTGCAAATGGCGTTTGTAACCTTGCACGTTGGTGCTGGCACCTTTCAGCCTGTAAGAGTTGAGAGTGTTGATGAGCACATCATGCACTCTGAATATATTGAAGTGCCACAAGATGTGGTTGATGCGGTTGCAAGCACCAAAGCCAAAGGCGGGCGAGTGATTGCTATAGGTACAACTTCAGTACGCTCACTTGAGTCTGCAGCAAAAATACATGGTGGCAAGCTAGATACTTACTTTGGCGATACCGATATCTTTATTTTTCCGGGTTATCAATTTAACGTTGTTGATGCCATGGTAACTAACTTCCATTTACCCGAATCAACTCTGATCATGTTAGTTAGTGCCTTTGCAGGGCAAGACAACATTATGGGCGCTTACAATACGGCGATTGAACAACAGTATCGCTTTTTTAGCTATGGCGATGCGATGTTTTTGACCCGGAAATAATTTACAGCGTCATCGGTTTTTATTTACTCCTAAGCACAGTGAATTTCTCACTGCTAATAGTAATAGGGTGGTAAAAAGGGTAGAATCGAGCGGTTAAATTATAGCTTGTTGGACTGTTTTTCCGACACAGAGGATATTATGAAATTTGAATTAGACTGCACTGATGGTAAAGCGCGCCGCGGCCGCTTGATTTTTGACCGAGGTGTAATAGAAACACCGGCGTTTATGCCTGTAGGTACTTACGGCACGGTTAAGGGTATGACACCTGATGAAGTAAAAGCAACGGGTGCACAAATTTGTTTGGGCAATACATTTCACTTAATGTTGCGCCCTGGTACTGAAATCATTAAACAGCATGGTGATTTACACGACTTTATGAATTGGGACTTCCCAATTTTAACTGACTCAGGCGGTTTCCAAGTATTTAGCCTTGGTGCAATGCGTAAAATCACTGAAGAAGGCGTGATGTTCCAATCGCCTGTAAATGGTGACCAAATTATGATGTCGCCAGAAAAGTCAATGGAAGTGCAGCGTGATCTTGGCTCAGATATCGTGATGATATTTGACGAATGTACGCCGTACCCTGCCACAGAAAAAGAAGCCAAAGACTCTATGGAGCTTTCTCTTCGTTGGGCTAAGCGTTCAAAAGAAGGGCATGGCGACAACCCATCAGCATTGTTTGGTATTATTCAAGGCGGTATGTATCCTGAGCTTCGTGCACAATCACAAGCAGGCCTTGAAGAGATTGGTTTTGATGGTTATGCACTCGGTGGTTTATCGGTGGGTGAGCCTAAACATGAAATGATTAATATTCTTGATCATTGTGCTTATAAAATGCCAGAAAACAAACCGCGTTACCTAATGGGTGTTGGCAAGCCAGAAGACCTAGTTGAATCGGTTCGCCGTGGTATAGATATGTTTGACTGTGTAATGCCAACGCGCAATGCACGTAACGGTCACTTATTTATTACTACTGGCATCATAAAAATCCGTAACGCAGTGCATAAAACAGATACTGGCCCACTTGATCCAGAGTGTGATTGCCATACCTGTAACAATTATTCGCGTGCTTATTTGCATCATTTAGACAAATGTAACGAAATTCTTGGCGCACGACTAAACACTATCCATAACTTACGATACTATCAACGTGTTATGGAAGGTTTGCGTAATGCTATTAGCGAAGGTCAACTAGAGACATTTGTACACGATTTTTACGCTCGCCGAGGCCAAGAAGTGCCAGAGCTAGCTGATACAACAAATTAAAATTTAAAAATTAAAGAGGAAGTATTATGAGTTTATTTATTTCAAACGCACATGCAAGCGCTGGTGCACCTGCAGCAGGCGGCGGTATGGAAATGCTAATTATGTTAGCGATTTTTGGTTTGGTTTTTTACTTTTTAATTTACCGCCCGCAAGCAAAGCGCGTAAAAGAGCATAAAAGCTTAATGAGCGCGATGGCAAAAGGCGATGAAGTGCTAACCCAAGGTGGTTTAGTGGGTAAAATCGTAAAAATTGCTGAAGATAAAGACTTCATCGTGATCTCATTAAATGAGCAAGCAGAAGTAACTGTACAAAAATCAGCAGTATCTGCTGTACTGCCTAAAGGCACAATGAAGTCGCTATAAAAATAATAAGGACGGCCCCGTGTTAAACAAGTTTCCAATTTGGAAGTATTTACTTGTTTTAGCTGTGTTAGCCATTGGCCTTTTATATGCTTCACCAAACTTGTATGGCCGCGATCCGGCCATACAAGTTTCTGGCGCTAAAGGCACCGATGTCGACCTCAGTGTTGTAGACAAAGTAAACGCAATCCTCAAAAAAGATAACGTCAGCGCTAAATCGACGAAACTCGAAGACGGGCAAATTCTTGTTCGTTTTAAAAACGTTGAAGACCAACTAAAAGCGCAAGACTTATTGCGTAACTCGCTTAGTGACGATTATATCTCAGCTATCAATATGGCACCGGCACAACCGGCTTGGTTAAAGTCGCTTGGCGGTAACCCAATGAAGTTAGGCCTAGATTTAAGTGGTGGTGTACATTTCACCATGGAAATCGATATGGTCACTGCGGTTGATAATCAGCTTGAGCAAATGGAGCAAGATTTTCGTAGCGACCTGCGCGAAGAAAAACTACGTTATCGTAGTGTGCGCCGTGTAGCAGGCTCAGAGCGTATGCGTGTAGAAATGCGTAACGAAGAAGACAAAGAAGCCGCAGAGCGCTTTTTAGAAAGCCGTTACCCATTAAACGTTTACATTGATGATAGCAGTAACGATAACGCATTCTTTGCCACTATGAGTGAGCTAAAGCTAAAAGAAATTCGTGACTATGCCATCAAGCAAAACGAAACGATTATTCGTAACCGTATCAACCAAATTGGGGTTGCAGAGCCAAACGTACAGCGCCAAGGTGCTGAACGTATTATTGTGCAATTACCAGGGATTCAAGATACCGCTCGCGCTAAAGAGATTTTAGGTGCTACGGCCACGCTTGAGTTTCGTGAAGTTGACGAAAATGCTGACATAAGCGCCGCTGCTCAAGGTCGTATCCCACCGGGTACTGAAATGATCATGAGCCGTGATGGTTATCCTGTGGTACTAAAAAAGCGCATTATTCTTGAAGGTAGCCATATTACTGGCGCGCAGTCAGGTGCAGATGAGTACCAGCGTCCACAAGTAAGCATTAAACTCGATAGTAAAGGTGGGGCAAAAATGAATGCCTTCACCAAACGTGCTATTGGTAAACGTATGGCTACCGTATTTATTGAGTACAAGCCATCTGGTAAAAAAGATAGCGAAGGTAAAGCACTTCCACCGATTAAAGTGGAAGAAGTGATTAACGTAGCAACCATTCAAGCGCGTCTTGACCGTTCATTCCGTATTACTGGTATTGATAACCCCGCTGAAGCACATAACTTAAGTTTACTACTTCGCGCGGGTGCACTGGTTGCGCCTATTCAAATAGTAGAAGAACGTACGGTTGGGCCAAGCCTAGGTCAAGAAAACATTGAAGCAGGTATGACCGCTGTAGCCTTAGGTTTTGCGTTTGTACTGGCCTTTATGCTTATTTACTACAAAGGTTTTGGTCTTGTTGCGAATATCGCACTGGCTGCCAACTTAGTACTTATTATTGGTGTAATGTCGTTAATTCCAGGTGCAACGCTTACCCTACCGGGTATCGCAGGTATTGTATTAACCGTGGGTATGGCTGTTGATGCGAACGTACTTATATTTGAGCGTATTCGTGAAGAGCTTGCTGATGGCCGCAGCCCTCAACAAGCGGTTCATTTTGGTTACGATAGTGCCTTTAGTACTATTTTTGATGCCAATATCACCACATTAATTGCGGCGATTATCTTGTTTGCTGTTGGTACCGGTCCAGTTGCAGGCTTTGCGGTAACCCTAGCAATTGGTATTTTAACCTCTATGTTTACAGCAATTGTAGGTACCCGTGCGGTGATCAACCTATTTATTGGTGGTAAACGTGTTGATAAACTTTCAATTTAAGGAGCAGACATGCAAATTTTAAGATTGGGCGGAAAAACCCTTCGTTTCATGTCTCTTCGAAAAGTGGCAATGGGCTTTTCTACGTTATTAATCATAGCGTCGCTGGCGTCACTTTTTGTTAAAGGCTTAAATTTCGGTTTAGATTTTACCGGCGGTACAGCAGTTGAGGTAGGTTTTTCACAACCTGCCGATCTGAAAAAAGTACGTAATGTACTGGCTGAAAACGACTTTGCTGATGCATCGGTACAGCTTTTTGGCTCAAGCCAAGAAATACTGGTCCGTTTAGCCCCTCGCGGTGATGATGTAAAAGCAGAAGTAATTGGTAACCAAGTAATTGCTGCCCTTAAACAAGCTGATGATAGCGTAGTAATGCGCCGTATTGAGTTTGTAGGCCCAAGCGTAGGTGAAGACTTAAAAGAGCAGGGTGGCCTTGCCATGTTAACTGCGCTTATATGTATCTTAATTTACGTGGCATTTCGCTTTGAATGGCGCTTTGCTGTAGGTGCGGTGGGGGCACTATTACACGATGTAATCATTACGATTGGTTTATTCTCGGTGCTTGGTTTAGAGTTTGACCTAACTATTTTGGCTGCAATACTCGCCGTGATAGGTTACTCACTAAACGATACCATTGTTGTATCAGACCGTATCCGTGAAAACTTCCGTAAAGTACGTATTGACGACACCATTGAAATTATTGACCTGTCACTTACGCAAACACTTAATCGTACTTTAGTTACATCAATTACCACTATTTTAGTATTGATTGCACTCTTTGTATGGGGCGGCCAAACTATTCATGGCTTTGCTACCGCACTATTATTTGGTGTATTTATTGGTACTTATTCTTCAGTTTACGTTGCCAGCTCGGTGGCTATTGCCATGGGCGTAAGTAAAGAAGATTTAATACCAGAGGTGATTGAAAAAGAAGGTGCCGATTTAGACTCAATGCCTTAATTGAGATTAAATTATCCTTTTTAAAAAACCGCTCCTTGTGAGCGGTTTTTTATTGCTTAGCGTGTAAGACATATAATTGTCATACGAGCTTGATATTTTATTACTCTTATTTAATTTTGATCAGAGCTAGTAGTGACTGAGCAACGTAAAGCCTTAGAGTCAATTTTACAACAAGGGGCAATAACAACCTTGTTCCAACCTATTTTTGATATAACTAAGCAATCTATTATTGGGTATGAAGCGCTGAGTCGAGGCCCTAAAAATAGCCCATTAGCGATGCCAAATAAGCTATTCGAAACGGCTCATAAATATCAATTGATCTCAGAGCTTGAGCTTTTATGCCGTTCTCGCGCCATAGAAAACTTTGTAAAACTAAATCTACAAGGGAAGTTATTTTTAAATGTCAGCCCAAAAATTCTACTCGATCCGAGCCACCCTAAAGGCGAAACTTTACATTTAATTGAACAGTTTGGTCTTGCGGCTAATCGTGTGGTGATTGAAGTCACCGAACAAGAAAAAGTAGATGATGGCTTTTTACTGTTAAAAACCATTGCTCATTATCGAGAGCTAGGCTTCACTATTGCTATTGACGATCTTGGTGCAGGTTATTCCGGTCTAAAGCAATGGTCGCAGTTATGCCCAGATATTGTAAAAATTGATCGTTACTTTATTGATCATTGCGATCAAAGCGAAGTTAAAAAAGAATTTCTAAAATCAATTGTGGTGTTAGCGCGGGCAACAAATACAGCGGTGATTGCTGAGGGAATTGAGCGTACTGAAGAACTCGATTTAGTTAAAAGTATAGGCATAAGTCATGTTCAGGGATTTTTGTTAGAAAGACCCAGCCAACAACCAAGCTATGACTATAACTGTAAGCAGTTACAAGCATTTACATCGACTCAAGCAGGTTCAAAGTTTGAACAATCAATGGCTATCGGGGTGCTTGCTGTTGCTCAGCCTGCCATTAGCAGTCATACGCGTTGTAAAGAAGCTCATGCCCTTTTTGAGCAAGACAAACGCATAATTAGCTTACCCGTTTTAAATAGCAATCAGCAGCCAATAGGGCTGTTACACAAAGATCAGCTAACAGAAGTGTTTGCCGCGCCATACGGGCATGCACTTTATGATAAATGTGAAGTCACTGAGTTAATGGATAAACAGCCTTTGGTGGTTGATGAAAATCAAATGCTTGATATTGTCTCTCAGCAAATAACAGAGCAAGACTTTGATATTCGTCGCCATATTGTTATCACAAGTAATAATAAATATTTAGGTTTGGCACCGCTCAGGGACATATTAAAGCACATTACCGCTGAAAAAATCCGCCACGCCCAACATGCTAACCCTCTGACCATGTTACCGGGTAATGTGGCAATTAGTGAAGTAATAGAGCAGCGTCTGCAACATAAACAGCCATTTTCACTAGCTTATATCGATTTAAATCATTTTAAACAATTTAACGATCTGTATGGTTATGCCAGTGGGGACAGCGTGATAAAACTTCTGGCCGATGTGACTGTAAAAGCGTGTGCGCACAGCGCTAACTTTGTCGGGCATATTGGTGGCGATGACTTTATGGTGGTGTTTGAAAAAAAAGATGCGGTGGAGGTTTGTAATACCATTATCACGCAATTTGAATTGCAGTCACGCGTATTTTTTACGCCAGAGCATATTGCTGGAAAAGGGTATTGGGCAACTAATCGAGAGGGCGAAAAGCAGTTTGTACCTTTACTTACATTATCGATAGGTTTAGTTGAGCCGGATCTGCAGCAGTGTAAAAATAGCCATCAAGTAGCGGCATTAGCCACAGATGCTAAAAAAGAAGCAAAACGTTATCGTCACAGCTACTTATTTATTTGTAATCGAAGAAGGCCTGCACCCGCTGTTGTGCGTTTATCCAATAGTAAAAAAAGTGGCTAACAAAAAGCAAAAAAGGAGCCTCGGCTCCTTTTTTTAGTGCGGTATTACGATTAACGTAATAACGACTCAGATAATACTGGGCGCATTTCACGAACAATCGCTTGTGTTAGCTTAGGTGCACCACAAATAACGTTACCGCTCACGTTGTAGTTATTACCGCCAGCAAAATCAACAACCATGCCGCCAGCTTCTTTAACTAATAGCTCGCCTGCTGCTGTATCCCACGGTTTTAAACCAATTTCAAAGAAACCATCAACACGACCCGCTGCAACATACGCCATATCAAGTGCTGCAGAACCTGCACGACGAATATCAGCGGTATGTACGAATAATGCTTTAAACGCTTCAGAATAGGCATCTAAGTGGTGTTTTTGTTTGAAAGGGAAACCTGTTGCAAGAACAGAACCGGCAAGTTCAACCGTTTTAGATACACGTAAACGTTTGCTGTTTAACTGTGCGCCTTGACCACGAGAAGCGGTAAAAAGTTCGCCACGAATTGGATCGTAAATTACGGCTTGGTCTAAACGACCTTTAACTTTAAGTGCAATAGATACTGCGAAATGAGGGATACCCTTGATGAAGTTAGTTGTGCCATCAAGTGGGTCAACAATCCATTGGTAATCAGCATCCTTACCTTTGTGTTCGCCTAACTCTTCACCAACGATGCAGTGATCAGGGTAAGAACGTAAAATAGTGTCACGAATTACGGCTTCGGCTTCTTTATCAATGTTCGTAACTAAATCATTAGTGCCTTTTTGTTGCACTTCAACTTTTGATAAGTCTTCACTTGCACGAAGAATAAGCTTGCCTGCGTTACGCGCAGCGCGAACCGCAATGTTTAACATTGGATGCATGGTATTACCTTTGGGTTGTAAAAGAACGTTTATATATTTAAGCCGGCGTATTTTAGCGGTTTTTGCCATAAAGTAAACCATAAAGCCTAAATACTTGTGAGTGTTTTTTGTACAGCCATGATCTTTCAATATATTTATCGGAATAAAAACAGACAATAAATTTGTAAATTAGCGCTTTACCTAAAGTTAGCTTGAGGTTTTATGATGTTCTATATTCAATTAATAGGAAGAAAGTTATGAAATTAGAACACGTAAATTTAGTTGTTAGTGACATAAACGCCATGCTTAAGTTTTACCAAGCAGCGTTTCCCTATTGGTCAATTAGAAGTGAGGGGGAAGGAACTTGGTATGGTAAAGCAAGGCGCTGGGTACATTTTGGTGATAACGATCAATATATTGCTATAAGCGATCACGGTGAAGGGAAAAACCGCAACCTATCAGGACATCAAATTGGTTTGGCACACTTTGCCTATGTAACCAATAACTTAAATGCAGTAATAGCGCGCCTAAAACATGCGGGCTTTGCAATAAGTAAAGAAGGTGCTGTAAATCCATTTAGAAAAAACATTTATTATATTGACCCTGCAGGGTTTGAAGTTGAGTTTGTAGAGTACATGAGTGATGTACCTAGTGAGCGAAATAACGACTTATAATATGAATGAAGCCAACGATTATGGCTTCATTCAATGTTTAGCATATTTAATAATGTTTACCATTCATGCCAAGTTGAGTTTTTAGATCATTTGCAAAGCTAATAAATTTTTCTTTAATAGTGCGTTTAACTTTAACTTCCACAGAGCCTAAAACAGTTTTTCCTTCAATGTGAATCGTTGGCCCTTGGCGTTTATTGAGTGACACTGTTTTATTTTCAAAACTGCCTAAAATACAAAACATTTTAGAAACTACATTAACGTGCTCTGGCACATATATTTCTTCGCTGCCAAAATAACAATTAACGTGAATAGTGACATGTTGGTGGGTAAAAATCGCATCTGTAAAATCAAGATTGATTGACCCCATGTAGTTTTCTATATAAATGTTTTGAGGAACTACCCATTGGCCGCTTCGTTCACTCGAACCAAGAATGCTTCTTAATGTAAGTGGCTCTTCATCAGTCTCATGCTGCGCGCTATAATTAGGTGCAAACTGAGAGTGCTTTTGCGCCTTATATTGCTGGTCAGTATTTAAGGTTAAATCTTCAACGAGATCCATAAGTGCTTTATTGTCACTCGCTGCCATGGCGTCGTCTAAGCGCCTTTCAAATGCTTCTACAGAAATAACACCATGGCTGTAGTTATAAATGAGCTGATCAATCACTTGCTCACGAACTTGCTCAATAGGGCGGTCTTCAATTTTAACAGACATTTAAATTATCCTTTTATGATTGCTGGTTATTTCAAAGCAAGCCTTATACCAAATATTAAATTGTTTAAATTCAGTGATTTATGATTTTGGGTTCTTGATTCTTTATTATATTAACGACAGATTAACCAAATATACAATTATTTAGTAAGTTTCGCTATTCGAGAAACTTTTACGCAATAGTCTGTAAATGTTTACTTAGTAGGTTTAAGCCAATATCTACTATTTTAAATTAACCTATTGAAATTAAAGGTTAAAAAATTTTGGCCCGATGCTCGCATTAGCTTAAGTGTCTTTAATCAAAAGGAGAACGATTATGAAAACATTTAATAAGTCTATGATTGCAGCCCTAGTATTAGGAACAACCGCAATGGGCGCTCAGGCAAGCAGTTGGGAAAACGAAAGCAAAGATGCTTGGATTGATGGGAAAGCAGAAACAGTATTGCTTATGAACACCAATCTAAATAACTTTGATATCAACACGGACGTAAAAAACGGCAAGGTAATGCTAACAGGTAAAGTAAACAGCGAAGTAGATAAAGAGCTTGCTGAAGAACTCGTGCTAAGCCTAGATGGTGTAACTGACGTTGAAAACAGTCTAACTGTGGTAAAAAACACCGACATGAAGAAGCATGATTCTGAAATGATGGGTAACGACACTGAAAGTGATTTAACAGATGCTAAAATCACTACAGTGATCACAACACGTTACTTATTTGATTCTGAAGTAGGTGGTACAGACATTGATGTTGATACCGATAATGGTGTGGTAACTCTTAAAGGTACAGTTGAGTCTGATGCTGAAAAGCAATTAGCGATGGAAATTGCTAAAAACGCTGAAGATGTTCGCAAGGTAGTTGATGAATTAACTGTTATTGCAGAATAATACACTATACTAAAGCCCAGCCCTGCTGGGCTTTTTGCTTTGCTAACATTATAAGGATTAAATTATGGATATCATTAGAATTATTCTTTCTATTTTATTACCACCACTGGGTGTGTTTTTACAGGTAGGACTAGGGATGCATTTTTGGTTAAATATTTTGCTAACTTTGCTCGGCTATTTCCCTGGATTAATTCATGCGATTTACATTATTGCCAAAAAATAATGTAGCATCATAGCAGGACATTTAATACTGAGTTGCTAAGTGCTCCCAAAGGTATGTGTATTAGTTACTCAGGCTGCTATTGATAAATGGATTTGTTTTACAAAACTCATCACTAACAAAACCTCAAAGCCTACTATTTGAGCAGTTAGCCCCTTGATTGTTAAAATAAAGCTTTTTGCTAGTGACAAGCCCCTAAAAACTTTTTATACTGCAACCCGCTTTAGTCGCTCTGTGGCTAAACGCTTCAAAAATTAACTGCTTACAGTTATACAGAGATGGCCCCTTAGCTCAGTTGGTTAGAGCAAAAGTAACCCCCTAAAAGTTACTATTTAGCCAATGAGTGAGTGAGAAAAGGGGTTGAGTGTATAGTAACATTACTATACAATTAAAATTAGTTACTATTTATGGCCCTATAGCATAGCGGTTAATGCAATCGACTCATAATCGAGAGATCCTTGGTTCAAATCCAAGTGGGGCCACCATTTCAACAAAAGCTATAATACTTCTTACATCAAAGGTTTCTATGGCGTTTGGCAATAATTATCGAATTCAAAAATACCAAAAAATAAAATTATTGTGATATAAAAATAAGACATTACCTTCACTCAAAGCGTGATTGCACCTAGTACCTTCGCTAAAAGTAATTGAGCAATACCAAGACCTGAGTTAAAATAACATCATTGCCTTTTCAGAACCTATTCTATTCGAAACGCAAAACATCACTTAGTAATGGCTAAGTAATTTTTGACCTAAAAATTTAAAGTTAAAAATAATTAAAATATAGCTTAATATTTCCTTATTAGGTTTCTAAATATACCGCATAAAATCCTTTAGAACACCCAATCTCCTTTATTATTTCAAAGCTGCCAATAGCTATATAATGATCTCTTTCACTAATAAGTTTTTGTGGTGGCTTCTCTGAATAACTTATTGTACAGACTCCCTCATCAACTAATCTAAGCCTTACCTTATTGAGCTTAGGTGCCATCATTTTAACCATAAAGCCAGCTTCTGATATTGCTTGATTATACTGAGCAACAGCATCAGTTACTTCTTTAGTATTAAGTAAGCTTGATTTATCATTTTTTAACAATATATCCAAACCAATATTTACTCTACCTTGACCTGTTTTATTTAAATATGCTTTCGGATTTTGATCATAAAGTTTTTTTGAAATTTCCATTTCGATATTGCCATTATAATCAGCTTGGAATGTCCGTTCCCAACCACCGTCTTTTAATTTGAGCTTTAGCTCACTTTTGTTAAGATTGGGGTCTTCAGGTGTTAACCTTATTTTGAAAGCAAGCTTATTAAACTGATTCAAGTCTTGCTCAAAAAATAAATTCATTGAAGTTGCTTCGATAATATTTTTATACTCAATATAGCCCTCACTAGCTTTCAATAGAAATACAGAAAATGATGTCACAAATAAAAATATAAATTTAGTCACTAAGAACTCCACTCAAAATTTTTTTAAATATACTTAAGGTGTTAGTTTGAGACAATGAAGTATCCAAGGAAGTTATTAGTAATGAGTCTTCCTTTGCTATATCACATACAAGCTCAATTGCAGAAAACAAACCGCCTAAATGATCTATGTACCCTAATTCAAATCCTTGCTTTGCATTTATGATTTCTCCATTTTCTAATTCTTTTAACCTGTGATCGTCAAGAGACCTAAACCGTTTTATATTATCTAGAAAGTTAGTATGGTTGCTGTTAATAACCTTTGCGATGGAACTACCTTCATCTTTATTAGTAGAAAAGTAATTTAGAGAATCTTTTTCAATACCGCTACTTACTACATCATACTCAACCCCCAGCCGCTCTAGGAGCGAGGATATGTTAAGCTTTCTATAAATAGCCCCCATATTTCCAACAAGAGATGAAGGAGTCGCTACAACCTTATCACATGACATGGCGACATAAAAAGCAGACGATAAAGCACTATCCGTGACAAGCGCAATAACAGGTATTTCCAATTCTTGCTTAACAAACTGCAAACCTTCAACCAAACTCTCTGCGGCTCCTAAACTCCCCCCTGAACTGGAAATTCGTAAAATAATACCCTTAATTTCGTGGTTGTTTGAAGGCAATGCTCTAATCTTAAAAAGTATATTTAAAACATCCTTTTCAGATATATTGTTCACTAAAGAAACCATAGCTATTGCTTTATTCTTTTTTGATTTTTTTTTAAACATCTTAACTATTCACTATAAGATAAAATACAGCTATGTCTGTAAATATATGGATTAATATTGGTACTAAAAGTGAGCCGGTTTTTCGCACAAGAAGAGTTAAAGCACAAGCGTACATAAAGGTCATAGCAAGACCAATATTCCCACTAGGAACTCCAAGCTTATAGTGAGCAATTGCAAAAAGAGTAGCTTGAATCGCGGTTGCTAAACTAAAACTCAACTTCAATTTCAGTAAAGTTTCCTGAAAGACACCTCTAAACATCCACTCTTCAAGAAAAGCATTTATAAGAGCAAAGCCCAAAGCAGCCATTGCTAGCTGTATTGCTGGTAAATCTGGAATCATCCTCTTTAAGTACTGAATCTCTGAGGCTGAGCTATTAGCCCATATAAACAAGGCAGAAACAGATATGACTAGAACAGCTCCACCTTCCAACAGTCCTTTTTTTAGTTTATGATTGGACAGGTTCAAATAATACTCTTTTTCACCTCTAAAATAAGCTATTACTACAAACGCCATAAGTGGAGAAAGTAAGTGAATTGGCCACACGAAAAAGTATGGAATAAATGTAATCATCATATATTTAACTAATAGTATAATAGATATACTTTTTAAAACGCTCCCCAAAGCAAATGTTAGAAGCGTAGAAGAAAATAGAATAAGAAAGAAGATAATATAATTATTAGTTGAGAGGTACATCGAACCAATAAAGTCAGTAATAACAAAAATAGAGATTAACCCAAATTCAAACCAACGCTTAAGCTTCAATTGCATCATCCATCTGCTCTTCAAAAATTTTATAATATCCTTTCTCTCTTTTTACCAACTCTTCATGACCGCCAGACTCTATAACCTCTCCTTTGTCCATAACCATAATTTTATCGGCATGTCTGATTGAGGATAATCGGTGTGAAACGATTATGACTAATTTAATAAACTGATTATCTTTAACTAACTTATATAGGTCCTGCTCTGACTGAGAGTCTAAAACAGCAGTAGCCTCATCTAAAATTAAAACTGGCTTCTTTGACAAAATAGCCCTAGCAAATGCAACTTTCTGTTTCTGTCCTGTAGAAAGCGTACTAGTTAATTTTTCGTCAAATATATCAATGTTATTCAATCCCAATTTACTCAAAGTGAGTTCAATCAAACCTTGATCATAATTACCTGAAAGTGAGATATTACGCTCTATACTGCGATTTAATAGAATTGCTTCTGACCCTAAGTAATTAATAAAATGAGACAATTCAAAATATCCAGTACAGGTGCTGTTAAAAACGATACTGCCTTCGTCTGGTGCATACCATCCTCTTATTAAGTTCAATAAAGAACTTTTTCCAGAACCACTTTGCCCAACGATGGAATATATTTTATTTTTGTTAAACTCAACTGATAGATCTTTTATACGAAAATCAGAGTTAGGGTAAAGGAAGCTTACATTATTGAGTTTTATATTGGGTTCTAACGTATTTTCATGAGACTTTTCGACATTAAATGCTTGAGAAATAAATTGATTAATCTTATCAAAAGAACATTTAGCCCTTCTAATTGAAGAGTAATTAGCCGACACTTGGTTGAATGCTCTTCCTGCTAATAAAATATAACTAACAAATCCTACAAGTGACCCAGTTGATATATGTCCAATTGTGACTAAATATGAGGATAAACTTATAAGTAAAACTAATAGGAGTAGAGAGGCTATCATCAGCCCTCCTCCAAATACTGCCTGAAATCTATTTTTCTTGTAAAGAGCAAAAAGTGAATCTTTTTGCCAATCAGTCATGTTGCGAATTTCACTGCCCATAACATTAAACGACTGAATCAAATCAACTTTATTTATCAATTCTAAAGTTTTTTCTGTAGCCTGATTTGTTTTTTCCTGAACAACTCTTGTAAGACGTTCAATTTTTTTCTCCAACAAAAAATTTAATAAAGCCAATCCACATATGGCAATTATGATTACGACTGTAAGTAAAATAGATATAAAAGAAAGGAATAGTAAGGAAAACAGTAACAAGGCAAGATTAAATATAATAGGGATTATTGAATTCCCAATTGCTACAGACAATATTGAAATATCATTCAAAAATATGGCGTTTGGTTTAGGTAAACGTTTCTCCCTATCAATGGGGAGTGTTTTTAACCACTTCTCCATGAACTCTACTTGAATTGAAGCACCTATTTCACTCGATAATTTCGAAGAGAAATAAAAGTTAATATTTGCAATTCCTCCCATGAACACAAGATAGCCACATGCTATTAAAGATGTCCTCGTATCTTCATAAGAAAAGTTTTTTGATATTAGAGACTGAAGAACGGTAGGTAAATAAAGTAGTAATATGGCTAACAAGCACGATGTTAAAAGGCAAATTAGAAAAACCTTTTGTTGCTGAATGTATTTACTTATAACATATTTAAACAGCTTAGAGGTCATTTTTCATGACCTCTACTTCAAGTGACTGAGCAAGTCTAATTTTATCCAGCAACCCAGCCCAACCACTATATTGATATGGTAATTCACTTACTTTATTAAACATTTCAAAATCAAGGTTGCGTGAGATAGCACTATAATCTTCATTTTGTAAGTTGTTATCTATATAAACTGGCTCTCCAAACTCTGTAACATATTTATCACCTTGAATAAAAATATGAAACGGTAAAATAGTTGCATTAAATTTTGAAGCTAACTCAAGAATGCTTAACGGAAACACTGATTTGTGACTAGATATATTTGAGAAGACAAATCTGTTAGTTTGAGTAGGCAGGCTATCTACTCTCATAGCTAGTATTTCATTTTTTTTCAGCGATCTAACAAGCTTAATACCAACTCTTTTATTATCTGCTTCAATTCCGGATATTGAATTGCCAGAGACAGTAGACAGCTTTTCATAAAAGCCTACTCTATTAAGAATATCTAAAGCCACCTTAGGCTGCACTATCTTAATATTACGAGCTATATCTGATTTTTTCAGTAAACCTAAATAGTGAACTGTAAATGAGTTTAATAGTAGTATAATCGGTTTATCGCGGTTAACTGCATTTAGAAAGTTATCATACTTATTGTATGTGATGTTATTTTGGCTCCAGACTTTAAGTTGCTCGATATCCTTTTCATGTAAAAAGCAGTTCAATACAATATTTTTTGCATCATTAACTTGCAAACTCCAGTAGCCTTTATAAGCTTTGAAATTCCTTAAACCGAGTAAAAGTCGCATAGCTTCTAACGATTTAGGTGTACTTTTTTGTAAAAATAAACTATCAAAAAACCAATAAGAACCGATGATATTCGCGACTATTGTCCAAAGTGGTTTAGGTAGCTTGCAAGTAAAAGTTGCCCATCTCGGCAACATTAGCGAAGTTGAATCATCCATAATTACTCCAGAAATAGCGAGCGTTATACGCTCGCTAGAAATATTAATTTTTTAGTATTAGTTTTCTTCCTTAGGCGGCTCTGGAGTCGGCTTTGGTGGTTGTGGAGGTGGGAATGAGCAGTTGTCTCGACAAACACATGTTGCTGATGACGAAACAGACGTTAAATTTGAGCCTTCGACTATTGAAGCTTTATCACCGTTAATTACCTTAACTTTTCGCTTCATATTTGAAAGTCTTTTTTCCATAATTTTAATCCTTTTTCTTTGTGTAATATTAATCCTTTAAGTCCTTTGAACTGAACTTACAACAAAGGAAAAGATAAGCTGACACATTTAAATGTGAATGTCAACACCTCCTCCGGCTGACCTTACCCCAAATTTAAAACCATGACTTTATTGAGCTTTCCAAATAAATTCAACAATGAAGGACTTGGCGTTAAACTAAAATTGGATCTGCGTATAAAAATCAAATTTTATACGACAAGTGATAAGACATGAATATCAGAAAAATAAATTACAGGTCTTTACATTAAAGCATCCGTCACGCTAAGCGTGACCAATGCTAATTCATCAATCTAAACGGAGAACAATTCTTTTATGTCTGAAGGTCTATCTTTTAGCAAGCATGAGACCTAAAGACCGCTAGTGAAATCATTTACGTGCTGTTTACCATCTTGTTCAACTTTTTTCAATTTTTGATTGCGAATAGCAGACTCCTTCGAAACTTTGCCAGTATTAGCTGGTCGTGAATCTTCCATTCTATCCCAAATAACTTCTTCAGGTATAACCTGCCTCATTAACCTTTCTATCGCAACTTTAGGCTTATAACCTCGCTTTTCTGATGCTTTATCTACTGAATATTTCAAACTTCTACGTTGTTCAAGATAAAGCCACAATGCTAAATTAACTGCACGGAATAAGTCCTTATCCTCAATAAACGGTAAATCGTCCATTGCTTGTTCTTTTGAGTAAATGATTGCCACTCCAGACTTCTCCTATAGGATAATAATTGCTAGATATATTCAAAAAGTTCTTATTCTTAATGTAATCAATAAGATTCAATCACAATAGTAATATTCCCTCATAATTATTCAGTCTAATTTATTATTAATATGAAGTAATTTGATATACCTGATCACATGAAAAAAATCATTATTACCTCCATGGATTCGTTATCTTTTTAAATATAGTGGCATAGTTAATTTGGCCACCCATTAAGAAAGAAATGTTATGCTAATAAGCATACAAATTTGGGTGAAAAAATGACGAAATTAAAACGCGCAACGTATTCTGCAGCAATAAAATTAGAGACAGCTCAGCTTGTAGTTG
>Ga0209349_1000125_pt1 | contig 41830 bp, 48 predicted proteins | sample ETNvirnome_2_130_FD_184067 | JGI IMG/M metagenome (GOLD analysis project Ga0209349, IMG submission 184067) | Marine viral communities from the Pacific Ocean - ETNP_2_130 (SPAdes) (version 2) | ecosystem: Environmental > Aquatic > Marine > Oceanic | place: Pacific Ocean | collected 2013-06-22
CGATCAGTGGGAATACGAAGAACAGATAAACACTGTAAAACTCTTCCAAACTCCCCCCGAAGGTTCTCTAGTCGAAGCTATTTATGTTAAAGCTCTGGAGGAAGAATGAGCCGAAAAGGAAAACATCGTACTTTCCGACGTCGCCGCAAGGTTGGCTCAAAAAAGAGAAGAAATCGCCGCAAGGCGCGCCATCAAAAAAAAGGTAAGAAGTAAACAATGAGCGAAGAAAACAAACCGACTGTCATGGTTAGTGGTGGCTTTGACCCGGTCCACGTGGGCCATATTCGCATGATTCGCGAAGCCGCAAAATATGGAGATGTGATTGTTATTGCAAACTCAGATGAATGGCTGCATCGAGAAAAGGGTTTTATTTTTATGGAATTCAGCTCTCGATATGAGATTTTAGATTCTCTAAAAGGTGTTGTTTTGGTGGATTCAGTTAATGATTCTGATGGAACTGTTTGCGATGCAATTAGTCGTCATAAACCAACGTATTTTGCGAATGGGGGCAATCGACGCAAAGACAATACTCCCGAGGTAATGCTATGCAAAAAAATAGGAGTAGAACTTTTATGGGGAATTGGCGGAGAAGAAAAGGTGGCAGCGACAGCTGACCTGACGAGAAAAACACGAAATTTTGAATTACCCCCACAGCGGACGTCTTCGAAACACTCAGAAAGATAATATTAAAATTATTTATGAAACTTTAGTTGACAAGACCAAAAAAGGATGTTAAGATAATACAATGAGTGATGAAAAATATATTAAGTGTTATTTATCGGAAATAGGACATAACAATTTCTGGTATCCCACCCAAACAGAGATTTTAATTTCGTCTACGAGCGCATACGAGAAGCTAAGCTGGATCAGTGGCGCGCCAGGAGAAAACCTCACAGCAATCAAAGTGCGTAAATCATGTATTTTTCCACTAGAAATTAATGAAAATACTGCGAAAAATATCTCATCAATAGAAAAAGACGATTATACTGTAGTGTGGATTAAAAATAATTTATTGCCCCCGCATACCCGCGATTCGAATTCGTGAGGGGCGATCATTTAAAAAATGAAAAATGTGGTATATTTTTTTAAAAAGGAGAAAAAAATGTCTGAAACAGAAACAAGATCTTTCAAAAAGTTAAAAAACGATTTCAATCAACAGACTGCTGTTATTGAGCAATTGTTGGGTCGACTTAATACGATGAGAGATGATATTGAACTACTAAAGGGCGACGTCGTGATATTACGAGAGCGTGTCACAGAAGATATAAAATATCTTTATGATAGAGAAGCAAGATAAAGGAGACTTAAAAAATCATATGAATAAAGTAGAAAAAGGCCAAAATGTAAAGGTACACTATAAAGGTACCTTTCAAGACGGCAGAGAATTTGATAATTCACACAAGCGCGGCAATCCAATTAATTTTAAAGTAGGCGGCGGAAACGTAATCAGGGGTTTTGAGAGCGCTGTTCTTGGGATGACCGAGGGTCAAACCAAGTCCATTACTCTGGGCCCAGAAATGGCATATGGCCCGGTTAACCCGGATGCCTTTATAGAGGTTCCAAAAGAGAAGTTCCCCGATGATTTTAACTTTGTTAAAAACGGATATGTTCGCTCAAGGAGGCCAGATGGGCGCCCGGTTTTTGGCAAGATAACTGAGGTTAAAGAGGAAACTGTGGTTCTGGACGTGAACCATCCCATGGCGGGCCAAGAACTTAATTTTGAAATCAAGCTTGTTGAAATTGAAGCCGAAGCCGCTGAAGTCGAAGAAAAGGAAGCGAAACCGAAGAAACCGAAGAAACCGCCGAAGCGGAAGAAAGAGAAGAGCGATTAAATGCAGTATTATCCCCAGCATTTCTTCGGATTTGCTCTGAATGAGGATGTAGCTAAAAAACTGCAATTAACAGAAGCTTTTGATAATTATGAAATGAGTTATGATGAAGAGGGCTTCTGCGAAGGTTTTGAAAATAAATATGGGGTTGAACCATATACATTCGCAGATACGACTTATGAACGCGGCGGGTATGTACAGGGACTTCAAGGTTTTGAATGGGATAATACATATGTATGTTTTCACCCCGCAACAGCAGGCGACGATAAGTGGAATACCATGGTTTTACAATTAGAAAACCTTGGTATTGACATTGAAGAAGGCCGCTGGTCTCAACTAAGCTAGCTTTGGGGTGAAGCGCCACGGGCAGGTGCACCGGGTTGTTACCCCGGCCGTTGCAGGTTCGAGTCCTGCTGCCCCAGCCATTAATATGAAGTACAAAGAGGACGATGTTGTGCTCGTTGAATCATTTGCTGGACCAAAGGTCCATGTAAGGTTGAAAAAGCGCATTTTAAAACCCAAAGACTTTTGGGGTGCGGATGGCTGGAGTGCTCAAATAATATACAAGAAAGATATCGACAAGCTACGTAAAGCTGGGGTTCCCTACAAACAGGGAGAAAAACCAACCGTATTCGTATTTGATTGGCATATAATCAGAAAAAGAAAGAAGTCGCGGGTGTAGCTCAGCGGTAGAGTGCTACGTTGCCAACGTGGTTGTCGCTGGTTCGAATCCAGTCGCCCGCTCCCCTTTGGAGAAAAAAATGATAATGCGCGATTTATTGATAGATATAAGCTTAATCTTGGCCGGCGGCTTGGCGATGTTTTGGGCCATAAGGAGCTTTCCTCCCGAAATGAGCCAGCACCTATTCGAAGTAGCGATGCCGTTTTTGTACCTCTGCCCGGTATAGAACTTTTGAAAGACTATTTATAGCTGAAAGAGCGTGCATGGCAACAAAGAAAAATTATGTCTTAGACACTAGCGTTTATCTCACCGATGCAGAATCAATTTTTAAATTTGATAATCACGATATATTTGTTCCTTTAAAGGTTCTGGAAGAGGTTGATAAGCACAAAACACGACAAGACTCGGTAGGTTCGAACGCCCGGCGCTTTATACGCACTTTGGACGAACTAAGGATAAAGGGAAATCTTGAAAAAGGGGTGAGAATAACCAAAGGCCGCGGGATTCTTAAAGTAGTGTCTTATAGTATTTTAAAAGAAGCAATATTCCCCCCAGATTTAGATATACGATTGCCCGATCATACAATTATCGCAACCGCCAAAGCTATTCAAGCCAACCACACAAATAGAAAAACCATCGTAGTATCACGCGATATTAACATGCGGGTCATCTGCGATTCAATCGGAATAGAAGCGGAAGATTATATATCTGAAAAAGCTGTTATGTTTTCTGATCAGTTGTATAATGGATTCACAACTCAATCAGTAGACGACCAGTTGATCGATCAATATTATGCTGGTGAAGAAATAGTGATAAGGACCGATGACCGAGACGAGTTATGGTATCCAAACCAATATATAATGATGGTATCCAACGCAAATGAGAAAAAATCCGCCCTTGCTCGCTTTAAAAGCCATCACGAGCCGCTGCAGAAGATAGTTCACAAGAAGATAGTGGATTGGAAAATTGATGCAAGAAACAAAGAACAAGCATTTGCTATTGATATGTTGATGAACCCAGAAATTAAAATTGCCACTCTTGTTGGGCGCGCGGGCTCTGGGAAAACTCTTTGCGCTATCGCCGCCGGCCTGCAACAGACAATTGGCCTGCGTTCAGAGCTAAATCGCTATTCGAGACTCATAGTATCGCGACCAGTACAGCCCCTAGGCAAAGACATTGGCTTTCTGCCTGGAACAATGGAAGAAAAAATGTTGCCATGGCTGATGCCAATTCAAGACAACTTAAAATTTCTTATGGGGGATCGCACCAGCTTGGAGATGTACGTAGAAAAAGGTAAAATTGAAATTGAAGCTTTAACCTATATTCGCGGACGTTCGATTGCAAATGCATTTATAGTTATTGACGAGGCACAAAATTTAACAAAACACGAAGTTAAGACTATCATTACTCGCATAGGGGAAGGCACAAAGGTGGTTTTAACTGGCGACGTTGAACAAATTGATAATGTTTATGTTAATGAAACATCCAACGGGTTAGCGCATGCGATAGAAAATTTTAAAAAATACCCTCTTGCTGGTCATATGACATTTAGAAAGGGTGAAAGATCTGAATTAGCAACGCTAGCGTCTAAAATTTTATAAATAACATTGACAACTATAAAAAAATATATTATGTTAGTAACAAAGGAGATATAATGGATACTAATGAAAAAGTAATTTCTGAAAAAGAAGTACACACAAATCAAATGCTGGCCATGGTGGTACAGCCCGACACGGATCTTAAAAATATGCTGGTAGAATATGTTGGCACCAGACTCGACAAAGAAGAAGTAACGGTCAACATGATAGCAGAAATTATAGCGACCGAATTTCCCGAATTTGCTTTTGCATATGCAGAAGAGAATTTTTTGCGCGGATACCAACTAGGATTAGAGGATGCTCATCAAACATTTGCAAGAGAAACAGAAGAATCTGCAGAACAAGCAGACTGATTTTTATACCCCGACAGGAATACACGTATACTTTAAAGAGCCTCTTCTCAATGACGAGATAGACGCCGAGCGTGTGGTGGCTAAAGTCGAAGAAAAAGTTCCCGGACATTTATTGTCAGAAATAGAAATGATGATAATAGGATGGTTTGATGAATTTGAAGAAAGAAGCTTGACGGCTTTTTATGAAAATGGTACTGTTTTTATCTCACACATTCAAAACGACGAAGAAGACATGCTTGAGAACATTGTGCACGAAATTTCGCATTCTCTTGAACCGGCGCATGGTTATATGCTGTATGGGGATCAAAAACTAAAAAATGAGTTTTTACGGAAGAGAAAGTACCTTCATGATATTTTGTGGGCGCAAGGCTATAAGGCGCCTCTTTCCTTTTATCTAAATCCGGAATACGATGAGGAATTTGACATGTTTCTGTATAAAAAAATAGGATATGACAAGCTAGCATCCTTAATACAGGGACTTTTTATCAATCCTTACGGCGCCACTTCTTTGAGAGAATACTTTGCAACAGGGTTTACCGAGTTTCATTTAAATTCAGAACACGGATTCCTTAAGAAAGTAAGCCCAATACTTTATAAAAAAATAATTTCCTTACAAGATCCGGAAAAGCTTGACAATCGGGCCTAATGTGGTTATAATAAAGAGATACATGGAAAAAAATGTCACACATATCATATTCAGAGCTTAAGGACTGGCACTTTTGCCCGTTCTATCACAAACTTACACGCGTCGATAAAATCGATGGATTCAAAGGCAACACATACACCGCCTTTGGAACCGCAATGCACTCAGTCTGCGAAAAGAAACTGCTTAAAGAAGAATTCGACGATAAGCAGTACTTTTTGGATACTTTTGCTAAGTGTATAACTGATTTACCTGATGACGTCGAGGTGGATGGCGGCCTGGTTGATCAAATGCGCACACAAGGAAAAAAATTAGTTCCCCATATTGAAGACGCCCTCAAAGATTATTTTGAAGAATTTGAGGTCCTTGCGGTTGAGATGCCACTAATGGAGCCGATTGAAGACGAAGAGGGTTATCATTTTAAAGGATTTATAGATGCCGTGGTAGTTACACCAGACGGGAAGGTTCACATTTTTGATTGGAAAACGTGCTCTTGGGGCTGGAATTCACAAAAGAAGAATGAGAAAATAGTAACGTACCAGCTTACGCTGTACAAACACTTCTTCGCACAGAGAATGAAAATTGACCCCAAAGACATAGAAACACACTTCGCACTACTTAAAAGAACTGCGAAGAGAAATCATGTAGAATTCTTTCGTGTCACAAGCGGCCCGAAAAAAACTGAAAATGCGCTTAAACTTTTGAACACCGCGTTGTACAATATCAAAAAGAAGCGATATATTAAAAATCGCCTTTCTTGCACGTCCGGATACGGTTGTAAATTTTATAGAACAAAACACTGCCCATGAGGCACGAGGATTAAATGAAAAAGAAAATTTTAGTTATATCAGACCACCCCTTATCGCCGTCTGGTGTAGGGACACAAACAAAATATTTTATAGAGGCGCTTCTCAAGACAGGTAGATATGAATTTATCTGTTTAGGCGGCGCCATTAAGCATTCTGACTACGAAATGGTAAAAGTAGATCCATGGGGAGAGAGTTGGAAAATATTCCCCGTAGATGGGTATGGTAATCATGAAATAGTGCGTTCTATCTTGCGCAAAGAAAGACCCGATGCGTTGTGGTTTATGACAGACCCTCGTTTTTTCGATTGGTTATGGGAAATCGAAAACGAAATCCGCGCCGTGGTTCCGATGATATATTATCACGTATGGGATAATTTTCCCTTACCTTACTTTAATGCAAAGTATTACAATTCCACTGATGAGGTGATAGCGATATCTAAAGTGACTGATACAATTGTTAAGGAAGTTGCGCCGCAGGCCCATTGCGGAAGAATTGCCCACGCAGTAAACCATTCCATATTTCACAAATTTAAAAAGGACGAGTTAAAAAGCGCTCATGAGCTACGAGAACAAATTGTAAATTCCTCAACCAAATTTGCTAATCCGAAAAAGAAAATATTCTTTTGGAATAACAGAAATGCACGAAGGAAACAAAGCGGAACTCTTGTCTGGTGGTTTAAGGAATTTTTGGATGAGGTGGGCCACGACAAGGCAACACTTCTTATGCATACCGACGCGAGAGATCCCCATGGTCAAGATTTACCGCATATCATCGAAAGTCTCGAAATAAACGATGGACAAGTTCTGCTTTCAACAAACAAGGTAGCCCCTGAATATCTTGCCAATGTATATAATGCATGCGACTACACAATTAACATTGCTGACGCCGAAGGTTTCGGGCTTTCAACTCTAGAATCTTTGATGTGCGGCACTCCCATTATAGTTAATATGACGGGAGGACTGCAAGAACAGGTTACAGATGGCCAGAATTGGTTTGGGTGGGGAATTCAGCCCGCCTCTAAAGCGGTAATTGGTTCCCTATCAGTGCCATTTATTTATGAAGATCGTATCTCACAACAAGACTTTCGCTCAACTATGAAAAAGGCACTCAACTGTAGCAAAAAAGCATATGAGAATATGTCAAAAAAGGGAATCAAGCACGCGCTAGAAAATTACAATTTTGAAGATTTTGAAAACAACTGGATTGAAACAATGGACAATATTATGGAAAAACACGGCTCTTGGGACACAAGAAAAAATTACGATAGATGGCATTTATGGGAAGTAGAGGCCGCAGCCAAATGAAAAAAATATTATTAAAAGGCCCGATTCTTACTCGCTCCGGATATGGAGAACAAACAAGGTTCGCCTTCCGGGCGCTTGACACAAGGCCAGACTTATTTGATATATATGTGCAACCGCTTACATGGGGTAATACCTCATGGATATCTGAAGATGATGAAGAACGCATCTTAATCGATTCGAAAATTGAAAAGACGATAGAGTACCTTCAAACTGGCGGCCAGTTTGACATGTCACTACAAGTCACAATACCCAATGAGTGGGAAAAAAGCCCCCACATCCCCATTAATATTGGATACACAGCAGGCATAGAGTCGACTTTGGTTGCTCATGAATGGATCTTGAAGGGCAACGAAATGGATAAGATTATATGTGTTTCGGAGCATTCTAAACGAGTTTATCAAAATACTCAATTTAAAGGAGAACAGCCCGGCGGGCAAACCGTTGAATTAAAGTTGGAAACGCCAATCGATGCTGTAGGTTATCCTGTTAAACATTTTGAGGATGCGCAAGTTCCCTTGAATGTGGATACTGATTTTAATTTTTTGTCTATAGCACAATGGAGCATTAGGAAGAATATAGAAAACACAGTTAAATGGTTTTTAGAAGAGTTCAAAGATGAAAATGTTGGATTAATTTTAAAAACTAATTTAGCAAAGAACTGTTTAATGGATCGTGATGCTTGTTATGACCGGATTAGAACCCTACAACACCAAATTGAACCCGATGCCAAATGTAAGATATACCTTCTGCACGGTGACATGACAGACGCTGAAATACATGCTCTATATGTTCACCCTAACATAGATGCTTATCTTTCTCTTGCGCATGGCGAAGGCTTTGGCCTCCCAATATTCGAGGCAGCGTATAGCGGGCTTCCCATCGTCACTTCCGGCTGGTCAGGTCAGGTTGATTTTCTCTATAATATCAACAAAAAAGAAGAATTCTATAGCGTATCTTTTGATATAGGAACGATTCCGGAAGCGGCAGTATGGGACGGCGTCTTGATCGCGGAATCTTCTTGGGCTTACCCCCGCGAGTTTTCCGCAAAGAAACAAATGAGAAGATGTTATGATGAATTGACGTCGACAGGGAAGAAAAAAGCACGGCAGAAAGCTGAAAAGCATGCAGAGTATTTGCGAGTGGAATTTTCCGAAGAGTCTTTGTATCAGAAGTTTGTAAGCTCTGTGCTTAATAAATCTCTTCATGAGGACATATCATTGCAAGATATCCCTAAGATTTCTTTAGTTACATCCGTTTTTAGAGCAGATGAATATATTGAGCAGCTTATGGAAGATATGACACGCCAAACAATTTTCGAAGACAAGTGTGAGTGGATTATTTTAAATGTAGATCCACCCGGCGAAGAATTTGACGAAGAAATCATTATGAAATATATTGAAAAATATCCCAATAATATAATCTATAAGAGACTCGAAGAAGATCCTGGTATTTATGATACCTGGAACATAGGTATTAAAATGGCAACAGGCGATTTTGTAACAAATGTTAATTGTGATGATCGGCGCCGTCCGGACGGTCTGGAACATCAGGCTAAAATGCTCGTTGCTAGAAAGGACGTAGATCTGGTTTATAATGATAGCTATATTGTTCATGAGCCAAATATTATGTGGGAAGATGTGCCAACGGATTGCCAAAAATATAATTTTGAACAATTTTCCAAGGAGGCAATGCTGAGAGGAAATTTGCCCCACAACAATCCCATGTGGCGCCGAGATCTTCACGATAAATTTGGTTATTTTAACCAGCACTATAAGTCTGCCGGCGATTGGGACTTCTGGCTGCGCTGCGCGTTCGGAGGAATTAAATTTGCCAAGCACCCCGAAACTTTGGGTGTCTACTATTTCAACCCCACGGGGATGTCCACCAATCCGGAACATGATTCTTGGAAGCGCGATCACGAACGAGAGATATTCCAGGGATATTTACAGATTTATCAGCAACAGGAACAACACAAGGCGCATGCCTCTGCGAAATAATGGATCTGTGTACAGTGATTAGTGAGCGGTATATTCCACAGGCAATCAACTTAATTCAAAGTTATAAAGTATACTCTTACAATGAAAATATTTTTGTATATTACTTTAATACCAGTATTGATAAATTAGAGATATTTAAAAAGATATTTGGAGATCAAGTAAAATTAGTTGAAGTAGAGAACAAAGTTGAGCATGCCCATAATCCCCGAGTCTTTTTTTATAAGGTTTATGCGATAAACGATTGTTTGACAAATCATTCGGGCGCTATGATATATTCTGATTCTGCAAATTGTTTCATCAAAGAGGCAAAAAACATCGAAAAAGATTTGATTGATGACTCGTTATTTTTGGCATACCCGTATGAAAAGCTGACAAATCAATACTGGACAACAGAGAAATGCTTGGAGTTGGCGGGTTCGATAGGCGCAGAAATAATGCCCCAATATTGGGCTGGATTCCAAGCCTATAAGAGAACCCCAAAAAACATTGCTTTAACTACAGAAATGTATGACTACATGCTAAACCCCGAGATGGCTCTTCCTGACATGTCCGTTAAGTATCCAGATGGTAAAGATAGCAGTTGCATCGAACACCGATGTGATCAATCGATACTTTCCATTTTAATACACAAACACAATAGGCACCAGAGCTTTGATCCCATAAAAAATTCTAAGTACGGCGATTGGCAAACGTTTGTAGAGTTTGATAGAGAATATAATCATGATTTTGATAACATGATTTTATCCCCAAGAGAATCAAAATTCAACAATTTTAGATTTCTTAGAGAGGAAGGATATAAAAATGTCTGATAAAATTTTAGTAACGGGTGGTGCAGGATTTATTGGTCACACGCTAATTGAATATCTGCTCAGCCATACCGATTGCGATATCGTATCGCTCGATAGGCTTGATGTTTCTGGTAATTTAAATCGCTTAGGTTCAATTTTAGAACGTCGTCCCGATTGGAAACAAAGATTAAAAATTGTTTGGCATGATCTAAAAGCGCCATTAAACGATTTTGTAATTAACAAGATTGGATACGTTAACTATATTTTGCACTTGGCTGCAGGCTCGCACGTTGACCGGAGCATCCTTTATCCCCTTGAGTATGTCATGGATAATGTTGTTGGTACGTGCAATATTCTTGATTATGCAAGATTACAGTGTGATGATCTTAAGCTGTTTTTATATTTTAGCACCGACGAAGTATTCGGCGCCGCCCCGGAAGGAGTTACATTTAAAGAGAATGATCGTTACAACGCTGGTAATCCATATGCCGCCACAAAAGCCGGCGCAGAGGAGTTGTGCGTTGCTTTCGAGAACACGTACTCTCTGCCAATCATCATAACTCACACAATGAACGTATATGGCCCCCGACAACATCCAGAAAAGTATATTCCTCTCATTATTAACAAGGTTCTAGAGGGAGAAGAGCTTGAAATTCATTCGAATCCCGAATTGACCGAGGCCAGTAAACGCCACTACCTTCATTCAGAAGACGTAGCCCGAGCAATATTGTTTTTGATGTCTAATCATAAAATTGGGGAGAAATATAATATTGTGGCCAAGAACGAAACGGATAATTTAGACTTAGCCATGAAAATCGCCGAAATCATTGGAAAGCCACTAAAATATAAACTAGTTGATCCAAAAATTACAAGACCTCGACATGACTTTAGGTACGCTTTGTGTGGGGAAAAACTAAGAAAATTAGGCTGGGCCCAGGAAATCGAATTAGAGGCCGGCCTCAAGAGTGTCGTTGATTGGTTTATCGAGAATGATCACTGGAGATAGAGAGCATAGATTTTGAATGTTTGAGTTACAATACATAGGCCACGCTGGCTGGCTTGTTAAAAATAAAAACTTTAAAGTTTTGTGTGATCCGTGGTTTGGGCCTCCGGGTGGGTATTTTGGACAATGGTATCCATTTCCAAAGAATTCTCACCTTCTAACTGATGAATTGCTTGAAGATTTAGACTTTATCTATATCTCTCACGCACACGAAGATCTAACAACGGGCCAAGCTATCGATAAAAGAAATGTGTGCTTGCGCGTTCAGCGAGTGAACAATGATTAAAGAAAAATATTCTATCCTTTCGGTAGACTCAAATCCAGATTATTTGTTTTTCGTGCCAATAACATGTGCATTTTGGCGTAAATTGGGGTACAACCCTTATGTAATTTTGGTGGAAAAGGAGATTTCACAGCCAATTCTTGACTTGATTGTGGAATATAGTTACCCCTATCAGGTGCATATAAATCGTTTTAAGCATATCGAGGGGTATAGAACCTGCAACGTGGCACAAATTTCACGCCTTTATGCGGCTGCTGACCCACTTTTTGATGATGACGATTATCTTATTACGGACGACATGGATAAATTTGTGATATCAGACGCATGGTTTAATCAACAAGACTTTAGCAAAGATATACACATCTATGATCCCGATGAACTTAACTTTACGCGCCTCAAGATTGGCAATATAGGGATGAAAGCAGGCATTTGGAAAAAGGTTATTGAAATTGGTGACGAGGGCCTGCGCACTAATTTGATTAAAAGCCTTGAAGCTCATCTCACGAAAGAGGCAGATTGGAATACCGGGTGGAACTTAGATGAATGGATCTTGACCACGCGTGTATTTGCGAGCGGGTATTACCCTGCTCAGTGCCAGATGCTTGTGCGTGGGGGCAACCGATATGGAACCAGGAACGGACGCATCTGTCGCGGCGCCTGGGGCCCTACATTTGCGGCTTATATGAAAGATGGGTTGATTGATGTTCACCTCCACCGGGATCCTTATGAAGACAACATATGGGAGGACACCAAAGCTATTATGACCAAGGTATTCTCGGACGAAGAAATAGCCGTCTTTGAAGAATATAAAACAAAATTTATCGAGTTGCTCTGAGTGGAAAATTTTATACACCATCAAATAGGATTCGACGAATATATTACTGGTAACCGCTTTATTGACATATGCGAAGAGACGGACGCTACGTTTTGTAAGACTGATTACCTAGGACATTTTAGAAATAGTAACCACAAAGTATTTATTACCCACAATAGTGATTATCCTGTTGATGAGAACCTCTATTCCCTTGGTCCTCAATGCGATCTGTGGCTGACCCAGAACAAGAACACAGATTCGTCTAATTTAAAAGCCATTCCTATTGGGCTTGAGAACATGAAACTGCGCACACATGCCGCGGCCAACGGCGGAGAGTTTTCCTCACAGGTTAATGGTGCGTTGGAGAAAGCAATATTAATTGACCGGTGTAGCTCTTTGGAAATGGAGAAGACCGGGACGGCCTACATGAATTTCAATATCCAGACGCGCCCTTTCGAACGTCGTCGCGTCTGGGACATGTTCGGTGCAGAACCCTGGGTAACAAAAACTCAGAATTTAACATTACAATATTTTTATTTTGATCTCGCATCTCATAAATTTGTTATTTCTCCGCGAGGCAACGGTATTGATTGTCACAGAACATGGGAAGCGCTTTATTTGCGAACCATACCGATTGTCAAGAGAAGCATTCACATGAACGATTTTAAAGAGTTGCCAATTTATTTTATTGACGATTGGGCAGAAGTGAGTTATAATAAATTAAATGAATATTATGAAAAAGTGAAAGATTGCCTATTTGACTTAAGCATGCTTAAGATTAGTTGGTGGAGAAATTACATAAATGAAAAATTATCTATCTAAAATATATGTGATTCATTATACGAAACTCACAGAAAGGAGAAAGCATATTCTTTCTGAGCTTCAAAAATGGAACATTGGCGTTCCATATGAGATTTTTGAGCCTTATGACCAAGAAGACATTTCACAATTAGATATCATTGAACATTTTGATATGATGACATTTCGATCTAGGCACGCAAGAGAGATGAAGCGCGGAGAAATCTCATTGTGTACAAAGTACAAAAAGATATTGCAAAAGATTTTGACTGAGGATGATGGAGATTATTTCTTGATTTTGGAAGATGATGTAATTTTTAAAGAAGACCCGATGGTATATATCAACAATTTAATTGAAAAATGCGAGCGCGAGAATATCAAATTTGATTGTATTTTTATGGGTGAGGCTGCGCTTAGAGTAGGAGATAACAGAGACATCTTTGAAAAGAAGCCATATCCCTCCACAAATGGCCTCTGTACCGTTTTATATACGCGCTCCGCCATAGAGCGCCTCGCGGCTAGCTTAGACAGTTACAGGATAACACAACCTATGGATTGGGAGTTTAATGATCGATTTAAAGATTTGAATTTTGAAGTATATTGGGCAAAGGCGATTACCGAGCACGGCAGCGTGACTGCCATTCATGATCCTCGACTCGCTGGTCTAAAATCTTGCTTGCGGGATGGCTATTAATGAAAAAGACAAAAATTTGGATCGTTTGTAATTGGGAAGAAATATATGATCCCAATATTACGATGAGAACGTTTAGGAATTGGCCAGATAATGATAGATTTGAAATGTCCCCCACTGATTACGAGTATCTGTTGGTGTTAGGCGGCTTCCGCGGCGACAATAGGAAGTATTTTAGAGACAGGGAGAAAACCATCGGATTTCTTTTGGAGCCAGAATGGTCTTCAAATTGGCAACGCGACTTAGATAAATATTGCAAATACGTGGTAGCTCAAGACAAAAACATGTTTGAGGGCGATAACACTATTGAACACGCGCTGTTCATGCTAACTCAGTCTACAGATTATCATCACTTTTATAGAAATGGAAAATTTCCAAAGTCGAAACGAATGAGCATCATGATTTCTAATTATGGCCCAAAACCACTCTATGAACAGAGAATAGGAGTTTTTAAAGGATTGTTATCCACAGACTTGGACATTGATTTTTATGGAAGAAATTGGAATCTTTCAGATCCCAGATATAAGGGCGCCCCGTACAATAAATCAGACGCGCTAATTGATTATGAATATTCAATTGGAATCGAAAATTCTGCGTATGACAATTATCTAACCGAGAAGTTTTTCGATTTAGTGGTGTGCAATACTGTGCCAATATATTATGGATGCAAAAACGTAGCAGAGATTTATCCTCCGGAATCCTTTATTCATATAGATTTTAGCGAATCTATAGAAAAGGCTGTAGAACAGATTATTGATGTTTACCGCAATGATAATTATGAAGAAAGATTGCCTTACGTGCTGGAGGCTAAAGAATTATATTACACGCGATATAATATTTTTAATTTTTTGGAAATGTTGATAAAGACTGGGAAATTAGCTGAATGAAAAGATGTTTAATTGAGCAAAGCTGCGGGTTGGGGGACATACTCCTCTCTCTCAAGGTGGGCAATCACTGTGCCGAACAAGGATATAAAGTGACATGGCCTGTGGAACCAATATACGCCAATTTAAAGAACAATATTGCTGTTGAGGGAGAGATAGAATTCCCATGTGTGACGGAAGAATATGAACTAAAGAATCTCTACCAAAATTTATCGCAAAGAGAGATTTCCAATGTTACCGAAATTGTAGATGTTCCTGAAATCGGGAATGTTTTATATGTTCCACTACGCAGATCCTTTTATTCTGACTCCGGAATTGAAATGAAAAAGTCTTATGGATCTGATGCATGCAACATGCTATCTAAATTTGGGATGTGCGGACTTGTTCATGATAATTGGCAAAATCATTTTTCTATTAATAGAAATTATCAAAAAGAAGCCGAATTGAATAAAATTTTAGGCACTGAAGAGGCAGATAAAATACATTTAGTAAACAAGGAATTTGGAACTCCGCCTCGATGGCGCGAAATGTTGTACAGAACGATAGAAACGCCGCCAGGACTTAAAAGAATAGAAATGCGAATTATTGACGGTTATGATTTGTTTGATTGGATTGGTATCTTCGAAAGAGCACAAAAGATCGATACCGTCACGACAGCTAATTTTTATATTTTTGAAAAAATTAATTTGCAATGCATCCCTACAATATATTCTAAAAACAATTTCGATCGGTCTTACGAGGACAACTGGGGATGGATGGAAAAGCTAGCTGCAAAAAAATATAATTTTGTAAACTAATGAGAATGAAAAGAAGAACAAGCCAACAATTTTTAGAAGAATGCGGTATATCGCCCGGGCGCGCCTACGCCCATGCACCCCCATATAAAAATTTTATATGGGGCGATACATCCGACGAACTCAAACTTAGGTTTCTTACAGCTTTGGTTAGAGAGAAGTTCCACGATAAGAAGATCCTAGAGATAGGTACGTATAGGGGCACAACCACCTATAACATAGCAGTTAATCTAAGCAGCGGTACAATACACACAGTTGATTGTGGTTACGAAGAGTTGAAGGCCCTCATAGAACAAGAGGCTCCCGAGCACACAAACAGAATTGATTATTCCTCATACGACGTGGGGGAAGTATACAAATCATATCTTCCGAATTGCAAATCAATAAAGCAAATTATTGGCAACACCACAAAGAAGCAAACAACAAAAACACTTTTTAAAGGTTCACCATATAACTTAATATATGTCGACGCCGCCCACACATATGATGGAATAAAAAACGATACCGAGATAGCACTTGAGTGCATCGCTCAGAGCGGTGTCATCATTTGGGATGATTATAATGGATGGTGGGCAGGAGTTAACAAATATCTAGATGAGTTGAGCGAAACACTTGACCTTACATATATCATAGACAACAGGTATGTTATACACACCAACACCAAAGATGGGAGAACATCGTGATTTATGTAACGGGCGCCGCTGGATTTATAGGAACACATTTGGTTGATGCTATTCGTAAGACCGATGATGGTGTGGCGTGTTGTGACATCAGAGACACATCTATGATTCATCCGAGTAGGCTAATAGAGCACATGAAAAACAATAATCCCTCTATTGTATTTCACTTGGGAGCTATTTCATCTACAACGGAGACGAATACTGTGTCGATGACCATACATAATATTTTATTAAGTTGTGCAATATTAGAATACTGTATTGAGAACAATATTCCCATGGTGTATTCGTCTTCGGCATCTGTATACGGCCTCGGAAAACATGGCTTTGGCGAAGACGCCCAGCTAACACCATTAAATTATTATGCCATTAGCAAGGCTTCCTTTGACGCCTTCGCGCTTCAAAAAATAAAAGATAATCCAGCCGCAAGAGTATACGGATTGAGATATTTTAATGTATATGGAAAAAATGAAGATCACAAAGGAGCCATGGCGAGCCCCATACACAAATTCTTAAAACAGTCCAGAGAACATGGTACAATTAAGGTGTTTGAGGGTAGTGAGAATTTCCATCGCGACTTTGTTCATGTAGATGATGTAGTGTCCATTACGCTGGCCGTTAACAAATTTACTAAGTCTGGAATTTATAATGTAGGAACGGGCACCCCCACTTCGTTTATGGATGTGGCGAATATTGTTTCTGATATTACCGGTGCTCAAATAGTTGAGATACCCTTTCCAAACGCTTTGCTAAAAAAATATCAAGAATACACATGCAGCGACAATACCAAGATTAATGATATGGGATGCCACACAGATAGAATTGATATAGAGAAAGGTATTAAACGAGTTTTAAGTATATGATAAAAGTTTTCACTAATGGGTGCTTCGACATCATTCACCCGGGACATTTGCGAATGATCAAGTATTGCGCAATGTTAGGCGATCATGTGATGGTGGGAATTGATTCGGATCGCCGGGTCAAAGAATTAAAAGGCGCCAAACGACCGATAAATTCTGAAGAGACAAGGCGCCTTATTCTTTTGAATTTTCGTTGGGTTAACGATGTGCAAATTTTCGATACCGATGAAGAGTTGGTAAATTTAGTCGCCGGCTATTCTCCTGATTATATGATCGTGGGATCAGATTGGGAAGGCAAAAAAGTTATTGGTTCGGAGCACACCAAGATATTGGGATATTATGAGAAAATAAATGAACATTCAACAAGCAAAATCATTGAAGATATTATTAATAGGCGATAGTTGTATCGATACCTATCACTATGGCGCGTGTGACCGTCTGAGTGGGGAGGCACCGGTCCCTATATTTTTAGAAATAGACTGGGAAAGCCGTAACGGCATGGCCCTAAACGTATATTTGAATTTAAAAGCATTCAACCTAGATGTGACATGCCACACAAACGATAAAAAATTAGAAAAACACAGATATATCGACGAGAAAACAAGACAACACTTGCTTCGAGTAGATAAAAACGAAAACTTTCCAGTCAATGCCTATAAAGTAGATTCAGCAGATTTTATAGATATTGATTTGGTAGTAATAAGCGACTATAATAAAGGATTTCTTACCCATGACACGTGTAAAGAAATTGCTGAGATTTGTAAACAAAAAAACCTTCCTCTCTTTGTCGATTCAAAAAAGAAAGATCTGTCTTGCTTTGAGGGTGCGATTTTAAAAATCAACCAAAAAGAACATTCAACAATTGTTGAGTACCCCAAAAATCACGAATTGATCGTAACTATGGGCGCCGCAGGGTGTGTATATAAGAACAAAATATATAGAACCAAGAAGGTTGAAGTTTTTGATGTCTGTGGTGCCGGAGATGTTTTTTTGGCTTCCTTGGTTTATAAATACATGAAACACGGAAGCATCGAAAAAACTCTAGATTTTGCAAACAAGGCTGCAGCACATTCTGTAACCAAACTTGGAACCTACGTCTTAACAAAGGAAGACGTTGAGAGTTTGTGTATGCACAAAGAGAGAGGCGCCACCTAAGATGGGAGCACACCTTTATAAAAATAAAGATAGTACAGCAATCGTCATTGCTCATCAAAAATGTGGATACAGCTCAATAGACTATCATGCACAGCAAGGGAAGATAACCCACTCTGTAGCTATGAACCTAGAGATGCGAAAAATAATGAAAAATCCAAATATTTTTAAAATGATGATAGTTCGCAACCCATATGCACGCCTTGAAAGTTTTTATAGGCAGTGGATAAAGGTGCACCCGTACTTAAAAGATGAACCAGCAATGTTAAAGTCTGCATATTTAGATCTTATGGCCGCCCGAATTTCTAGAGAGAGATTTATTAATCGGGAGATAAGCTTTGAAGAATTTATATTGGGTGCTGTACCCGTCCTAATGTTTATGGATAACCACCTCCTTCCGCAAACTAGACAGTTAGAAGGGTGGCACTGTACCGCGGATGATTTTGATGAAATAATTAAATTAGAAGATCAAAATTTTGATAATCTGAACTCGCACATGAACATAGAATATGGGCGGATCAACGTGACCGATCCCAAGATAAACAAAACATGGTCTAACTTTGACCTTAAGTGGACCTCGCGCATGAAAAGCTTAATATATAAGGCCTATTTATCCGATTTTGAACAATTAGGCTATAGCAAGGGAACCCGGATTTGAACATGGAAGATAAAAAAACACACATATCACCGATGAAGCACGTTAACAAGGGTTGGGGCTGGGAGCGCTGGATTGTAAACAAGGAAGAGTATTGTGGAAAACTATTGTTCTTCAATGCTGGAAAGCGCTGCTCCTGGCACTATCACACATTAAAAGACGAAGTGTTTTATTTACAGTCGGGCAAAATGATGGTATATTATTCAGAGAGAAGCGATATATCCCAAGTGCAGCAGATAATATTAAAGCCTGGAGATAATTTTCACGTATATCGTGGCCTTCGACATCAAATGGTCGCTCTCGAAGACAGTGAGTTGTTTGAATTTTCAACGCAGCATTTTGATAGCGACAGTTACAGAATTTTAAAAGGAGATTAAATGGACATTAAAAATAAAATAACGAATTTTTTGGAGACGGGGATATCGTCATGGACAGGCGAAAGAATTGTCAGATATCCCATTAGAGGAAATCCAGTATTTCTGGAGTTGTTGGAGTTATATAAAGAGACTTTAAATTACGACAATGTTACAACTTTTTTTGAATGTGGTACCTATAATGGCAATAATGCTGGCGATTTTTCTAATGTTTTTGAAAAGGTGATTACTGCGGAAGTAAGCAAGATACTGTGGCGGAACGCCGTTGCAACCCACCGGAGCAAAGAAAAAATTATATTTTTGAACGGCGATGCCACGACTGAATTAAGAAAATATTTGATAGGAAATCCGAATGAAAGGATGGTAATACTTTTAGATGATCATGTAGGACACCATTCATTTATTCGAGAAGAGCTTGAAACAATAGCAAAAAATAGTAACGCCGATCACATCATAATAATTGATGACGTGGATCAATTAGGAAAGGGAACATACCCTCCTTTGGAGGAAATTGTTGAATTAGTAAATGGAATGAACGAAAGATATGTAATGGAAAGAAGTAATCATAAATTATTAATTTATATACCCCTGGAACATAATTTATGAACATAGTCATACAAGGGGCCCCTTATGGTAATTTTACTGTCAAAGTGGCTCATGAATATTCAAAAATTGATATTGTTAAAAAAGTTATTATTTCAACTTGGGAACAAGAAGCCATTGATCAAAACGACATGGAAAGTGATAAAATAATTGTTTTAAAAAGCAGCCCTCCCGAAAACAATGGCCCCGGCAATATGAATCTACAAATTGTTTCTTCTCGCGAAGGTGTCAAAATTTGTGACGATGGGTTGATTATGAAAACAAGAAGCGATCAACACCTTTATGAAGAAAGTCTTTATAAGTGGATGAAGTATTTTAACCGTTGTCAATTTGACAACACGCTCAGATATACAGATGGGGAGAAACAAAGAAGCAAAATCTTTCTTGTTGGCAACAACAAGAGATTCCCCTTTCACCCGCAAGATCATTTTTTATGGGGATACAAGCAAGATCTCCAGCGACTTCTTAACATACCTTTATGGGATACGCCGGCGTGGACTTGGAGAGACGCGCCAATTAATTTTTCTGAACGACTGAGGCCCAACATCTACTTAGGGATAAACTACTATAAGCAATTCTTTCCGGAAGTCGAGAAATATTTTTTAAATGAAAAAGAATATCTGTTAGACGGTGCGCGTAGCTACACAGAAGCGATGGATTTTTATACTCCAATTAGAGATAGTATCTTTTTACCAATGCCCAGAGTAGAAATGTGGTGGGCAAAGGAAAATAGTGGATATTGGTACAGCTATGAAAAAGAAGGAGAATATTATGCCGATTGATTTGTCGGAAATAGAATATAAAGGCGAAGGTTGGTCTGCCTTAAAGCGAGAAATATGGTCGCATATATCCCCCAACGATATAGTTGTAGATGTTGGGTGTAAGCAGGGATGGTGGATGCAGGAAGTAAATCGAATTCTTGAGCCTCACGTTCGTTCAAAAATTATTAGGATTGGAATCGATCCGATGGACTATGCTGATCGTCAACATAATGCGTCGTTTGATGTATATATAAAATGTGCGATTGGTTTAGAGGATAAGAAAAATGTAAAATTCTATACCCTAAATGAGGCCGGCCATAATTCATTATTAGAACCAAGCGAGCTTTTATTGGAAACCACCTGGGAAAACCCCAACACAACCAAAAGAGAAATTAGTGACGTTATTGAAGTAGAACAACGCACACTAAGCTCTATTTTAAATAATTTGGATACTAAGTCGGTGTTTTACGTCAAGACAGATTGTCAAGGCGCTGACCTAAACGCAATTAAAAGTCTTGGTGCACATCTTGAGAATGTACAATACATTGAGATGGAATTGGGGCTAGATGCATCGCGCCCACTTTATTATGAATCTGACTCTATAGAGAAAATATTAGAAGAAATGGGTAAGATGGGGTTTTATCCGATTGAATTTTCAACCTTCCCGGTTTCTCCGTTGCCAGAAGGCGAGTTGTTATTTAAGAGAAAGAAATGATAGCCATAAAAAGGAAAAAAGAAGGTGAGTATCATGTCAGCTGAAAAGTTTAAACACATTCGAGATTCTGAAGCATACCGCGATTATGTTAGTTGGAGTCACTCGTTCTATAAGGGGTCTTTTGACAAGGGGGAACAAATAGTTTATGATTGGCTAAAGGACCATTTTAAGTCAACGAATCGGGGTATCATAATAGATGTGGGGGCCAACGATGGTGTAACACAATCTCATTCGTTGCCGTTTATAGAAAAAGGCTGGAGGGCCATATTAATAGAACCACACCCCAAGCTTTTTCAAGTTATTGAAAAAATTTATGCCGGCATAGACACTGTTCAGATGGTTCAGAATGCTGTACATAATGCCGCCACCGCCGAAGTAGTTCTGTTTAGTGGCTACACACCCAGCCTAGGGCACTCCACCCTCCTAACGCCGACACAGCAGTTTCGAGCAGACGAATCTTTTATTAACAATGAGGAAACCTACACAGTAGTGGCGAGAAGGCTGACAGATATTTTGCACGAAGTTAAGTGTAAAAAACAAATTGACATTTTACACATAGACGCAGAGGGATTTGGTATCGAGGCATTAAAGTCATTAGATTTTGAGGCCTTCCATCCAAAAGTAATTTCAGTAGATGTAAGTACAGAAAATTTCGATCCGTTAGCTCCTGCGCTGCGTCAATTTATGGAACAACACAATTATGATTTTGTGCTCACAGCAGCACAATCTGTATGGAGTAGGCGCGAATGATACAATTAGTAATCTTAGACATCGATGGGATTTTAACGGACGGCAAAAAGTACTACAATCTAGATGGCATGCCATTTGCCAAAACGTATTGTGACAAGGATTTTACAGCTATTAAGCGACTTCGTGCTGCTGGAGTAAAGGTATGTTTTCTTTCGGGCGATGGCAAAGTGAATAAGAAAATGGCCGAAAACAGGAATATTGATTTTTACAACGCCCGCGGCCTCGACAAGGGAGAGTTTGTAGAAAAATTTTCACACGTTTATGATGTAAAGCCAGAAAACATGCTATATTTAGGAGACGATTTGTTCGATTTGAGCATAATGAAAAAAGTAGAACTTGCTTACTGCCCTAAAGATTCGCCAGACATTGTAAAAGAGGTGTGCAAAGTAATTGACGCAAAAGGTGGAGACAATTTAGTATGTAAATTGGTTGACTTATTGTTGAAGAAAGGTTATATTAAGGACACCTCATTAGAAGAAATAGAAAAATTAGACAAAAAGGAAACATTCTAAGGTAAAATATGAAATACAATAAAGAATTATTAATAACTGAGCACGGCTCACACCCGGGCATTGAAAAGGGGTTATATCAAGCCAATCCAATATTGCCCCACCAAAAAACTTTTATGGAATTGGAAGATCTAAAAAAGATCAACAGAAGATATATGGGCGGTGGCATGTCACAGAGCTATGCTGCCATATATTTTTATGAGTATTATTTTGAGGCTCACCGCTTTAACTATGTGGTTGAGTTTGGAAGCCAGAAAGGTGCTTTAAGTACTTACTTTGCCAATATGGCTGGTATTACCGAAGCCTTCTTTTTTGATACATATGAACTCCATCCCGAGCAGGTATGGGACGTCCGCGTACATGAAGGATGCGGACACTGGTACTCTAGATTATCGGACATGTCCCCGTATATAAATTATTATCATCAAGATATATTTTCAGAAGAAACTTTTAATCATACAAAGGCAAATATGGAACAACTTGATAGGACATTTCTCTTTTGTGATGGTGGTGATAAAATAAAAGAATTTAATATGTATGCTCCGCTTTTGAAGAAAAATGATCGCATTGCTGTACACGACTGGGGGCTTGAAATTTATTTCCCACCAATTTTGGAGACAATGAAGAAGTACAACATAGTGCCAGATGAGCCTTATGCCACATCGGCCAGCAACTTAGAGACAACTATCATGCCCTTTCGAAAGAGATAATGATAAAATTTGATGTTGCTTTGGTTGGAAATGTTATAGTGGATAATATCCATTGTGTGTCAAATTTTCAAGAGGGAGCATCAAACAAGAGCCTATCATTTAAAACATGTGTTGGTTCTATTGCTAATGTTCTTAGAATCTTGTTCGAGATTGAACCAAAACTAAAAATAAACATATGTTCGACTGTCGGCGAAGATCCTCATGGGCACTATGCATCTCAATGGTTCAACGATTTCAAGACACAGAACAGTGCGCTCATAGAGGTTAATATAAACACAAACCCAAACACACCAACATCCACAGCATTGATAGTGTCAGATATTGACAAGAACATAAGAAGTAGCATTGTGAGATGGGGAGCTTGCACACAAATGAGCAATTTTGTGGACACCCCTGCTTTGTGGACCCACATCATGTATGCTGATAAATTGGATAAATTGGATGCCAATGTTCTCAAAGCAGTAAAGAAGGGTGGAATAATTTCCATGGATTTTTGTTTGGGAGAACACTCTGACGAAAAAATTGATGAAATAAGTGAAATGTTAAAGCACGTAGACTATGCGATTTTATCTATTGACGAAGCCAGAAGCATAGCAAAAGAGGAAAGGCCCAGCCAAGCCGCTAAAAAAATTGGGAATCTCGCGGAAAGATATGCTATAATACATTCACCCGAGTACGTTTATGTTTCTGACGGGAATGATTTACATGTTATGAATACGAATTTTATTGAGGACAAAAGAATGAATGTTTTGGGTGCGGGCGATATTTTTGCCGCATCTTTAATAGCAAAAACTCTGACATCGGACAATATTGTTGCCAATGCCCAGTTTGCTCACCAATTTACAACCCAGAAAATAGTAGAAAGTTATGAATAAAAAATATAATTTATTGGTACCAATGGCCGGCCGCGGCCAAAGATTTATCGAAGCAGGCTATAAGGTGCCCAAGCAGTTTATCTACATCGGCGCCACACAACTTATAGATATTTCTTTAGGATGTTTTGATTTAGACGAATGCAATTTGATTTTTGTTGTAAGAGACGATCAGATCTGTAATTTTAATGTTGATCAGATTTTGAGATCCAAATATGGTGATGATATAACAATTGTTGTGACGGATGGTCTCACCGAAGGATCTACATGTAGCTGCTTATTGGCGCATGAATATATTGACAACAAAAGGCCCTTATTTATTCACACTTTGGATATAGAGTTTTCTCCCGGTGTAAAACCTCACGAAATTGTTCAGTCTGATTGTGATGGAATGTTGTTAACATTCAAGTCTAACTCTTCAAATTATAGCTATGTCGATTTAGACGGAGAGGGCAATGTAATCGCAACCGCCGAAAAGAAAGTTATCAGTGATAAAGCCTGTGTTGGAATATATTATTTTAAAGAGGGCCGACAATTTTGCGATAATGCTCGTGAAATGATACAACGCAATCTCCGAACGAATAATGAATTTTATATCACCCCCCTTTATAACTTGTTGGTTGAAAAAGGGCTAACGATTAAAACCAAAGACGTGGAGAAGATGCACATCTTTGGAACCCCAAAAGAGTTTGAGTTTTATAAAAATAATGTTATTAAGAAATTTGGAGACAAACCAATAGCATTGTGCGGAGATCATTCGGGATACAATACAAAAAAGAAATTTAAAATAGCCCTTCTAAATGCCGGTATTGAAGCCATCGATTTTGGGCCACATGTGCCCAAGGATTGCGACTATAAATATTTCATCGAACAAGCAATAAGCGCCAAAAAAGACGGAACATGTGATTATATTTTAGGTTTTTGTCGAACCGGTCAAGGCGTAAACATGTGTGCCAACAAGTTTGACAATATTAGATCAGCGCTCATATACGATGACTTTGCGGTCGAAATGGCAATAAGGCACAACTGTGCCAATTTTTTTGCATTTCCGAGTAGGCTTTATGAGTCTAATGCGACAGTTCGAAGAGTACTAGATATATTAATTAATTCAACGTTCGATGGCGGCAGACACCAAGCACGAATCCAGGAGCTAGAAACATGAAAACTTTTGATATTAAAGATATGACAAAAGGGTGGTTTATAGGGGACTTCGAGCCGTCCGTGTTTAAGAACCCATTTTTTGAGGTTGCCCACCACCAACATGAGAAAGGGTATACCACCCCCAGACACACTCACAAGATTGCGCAAGAATTAACCTATATCATTAACGGAAAATTGTTGGTTGATGGACAGACGCTTTCAAAGGGGCAGATGTTCTTATACGAACCGAATGATATCGCAGACGTTAAAGTTTTAGAAGATGTTGACGTCATCGTTGTGAAATGGCCTTCGGTGCCTTCAGACAAATATGTGGTAGAATAAAATGATTTTAATAGCCCACCGAGGAAACATGAACGGCCCAAACCCAGAAAAGGAGAACCACCCCGACTATGTGATGGAGGCGATTAGAAAGGATTATATAGCAGAAATTGATGTTTGGTTTGAAGATGGCAAGTGGTTTCTTGGACACGACAGTCCGAAATATGAAATTGACATACATTTTTTGTATTCACAAGCTCGTTTTTTATGGTGTCATGCCAAAAACATTAAAGCGTTACGAGAGCTATCAACACGCGGCCTGCATTGTTTTTGGCATCAAAATGACGATGTGGCATTAACATCTCAGGGTTATTTGTGGACCTACCCTGGCAAAGAATTGACGCTTAAATCGATTTGTGTAAAGCCAGAAACAATAGAAAATGCGGACTTAAAAAAATGTGCTGGAATTTGCAGCGATTATATTGAAAATTATAGGTTTAAGAGAGATTAAAAGTGAAAAATATAAAGGTCGCGCTTTGTTATTCGGGCGCCGTAAGAGGACTGCTCAATAATCTACAACAAATTCATGATGTTGTTTTCGCACAAGACATTTATGAAATAGATTATTATTTGTATGCGGACCCCCGCGGCGGTACAATTCACCAAAAAGATATTGATAATGGGGCCACAGCGCCACAAGGACTAAAAGTCCAAAAAGAAAGGCCCGGCTTTAACTGTCTATTTGAAGATGAGTCGGAAGGACTTGAAGAAAGAATGCAGAGGTTTGGTCAAAAAATTGTCAGCTATCACATGCCCTATAAAGAACAGGTATTACAATGGCATAGCGTACAAAAGGTTTTTGATTATGTTTTTTCTCAAGAAAAAGAATATGATGTATATGTGAGATTGCGGTGCGACCTTTTCCCCGCCGGCAAAATGGAATTTGATTGGGATTCATATGATGAAAATACCGTCTATGTTCCTTTTAACGCTCCTTTTGGGGGCATAAATGATAGGTTTGCTTTTGGGTCAAAAAAAGTAATGCGTATATATTCTAATTTTTATGAAAGTGACATCTACTATACCGCAAGAAGTGAGAGCGGATTAGGCGAAGAGAAAGGCAAAATATTTTATGATAAATTCTACTCACATATCTCCACCGATAATCATGGCAGTGGACAGCTTAATTCAGAATATAGAATGCTTACTTATTTAATGGATAACGGGCTGAATGTAGAAGTTTTGCCTCCGGAGAATCTGCACATAGGTTCTGTGCGAGATTCAGATGGGATGATAAGATATGGCGGTCCTGATTTGGAAGAAATGCTTTTAAAATTTAACCAAGCTGATATCAAAGACTTAAGATATGATAGGGTATGGTGGCGATAATGAATAATATATCCCTAATTGGAATAGGCAAGCTTGGTTTGTGTTTGGCGTTGACATTTGAAAAATCAGGCTATAATATAATGGGTTGTGATATTGACGAGGAATATATCAATGCATTAAATTTAAAAACATTCCACTCAGAAGAAGAGGGTGTAACAAAGGGGCTGCTCGCCAGTACGAATTTTGAGGCCACAGTAGACTTAAAAAGATGTATTGATCACTCAAATATTTTATTCCTATTGGTGGCAACCCCTTCGTTAGACAATGGCAAGTATGATCATGACCAGATTGAAAGTGTTGTGGGGCAGCTTTTATCTTTCGAGAAGCCGAAAGAACAAAAACATTTAATAATATGCTGTACAACGATGCCTGAATACTGTGATATAGTACAAGACAAGCTTAAAAACCACAACTACATCGTAAGCTATAACCCGGAGTTTATCGCTCAGGGAACAATATTGCGAGATCAGGCGCATGCTTCGTTGGTTTTGATTGGCGAAGGATCAAAAGAGGCCGGCGATATGATTCAAAACATATATGAAAAGAGCACCCTGAGCACCCCCACTATAGCGCGGATGACGCGCCATCAAGCTGAGATTTGCAAAATTGGCCTAAACTGCTTTTTAACTACAAAAATCTCTTTTGCCAACATGATCGGCGATGTTGCCAAATTCTCCGGGCTTGACCCAGAACCAATTTTAAAAGCAATTGGTTCAGAATCCAGGATAAGTCCTCAATATTTAAATTATGGCTATGGCTATGGGGGCCCCTGTTTTCCTAGAGATAATCGGGCGTTAGCAATTTATGCTCAAGAAAAAGGAGTCGAAGCACTCATCAGCACAGCATCAGACGAATTTAACAAAGCACATCTAGAATACCAGCTTGAGTTATTCAAGGCTCAAAATGATATATCAAAACCAATTGCTTTTGATTATGTGACATATAAACCACAGTCAACGATGTTAGTAGAATCACAACAGCTTTTGTTTGCAAAGAGGCTCGCAGAAGACGGATATATTGTCACCTTGAAAGAGAGACAGGTGGTGATTGAAGAGCTTAAGGGGCTATATGGCGACTTGTTTATTTATGAAGCGAGAGATGATGAACTATAATAATATAAAAGAAGAAATTTGTAGCTGGATAAAATTAAAACTTCAAGAAGCATCTTGTGCTGGCCTCGTTATAGGTGTGTCGGGCGGTATCGATTCAGCGGTCACATCTACCTTGTGTGCACTCACGGGCGCCCCCATTATCGTCGTGAGTATGCCCATAAACCAAGAAAGAGGACAACTTGACCGGTCGGCTGCTCACATGAAATGGCTATGCGATAAGTTCTCAAACGTCAAAAACGTCACAATAGAATTAAGTGAAACCCACTCGTCCTTCACAAAAATGCTTACAGAAATCGAATTATCAGAACTCACAGACGCCAACTTACAATCGAGAATTAGAATGTGTTGCCTATATGCTATAGCTAATTCAAATAATTGTATAGTGGTCGGTACCGGCAACAAAGTAGAAGACTACGGAATTGGATTTTTCACCAAGTACGGGGATGGTGGTGTAGACATCAGCCCCATTGCAGACCTTCTTAAATCAGAAGTCAGAGAACTGGGGCGCCACCTGGGAGTGCTGCAGGAAATAATCGATGCCAGGCCAACAGACGGGCTATGGGGAGACAATCGAAGCGACGAAGATCAAATTGGTGCCAGTTATGAAGAACTTGAGTGGGCCCTAGAATATTATGATCTGGGACACTCAGGAAAAGGTTTGTCTTTGAGACAAAAGGAAGTTTTAGAGATTTATAAGTCTCGTCATCTTACCACCAAGCATAAGCTTGAGGTGCCCCCCACGTGCCATCTCAACAGAACAAACCAGGAGAAACAATGACCACAGAAACGACCATGGGCGCCCACGCGGTCGCCATATTCGGACCAGAACACACAGGAACCAAAGCTTTACTGAACCTGCTAATAGACGGCTTTGGTGCCGCAGGAAAAAGAGGTAATTGCGGCCATGGCAAGTTGTGGGATTTTGAACCACTCTACGCCTTTAAATACAGCATACCTAGCGGCCACACCACGATGGGGCCATGGCCCGAACCTAAAAAAATATTACAAGATATTTTATTCGCTAACTATGAAAAGGTAACAGTGCTTGTTCCCATTAGAAATAATTGGTGCGTACGCGAGTCCCACCTTAGAGATAGTTGTGTGGTGACTCACGAATCCAAAGAGATTAAATATCGTAGAAATCCAAAAACTTTAGAGAAAATAGTAGAAAGCGCATATGCAACTATTATTAACGATTGTCAATCACTTGGGATTCCATTTTATTTTGTATCATATGAAGATATGGTTTCTAATACTCGAAGATTTTTATATGGACTGTCTCATATGATAGGAGAACCAGTCACAAGTGAAAGAGTTGGTATTTTTGATGCTAATAAAAAATACGATACGCTTCTTCCAAAAAACAAACTAACAAATAAGGAGAAATAAAATGAAAAGAATATTAGTATGTGGAGCCGGCGGATTTATTGGAGGCGCCATGATGAAAAGATTAAAGGCAGAAGGACACTGGGTACGCGCCGTCGACCTAAAAGAGCACGAATATTTTGATGCTCACGCCGTAGCTGATGAATTTATTGTCGGGGACTTAAGAAACCCAGACTTGTGTGATACAGTAGTTACAGAAGATATTGATGAAATCTATCAATTTGCTGCCGACATGGGCGGTGCCGGATTTGTCTTTACTGGGGAAAATGATGCAGCAATTATGCATAATTCAGCTATGATTAACTTAAATATTGCCGAACAGATGGTAAAGAAGGGGATAAATAGAGTATTCTATTCTTCATCTGCATGCATGTATCCAGAGCATAATCAAATGGATCCAGATAATCCTAATTGCGTCGAAGACTCGGCTTATCCGGCACATCCCGATAGTGAATATGGTTGGGAAAAGCTGTTTAGTGAACGATTATGGCTGGCATTTGCCAGAAACCATGGTTTAAGCGTGCGTATTGCCCGCTACCACAACATCTTCGGGCCAGAAGGTACCTGGGATGGGGGACGAGAGAAGGCGCCTGCAGCCTTCTGTAGAAAGGTCGCAATGGCCACCCAAGGTGGTCAAGTAGAAGTCTGGGGCCCAGGCACACAGACACGCTCGTTTTTATATATCGATGAATGCATTGAGGCTACTCGGCGTTTAATGGATTCTGATTTTCAAGGGCCCGTTAACATTGGCTCCGAAGAAATGATCGCTATTAATGAGTTTGTGCGAATGGCGGCCGATATTTCTGGTAAAGATGTTTCTTTATATAATATCGATGGAGAAGAATTCGAAAAGAAATATGGGCACAGATGTCCAATTGGGGTTAATGGAAGGAATTCCGACAATACTCTGTACAGAGAAAAGATTGGTTGGACCGTGTCCCAACCTTTGCGCGATGGAATGGAAAAAACATATAAATGGATTTGTAACCAAATCGAAAAACAACAAGGAGAACAAAATGGAAAATGAAATTAATGAACTTAAACTATCAAACCAGGCTCTGGGCGCTATTATGTTAGCGCTTCAAGAGTCACTACTTAATGAATTGGATATTGTTCCAATTCTTAAGGGATTTGAGTTAGTGAGCACCGACGAAGGACTCGTCGTGAAAAATCCCCCTTCGGTTAGATATTCCGATAATAGTTCAATTACTGAAGAAGATTTAACCAAGATGGTTAAATAATGCCCTTTTATTGGTATAGGTGTGGAAAATGCGAAACCGAGTTTAGTGTATTCCATAGAATTAAAGAGGTGCAAACTGCGTGTGTGGCTTGTGAGCAGGAAGACACGCTAACCAAGCTTGTGACAAAACCTCTAAAGAAAAAAAGCAACTTTAAGGAAGCTGAAGTGGGTAGTATAACTAAACAATATATTAAAGCAAATAAAGAGATTTTAGAAAAAGAAAAGAAAAAAGCGAAGGAGGAAACCCATGAGCCGTCTTGAAATAATATTATCATCCATCCTATCGCTATCTTTGATATTCAATATCGGCGTGTTTGTATATGCCCGCGCCGCAATTGCTCGCCTTCTAATGGTATCAGAAGAACTCGGAGACCTTCAACAAATGATTAACTCGTTTGCTGCCCACACAAAAGCCGTATATGAATTGGAAACGTTTTATGGCGATCAGACTCTTCAACATTTATTAGAGCATGCCATATCTTTTAATGAACAATTGGAGACATTTGAATTTATATATTCGCTAACCGAAGAAGACACAGGCATAGAAGAGGAAACAGAAACACATGACACAGAAGACGACGTCGAAACGCCGTAAAAATCATTATTTTACACAAGTACATGAAGACGCAATTGTGCGTTACGCACTAACCAGCAGTAGACAAGAACGGACCGAACTATACATAAAATGGATTCGACCGGCTTTTAATGAAATGGTTGATAAGATTGTTTTTACTTATAAGTTTACAACTTTGCCCAATATAGATTCTTTGCGCGATGAGTGTAAAATATGGCTAATGACGATATTGGATAAATATGATCAATCGAAGGGTTCCAAGGCCTTTTCTTATTTTTCGGTAATTACAAAAAACTGGTTTATTCACAAAGTAAAAAGACAACAAAAACGCAACAAGCGAGAAATTGATTATGACAATATCTCCAAACGATTTGAAGAACAATATCTGTCGACTAGCGAATCGTATATTTCTCAGCGAGAAGAAGAGGAATTTTGGAAGAGATTCTACTCCGAAATTCAATCATGGGACGCGTCTCAAATGAAAGAGAACGATATTAAAGTATATAAAGCAATTAATATTCTTTTTGAATCAAAAGAGGACATCGAGATTTTTAATAAGAAAGCTATTTATTTATACCTAAGAGAGATTACCGGCCTGAATACAAAACAGATCGTTAATTCGTTAAAGAAATTTAGAAAAAAATATTCACAATTTAAAGAAAGCTGGGAGAGTGGCGCAATATGAAAAATGATAATTTAGAAGTTTTAATGGACGAAGCTTTGGATAATATTCGGTCTGACCGCAAAGTCGCTAGAGAATTTTTGAATGAAATAGCTAATCAGATAGCCTCAGATGCAGAACAGAATAGGTATCTAAGCCCTGTGGCAGCAAAACATATTGAAACCTTGCAAAGATCTAATGAACAGTTGGTTAAATTAATAAGTATCCGCACAAAAGGCGCCCCAAAAACCAAAGATCTCTCCGAACAGGATAAAAATCAACTATTTGATATAATTCAGGAATCAAGCTCATATGGATTGGACTGACTATAGTGATCCGAAGTCTGCGTTTGACTTAGTAATAAATGCCGTCAAAAGCACTCACATGTTTGATGTGTATAACGGCCAGAGAAAATTTATTGCCATGGCCCTTACCCGGGCGGAACCGTTATCCACTGTTGAAGGAGCAGCCCACGCCGGCGCAAAATATATATTTAAAGGGCGCATTATAGACGAATATTCCCCTCACTGGTTATTGCCAGATCCGTGCCTTCTTTCTGAAGCCGGTGATGCCGCCGGCGCAATTAACGCCATACACCAACATACAACGTTTATAGGTTACGCAGACCCGTCATCGGGTCCTCGATTTGTTATCAACCCGGGCGACTTGGTAGAAGTAGAATTAACCAAAGGGTTTTTTTCCTATAATTTGGAAAACGGCCTCTTTACTCGGGTTATGCAAACGACCGGTGTTGAAGGTCAACAATTATCTAATGCGGCATGCGCCAATGTAGCTTTAACTTTCAGTGCAATGCCGGGTTATAACCCCAGCGGACCCCCCATCCCCGGGGTTTTTACTTCTGGGCCCCTTCCGGAAGGGCAGTATAGAGTCTCAAGCCCTTATCAGGCTCGCCGGTGCGGCGTTCACCCCACGTGCAAAGCCCATCGTGGCACCGACTATGCAGCTGTTACCGGCACGAAGGTCTTTGCTGTTGCTGATGGCAAAGTTGTGAGAGCGGTCAAAACCTGTAAACAGATTGGCTCCGTCAACCCGCGCGATAACTGTGGAGGTGGGTGGGGCAATGTTGTGGTAATAGAACATACTGCCAAGACACCCCAAGGGGAAGTCATATATTCAGTTTACGCTCACCTTTCTTCCAACATTGTGGTGCCCGAACAGTCAGTAAAAGGAGGTGACCAAATTGGAAATGTTGGGACTTCCGGCGCAAGCACGGGCCCGCACTTGCATTTCGAAATTCATCTGGGGGGATTCGGCGGCAAAGCTAAACGCGTAGATCCGCAACAGTACCTTACCGACTTACCAGCTACTTCGACACAAGAGAAGATTGAGGAAGAGTATGAGGAAAGCGCCAGCGCGCCGCCAGGCGACGAGGGTGATGACTGGGTGTGGATAGACGAATCCGCAGGTTCCTATAGAGACGTTAACACCGGCGCGATCGAAACGTTGGCTTAGTTTGGTTGGTTGTATAATGTACTTCCCCAGCTTCTATGTTTCGAAACGCGCAAAAAAACAACAATATATATACTTAAAAATTAACTAAAATATATTTATTATATAAAAAAACAAACAATTTGGAGATCACATGGCGACAGGAAAAGATACTGAAATCGCGTCTGGTGAGGACACTCGCTCAAAGGCTCAGAAAGAAAAAGAGCTAGCTGCAGCCGAGAAAGCCCGCAAGAAAGCCGAAGCCGAAGCCGAAAAAGCTGCAGCAGCCGGCGGCGAAGCTCGGAACGTATTCAAAGTAAGCAACCAGGCACCGGGAGAAAAACAAAATCCAACTATTAACCAACTAATAGAAGCCGGAGCAGTACCCAATACTCTTCCATCTGATGCTGGTATTTTTCATCGCAGAGTTAGACAAAAGAGAATATTCTACAAAAAAGGCTCTAACGAGTATGTTATTAACAATGCCGGCGCCTATATGGTGATGGGTACTGATCGGACCGGAACCGAACTTGAGGGCCTAGGCGGCATCGGCGCCCAAAAAGCTAGCGCCATTGATTTGTGTGTTGGTCGAATGTCTGGGGTCCAAAAAGGAAAAGGTCTTAAAGATGGCGCCATGGTGGGAGCTAGCTTTTCTGGTGATGCCGCGCGCGTATATATTAGCCAACTCACAGATCTAGACAAAGCATTTGGAATAGCGGCCGGGGTTTCTGGTGACAACGCCGGCAGCCCTGGGGCTGGCATTGGTATTAAAGCCGATGACATTCGAATAATTGGACGTCGCAGCATTAAAATTATGACTGGGCGCCAAAAGGGAGTTACGGGCTATGGTTCGGGCGGTGAACCAACCGCCACAGGTGACTGGATGCACCAGCGCGCGCCCACAATTGAGTTAATATCGGGCAATTATACTGAATCTAGATTTGTGTTCGGGGGTTTAAAAAACCCTATAGAACAAATAAAAACCCTACAAAGGGCATGTTTGGGCAGCAACACTAGAGATGGATTTGCGGAATTAAATCAAATTATTGGCGAATTGTGGAGTGCTGTATACAACTTGGCGCTTATCCAAACAGGCTGGAACGGCGTATTGGGAGTAGATCCTTATAGGCCTTGGGTTGCCGCGGCAGCCCCCGTAGTGACGTGTGGTAATCTTTCTAAGGTGCTCGCGAGCTTATACCGAACAAAAATTAGTGCTATATTCTGGGAAATTAATTATTGTGAACCGTATGGATACAAATATATCTGCAGCACCAATGTGAAGATTAGTTAATGGGAGATAAAGATGGCTGATTCAAAATTTTTAAAGTACCAAGATCAGGACAATGATGGTTTAATTGACGTTTGTGACGATCTTATTCAAGAGGAACCGTTTCCTTGTGGGTTAAAATGTACACCAAACCCACTAGCAGTCATTCCAAAATGGACCACGCAAAACAACTTAGAGCCATGGCTAAATGAGAAAACTTGTTACTATGAAGTGGTCAAAGTCACTCCGTACACATCTACGGTGGATTCGTCGCTCCTAGAGGGTGATACTGACGAAGCCGCGATCCAAGACGCTCTCAACGCCCGGGCCACAGAATTTATTGATGAAATAATTGAAACTTTTCTAGAGGCCTATAATAAAGAAGACACCCCCGACGCTAGAAGCGCAATAGAGTCAGATTTAGAATTCCACAAATATGAGTTGCCGCCGCGTGCTAATAGTCGATTGAAGCTTCTCTATCGAGTCCCATTTGATACAATTGACGGATTAGAAGATGCTGGCGGTGATGAAGAGACCGATGAAGATAAGGTGGGCTGGACAGAAGTTGAATTTGTTGCCCAAGATTTTTCAACCAAATTGATTCGTGTCCGCCGCGGCCTTAATATGCATGGAAGATATTTGAAGGTATTTCGAGGCCTCGACGGTGGAAATATTCTGTTCTGGGAAGATGATAGTATATTCAACCTAGAAGATTATGGAGATCCGGCACTTTTTACTCCCAACGGTTCAGTGATAGCTAAAATGTCGAGAAGCCTAGAGTTATATCTTAACGGCATGGGACTTCAGATTCCTGGTATTGGATCGGGCGTTCTGTTTGGAGGCTTTGGCAAAGATATTGTTATGAAAATAAAGTTTGAAATGTATGAATACAAACTTAAGCAAATAACATTGTGGACTGAAGGGTGTGCCGAAAAGCCATTTTACTTAAATAAAAAATTAAAACGCCTTCTTAGAGATCCGTCTTGGACAGACCAAACAGCCTTAGCATACCTTAATAATTTATATAAGATGGACGCTGCTTTGCAGGCCCGCGTTCCCGAGCCATGGCAAGATTTTATAATTGAATACACATATCCAAGAGTTTATTCAACAATTTCTGATGACGCCGACGAGGCCTCCGAGACCATGCTTTCTTGTATTGGAGATGCACTATCGGGTGAAATAAAAGAGCTTGGCCAAGATATTATGGATGAGGTGTTTAGTATTGGAGATATCATTGCATATAAATTTAAGCAAAGCCTCTGTCGATATGATATGGAGGAAATGCGCTACGACGATGCACAAATGGGATTAACCGAGATGATAAATCCCGATACAGGAAAGGCAACGAATATTATGGCCATGGCCAAAATGAATGCTTTTAAACAATTAAAAGACAGCGACCAAGTCTTCCTTGCATTGTGCGCCAAAATGTTGGCAGGGAAGTTCGGGTTGAAGAACGCAGATAAAGAAATTGGGGACATTTATGAATATGGACTCGAAAGAATTAAGGTGTGTGGACTCTTTGATCTCGCTTTGGACGCTCTTAAGTGTTTGCTGAATGGTTTAACTCTTGAACAGGCCATGAGCAGTATCCTTAAAGCCGCCCTAACCGCCATGAATATGGAGAATTTCGGTGATTTATTCATTGGACTGCCTCCGGAAAAACAAGCCGAACTTGATGCTCTCGTGAAGAAAAAGTTCGAAGACGGAGATCTGTTTAGACCCGACTCCGGAATGCAAGCCTATTCCGATGCACTTGATCGTGGCGGAGTTGCGGCAGGAGCAGGGGCTTCTCCCGGCGCCGACCCCACAACATCACAGGGCGGCGCTGATGATACCCCATTTATGGGCGGCATGGCACTCGTAACTTATGAAAAACCATGGGAAAATAAAGACCTTATAGCTGAGGAAAGACTAAAAGCAGCACAAAACTATCAAGCCACCACTTCGCGCCGCTCATTGGCAGATCAAATGGCTACCGGCGCCGCATCCGACGACAAGCTAGACCCGAGCCTTGTCATGGATCTTTATATCCAGGGCCTTCTCGAAGTATATCAAGACAATTATCTTGAATTAATGGACGAGATGAACAAATTCCCCGGCGCCCAACTTATTGCTACGCTTATTGCCATGTTTGATTGTCCAATGCCTCCGCTGCTTAACCCAAGTATAGCTGATTTTATGAAAAGTTTTGGCCTTCCATTTTGTCAAGATTTAAGAGAGTTGAGGGTTCCGCGTTTCTGGGATCCTAGTGAGTGGTATCCGGATTTTGTTGATATAATGAAAAAGCTGTGGGATCTCATAAAAATAGTGGTTAAACAAGCCGTCTTGAATATATTAATTCTAATTTTAGTTAAAATTTGTGAGATTTTAGGAAGCGCAATTTGTAAAGCACTGGGAACCGTTGGAAAAGTTGCAGCCTCCATGCCAGGCCTATTAACTGGAAGACAACAACTTCGAGACGTCATTAAAGATTCTATTTGCGGGCCCGACGCCAGTGACGAAATGATTGATAATACACTGGTAGAGCTATTTGCCCAATTGGGCCAGGGCGGCGCCGCACTAGCAGACACAGATGCGGTCATGAAATTTGCCGAGGATCTGTCCAGTTCTGTTACAAGACGAGAACTATCAGAGGCCTTTTTAGGAGAAGCCCCCACCGAGATGCTTGAAGTTGTAGACCAACTAGTAGAATTCGAATATCCTCAGTTTAGAGAAGGTTTTAGGGATCCCGATGCCTTAAAACGATTTTTTAAGAACGTGGGCAACCTAATGCCGGCCCAAACGCGCCAGGACCTAAGAGATTTTTTGGGTGAACTTCCCGACGAAGACTTCTTCCCCGCGAACCCAAGCCTGTGTTTGACCTCACAACAACAAGATGATTTTGCTGATTTAAGATGCGAGCTTCTTCAGGGCCGCGCGTCAGAAGAACAGTGCCGCACCATGTTTGATAACCTTACAGGTACAATGATGGACGATGTGAGTACTTTAACTTCTCTAATGCAAAACGGAGTAGAAGAAACAATCATGAGCAATTTGCCACAGCTGTTTTCCACTCCCGGGACCGACTGCAATGACGGGATAATCCCAGATATCCCTGAACCCACCAAGAATGTTGCATCGAGCGCGCTGGGCAATGATTTTGAAATGCTTAAAATCGACTATTCTAAAGATATGCTTGGAAATGGCGGATTATTCGCTACCGATAAGGGATGGGGATTTATGAATCTCGCCCTTTCCGACACCCTTGGAAACCCACTCACAGCCCACCATCGTTATAGTCGGAATAGAAAGAAGTATGTAAATTTTGCTTCTAATCTTCCCAATGGTGGCGAAGCGTCCACCGCGTTCTTCTCCTTTTTGCAGGGTAATGCGGGCTTCTCAGCCCAAGAAGGACAATTCCCGTCTTATGTTGGAGAATGGCTCATGCGTCAGTTTTTGAATGCCGGCGGCGTGAGCGACTTGACCGAGCGGGACAGCGAAACTGGGGCCGATTATGAACTGTGGCCTATTGAAAATGTGAGTGCGGGGGGGACCGACTTAGACGGCGGCAACACCAGCGTTAGTAGCCGAAACAGCTTGGCCTACAATTCAACTAACAATTGGCAGGGAGACAACAAGATAAGAGTAAGTTGGGAAGACTTAGACTTTGCTGGCTCCTTCTTTGGCATCTCGTCCAATGTAGATCTTACCAAGGTACCAGATTTTGGATACAATACTCCGATATCGGTTGATTATGGTGCCGAAGATGTTATTATTTTGGAAAAAGGTCGCAAAAAGACCCCGGACGTCGTCTTAGACTACAAAGATAATGCAGTCGGATTAAGAGACGGATGCGACCGCGGCACCAATGATGGGGGCCAATCTCAATGGAGTTATGGTTTTGAAATTCACTATTTTGGTAATGATTTGGTGGATGATTTATCGTTTGATTCTTCCGGTGAAGAAAGCGAGCCCGTAGACCTTCCGGAACCCTCTGGCGAATATGACATCACAAAAGACATGTCTCCCGAGGAATTAGCAGAGTACGAAGCGACAATAGAAAGCCGCAACCCCGATGCCATCACAAATACCGCAGATGGGATAGTGCGAAATCGTGCTGATGATAATGTTAGGATTAAAATAATAGAAAAAGTCAACACCATGGCCAATGTTGAATCGCCCTTATCAGAATTAGTAAAGGATGATCTTGAAAAGTCTGACGGGTTTGATTTTCCAGATTGGTTCGAAAAGATTCCAATTGTAGGGTGGGTTGTTCAGGCCTTGGTTAATCTAGTTACAAAACCATTTTCTAATCTTATTCGCCCAGCTAGCGCACAAGGCAAATTAAACGCCGCCGGCGAATCGGTTATACTAAATGAAAAATATGAATTTTTGGCAGTCGATGACGGGCTCGACGGTATCGATTTAACGGAATATCCCAACTTTGCTAATTGTTTTGTCTCTCAGTCTGAGTACTCGCCACCTGTAATACTATTGTCGGAGGTTGCAGGTATCTCACAAGCTAGTGCCAAAACAGAAATAGATACGTGGATGGGAACATTTTTCAGAGATTTTGCAGCCGAAATCGGTACAAACCAAGCCGGCTGGAAGTATGGCGCTAAATTTGATTATCTTCTGCCATCGGATGCGGACTATCTGGATCCAGCAACAGGGGAGATGTATGAGAACATCGTAATTACTGATGTTGATGGCTCCACGCGGCCAGCCAGAAACAAAGACATGATTTTGGGCGTTTCTAGAGATCAGTATGAGAATGATGATGCGGGTACTCCCGAAAACACGAGGGTGGTTTATCTAAATCCAACTCAATATGGAGGCTCATATACAAGTCCGAAGATTCACGTTAAGCCGATTCAGTTTGAAGGATGGCTAGGATTGGTGCAAGTATTATTTCCTGAATTAAGCCCGTGCAAACCCCAGCGCACGGATCTTATTGACTTCGGAGAAATACAACAAAAGATAGACGAGAGAATTTCTAAAATTCCGGAAGATCCTCGCCTAAAACATGATCCGGATTGCGCTGTAGAAGTGCCTTATAATAGAATATTAGATCGTACCGGCAAAGCTGGGTTGATGGGTGTTATCGAGGCAGCCATTAGAATCTATGCCAGTACGCATTTCTTTAAGGCCATCGGAACGTTTTCTAAAATTCAACCAAAATTCCCTGATAACTTTAGTAATATTTATACACAATATATTGTAGAAGTTATGGAGGAGAAATTTAAAGAATCCCAACATGCTTTTTGGGAGATGTTTAATCCGTTCAAAGACGACGAGTTTTGGTTTGCGTTTTTGGAACAATCTGTACAATTTTATGCTTGGAGATTGGACGCCGGCGAAATTCAAGATCCACCGATGAGTGTTTTAAATGCTCTTCGACGTCTTAATGATTATCAAGAAGAATATGACTTTCCCTATCCGGATGATTTGCGAGAGGATCAGATGGCCGGAGTCGAACCATGGCTTCAAAAGCTCTCGACCTATCGTCAAGACAAAAACCTTGAGGCAGTTCAAGCGACTGAAGAAGATGCAAAACTAATTTTGGCGGAGCTTGTTGGCGAACAACTCACTATAATGGGAAATCGCCTGGTCGAAAATTTGATTGCGAAAGGTTATATTCCAACGATATTTGATTTAGATTATTGGATATTCGAGAATAGATGCGCAGGCAGCGAAATAGTTATTGCAGGACCAGAAATCGTTGAAGAACCGCAAGGTCTTCCAACCCCAGAGAACCCAGACCCCAATGGCACTGGTGCCACATGGCCCGGTCCATACTATACTGCTGGCAATGAATTTAGAATTGCGGAGGATAATGATGCAGACGACGGTTTTGAGTTGGGAGATGAGTACATAGGATATTATCACGGTCAGCTAGATGACGATGGAGAGTATATCTATGTGGTTGGTGAGGCTGTGGCCGAAAGCCCCCCGTCATCCGACCCAACTAACTTAGCTCAAGCTTCTGGGCGCTCTCAAGACTTGCTAGGGCCTATTGCGACGTTGGTAAAGGTTGGTTCCATTCGGACAACCAAGGCCATCATCACGAAGGAACTTAAAGGTGCGGCTGCCGACGCCTCTCCCCAAAGTGTCGTCGGCGGTACGACCCCCGAACAGAATACCACAAGAGACGTTGAATCAGTGAGCAAGGTGGTTGTTTATCTCGGAGATCTTCCTGACCTTGGAACGGCCCCATCATCTGGCCAGCCATTTGCCCTAGAAAAATTTATTTCCATTAATGGAACAAAAATGAAGCCATCAGACGCGCTAAATGCAATCAAAGGAAATAATCCACAATCGTTAATGTCAGAGGTTTACCCTGGAACCCTCAAGCATCTTAAAAATGATGCTGGGATCGTAGTGGGGCTTGAGGGAGAGATGGGTGTAAGATATGGTTTGCAATTTTATTACCTTCACGATGGCGCAAAAATAGCAATTGCAGATGTGGCGGTTGACGCTCTAGATTTGCCCATCGCTGCCACTGCGCCGTTTGGTGGAGATTCTAAGCTGCTCTTCTGCCTTCTTAATATGATGAAGTCACACCCAAAATATAAAATGATGACAAGCTATATCTTTCCAATAAAAAAGGTAACAGCGACCTTGGCGATGTATAACGACCTTGGATTTTTATCGTCGATTGGAGAAGTTACCGTAGGAAGAGGGGACTATAATAGATGGGTTCCCATGGGCGCACTTAACCCGTTACCTAGTCCGGATATGAATGACATGTCTCATTGGGTTGGTCCTAACGTCCAGATTGAGGGAATTAAAATGAAGCCCGGCTCCATCGCCTTCCTTAGTGAAAGCGAAGGCGAAGATACGGTAGACGATCCCTATTGGGGCCCACCCGACGGCACTGAAACATATAAGATCAAAATTAAGACACTTAATGAGGGCAAGAGCCTCGTTGGTGGAAATGAAGGATGGGTTGCCTATAAAAATAGAAAGAAGGGCCTCTTTGGCGGAATCGGTGTTTTAGAATGGGACAATTGGGATAGGGTCATCTTAAGAAACTCGACGAGTAGAATTAAGAAGATGTTTAAAGGATATTACAACTCTAGAACTTGGGTACCCGGAGAGTTTGAAAACTTGAAGCCGGGCCAACTGTGGATTGAAAATATGAAAGCGCGAATGCTGCCAAATCCAGCGCTGGGAATTTTGCCCTGGTTCCGGCGAGGAAAGGTTTCCGCCAACCCGTATAATGCTAAGGGAGAATTATGCGACGGTCCAACAGGATAAAAGCGTTTAAGGCATAATTATTATAAGGGGAAAAATATGGCTTCATTTGGAGTAGCACTACCAATCACTCAGAATGCCACCGATGGCTTTACGATGATTAAGAGTTTTAAGAAACTAGCCACACAGAATTTAAAGATGCTTATTTTAACTGCTCCTGGCGAAAGGGTCATGGAGCCGGAG
>Ga0209349_1000126_pt1 | contig 41701 bp, 59 predicted proteins | sample ETNvirnome_2_130_FD_184067 | JGI IMG/M metagenome (GOLD analysis project Ga0209349, IMG submission 184067) | Marine viral communities from the Pacific Ocean - ETNP_2_130 (SPAdes) (version 2) | ecosystem: Environmental > Aquatic > Marine > Oceanic | place: Pacific Ocean | collected 2013-06-22
ACTGCGGATGCAGATGTAAAAGTATTTAGGTATGTATATCCTTCTTCAGATACAGGAATTGTTTTTAATGTTTATAAAGATGGAGCATTAAGTGATGATTTATTTAGTAATAATGATATTGGAAGAATGATTAGGATAAATCCATTAGCAAAACCTTTATCTCGTATAGGTGGAATAAGATGGTGTTGGGGTATTATTAGTGCGCAGGGTACAAATACTGTTACTATAAAGTTAAAAACTGAGATGGCTAATATAAGGGGTGGCACAGATGGTTCTGCACCAGCAACAACAAATTCTGAGACAAGAAAAAGAGGAACCCCTGATTTTAGGTTAGGTGCATTTAGTATTGGTGAAGGATTCCCAAGTGTATCCCAAATATATCAACAAAGAATGGTATTTGCCGCAACTGATTTACAACCTTCTACTGTATGGTTATCAGAAACAAATAACTTCTATTCATTTGCACCGAGTGAGTTAGCAGCCCAAGATTCGCCATCTTCTATAGTTTCTGGAGAAGCAATAGAAGTTATTACTTCATCAAGTGCATTAACATTTACTTTAGATTCAGATACTCTTGATCAAATAAAATGGATTGCAGAATCAAAGAAGATGACAATGGGTACTTCTGCTGGTGTATATATGCTTTATGGCTCAGAGACTAATCTAGTAGTAACTCCATTTAGATTTACAATTAATAGAGAATCCTCTTTTTCTGCTACAGATACTCCCCCTGTTGTTGTTTCTAATGCATTAATGTATGCGCAAATAGGTGGTAAAGATGTACAACAATTATTATTTGAAGGTCAGCAAGGTCAATGGTTTAATAGTAAAATATCAATTAAAGGATACGATGTTATTAAAACATCCACAATTAAGAAGATGGTATGGCAAGAAAGACCTAATAATATTATTTGGTTGATGATGAATGATGGTAGATTATTGTCATTAAGTTATGATAGACAGACATCATTTCAAGCATGGTCAGAACATGTAATATCTGGAACAAATGCAAAAGTTACTGATATTGAAATGATAGCTACAAGTACACATGATCAAATATGGATGAAAGTTGAAAGAACAATAGATGGGTCTACCAAATATTATATGGAAACAATGGCTAGGTTTCCAACTGAAGGTGCATTGGATAGAAATGCTCTTGTGTTTTCTGATAGTGCATTGACTAAATCTATTGCAGGAAAAGACTTTACAGTTACTAGCTCATCAGGATTACTTGTAACTTCTGCTAGTCATGGATTAATTGATACTCAGAGAATTAGTGTATCGAATTCTGGTGGAGGATTACCAACTGGTCTTGCAGTAGGTGAAGAATATTATGTGCGAGATAAAACAGATAATACATTCAAATTGGCTCTTTCATCAGGTGGTACAGCAATAGCATATACTAATGCTGGAACTGGTACACATAGTTGGGCAACTAAACAAGTTACTGGATTAGATCATTTAGAAGGAGAATCTTTACAGGTGTACTATGATGGAATGCAACATATTAATAAAACTGTATCATCAGGTTCAGTTCTATTAGATAATACTGCTGGTACAGATGTTGTAATAGGATTACCTTATAATGGAGAATTAGAAACATTAGAACCTACTGCACCAGAAAATCAATATTCTTATTCTAAACAAGTTAAGAATATATCTCTTCTGATTGAGGAATCTTTAGGTATTGAAGTAGAATATGGAGATGAAAATGAAGAAATCTTATTTAGAACCTCTGGAGATTTAATGGGTAAACAGATTCCTTTATTTTCCGGTAAACGTAAACTCTCGCTATCAGGTATGGCATGGGAAGACTTCGATATAAAAATAGTTTCTAATGGCCCATTCCCAATGCAGATTAACTCCATTGTCTTAGAAACAGAGACAGGAGGTAGTTAATGAACTCCATAGCTAGAAGAATAGATACTACTTATTTGAACAATGCAGTTGAATCATATCCTTCGGTTCTAACAAAACAAGAATATAGAGACTATATTACTAATATACAAGAAGAAATTAGTAGTCGTGAAGATAGTGTAGAAGGAGAAGAAGCTAATGCTATTAATCCTGTTAAGCATACATATGCAGATGGATTGTATATCCGAGAAATATTTATGCCTAGAGGTGAAATAGTTATAAGCAAGATACATAAAATAGCTCATCCATTCTTCTTAATTAAAGGCAAAATCTCAGTATTATCAGAGGATGGTGAGAAATTATTACAAGCTCCATATTATACTATTACACAAGCTGGTACTAAGAGAATGTTATATACTCATACTAATGCTATTGTAGTAACTGTACACAGGACGTTTGAAACAGATTTAAATAAAATTGAAGATGAAATTATTGCAAAATCATTTGATGAATTAGAGGTAAAGATATGACTTGGGCGGCAACTGCTGTAACAGTTGGAGCATCTGCTCTGGCAACATATAGCTCCATTCAATCAGGGAAAGCGCAAGCACGTACGCTGAAGCAACAGGGTTATCAATCTATGCTTACAGCTTATAGAAGAATAGCAGATCGTAATTTGACTTCATATTTAGCTACTGAAGATGTTAAAGAAATGGGAGGAGATGCTGTGATAAGTCAATATATGGCTTCTAATAAAGATATTAAGAATACAAAAGCAGAAGCATCTGGTAGTGGAGCAGTTATAAGTGGTACAGTTAAAGATGTAATGAGAGCAAAAGAAACTAAAATGAATGCTATTGTACAATCTATTAATGATAATACTGAAAAAAATATTGAAGGTATAACTAGAGATACTAACCGACAAAATAAAGAAGATATTATAGCGGCGCAAACCAACCAAAACTTTCTTAATCAACAAGCGAGTGATATATATAAAGCAAATCAACGGAAATTAGTAACTGGTATTGTTAGTGCGGCGGCTTCTGGATATACAACAGCGTCAGCAAGATCAAGTTCTGGACAAGATAATACACCATTTTGGAATCAAAAATTTGCTACATGGGATCAGATACAAGCAGGAGATTTTCACATTTAAGGATAAACAATGGCTGAGATACAAGATACATCCGGGGCTAAACCTCAATTACGACGTTACCAGAGTAAAGGATTAAGAATTCAGGATGCTCCTACAGGTCGTAGAGGTGGTGTGGTTGAAGAAGCAGACGAGAAAATGTGGGATAGTATTCTCAATGATATTGGGAGAGTTGTTGATGTGAATGTTAAGATGAATGCCGCCGCATTAGATTTAGAAAAACAAAACATGAATGCTGAAATGCAATCACATTATTTAGATAATAAAGTAAAGATAGAAAATAATATTAATGCGTTTAAGGATGGTCAGCTAAGTGCTGATGCATTCGATCAATCTTATGGTACAGATGAAGGTATAAAAATAGAAGGACAAACTGGAGTTAAATCTTTTGTAATGTCAAATAAATATAGTAAAAAAGCGCAGGAACAAATGGCTCCAATGTTGGAGTTATCTGATAAAAGGTTTAAAAGTAATGTTAAACGAATGTATTATGAAGAATTAATTAAAAGGAATGAAGATTTTTTAAATCACAATGAAACTAAAACATTATCATTATTAAGAAAACAATTTGCAGAACCAGAAGGCGAACTCAGAGATGCAATAATTCAAGCTGAAGAGCAAGGAGGTACTGAGATGTTTATTAATTCTGGTAAAGTTGAACAACATAAACAAAGTTTAGCAAACAATTTTTTCCGATTATATGCAGATGTTATTCAGGGTAAAGTAGAGAAAAAGTTAATGACTCAAGAAAGGGCTGATCTACGTTTGGAACTTTATGGACAAGCATTAGGGGATATATATTTTGATCATTATGTGGCTTTAGATCCCGATAAAGCATATAAGTTAGCACTAGAAGATGGGATAAAAGTTGAAGGAGATGGAAAAGAAGTTATATATAATAGTGAAAAAATATCTAATTTTATACTAAAACAAAGATTGAAATCAAATAGTGAACTTGAATTGGGTAAAAGGAATGCTTTTATTAATCAGGCATTATTAGATATAAAAGGTGGAAATGCAAGTGCTGCACTTGAAGGTATACTTCACGCATATAATCCTAATTCAAGGACAGGAAAGTATAGCGGGGCTATGGCACGGATTGATCATTTCCCTCAATATGTGCGTCACGTCGTTTCAATCGGAAAAGAAGCCGCACCAAGAAAATATACCACTAAAGAAAAAGATCGTTTAGCTCAGATTTATTTTGAGGAGGGTGGCTTGAAAAATAAGGGATTTAATAATTGGTATGAAGTAAAAGATATGCTTCTTAAGTTAACTAATAAAGCCCTTGATGAAAAGAAGGCAGACAAAGCATTGGAAAAAAGATTAAAAAGAGAACGTGATGATAAATTTAATTATGCATTTTTTGGTGGAATATCAAAAATTACAGCAAATAAAGATATACAAAAGAGAAATTTACAATTAGCAGAATTTTATAATGCTAATTTAGAAACTAATACTTGGGATGCTAAACCGGGTACATTGAAAACTCTTCTTGAAGCTGGTATAGAACGTAGTGAAGCAGAAACTAAACTAATATTAGCAGTTAAAGGCATTGATCCACGCAGTGTTGGAAGTGGATTAAAAGCAGGTATGCCTACATTACAAACAGCAATAGACAATTATTGGAGATTAAGATTATTAACTGATCCTGATTCTAATTCAAATACTGATCCTATGAATATGCCTGAATATAAATCATATTTATTGAATGAAAACGAAAACAAGATTATTACCAGCCAAATAAAAGGCTATAAAGACATAGAACATTTTAACCAAAAGCAAATAAAAACACTGCCTTCAAAAGAATTAGCAAAAGAATGGAAGAATTTGCAAGCAAGACATACAACAGCAACCAGTTCTGGATCTGGAAAAAAATCACGAGCGTTAGCAATGCTGGAACGTGAATTTGATCAGATAGTAAATAATAGAATTATAGCTATGCAGACAGACCCTATTAAATTAGCAATGTCAGATAAGAATATTGAGTTTGATTTTCTTGCAAATCACGAAGATCGTGTCCCACTTCCTAATTCATTTAAAGAAGGAATTGACAAATGGTATGAAGAAATAGGGGAACCAAGAGAGCCGATAGCCTATAAAGGCCCCGGGGGAATGGAGCCTATATATAATTACTTACCAGAAGAATTCATTCTACTCTGGAATAAAAAATTAGAAAACCCGGCAACTTTAGAAGGTGTATCTAAAGCAAAAAAGAAAGGTGAACGTGAAATTTAATGATTCAGCAGAGTTTCAAGCTCATTGGAATACCATTGATGCATTAGCAAATGATGATGGCGCAACAAGTCATATGTTACAAATGCGAATGTTGCATTCAGGTGATAAAAGAATGGCGGCACTTTCTGCGTGGAAAGATATAATGCCAGAACATGTAAATGATCCATTTGTTCATAATAAAGTGTTTGAAGCATTATTTGAACCTTCTGCACCTCTAAATTATACGAAGCATGATTTAAAAGAAAGAAGTGAAGTTTATTTAGATGAACTTCAAAATGGAGTACCCTCACAATTTGAATCAGATGGAAGAAGAAATTCTTTTGGTCATTTAATAGATGCATTAAAATCTAGTGAGGAATTTTCAAATCATACTTACCAAGATTTAGCTGATATGCTATTTAAGCCTTATGTAGTTTTTGATGGGGGCGCACATATGAGTAATATATTTCTTGCCAAAGATTTGAAAGCAATGAAAATAACTGCGGATGATATGAATGATAGTGCAAACTATCCTATATTTAAAGCACTTAAAGAAGGTAAAGAGTTAGTATTTGAAATTGAAGGTGAAGAAGGATTTCATGGCAAAGAAAGATTAAGAAAACTTAAAGCTGATTTACTTAAGAATGATCCTGATGCTTCTATTTGGACTGCAACCCAACCTTCTTCTGATGGGGAGTCTATGGAAGTTGTTCTTATGACAGGAGATATGAATGATAGAAATAATCGTAGTGTAGTGGCAAGATGGAATTATTTAGAGAAAGATGAGAATGGTAAAATTGTAATGAAACGTCTTATGTATACAGGTGTAGAAGAACAATTAAAAGTTCTATCTGCTTATAAACGTGGTAATTTCATGGATATTGATAATCAAGGGTTTATTAAAGAAAGTGTAGAAAGATGGATAGAAGAAGGGCCGAGTTCTGTATTAAAAAGTATTCCCGGTGGATTAGAAGAGTTAGTTACTGCTGAATTTCAACCTTTTAATATTGGACAATTTGAATATGAACAAGTTGTATTACCTTTTTGGAAGAAGTATAAACATTTATCTCCAGAAGCATTTGCCGATATGTGGGAAAAAGTTAGACGAGAAGAAACTTTCACATTTGAAGAAAAATATTTTGAATTACATTTTGGGGGTTTTATTGATTTATATACTCCTTCAATAGCACCTACAAGACATGGAGTACGACAAATAAAAGTAAGAGGTTACGATTCACGAAGGAGGTCTAAATCAAGTAAAGAAGCATGGCAAATACCACTTATAAATGATATGACAGCAGAGCAACAATTACGACACTTTAAGAAATTCGGATATTAAAATGAGAAGACAAGAACAATATTTGATTGATAAAAGTGGTGGATATGCCAGTAGGCAGTTTATGGGGAAAGCCTTATATAAATATCAGCCTAGTATAATGTCACAAATGTCTGAAACATTTCAAAGTCATTTGTCTCATAATACAGCAAAACTAGCTTTAGAAGGTATACAAACAGCAACTGACTATGATATTCAAACACAAGAAGTTGGCAAAGCTATACCTGAAGAAATGTGGAATAAAGAAAGTACACCTTTTTTTAGAGAAGGGATAAAATGGCATGAAAATTTAACTAGCACAGATGCCAGAATACTATCTGAAAGATACGATAGAGATTTCGAGTACCAAATACGGATGGGGAATACTGATCCATTCTCATTACATAATATCGGTGCGGCTCTTGGGGCGGCGGCATTTGATCCATTATCTTATATTCCATTTGTTGGCCCTGCGTCAAAAATTGCCACAGGAGCAAAAACTGCTTATCAATTAGCGAGAGTAGGTAAACATACTGCGGATATAGGTTCAACAATAAGCATGAAAGGGGCTTTATGGGGAAACACAGTTGCCTCAAATGCTATTAAGGAAGTAAGTGCTATCTCAGCCTTTATTAATCCAATTAAGACTACTTTTAAAGCTATCACAAGCCCTTTTAAACCAGTTGCAAAATATTCAATGGAAGGTATTATTGCAGAATCGGCATATCAAACAATTAGGAACATGTCTGATCCTAGGATGGAAGAAGATATTGATTATATGGGGGGTATATTTGATGTAATGATTGCAGGATTATTTGGAGGAGTATTAGGTACTTTACCTATGGCAATAAATTTTAGACGTAATTTTAAAAAAGAACAATTATCCAGAGCATTAGCGGATTCTTTAGATACTTGGGGTGATCAAGGTTTTGTAGCAATAGATGGTTCTGGTACTGATGCTAGATTTAGAACAACTGATACAGAGGCAACACAAAAAATGAAAACTGAGACAGAAAACTTTGAAAATATATCTATTGACGAAATAAAGAAACAAGCTCATCCAATATTAAGTTGGTTAGAAGAATCCTTTGGAGATGCTAAAAGTGGTGCAAAGACTATTATAGGAGCATATAGGAGGTGTGCGTCATGAGTAGTTGTGTTGATATTCTAAAAGAAATGAAAGCTACTCCAGAAGAAATAAAATGGATGCAACAACAAATGAAAGCAGGAACAGGTGATGACGAGCTTGCTGATAGACTTATAGAAGAAATAAAACTTAAGAGATTCCGTGATAAAAATAATGATCTGTCAGAAAAAAATACGAATCAGTTTTTGGATAAATTAAAGAATGTTTCTACCAAAATCAAAAAACCATATAATGCCATATTTAAATTCTTAGTAGGAGATACATCTGGAATCACATCTAGATCGTTAGCGCGAGCGCAAGCGAGAGCAGGGTTCTTTTCAGCAAAACTTAGAATGCCTAATAGAGATATTAAAGCTAAGTTAAATGATAAAGGTTTTGTTCATGATTTAGTTACAGAAATGGATATGTTTGATGGCAAGCCAAAAACTAAAAATAAATTAGCCTTTGAATTAGCAGAAGCAATTACAGAATATCAAAAAAGACAAGTAGGTGAACTTAATAGTTTTGGTGGTGGAGTATTATGGAGAGATGATTATATTACTAAACAATGGCATGATGCATATAGGATGCTTAAAGTAGATAAAGATGTATGGGTAAATGATGTTATGAAAGCCTTAGATTATGATACTACTAAAGATAGAATAAGGCAGATAATTTTAAGTAAAGGATTAAAATGGGATGAGAAAAAATTTGATATGAAGAAATATTTGCGTTCTGCATATACTGCAATGACAGCTAAATCTACAAATAAAGGTTTGTTATTGGATTCTCTACATTTAAAAAGAACATTGAAATTTAAAGATGCAGACTCTTTTATTAATTATAATAAATCATATGGACATGATAATATAGCACATGCAATATTTGAAAATATGACAATGGTAGATAATCATATTTCATTTGGAGAAGCATTTGGATTCGGCTTCAGAAAGAAAATTGTTCCTGACCCGGTAAATTTAAGTAAACATCAAGATGCACTTGCTGAAGCCAAATTAACAGGAGATAATAATCTAATACTAGAAGCTGAAAATGCATTAGAAAGTATAAAATGGAAAGAGGTAAATCCTACGGATGAATTACAAAGAGTTATGCATGAGTTACATCAAACAAAAAGAATTACTGGCAGTCAATATAGGAGGTTAAGAGGGGCATTATCTCAAGTAACTGGTGATTCTTATCAACTTGGGAATCCAACTTTAGCAAAGATGGTAACAGGATTCCAGTTTTGGGAATATATAACAAAACTAGGGAAAGCGACATTATCATCAATTAACGATTTATGGACAGGAGCAGTAATTCTTCATTATCAAGGTGTAAAACCGGGTAGAGCATATCTAGGTCTAATAAATCATATATTAAAGAAAGCAACACGTAATATATCCACTGGCGAAAGAGATGTACTCTTAAGGCAATTAAATGTTGGAGTTGAAGGAATATTTGAAACATATTCAAGAAATTACATAAACAACCCTGCAATGGGTACAATGAATAAGTTGACAGATGTAATGTTCGATTATAATTTGTTGAACTGGTGGACTAATTCTGCAAGAGAAGGAGCCGCTAAAATGATGTCAATGCATGTCGCAGATAATTTAGCGCATTCATTTGATAAACTTCCTACTAAATTTAAAAGTCTATTAGAAGCATACGATCTAAATGCAAAAGATTGGGATATATTAAGAAAAGTAGGAGCGTTTGATGAAACAAAATTTAATAAAAGTGGTAGTAAAAAAAATAAATTTTTTACATCCGATCATTTCTTTGAAACTGTTACAGAACAGAAACCGGACGGAACATTTAAAGTAAAATCTGAATATGCAAAAGCAGGATTATCAGGAGATGATGTACGTAGAATAGAACAATCTATTAATAGATATTATATAATGGAAAGTAGACTTGCAGTTCCAGAAGCAGGTGCGGCAGATCGTGCATGGATGTTTGGTGAACATGCAAGAGGATCGTTGCCAGAATCAACATTAAGACTTTTTTTTCAGTTTCGTACTCATCAAGTTAAAATGATTAGAGGTCTAATGCCTAGAATGTATGAAATGGGAACACCATCATTAGCACATATAATGCCAGCAATAGGACTAGGATATGTATCTGCTAGTTTAAAGAATATGGTTGCAGGAAAAGAACCAATGGCATATGATGATCCACAAACCCTAAGAAGATCACTAGAACAGAGTGGGTTTTTGGGGTTTTTAGCAGATTTTGTAGGTGGTCAATTTGGGAATTATAAACATGACATGGATGAGGCTATAGCAGGAAGTGCTTATAAAACAATTACTTCGTGGACAGATTTAGGACATGAGTTAGTTAAAGGGAACAAAGATGCAGTTGATGTATATAATCACTTGCGGCATCAAGTTCCTTTTGCTAATCTGTTTTATACAGAAGCGGCTGTTAATTACTTTATACATTATAATATAATGGAAACTTTTAGACCCGGATATAAAAAACGCTTAGAAGCTCGTGCAAGAGGGTCTAATGCGGATTATTTAATTAAACCGTCATCAATTTGGGGGGGTTAAAGTGATTACAACTGACTTAAATAGAGCAGAATTTACTGGCGACGATTCTGAAACGGAATTTGTTTTTAGACAAACAAGTTCTGGAACGAATATACCAGTAGTTGATAAATCACATATTAAGGTATATTTAACTACTACTGGTACTTTTACTGCTAATGATTCTACAGATGTTTTTACTGATTCTGCACATGGTCATGTAGATACTCAAGTTATAAGAGTATCAGCAACAACATCTTTACCTGCAGGATTACTAGATAATACAGATTATTACATTAGAGATGATGAAACTAATACTTTTAAACTTGCTTTAATATCAGGTGGTACAGCAATTAACATAACATCCGCAGGTTCAGGTACTTTAACTTGGACAAAAACCCTCCTAAAAACAATTACAACCGATTACACAGTAGGAATAGCAAGTAAAGTAGCTACAATTACATTTGTTACAGCACCACCAACAGGCGCACAAATTCTATTTATACGAGAAGTTCCATTTGAACAAAATACTGATCTGGCAAATAATTCCCAATTAGATGCAGAATCATTAGAAAGCCAATTAGATAATATTGTTAATCAGGCACAGCAAATCAATGATAAAACTGCACGAGATTTAAAATTATCAGACACATTAATTGCAACTGATGCTACTGAAACTGCCGCTACACTTAATGTTACTTCAGCAAATAGAGTAAATAAATCTTTAAAATTTGATGGTGCAGGAAATCTTAGTGTATCTACTATTAATGTAGATGAGGCAGAAGATTATATATTAGAAGCTAAATCATGGGCTATTGAAGATGGTATTGTCCAAACATATGATGGAACTGTAGGTGCTAATGTTTCTCCAACAGAATATTCCTCAAAAGAATATGCACAAGGTGATGCACCGGGTGGTTCTTCAAAAGAGTGGGCGCAAACTGTCGATATTGCTATTGATACAACTTTTTCTGCTAAAGAATACGCACAGGGAGATGGTAATTCAGATGCATTAACAACTGGTGGATCAGCTAAAGGATGGGCACAGGATACTGCAAAAGTAAATGGTGCAACAGCCAATGATCGTTCTGCAAAAGCATGGGCACAAGGTGCATCTATGACAGGTGCCACTCTAGGTGGCTCTTCTAAGGATTGGGCGCAAAAAACTGATGGTGTAGTAAATACAACATTTAGTGCAAAAGAGTATGCTCAAGGTACACAAGACTCTACAGGGGGTTCTGCTAAGAATTGGGCCTCTCAGACAGGGGCAGGTGTTACAGGAGGTGGGGCAGGTGAATACTCATCAAAGGAATGGGCAGTAGGTGAAGTAGGTAGAGGAGTAGCTTTAGAAGGATCAGCTAAGGATTGGGCTACAAGGACAGGAGCTACTGTAGATAACGCAAGTTATTCTGCAAAAGAATATTCACAATCAACTTCCGCAGGAACAGATACTTACGGAGGTTCAGCAAAAGGTTGGGCTTCTACTGCGTATGATACCGCAGTACCGGGTGCAGGATCAGGAGACAGATCAGCATTACATTATTCAACTGATGCTTCTAATTCAGCAATAGCCGCTAAAGCAAGTGCCGCCGCAGTAGCAAACTCTTTTGATTTATTTGATGATACTTATTTAGGGGCAATGAAAGATCCTTTTATCTTTACTGCTTCTAGTTCTTCAGGATTGTTATTAACTCATGCGGGTCACGGATTACTTGATGGTAATATAGTTCAAGTTGCTTCTGCTGGTACACTTCCAACTGGATTGAGTGCTTCTACAAACTATTATGTAGTAAATAAAACAACTAATAACTTTAAGTTAGCATTAGCATCAAGTGGAACTCCTATAGTTTGGTCAGATGCAGGATCAGGAGTACATACATGGGTTTATGGAAGTCCTACAACTAATGGAACATGGACGAAAGATTCAGCGACTATTACTGTTGTAAGTAATGTTGGAATAAGAGTAGGACAAAAAGTATCAGGAACAGGAATACCAGCACCAACTGATACTCCTGCAAATCCAATTCCTAATGTATTGTCTATTGATGGAACTGCTGTTGTTATTTCTCAGAATATGCCAGCGGCTGGTTCTGCCGTAGCAACAACATTCAGTAGTTTAGGTATTAATGGGCCTTATAATACATCTACAGATGGCCCCTCAACTAATAATGATGGAGAAGCACTAGCATCCGGGAACTTATTCTTCAACAGTACCGATAATGAAATGCGGATTTATGATGGTGCTAACTGGATAGCCGCATCTTCTGCTGGAAGTACAAGTCTACTAATATATAAATATATTGCTACAGGTAGTCAGACAATTTTTACTGGATCAGATGCAAATGGTGCAACATTAAGTTATACTGCTAATAATATTAATGTATTTCTTAATGGTGTTAGATTAGATGCATCGGATTATACAGCTACAAATGGTACGTCTGTAGTTTTAGATGTAGGAGCAACAGTTTCAGATGAATTAGTTGTTACTGCATATAAGTCTTTCACAACGGCAGATATGGTTTCTGCTTCTGCTGGAGGAACATTTAATAATAACGTAAGTTTCGGAGATAATAATATCACTAATGTAGGTTCAATAGCATTAGACTCAATCGTTGCAGACGGTTCAAATATTACGATCAGTACCGATACTACATTAGCCGCAGGAGTAGATATTGAAACATCAACAACAGGTAAAATTAAACAGAAAGGCAGTTTTATGCAATCAAGTACACATCAAGCATGGGTAATGGGAGGTTAATATGGCACTACCAACAGGTTCAGGAACAGAAACGCTTCATTCACATTTGTTTGAAGATGTTGATGGAACTCAAATTTTAATAAAAGGAGAGCAACATCATGTTTACACAGTATTAAGTATAATAGTCATGTGTAATGCGTTAAATGCAACAACGGATTTTGGATATATTATTATGAAAGGATATGATAATCATGGTGGAGCTTCTGCACAAGAACCTAACATTGCAAGATTCAATATTCAAGTGGGAGAAACCTTTGTCTGGAATGATAAGTTTAGTTTTAATGGTTTTGAGCCAAGCGGGACGGATGTATTTAGTACAGCCGCACATCAAACTGCCAATGCCGCTCAGGCCGGTTCAGTAGCTCAAGAATTGAAGTTTGCTATGACTTCGAGTGGTGATGATTTTGATATAACTGTAACATATATAGACCAAGACAACAGCTAGGAGAAACCATGAGTGGAATAATTAATTCGGCAGGAAGTCGTTCTGGTGTCATCGGGCCACAAACAATTGATATTTTTTATAATGCCTATTCTGAAGCATCATGGCCTTATGAGGAGGATGGGTACATACAATCTAGGAACATGGAAAGTTCAAGTGCGTACTGCACAGGGACTATCCCTGCTCAAATGTTAAGGATTACAGAAATTTTGGCTTATCTTCAAGAAGGACAACCTCATGATGCTTCCCCCATTAACCAAGCATTAAAATGGGAATGGGATATTGCTGGTAATGGGGAAAATATGAATACTCATTCAATGGCAGAAGCAACTCTGTCAGGTACTTGGGAACAGGTGGATGATAGACTCAGGTCTAAATCACTTATGAGTGTTGGTAGTGCTGGTTCTCGATTTGAAGACCTAGCTTCATCAAGTGATGCTTTCGGTATGAGGTGCAACAGGACAGCAGACAGAGCCTTATATCTGCTTGGAATAAAGGTTACATACGAAATAAAAAATAACTAGGAGTTTAAATGTCTATTACAAATAAAGATGCGTTAGCAACTACTGGAGCTAGTTTTTATATCCACAATGATGAGTATGATTCTGTAGTTTGGAACTCTCCTGAGATAACTAAACCAACATTAGAATGGTGTCAGGATAAAATAGTAGAGTTACAAGCAATAGAAGATGCAACCCAATACCAACGTGACAGACAGTATCCCTCAATAGGCGATCAACTAGATATGCAATACCACGATCAGATAGACGGCACTACAACTTGGAAAGATGCTATTGCAAAAGTTAAATCAGATAATCCAAAGGAGTAACACATGAGCAGAGCAAGAGATAACGCAAACTTAGGCGCACAAGCAGGATCAGGGTTAGATGCTAGTGATATAACTACTGGTGTCTTACCAGTTGGTGTTACTGGTGGATCAGGTTTGAATGCAGTAAGTCCTGCTAATTTAGCTTCTGGAGCCTTACCTGTAGGAGTTACAGGAGGATCGGGATTGACATCACTAGGGACTGTGACAGAAGGAAACCTGAGTAATTCTGCTATCGTTTATCCAGCGGGTCATGTGATTCAAACTGTTAAGAATTCGTATAACTCAGGGGACTCTCTTGTCACCGTTCTAAGTACCCTGAAGAAAGTAAAAAGTGGAACTGCATCATACTACTGGACAGGGACTATAACTCCATCAGGTGCTAGTAATGATGTTCTAATTAAAATGAGTTTTTCTCTTAATGTTCATAAAACTTCTGACACTTATGCTGGAGGACGGGTAGGAATTAATAAGGATGCACAAACTCCATCCAGTGATACTTCTGGGACAGATATATTCAGTACAAAAGATCATGGAATTTACTTTCACAATAATCACGCATCGGCAACTTTTAATATTTGGATGCCAATCTATATTGAATTTTTAGATGTTGCGCCTGGAGCATCTAGACTTGATTATTATTTGACTTATTCTAGTTATGGGTCATCCAATGTGACTATTAATAGTAGCTCCGCTTACCAGCCCTTTCAATGTATATTACAAGAGATACAAAGATGATTAAAACAGAAATAAATTTTGTGACTGATATGTTACAAACAAATTGGCCTAACTCAGAGTATGTAGTAGGAGTTACTTATGAAACCTTAGAATGGCTTAGTAAAGATCAGAATAAGCCTACTAAAGCAGAGTGGGATACCGCACTTGCTTCTTCCAAGGCAGAATACGATGCACAGGAGTATGCCAGAAATAGACAGGCAGAATATCCTACGATTGCCGAATTGACTGTAGCACTCTATGACACAGACGATAAGGCAGACATTGAAGCTAAGAGAGCCGCAGTAAAAGCAAAGTTTCCTAAACCATAGAATGAATGAAAATAAACAAATCACTATTTGGAGGAGCAGGAAGTGCGCTTGAGAACAGGAAACTTCTTAACTTTTGGGCAAGATTTACCATATCAATTGCCAATGCGATTACGTTTCTGGTTCTACTGTATTTATTGTTCTATTCGGAGGTCAAAGAATCGAGCCGTGACTTGGTTAATATCCTCTGTGGTGCATACGTTGCAGTCCTTGCAAAGTCTACTGACTACTGGTTCCGTGAAAAGAAAGATCATGAACATGAAGAAGAAATGGAAGCAAGCAAGGGAAGATATAAATTAAAAAAAGGTGGTAGATAAGCATGAATTATTTTAAAAAGCTAATAGACTTCTTAGTTCCTAAAGATGATGAGATTCTAGAAAAATGGAAGAAGGAGAATGGTCATGATAAGAAGAAGAACTTAACTATTGAGGATTTTGAACGTGCAAAGCATTCAGAGAAAAAAAATAAATTATTAAGTTCAAACTTCTAATAGAGGTTCTTGTATTATGGCTAATAAAAACAATGCTATGCAAGCGATGGCGGAGCATACCCTTGTAAAAACATTTACTCCCCTTGTTGTTGCAGGTTTGTTGGGGATTGTTGGATGGTTATTTGCTACTGTTATGGATGTAGAGAAACTAGCTCGGGATAATAAATTACATATTGAGCACCTACATATGGCAGAAGAAAACTTTGAAAGTCAAATGAAAGATGTAGAATCAACTCTCACTGATTTAAGGATTAATGTAGGCAGGAGAGATCCAAGGGACAGATTTAATAATCATTAATAATGAATACTAATTCACTTATATTATCCGTAGGAGGCATTTTGATTGGGTCAATTACATGGTTATTAATTACTGTGTCCAATTTGTCAGGGGATGTTAAGCTCATTAAATTCCAAGTAGATCAAAATAGGAACAGTCTGGAAACACTGATAGCAAAGGAGTAGCAATGACAAAAGAACAGAAGGATCATTTAGATCGGTTGAGGAAATTGCATGAACAGTACAGGAAAAGGAGATAGGAATGCCATTTATTATTGCAGGAGTAGTTAAATCAATGGCTCTTTCATTTCTAGGAAATAGCGGAGTTATTGAAAAGGTAATTATCTTATTGTTAGAATCCCTTGCAAAGAAAACGGATTCAGAGGTTGATGATAAGCTAGTTGCTTTGTTGAAGAAATCATTGGAAAAGAAAACTGCATAACTAGCAGTTGACTCTACCCATGTGGGTTGGAACTAGAAGACAATTCAATGGGTTGATAATTGGAGGAATAGCTATGATGATCACTAAGAACTTTTCTAGTGCAGAAATGATGTGTAGTTGTGGATGTGGAGAAGATGCAATGTGTCCTGATTTTATGACTATATTGCAGAATATCAGGGAGGATATGAATAGACCTTTGAAGATTAGTAGTGGGGTACGTTGTGCTAAGAGGAATTCTGAGGTAAGTTCAACTGGAAGTAATGGGCCGCATGTACCAAGAAGTAATGGTACTATGGCGAGTGATATTTTAATATCTGGAGCTGATGCACTAAGACTTATAGACATTGCTAGGAAACATGGTGTAAGTGGAGTAGGTATATCGCAGAGAGGGCCACATGCTAAAAGATTCATACATATAGACACACTCTCTGACGATAAACATCCTAGACCTACTATGTGGTCATATTAATAGCTAAGTATTATTAAAAGGTAAGTCGCTATAGGCTTGTTGTAGGGTTTTCTCTTGGACACCTTTATTAGCACTGTTCCCCATTAAAGACCTAGGATCTAAAAATGAATTAATAATATAAAAGGTAGATTCCCTTTTTTCTCCAGTTTTAGTTTCCCATTTTTTAGTTTTAGATTTACACATAACAGCAATAAGACTTCCCTTTCCTATTGTTTTCTTAATTCTTTCCGCATTTTCGTAGTAAGCAGATAGTTTACGAAATTCTGTTTGGTCATCTTTTTTACCCCCGGCAAGACCAATAGAGAAATTACACCATTGTAAGTCTCCAGTTTGACCGTGTTCTGGTTCCGCAGTTGTCCACCCTACGAATAAAGATAGATTACATATATCATCGTATGCCATATTATTCCTTTCCAGTTAATATTACTTCTTGTTTAACATATGGTGTTTTAAGGAACTTTATTTTCTTTCCTATATCTTTAGAAAAGTACCATTGTTCTCCTTCGCCATATTCTTTCATGTAATGACCATTGTTTACAATTGCTTGTATACCAAACTTAAAACTAGATTTATTTCTAGTATTAGTCACCACAAAACTCTTCACTTTATTATTTAATGCATAAGTAAGGAGACTTTTATCGAAAGATAGCTCTTTATGTTGCCATAAGACTGCTTTAGAGAAGTCAAATTCTCTAATTATTTGGTCTTTGATATGTTTCCCTACGAAAGTTTTTCTTCCGTTTATATGCACATATATTGCTTTATTCATGGTTTCCTTCTCTGATATGGGTTACGTTATAGTAAAATTCATGTACATCAGAATATGAACCTAGTTCATTAACATGTACTGATCTTACTTTTGCATTGGGTGAATCTGGTTGATAGTTAATTTTATTTGTTTTAAGGAACTCAACTGTAGCTATTTGAAGTTCTTTTCTTAGTTTTTCCTTATTTGTATTTACTGTTTTAAGTGTTGAACGAGCTATGAATGGGTGTTTCATTTTATCTCCATGTTAATATACAGAAACAACAATATGGCCAGATCCATCAGTCCATAGTTTAGTTGCTTTAACTCTCCAAACAACGGCATCTTCTTTATACACAGAATCTTTCCATGCTTTTAGATAGTTGTCGAGATCCGGTCTTTGATTATGAGGTTGACCATTATGTAAAGCCTGTTTTTTCTTGCTCCATGATTTAGGCATTGGGACATGGAACTCAATATCGAATGACCACCAAGAAATTGCATGAGTTTCTTGAAATTGCCTTACTGCATCCCTAAAGGCAAAAAACTTAACAACACTTTGCCTTTTCTTCCATTTATCTGCCCTAGTCATTCTAGGTTTAGGACAAGGTGGTATATCTAATCTAAATACTCTTGTCATTTAGTTTCCTTTCTCTTTTATCTTCGTTATATTTATCAACGCAATCTTTAGAACAAAACTTAGTTCTTTTATGAATCTTTCTTTTGGAATTATCTATTTCAATTCTACAGACTTTACAGAACCTTTTCTTATTTAGTCTTGCCATTTTGTACTTACGCCAATCACAGTTAGGGTATTCTTTCATAATACCTCTTCAGATAGATGAAAGCTCTCTACCAAAATACGGCATCAGAAATAGGTACTCTTCCATAAGTGACCCTGCTTTCTTTCAGTAGAGAGCGATCTGAGCATGATTTATTGTATGTTCGCAGGATGATCATGGTATTTTACCCAATCTTGATCTTTTTCGTCTCTAGATAAGGTAAACTTGTAACCATGTTGCCAATCTATAGTATCACTATCTATTGGATGTCTTACATGGGAGACACCATCACGAACCATTTTAGTTAGTTTATTGAACATTTTTTTGCTATTTTCATAATCAATTTCTCTAGGATGATTATTTACTAGCTTTTGTTCAGATTGCATAGTCATTCTTTTGACTACACTCTTATAAACCTCCATTACTTCTGCAATAGTGGGCATTCTATTACTTTGTCCTCTGCCATCTGTGAATATGTTATATGTTTCACGTAGGGCAGGTGTATGTGGATTCTTAAGTTTCTCACCAAAGGCTTGCATTTTAGTTTCAGAATTTGGCACATTAAATCCTTCACATAACATTGTGACAAAGATTCTTACTTGAGGATGTATATTACTAGTTAAGGACATTTTGACCTTTTAAGAAATCTTCGGTTGCTTGTTCTATTTGATGATCAGGATCTAACCCCCAACCGCCTCTAGTCTTGTTTTTAGAGTTTTTCATTTCGGAAGTAACAAACACTGAAGTCCAACCATTCTCTATTGCTACATCAATAATCTTATTTGGATCATAACCTTGATCTCTGAACTTAGTTAGTTTATTGATTATCCTTTTAGTAGATAAATGATTGAGTGCTTTATGTTTTCCTAATAACTTCCTATGTTCCTTGAATTCATCCCATAATTCAGAATCAATCCAATCAGGAATATCTTCAGCTTCTTTGCTCATGGTATCTCCTTTCTATTTAGATTTGTCATTATTCCAGAAAGCATCCCAATGATCCTCATAGGTTAACTCTTTCTTCTTTGCTTTTTCCTGTTCCTCAATTTCTTTTTCTTTGTACTTTTTATATTCTTCTTTGGTCATATTATCTTCTCTGGTTTAGCTTCTGCATTACTTAGTTTAATGAATGTGTGATGTTCTTGATCTCTTAAATATGGAAGAATATGTTGATCAAGATTAATATCAATTACTTCATTATCTTTTCCAAATGCATCGTATTCGCAATTTGATATAGTTTCTTTTAACCAGTTATTAACAACTCTAAGTTTATGAATTTGTGCAATACTCATGCGGCCTCCTCTTTATTTAAAGGTTCTGAATTCTCAAGCATAATTAACCAGTTATCCGGTAGATGGTAATAATCTGCCATTGCTTCAGCAACTCCACAATCAGGACATATTTTTGTTTTGTTATCTCGTCGTGATATTGCTGGGAATTCTGTTGTATCTATTTTGCAACGTGGGCAATTATATTTTTTCATACAATCCTTTCGTTTGAGTTAAAATTGAAATAAGAGTCAAGAGTACCCATCCATGTGTATAATTGACCATATGCATCTTGTTGCATTTCTTTTTGCCATTTCTGGTTATTCTCTTTAGCTATAGTTTGAAAATTTGTCTGATTTTCTTTATGTTGTTGTGCAAATTCAGTCAAAACTTCATTTATTTCTTTTGTTTCGTCATATTTTGCTTCATTTAGGAAGTTGATAATTCTGTCATGTATATCTTTATCTTGACAGAACGCAAATGCTTCATCTAATTGAGTTTCAGCTTTTTCATATGCTCTATCGCTGGAATCTTTAGTCACTACATCTTTCATATCTGCTGAAGGTACAGTTAAAACTGATATAGGTTCATCACTTAAGGCTTCTTTTAATTCCTGAGATTTTGCGGTAGGACTACTAACAAATTCTTTCTTACCTTTACCATTACCATTATCATCAGGGATTGAAGCTACTTCATCTTCGTCTAACATCCCTAATCCACACATAGATAATGTTACTCTACGTTTAGCTTTAGTAGTAGCTTTTAACATAGCATTACCAAGCATATCACCTTTTAAACCTGATATTTTGGCGAATCCCATATCTTCATCAACACGACCTGTTTTATTATTAGTAGCTTTAACAGTTATAACTAACAAGTCTTCGATTTTTTCTGTTGTTTTAACTTCACAGGATATATCATAGATACGTCGTAATTGATCAGTAGCACCTTTTAGTGCATACATCTTCAGCTTGCCGTTTAAAACTATATATTGAAATGGCTGTGTTAATGGATTTAACCCGGTAGTTTCACATACCTGTTGGTAATAGTTACTTCTTTGATCTTCTGTTAATTTGCTTAAATCTCCTTCTAAGAGACATTTTTCAATTGCGGATTGACTTGCATCTATATTCTTAGTTACTTCTTTTTTCATAGTTACCTTTATATATTAATTGTTAAGTGAATAAATGCGGCTTAAAGACATCGTAAAGCATACCTGACATTTTGGTGAAACAGGCCAATGAGCTTGTATTGATTTAATTGCTGAAATACTGTGGACATTACCTTTGCCATTGAGCATTAGTGAAACACTAACCACATACAATCTTAGCCGTTAAACCGCTTTGATCTTTAGTCTCTAGGGAATACTAATTTAATGTATGGCTTGCTTGCTTTTGTGCAATACTTACTATGTTGTTCTGGATTTTCTTCTTTAAATTTCGCCATATCAAATTGTAATACTGAACTAGATATTCTATCCATTCTCAATTTCTTACCATCAGGGTACTCTATACCGGCATTTTCACCTATACCTTGTTGGACTTTGAAATTTAGATAGCTTTCTCGTTCTTTATTATCTTTTTTAGATTTACGTATTTGATACAGTTCGTTACTGTATTGAAGTAATTGAGCAGAGGGACTGCTTATGTATTTCTTATTAGATTTGAAGAAATGATATATTAAGTCTTTCTCATTCCTTGGTGGTGGTGGGATATTTTCTTTTACATAACCCATGAAACGATCTTCTTTTTCCATGAGTGCTGTTTCTATGGTTGTATCTTTTTTGATTATATATCTGCGTAAACCATTTTCGTTCCATGCAAATAGATAATAGCCTAATAACTGAGGCATTACTGCCATAGTATGATGAACTTGTACTAGGTTATATTGAGGTATGTCATCTGTGTCTGGTTCTCCATAATTGACGTTAAATACTGAAGGGGCTTTTTCTTCTATACCATAAGTACCTTCTTTAGTCTTAAAGAAACCATCTGGTGTTGCTATAGCCCAAGGAAATTTTTTGCTCAGATATGTTTGCGTATTAGGTTTGATTTTCATGCCATAATCTTTTTCTATCCAATCAGGCATTACTTGTTCAATTCTATTACCACGTATTATTTGTGGTAAATCTGATATATCTGGTGGTGCGGTATTACCTATTTTCTCATTCCAAAATGTGTGTTGGTAATCAGAGTTTGGTAATGTCTTATGTGCTTCTGAGGCACTGATATAAGGTTTTCTTGCTTCCCAATCACTGACATCATGATTGAACTTAGTATATGATGTTTTCATAAATACCTTTCCGGGTTATCCGATTAATTTTCGCAGTTCTGCTTTTCGTTTTTCTAACGCTAAATAGACTGCCGAGGTTATCTTATGATTTTGACGTTTACCATTTAGTACCATTCCAACGTAATTTCTGGAATAGCCTAGCTCATCTGCTATAGGCTCTAACTTAACTTTTAGTTCGATGCATTGTTGTCTTAAATCCATAATTAAATTATAGTTAGGTTGGAGTAACAAAGCAAGTCTATATTGCTTTATTACTCCTGTCAAGGATTAAATTAAGATTTAGGTAAACCATTTCTGATTAACATTTGTATTGCAATATGTATAATATCAAGTTTATTAATCCTAAAACCTAATATTTTCTCTTGTTCTCTTTGCCATGCGACTAGAAGTTGATGTGTATCACGTCTAATTTGCATTGCATGATAACCGTTTCTATTCACATTTTTTGGTCTTCCTACTTTTCCCTTCATATTACCTTTTATAGTTATTGATTAGATTATCCAGCAGTAATTACCCAAGTTCCCATAACTGGTTTCTTGGTATTAACTGCTTTCTTTATTAGATGTGCTGGACATTTTAATGATATAAGTGATTTTATCCTATGAGCAGTACCAACGTATAACATCCAATAAAGGACTTTATTCTTTTCTCTCATAGATTGGTCGCCAATTACTTTACAATACTCAGATACACCACTTAAGAATGAATTTGGACTTTTCCTTTTATCACGTATTGTTTGAAGATATTCCATACCTACGCCAATTTTCTCATAATCACCTATTTGAATAATAGTATTACAGTCATTTGCATACTTATCTTCAACTTTACCGCCACATAAGAAGGTATGAAGCATTTGTGATCCTGAATAAGAGTTAGATGTAGTATTCAAATGTTTGAATAAAATATCTCTCTCTGTTTTAGATAAACCATCGTAACGATATGCTGATAATGATTCAATATTGTTTGCTTTGGCACATATTGCTCTTCTATGACCATTAATAAGTGTCATAGTATCACCGCAATAATGTATTGTTTCTAAAACTCCAAGTTCTCTTATACCCTTTTTAAGTGTTAAGAATGCTGAGTTACTAGCAGTTCTTTCCGGCGGATTAACTGGATTAGGAGTTAATCTAGATATTTCTATATCTACTAAAGTACGGTTTTTAATTTTACTTGCTAATTCTTCTGGAAATAGTTTGTCTATAGAATTATTCATAATACCTCTATTGTTTAAAATTAATCGGGATAGTACTAAACGGATTTTGACCGGATAGTACCTATGTGGTTAGAAAAAGCTGGCTATTGCTACTTTCGTAGCCACCCTCCACCCTCACTCGCGCGACCTCACCAGCTTAATCTAATTAGTTAAAGAATTTGCTACTGTTCTTGTCAAACCAATTAACAAGTTCACCAGCTTCTTCTTCTATGCGATATTGTTCTCTAACAGGCTGTTCCTGAGCATATTCAGTGAATGCACCTATAAAGTGGTACATACTGGTATTTCCTTTTCTGTAAGGGCTGTTAAAGATTTTATTTGTATGATATCCTCCAAACTTATAAGGAATTTGTTTTACAAAGTTTATTGAGCTATCTAATACATGATTAGATTCTACGCTATCAGCGAATTTTCGCTTGGTTGTCCAATACTTATGTGGAACTCTAGAATCTCTTGGAATATCAATAGGAGCATCATTTTCAAGCATTATCCGAGCAGTATCAGTATTGAATGGTATGCTCAACGTAGTTTTTATCTGCTTTTTAACTCTGTCATATGATTTTCTAGTGTTATTAACCATGTTTTCTATTTCACTGGTATCTATTATGTCACCTCTATGGATCATACGATTGTCTCCTATGGATTTAGATACTCTGATACCATTTGTACAATAAGTATCTAATATACCAGCTTTTGTGTATATAGGTGCATTGCCAATCATTGAGTTACCAGAGTATAGCCCTAATTTAACCCTATCTGGTTTACCATCAATCATTATTCCTGCAAAATCCTTTTCTGACCATTTAATAGTCATTTTAGTGTTATCAACAAATGCTCTTGTAAAGTCTAGGTCTATTCTGTTGTCACGGAGAAAGTGTTCTAAAAAACTAAGATTAGAGTATCTAAGATAGGTCTTACTTACCATTCCAATTATAGGATTATCAGGATGGCGACTATCTACAATAAATTGTTGATTACTCAAGTTTCTCTTAATACTTGGTTCATCTAATAGTTTATTTACAAAATTAGATGTAACAGTTGTTTCATTAGGAGCCATCATACTTGGAAATAAGCCGGGTACTCCCATCTTAGTAAAGACTGACTTAATACCGGGTTCAGTAATATTGCAACCTTCTGATGGTAATGTGTTACCTGTTGAATGTATTTTCCTACCATCAACCATGTAAAATGTATCTCCATCATTAGGCAAATAAAAGACATCTTCATGTTCATTTTTGCAATAATCGACTAATTTATCGAACTTATCGAATCTTTGAGCGTGGTTTTCTACTAAATCTAACATATTATTCTCCTTGTATTTCGTTAAAATATTTTTCTAGATCAGATAAGGCATCATGTATTCTATTATATTCCTCATCTGTCAATTTAGTTTCTAAATCTTTCATATAATCCATGACATAACTTATTGCATGTGCTGGATCTTCTACATAATATCCCATTATATACCTCTCATTGGATTTAAAATTATGGTTTTAACAACTTGCAAAGCCATAGAATATATACTTATTTTCTGACTTTTGCGATTTAATGCAAAATGCATTTCCCCACTTATCATTATCTTCTAATGTTCTATTAATGAAGTCTTCAATAGTTTCACCTTCTGGTACAGTTTTCATCTCAAAACCGCTTTTTTCTGCGATTGTACCTGTATAACCAGCATGTCCGTAATCATATGATGCTTCTTGAACAGCACTTGAAAATGCTTTTTCGGGTGACTCTCCGTATGCTACATGTGTAAAGTCTACTGCTCCCATTATATACCTCCCATTTGTTTTTGTTTATCTATTGGTTCTTTTGATAATCGGTCATCATATGCACATGTACTATTGCAATATGCTTTACCGCCTTCTCTATGTGATTGACCCGGTTGCATGTATAATAATGCTTGACACCATTCACATCTTTCTTCATTTTCTTTTTCCATGACTTTTCTCTATTTCATTGATTTCTAATGTAAAGTATTGGTCTAATAAATCTTTTAATATAGATACTTGTTTCTCTAATGTATCAATTCTTGTTTTATGTTTTTTATCTCTTTTTTCTAAGAATTCTATACGACGTTGGAAACTATAATCTTTATTAAATCTATGTTTACCATCATAGTTTTCAACAGAGTCTTCTAATTTTGCTATCCTTTCAAATGCTTTAGTTCTATTCTCTACACCTTGATCAAATCTGGCTATAGCTTCTACTTTCCAGAGTTTTATGGCATATATATCATTTGTATTTTTAAGAATATTATCTTCAATTTTAATTAATTCAATATTTAGTTGATCATCCATTTTAATACTCCCTATGTTCACGTAGTTCTAATAAGTTATTGATTAGTTTTTCTATATAATGTTCTACACAATCACAGTTATAATCTAATTGTATACTTTCTCTAATTTTCTCTACTTCACTGTTATCTAAGACATTATCTTCTCCTAGAAAGTCATCTGCAAAACTTCTGATAGCAGATTCTCCTACATCTATTTCCATATTTCCTCCTAAAATGGTATGTCAGTTTCATTTTGTATATCTTTTCTGGCTTGTAATTTAAACTGTGCCATCATTGATACTATGTCTAGTGGCATTTTACCTGTGCCTTTACAATGGTCACATGGCCTTGTTAAATCCCTACCAGCGTCTTCATCTACGTCATAAAGCATTCCACTACCGGCACATGCATTACATGATCCTATAGCTGTGTTTAGTAATGATTTTAGAGAAGTAAAGTCATGTTCTAATTCATTGAATTTACCTTCTAGAATATACAAATCTTTCTTGATCCTACTGAATCTGTCATCGTATGTATCATTGTTCATTATTACCTCTAATTGATTAAGTTTTTTGGGATATGTTCTCTGATAGTGTTTTTAATTTCTCTTGTTTTAAGAACATTGTTGTAATCTACTTCTGTTGAATAATATTCATCTAAAAGGTCTAATCCATTGAGTATCATTTTGATTTGATCTTCGTTAAATGAATTTAAAATATTGCCTGTTGGTATTTTCATGATAAGCTCCAAAAATTCAAAATGTGTGTTGGTACATAGGGACTGGAAATGATTTTTTTCTAACACTGCACATGATCTTCTATATGCAGTGCTAGTGAAACTCATATTAGAGTGCATTTGTTCATCGCTTATAAACTCTGCTGTTACGTTTATATATAGGGTGGAACAATGACTACTATATGATTTCATAAATCAACTCATTTCTTCATTTAAGTCTTCGCTATTATGTTCTAACCAATCTTCTAGCATATTGTCTAATATTGTATCATTGCCAAATTCATGATTAGTATGATTAATTACATCTACTGCTGTTAATTCATTACCTTTTGCTTCTTCTGCTTCTAAATACTCTAGAAAAGTCATTTTACGACCCATACTTGTCTCTCCTATTTACGTGTTTCTGTATTTCTCTGAAATGCATGATCGTTACATGATCACAGAGTGGTTTAAACAATTGATCTATAAACTTCATTAATTTGTTTCTTATTGCTTTCATATAACCTCTTATTTAATGTGAAAGGCTGGCTACACTCACATGACTTATGTGAAACCTCCATATTACTATTTCCAGTTACCTCACCAGCCTTAATGAATGGATCACCTACACCGCTCTCGCGCCCACCGCAATACATGTTAACTATGTATTTATCCACCTTCGCCTCGGTAATCCAAAATGGTTTATTTACTTATGAATTTGATTCCAAACATTTTACAGTATGCTTCTAAGTATTTGGATTTTACTGTTCTAATCACTGCATTGATTGGGCCAAAGATTGGTATTGTTGCAATGTATAATGTCCCAAGTATTGCAACTGCAGTCCAAAGTCCAATTTTCTTCAGACTAAATGTTGGCAGTTTGCTGGATATGTTTATGTATTTTGAAATGTAGTTCCAGATTGTTTTTGAACCTAAGTATAATGTATCTAATGATAGTTCTTTCATAGTATTTCTCTATTATTTGTTAGTTTGTTTGGCAAGCCAGTAACAAAACATTCCTATTACTACTATTGGGAATATAGGTATTATTGTGAATGCTAAGGCTCCTATTGCAACTCCAAGAACTGTTCTAGGAATTGTTATTATTGGTTCACTCGAATTTGAGTTCCTGTTCTGGTTTAAGGTACGAGCTGTATGCAATTGCATCAAGTAAGGATCTGTCTGTTGGTTCCTTATTTTTCTCTTGTTTTCTTCTACTATTTCTATAATATTTGGTTCTTTCCATTTCACTTTTCTCCTGTAAATGTGTGTTGATAAGAGAGAAGATTGCGTCCCTGCTTGTTAAGACTGTGCTTGGGAGCGCATTCTGTATTGAGTTAAGATTGTGCTTGGTTAATGCGCTTTTCAGCATTAACTTAATATGAATGAGCAATTTTTCCATTGCGAATTCCGATGCTTAGTGTAAAAAAAAACAAGCTGAACGACTTTTACATCGTCCAGCTCATGTAGTGTTTTAGAAAGGGTCTGAAGAACTTTTTGCAGAAGTTTCCTCAGAATTCTTCATGAACGGAGTATACCTGAAGTCACTACTGCCTTCGGTCGCATCTTTACGAGCATTTGCAGACTGCATGGTCTCAACAAAGTTCTCTCCAACATGCCAGCCTGAAGCGTTCAGATTTGGGATCATATTTAATATTAAATATGTGTAGCCATCATCATTAGTGTGATTAGCTATTTCTGAACGCTTTTGTTCATTAAGAGCGACTTTTATTTGCAGATTGCCGTCCTTGAATTCGTTTGCAAAGCCCACTGTTTCTGCCTTGGGCTTCTGTGAATTAACCATCTCTATAGCTCGCTCTTCACCAACTATATTAACCATCTCAATGAATTGATCTGGTGTAATGTCGGTTCCTGCAACTAGAGCCTTGATTTCAGTTTTAGTTTTCATAATATTCTCCATATGAGTGAAAAAAGATGCATCCTGCTGAATGCAGAATGCGTGAATGAAGTTTAACAGTGAAGTAACCAATTGCCGTGTATCTAGCACACAACCACCCATCACCCCCGAAAACTTCATATTTGGGAAAGAAAATATTTAATTCTTGCAGTATCAATTGTTTTATTAAATTCTTATAAGATTATTTCTGTATTAATGAGAATATTTTGGGATAGGAATAGAGGCGAGTATTGATCAGTTTATCATCAATATGTTTGAGCCGATAGTCCGGGCCTTTTGGCATCCCCAAGATTATTTTTAAATAAAAGACTTGACTGTGACTATTGTTTATTAAATATAATATTTATCCCTTGAGCAATACAGTGGTTAGTAATAAGAGTAATCTTAAGTACTGTTTATGTTTGGGAACAAGTAAGTAGTTTATCTGCATAGATAAGTCTTCAAGTAAAATTATATTTCTCTCCCCCTACAAAATAATAATTATCTTTTTGTGTGCGTCCTGTGTGAGCTTCATGTGTGCCGGGGGGTGGGGGTACAAAATGGGTTTGTCTTTGAACTACTATCCTCCCATTCCCCTACACGGAGGGAAAACCAAGTGTTACCCTTTCCAAACAGGATTAAAAAAAATCTTTAAAAGGTATTGCAAGTCTTAGTATTATAAAATAGAGTTACAAATAATTAACCTACGCAATAAGGGGAATAATGATTAATAAGAAGAAGAATGATTATGCTGATGAACAGCCAGAGGAAAGCAAGACTCAAAAGCCAGAGCATAGTGGTCTAGGTATGACGTTATTAACGAGTAAGCCCAAGAACGTAGAGGATGAAGACAATCCAATGAAGAAGAAAGTAGGATACACAAGTTAAAGGAGAAATTATGGGAAGTATGATTACAACGCCTAATCAGCGTAGCCGCTATAGTAAAACTAAAGCTAGGAAAAGTTTAGAGTCTTTAAAAGAAAAAGAATTTAACAGGATACAAACCAAAATGGAAAGCCCTGACCATATTTACGGTTCGTTACCAACTCGACATTACCAAACGACCCTAGATTGGGGGACTCATCAAGGGGGTGATGTATACACGTATAATAAAAAGCCAAAGAGCGAATACCGCCTTAAAAAGATGGCGGAACCAGAAGAGATGAAGAAGCCATCCGAAGTACCCCAAAGACACGGCCCCCCACGATATAGAAGGGCAGACGGCAGACTAATGACATACCCGGAATCACTTGAGTTACATGATTGGAACGATAGAAAATTGCGAAACTAATGCCTAATACAGAGAAGTTCATTGACACATTCGTAGAAACAGGAGATTATCTTGCGGCAATGCATGAAGCAGGGTATAAAGATAAGAACCCTTACCAACTACAAGTTCGTGGCAAGAGACTTTTAGAAGAAAACCGTGAAGAAGTTGACAAGCGGTTCCAAGCCCGGTTAAAAGATGGTGGCCCTAGAGCATTATCTGTGATAGAACAGTTGATGCATAGCGAAAGCGATACTGTAAAGCTCAATGCCGCTAAAGAAATCCTAGACAGGGGTGGACACAAGGTAGCTAATGAGTTTGATACAGGACGTACCATAGAAGAGCTTAACGCACAATTAGTTGCCCTAGTAGGTGATGATGGTGCAAAAATGTTAGTTGCGGCTTTTAAGAGCCGTAAAGTAATCTCAGGGCCAACAATGAATTAGGAGTTATAATGGAACCTTATGTAAACACAGGAAGGAAAGACTATCTGAAAGAGTTAAAGAGATTGCGTACGCCGGGCAGGTTCGGAACTGCAGAAGTTAGCGGAATGTACGTTAATCCAAATCCACGAGATATACCCGGGCATGCTAATAAACCTCATCCGGGAATGGGGGGGAAACAATTAAATCCTATAGACTATGTTGAATATTCTGATGCAGGGCCAAAGGGCGAAATATATAGGGAAATGGAAAAAAGCCAAAAAGAAAAACGGAAACTAGAACAAAAATTCCAGACTAAAGGAAAGAAGTCTCTCCTAACTAGCAAGTCTACTAGAAGCAAAGGTGGTGGTGGTAAAGGTGGCACATTCGGAGGCATAAGAGGTTTAAAGTCTCCTTGGCAAATGATTAGACGATTCCTAGACTGATGGCTAAAAAGAAAATACCAAAACTCTTAACTTATATCAAAAGAACTCCACACCAATATAACCTGTTTAAATTACCGGGTAGTGGTACTATTGATCTTGAGGCTCAAAAGAAAGCTGGACTCACTATTACTCCTAAGTTCAGAAGGCCGGGGATAAAGAATTATGCCTTGAAAAAAACTTTACCCCCTTTAAAGAAACCTCGTCAAGGTCAGCTATTTTCTTATGCTCTTGCCCCTTTGGAAAGCAAAGCTACTTTATCTAAAGGCAAACCAAACCCTAATAGGTCTACCAAAAAGGCCATTTGGATTGAAGGATACAAAGATATAAAAGATTTTGATGCCGTTAGTAGTACTCTTGATCAAATTTGGTCTGATGTCACTGGAACATATCGACCTGAAGATGTAGAAATATGGTATGGAGGATATAAGGGTAGTGATACAGATATGGAAATTGAACTCTGGGCTGATAAGAAAGGTATCAAAACTAGAGCAATAAGTCCATTTGATAAGATTTTTAACCAATCAGGTACTCCTAAAGAGAAAATACAAAGAAGAGGGGCGGCACTAAAAAAATTAGAAGCTCAAGGGGCAAAGGGAGGTAAAGAAGGTAGGCAACTACTTAATATGTATAATATCAATGATGTAGGAGAGATAAAGTATAATTACGCAGATACTTCAAAATGGTGGAATAGATACAGTGAATTGCAAACTCAATATGGTAAAGGTAATACTGCAAAAGTGGTTACGGCATATTTAGATGAAGTAGAAGATGTAAAACATGGTAGTACACTTAAAAATCCGAATATTACTAGCTCACTAGCGGCTCTTGAAGTATTAGAAGATAAAAATACATATTACCGCCAAGAGGCTATGGATTATAACCAAATGCTTATTGATGAAGGGCATTATGATCCATCGGGTACTCCTGAAGCTAAAACATTTAATGCGAAACAAGCAACACAAGAACTAATAGAAGGAACCGGGTACTTAAAAAAGCCTAAAGTAATCAAAGACTTATACAGTGAAGCCGCTAAAAATAGGATTGCTAATATTAGGGGGGATGTATCACATCCTCTAAAAGCATTTGAATCAATACAAACTGATTACCCTGATAGTCCGGGAATTGAAGAAGGTACGAAACATGTTGTTGATGAAGGAACTTTTTATAGAGGGCAACGCTATAGTCTGAAGAAAGGCGACTATGTTGATAGAGGGGAGGGCGAGTTTAAAGGCAAGAGAATAGAAAAGAATAGGATCAATAAAAGTAGCTTGTCAGTTCCTAAAGGACAGGAAATTGTTGACTTCAGCAGACGAAAGTTACCTAAAAATGCACCAGTTCAAAAAATAATTTCAGAACTAATAAATAGACAAACAGAAGATTTTGGGTATTCTGGAACTAATGTGTTTGGTGATTTTGCAGAAACCCTAGCTAAAAAAGAAGAGAAAAAACAACTTTATGAAGGTAAAGAAGGTACTCAAGGTACGCATACTGAAGATTTTAATGAAGGATATGAATCAAATCAAGTTAAGAATGCAATACAACAGCAAAAGACGCTTGACGCAGAAATAGCAGGATTAGAGGCTATTAAACGTAGGCAACTAGCGGCTAAGAATCTTGGTAGTTTCTACTCAGGAGCAAAACGCGAATTTCAGGTGAAAACGCTACCGAGTTTGATCAAAAAGGTAGGTGATGTAGATGCACCAAAAGTAGTAACTACTCTAGGAGCGTCATGGACTCGTGATCCCGATAAAAAGAGATCATCTACTACTAAGGTTATCCAAAGTGTTAAAAATTATCATCGTACACAATCTGAGATTAAAAAGTCATTACCAAGCGAAATGAAAGAAATAAATGAAGAATTAAATAAACAGTTCAAAAAATATCCCAAAGAACGAACAGTGGCTACCAGTTATAAGTATTCTCCAGCACCCCGACATCCTGCCGATCCGTCTAAGCCTTATACAGATCATAGACCAAGAGCTCAAAATAGATATGTGAGAGTACCATATGAAAAAGGACAAAACTATGAAGCAGAAAAAGTAGTAAAACATATTAAACCGGGAGAACGTGGTATTATCTCTAGAGCATATGTATCTGAACCTTCAAGAGCAACTGCAAGTGATATAAGGAAAGAACTTCGTAAACGTAAGGGTACAGTCCTTCCAAAACGTATTTATGGACGACAAGGTAGAACTGGAATTATTATGAGTAAACAGACAAAGACAACAGTTATACCTGAAGGTGATATTATTAAAATGACTCAATCTAAGAGAACTGGTAAATGGGGTACACCTAGAGAGCATCGTAAAGAAGCATTAAAGGTCTTAGGAAGAAAAGGTAGAACTACTCTTCCATCATTATTCCTTATGAGTGATATAATCCGAGTTGGAGCCGCAAGAAAAAGAGCACAAGAATATACACAGAAAAAAGATCCAAGTTTTTCTGACACAATGTCAATGATGTATCCGCATGTACTTGGCTTACCTAGGAAGAAACATGGTCTTAACTTTGGTGATTTATGACCAATAAAGCTGAACAGGCAATTGAGATTGCAGAAAAAATAACTGATCTTTATGAAACAAATCGTCTACTAGAATATGAGCCTTATGATTACCAAAAAAGGTTCCATGATGCAAAAGACATGGGGGGGCGATTAGCTAGGCAACGTCTCTTGATGGCGGCAAATAAAACAGGTAAAACTTTTTGCGGTGCATCTGAGATGGCATATCATTTAACTGGTCGTTACCCCCAATGGTGGACAGGAGCAAAGTTTCAAAGACCAGTAACAGCATGGGCGGCAGGTAATACTACCGCAAATACTAGAGATATAGTACAAGCAGAATTACTTGGTGAACCCGGTGACGAAGAGGATTTTGGTAAAGGTGCAATACCAAAAGAATACATAGTTGGAACACCTTTAAGACAGCCCGGGGTTCCTAATGCATACCAGAGTTTACAAGTTAAACATGTATCTGGAAGGAACTCTAAACTGATCTTTAAATCCTACGAACAGGGAAAGATGCAGTGGATGGGTAAAGCTGTTGATGTCACATGGCTTGACGAAGAGCCTCCACAAGATATATACTCACAGGCTCTTAGAGCGGCCTTAAAAAGTGGGGGCATAGTATTTATGACCTTTACCCCTGAAAGTGGCATGACGGAAGTTGTGACGCAGTTTATGACTAAACTAGGACAGTCACAGGCTTTATATCATGCAACATGGGATGATGCTGTACACTTAGATGAAGATGTTAAGAAAGAAATATTAGCCGCACTTCCTCCGCATGAGAGAGATATGCGTTCAAAGGGTATACCAGTGTTAGGGTCTGGTATGGTATTCCCTGTAAGTGAAGACGATCTTAAAATAGAACCAATCCCATTGCCCGAACATTGGCCTAAAATATGTGGCTTAGATTTTGGGTGGGATCACCCTACTGCCGTAGTCTGGTTAGCATGGGATAGAGATACCGATACTGTGTATGTCTATGACTGTTATCGAAAGTCTGCCGAGACACCAGTTGTTCATAGTGCGGCAATTAGAGAAAGAGGTAAGTGGATTCCTGTTGTATGGCCTCATGATGGCTCTCAACACGATAAAGGATCAGGAAGACCTTTAGCGGAACTGTATCGTAAACAAGGGTTAAACATGATCCACAAGCACTTTGAAAATCCTGATGGTGGTATTTCAGTAGAACCCGGAATAATGGATATGCTACAAAGAATGCAAACTGGAAGATTCAAAGTATTTAACTATCTTAATTTATGGTTTGAAGAATTAAGAATGTACCATAGAAAAGATGGTAAAATAGTTAAAGTTCACGATGACTTGATGAGTGCAACTAGATATGCTTCTCAGTCATTGAAATTTGCCTCTACTGGTTCTAACAAGAAAAGACCACGTAGAGCTATAAGTGACTATAATTATTATGCAAATGATAATGTCGCTTATGCATAATCTTAAATAAAGGAGACAATATGTCACTCTTCTCTAGTGCTGTCAAAAAAGCAACAAGTACAGTAACAAATGTAGTTCAAAAAAATCCAATAAGTTATGGTGGAAGTACAACACCATATATACCTAAGCCGAAACTTCCTAATTATGCAGATGATCTAGCAGGCATTTTAAAAAATAATCCCTCACTAAGTTATGGTGGAAGTACAACACCAAATATACCTATTCCAAATATCCCTACGCCCGGTGGTTCACTAAATGACGTGGGTAAGGGTGTAAGTCTTTTAACAAAAAATGTTGGTTATGTGGCAGATGAAATTCTTGGTGGAGGTGGTAAAATTATTAACAGGAATCTGCATGAACTTGCAAAAGTAGGCAAGGAAGCTGTTTCTGGTGAAGGTGGTTATGCAGATGATGCTGGCCCCGGCCCGGCCGAACCCGGCCCTACTGGATTTGAGGCGGCAACAGCACAAAGGACATTACTAACAGGACAACGTAGAAAAGGTCAGGGTCGTGCGTATCATGCAGGTTCAGGTTCAGCCACAACTGTATAATAGAGTTATAATATGGCATATGATAATAATTCATTAAGCTCATTGATAGATCGGCAACATGAGAAGCTGAAAAATAACCGCAACCAATGGGAACGTCAATGGCAGGATATTGCAGAGTATGTCTTGCCACATCGTTCTGATTTTACGACTACACATTCTAAAGGTGCTGATCGGATGGATCATGCATTTGAAGGTTCGGCAATGCGTTTATTAAAGCGTTTTGCTTCTAACATTCATAATGTATTTACTCCAATGGGTGCAGAATGGTTTAAATTAACAAGTGGGAACACTAATTTAGACGAGATTCGTAATGTTTCATTATGGCTGGAAGAAGCAACTAGGATTATTCAACATCATATATCACGACCTATATCAAACTTCCAAAGTGCTGTGTTCCAATATTATCTTGAAGCTGGAGCATTTGGTACTGGAATTCTTTTTGTCGAAGATATGCCGGGGTTTGGCCCTCGTTATCGCAATTTCCCTCTTTCGGATTGTATATTGGGTTCTGGAAGTGAAATGGAGATTGACACAGTATTTAGAAACTATAAGCAAACTGCCAAAGATATAGTACAAAGATTTAATCAAGATGGGTTGCCTCCAGAGATTCTTGAGAAGGGTTATGGTGAGAAGATGTTGGATGAATACGATGTTGTCCATGCAGTCTTACCAACTTGGACAGTACAATCGTTTTTACCGGAAAATAGTAATTTTAAAAAGAACTATATATCTATACATTATCTAAAAGAAAGGAAAAGCATACTATCTGTCGGAGGATATGATGAAATGCCTTATATATGTGCTAGATGGGAGCGTTCCGATAGAGAGATATATGGTAGAGGCCCAACTTGGGAGATAATGCCAGATATAAGACTTATCACAGAAGTTGATAAGAGTTATTTAAAAGCAGTTCAGAAATCGGTATCACCACCTCTATTTGTGCCTGATTCTGGACTACTCGACCCCCTAGATACAACACCTGATGCAATAAATTACTACAGCGTCGGGCTAGGGGGCAAAGATATGATATTTGAGTCTCCTACTAATGCAAGACCAGAATATGCAGAACGTCTAAGCGCAAAATGTATTACTGCAATTAGAGAAGGTTATTTCTTAGACTTATTAGAACTTCCCGGCCCTGTAGCACCTGATGGCGATGTAATGCGGTTTAGTGCAACGGAAGTTTCTGTACGAATGAGACAAAGAATGCCTGTACTTGGCCCTATATTGGCTAGGCAAGAAGCTGAGTTCTTAGACCCTCTTATTAGACGTACTGTAAACATACTTATGAGGTCATACCTATTACCTCAGATGCCGGAAGAAATGCAGGACTTTAGGATTGAATACTTGAATCCTGTATCTATTTCAATGAGATCAGGTGAAATAAGTTCTATGAACCAGTTGTTTGAAATGATTATGCCACTCGCACAAATTGATCAAACAATACCAATGTACTTTGATACACATCAAATCTTGCAAAATACTGCACAAGTATTACAAGTTCCTGTTTCAAATATAAGATCAAAAGAAGAAGTAGAAGCAATGGTGGCGGAACAACAAAAACAACAACAAGAACAGGCACAAATGCAACAAGCTCAAGTTGCCGCTGATGTAAATCAAAAAACTGCACAAGCTGAAAGTATTAGAGGTTAATAATGGGAGAACCACGACATAGTGCCGCATATTATGCCGCAGTTACAAAAGACGGAAAACCAGCGCATTATAATCGTAAAAATTGGGAAGATAGAGAAACTTTTGTAAAAGAAACCCGGCCTAATGTGCAAAACCTAAATGTCTTGCGGAATAGTGGTTTTATAAAAGGGGCATATACTGACTATAAAAGTCCTAATCCACGAGATTTTCATGCAGATCATGGCACTGCTATAAAAGAAGCATGGCAATCAGGAGGATTTAAGTGGACACCTGAGAAGAAAAAAAAGTTCGCACATGATGTTAGTAATATTGTAATGGCTGAAGCTAAAGTTAATAGGGCTAAAAGTTATAAAGGGCCGAACAAGTGGTTGCCACCAAAGAATATTTCTCAGTATCTCTTAAAAAGAGAAGCAACTAAAATAAAATATAATTTAACATCTAATAAAGATGAAGTCGCTGTGTTTCAGAAACATATAGGACGAATGCCTACTGTAAAAATAAGCCCAAAAGTAGAAAAAACCAAGTATTGTGCTTCCTGTCATATTAATCATGCTACAGGGAAACATAAATAATGGAATGGTTTGACCGTGAAGCACAAACAAGGAAGGCTTTTAAAGAATGTTTTGAAACTGAACAAGGGAAAGAAGTTTTAAACAAATTGATTAAAGATCATTTTGTTTTTAAGACTACACCAACTCCTGATCCGTACTTATCTGCATGGCAAGAAGGCCAACGTAGTGTTGTACTCAAGATTATGGAATTGGTGGACACCGATCTTAGGGTGCTTCGTACACGCTATGATCAACAAGAACTTGCCAGATTAAAACGGCAGGATAACATTTAATAATAGAATAAAATGACGGAAGAAGCAGTAGCCCCTGATGATTCAGGACAAGTCACTAGCGATTCAAGCTCAGATGTCGCATCAATAAGTTTTAATGCGGCTGAAATGCCAGCAGGATTGAGAGATGAACCGAGTTTAGCAACTTTTGATTCTGTAGATAAACTTGCAAAATCATATGTTAATGCTGTAAAAATGATAGGGGGAAACCCTGATCAAATGGTGGCGATACCTCAAGAAGGTGAGGATTGGAATGGTTTTTATAATAAAATGGGAAGACCAGAACAAGCCAAAGATTATCAGTTTAACGATGAAAATGGAGAATTAGATGGGTTTCGTGAATTTGCTCACGATACTGGTCTAACCCAAGAGCAAGCAGAAAATATACTCAATCTATATGCTGACAGTCAAGAACAAGAAGAAGCAGAAAATACTCAGCTTCAAAAAGATCAAGAAGTAAATACTACCATCCAACTCCAACGAGAATGGGGTAAGAATTATGATGGTAAATTAGATTATGCAAAAAGGGCATTTGCTCAATTTGCATCACCAGAATTAAGTCAACTTATGGATGAATCTGGCTTGGGTAACCATCCTGAAATGCTCCGAGCCTTTTCTAAAGTTGGTGAACTTTTGGGAGAAGATTCCTTAGTTGTAGGGACAGGACTTGGTTCAAGCCAGCTCTCTCCACAACAAGCACAAGAAGAAATTCAGGCTCTTTATCGTGACAAGGATTTTTCAACCTCGTATCGTGATAATCGTGATCCGGGTCATAGTGCGGCTATGAAAAAAATGGATAAGTTGTATCAAACAGCATATCCGGGTCAACAAAGACGAAGATAAGACTGAATAAAAGGACAAGTAGATAGATAACCATTTGGCCTATTGAAAGTTATTTTGAGACCCTTTATGGATAATCTCTAGGTTATTGTGATTTATACTTGTACACATAAGTGTATGAGATTTCTATAAAAGGTTTAACTATGGCTAATTTTTATGACATTGAAACGTCGTATATACATCGCTATTCCGCTGATGTATTACATGCGCTTCAACAAAAAACAACACGGTTACGGAATTTCGTAACTAATAAACCAGATTGTCGTGGTGTTGCCGAGTTCATTGATAAGATCGGGACTAACGAAGCACTAGACAAAGTGGCACGTTTTGCAGATTCACCTGTACAAGCGATTTCCCATCAACGTAGGAGAGTATCAGCACAGCCTAAAAATGCTGGTTTCTTCGTAGAAGGTTTTGATACTCGTAGAATGAACTATGATGTGTTTCAACCTTATGCAGAAGCTACGTCAATGGCTATGGCTCGTAAGATGGATACTGTAATCATTGATGCCGCATTTGGTTCTGCTTATGAATCAGATGGCGGTGTAATGGACGGTGCGACCGAAATAGTCTGGAATTCATCTAATTTCCCAAATCAATTTATTGATGTTGATTTTCAAGTAGGTACTGCAACTGTTGACTACAGTGGTATTGATAATGCTGCCGGGAATCGCAGAACATTATCAATCGACAAGTTGTTAAAAGCTCGCAGGATTCTTTCTGAAAATGAAGCTGATCAATATGATGAAGGTGGTAATCCACTATATTTCATTGTATGTTCTGCGGCTCAGATTGAGGCTCTACTCCATTCAACAACAATTCAAAGTGCGGATTATAATAATATTCGTGCATTGGTTGAGGGACAAACCAATTACTTTGCAGGGTTCCAGTTTATACGGCATGAAGGTATGCCTACATCTGGAACAGGTGATACGCTGACAGAGCAAGTGTTAGCATTCCATCCTCAAGGTTTGGCTTTCTGTTCTTGGGAAGAACCTATAACTGAAATTGAGCGACGTTCTGACAAATCGTTTGTTCCATATGCATATTTTGAAATGGATATTGGTGCAACTCGTGTTTGGGAAGAAATGGTCATTCAAATTGACTGTTTCGTAACAGCTTAACCTAAACAATGAAAGGACAATATGGCTAATGTATATGCAGTAGATTATGCGAAACGATTTTCAACTGTACCAGCAAAGCTAACTAATGTAGCTACGCAGGGCGGTAGAATGCGTGTTTTGTATGACACTTACACAGTAGTAACGGCAACAGCCCAAAATGACGTTGTATATTTTGGTAGATTACCACCAGATTGCAAGGTATGGGAAGTTGCAATTCAAACTTCTGCTACACTAGGAAGTAGCGCAACAATTGATGTCGGCTGGCAAGCTGTATCTGCAACGGCAACGTCAGCAAATACAGACCTTGATGGTTGGCATGATGGTATATCTGGTGAAACCGCCCTCTCTTTTTGGAAGGTAGGTGGAGCTTCAACTGCATCAGGTAATAAGGGTATTGCAATTGCCCCTACATCTATTCCTGATGAGGCAGATATAGTTGCAACACTTCTTGGGGTTGACCCAAATGCAGATGTAGTAATTAGTTTGATGTGTCACTACTCAATTGATTAACTTCAATTAACAATCGGGGGTTGGGAAACTAGCCCCCATTTCTTCGAAAGTACTATGGATAAAACCGGTATAGCTAACCTTGCCTTAGGTTCTCTAGGGGAAGCAAGGATTCAAAGTTTAACTGACAATAATTCTAGGGCTAGAGCATGTAATGCACGACTTGATGATGTTATTACAACAGTATTAAGAATGCATACATGGAATAGTGCATTAGAAAGAGCCACTTTAACGAGTGTTGGAGAACCTGTATTTGGGTGGAATTATATATTCCAATTACCTAGTGAATGTATAAAAGTAGTAGAAGTAAGTCCTATTTCAAGATACCAAGTTGAAAAAAAGAATATATTATCTAATGAAAAGACTCTTAACTTATTATATGTAGGTAATCCAACTGATATAAATAATTTAGATTCTTTGCTTGCAGAAACTATTGCAATGAAATTGGCATTAGAGATTGCAGAAACCCTAACAAGTAAGCAAGGATTAAAACAAGAAATGATGCAAAAGTATGTGATTGCTTTACAGGAAGCTAGATCAGCTAATTCACATGATAAAACACCAGAACACCGGGAACGCTCTTCTTATCTGGATGCTAAGAGAGGTAGGTTTTCTGTTCCACATAGGACATTTAGTACGCCTACAACTGGCTACGAAGCAAACGAACATACTTACAGTATTGGATACAATATCGGATAACATCTATGAAATTTGAGTTTGTCCAACCTAGATTCTCTGAAGGTGTATTAGCAAAAAGTCTTCAGGGGCGTTCTAGCGAAGAGTTTTATAAATATGGCCTAAAGGGAGCTAAGAATATGCTTCCTATTCTCTCCGGGCCTGTGGTGAAGCGTCCGGGTACAAATTTCATAGGGGCGTTGAAAGATGCATCAGCTATTTTTATTCCTTTCTTTAAGGATAAAGATAATACATATATTATAGAATTAGGTCAACTCCATTCAGAGGATGTGGATGGTTTTACACTAACATGTGGTACTACTAATACTTCTACTACTGTAACAGCGGCTTCTACTGCAGGACTTGTAGTTGGTCTGTCAGTATCAGGATCAGGTATTCAATCTGGTTCTACAATTGTATCAATTATAGTTGATACATCTTTTGTTGTTTCACTAGCCGCAGATGCTACTGGATCAGCTACTCTTACATTTAAAGGTGGTTATTTAAGACTTTGGTCGCAAGATCAGCTTTTAAATGATAAACAAGGAACTCCTGCTACTTATGAAGTAACTTCTGGAGTGACTTGGACTCAAGCAGAATTACCTTTGCTAAAATTTACCCAAAGTGGCGATTATATATTTGTTTGTTGTCCTACTAAAACTCCTCAAGTAATTAAACGTGAAATAATAACTGGTGGTTCATCATCAGGTTTTGCCGCAGATGATAGTGTATGGACTGTATATCCAATAGTTTTAAAAGATGGGCCTTATAAAGAAATTAATGTCTATTCTGAAGATGCCGCATCTACTGATAAATATGTATTATGGATTGCGGAACCTACAAATACAGAAGAAATTGCAGGAGTAGAATTCAATACTATAACTAATAATATTGTTTTAACTAATCATGGTCTGCAAACTGGAATGAAAATAAGGTTGGATGATGATGGGAGCACAGACGGATGGGGTAATTTATGTACGGATAATACTGATGCTACAACAAGCACTAATACAGCTTTAGCAGATGAAGATTATTATGTAGTTAGTACAACTTCAACTACTTTTCAAGTATCTGTAGATGATGGTGGTTCTCCATTAGAATTTGCATTAGCATTTGAAAAAACTACTGCGGATGCAGATGTAAAAGTATTTAGATATGTATATCCTTCTTCAGATACAGGAATTGTTTTTAATGTTTATAAAGATGGAGCATTAAGTGATGATTTATTTAGTAATAATGATATTGGAAGAATGATTAGGATAAATCCATTAGCAAAACCT
>Ga0209349_1000129_pt1 | contig 41274 bp, 59 predicted proteins | sample ETNvirnome_2_130_FD_184067 | JGI IMG/M metagenome (GOLD analysis project Ga0209349, IMG submission 184067) | Marine viral communities from the Pacific Ocean - ETNP_2_130 (SPAdes) (version 2) | ecosystem: Environmental > Aquatic > Marine > Oceanic | place: Pacific Ocean | collected 2013-06-22
AAGCAAAGGAGACTGGTAGGTTGGTCCTACTCGCCTCCCCTTCTACGACCACAAGCTCCCTGTCTTCGGGGACGTATGGCATCTCGTAGCAGGGTTCAGGTATCTCCCAATGGGGCTGCTGGCGTGGATGGCGTGGGGCTGGGAGTGGTATGTCGGCTCTGCCGTCGTTGATTCTCTTGGCTGGTACGGCCTCAAGGTTCTCCACGGCAAGGTCGAAGCATGGGGTTGGAAACCTCGTTGGATGAAAGGATGAGGCTGAGATCGATGCTCACGAAGTTCCCGTGCACTGGCAACGGTGTACGGGAGTCTAAATATTGAGGGAGGGCGTAGGCTGGGGAGAGGCTGTCTGCTCTAAGAAGCGAAGCAGATGGTTCTAGTTAAGCGTCCTCCCTCTTAACAAGGAGACTGGCAATGATCGAACTTGGCAAGGCTGAGATCAAACTGTGTGAGTATCTGGCAAAGCAGAGACATAAAGCGTGATGGCTGAAGATCCAGAACTGAACGAAGTCATAAATCTGGAGACCTACAAGGTTCCCTTCAGGCGTAGCATGGCAGTGGTGGAAGTTCATCCAGTGCAGCTACTCAAGGCAAGAACGTCGGGTTATGAGCAAGGCTATATCGACGGTTTGAAAGACGGACTGGCAATCGCAGACGAACAAAAGGAGATTGAAGATGAGGATGAGCGTCGTACTGACTTCTGAGGAGTTTAATCGATTTGTAGAGTATTTGACCCACTATGTGACGCAGTTATGCCAGACTGCTTATACCGTAGGTTTGCGAGATGGTGAACTTCAATGAGCCGTCCGATAATGCTGGATCTCAGAGAAGCCAAGATCGTCAGGGCTGCACTGTTGGCACTCGACAAGGTCATGTGGTGCGAGATGGAAGATGACTGGGACCCAATCATGCTGGAGTGGAAAGAAGGGTCTACTGGCAGTATAGCTGCGTATCTGCTGAAGCGTGTGAATGAATATCTGGACACTCACAGCAGGGAGAAGCAAAGGAGACTGGAAGGTGAATAAGAAGATATGGTCAATGCGCGAAGGAAGATCCTCACGAATGATTCTGCACGTTGAGACGGAGAGAATAATTTTGTATACTTGCATTGGGGATGGGTAATACTTGTAGGTCGAGAGTAAAGGGGAGATCGCGGCCTGACGATAACGGGGAGTTTGCCCATCCCTAATCTTCTACTCGCAGAAAGGATTAGTGTGAGTCTCCAGAATCTTCGTAACAAGGCTGGCATCTACTCGATGTTTGAGACCGACGTTCTTCCCCTTGTGGAGAAAGTTGAAAGCACGATAGCACTGTCAAGAGAAGAGGCGCGAACTGTAGATGATGACATGAGTCCTCCAGCCAATTACTGGAGGCAACTTCTGTTGACCATAGCTGACGGCTTAGAGAACTATGATGAGGAAAAGGGATAATCATGGCTGATTCTGATCTGATAACAGTTCATTTGGAGTTTCCTGTAGACGATCCCGGTTTCATGCAGGGGAAGCCTACGCTGCTCACCAAAGGACTGTGTGATCAGATCTCTCAGACCATTGCGTCTGGTGGCCTCAAGACGTGGGCTGCTGCCCTTGCCGGTGTTAGTGAGGCTTCCATGATGGATTGGACAATGAAAGGCAACAGAGAGAAGAATCGCGTCCGTATGGTTGCCGTGAGAATGGAGAAGGAGGAGAAGGCGAAGAATTCTCACATGGGCATAGATGAACTCGATCAACACGTGGCGAACTGGAGAGCCGGTATTGATTGGGGTGGAATGATGCACGACAACAGGAAGCTGCATGTCTACTTCGCTGATCTGATGGCACGAGCCGAAGCTACAGCGAAGATGTCCAGCTTGATTCGCATCCGACAGGCTGGCGCAGGATCACAGGCAGAGTTTCTGAAGGATGAGGAAGGAGATCTGGTGAAGGACGACAAAGGAAAACCGATCTTACTCAAAAAGGAGGTGCCACCGAACTGGTTCGCAGACGCATGGTTTCTGGAGAGAACCGATCCTGACAACTTCTCGCAGAAGTCCAGACAGCAGACAGGGGGAGGTGGCGATGGTGCCCCTCTCAGCATGGATGCTGATCTAAATGACCGTCGAGCCGCAGATAAGGAACTGCGAGAATGGGAAAAACAAGAAGGTCTGATAGAAGAGGCTGACTTCGAAGTCATAGATGGAGACGATTGATGGAAAGGAACTAGAGCAAGGGATGGACAATGAATGTTGATGATCTTGACAGCTTCCTCAATGAGGAACTGGCACTCGCTGAAGAAGCCTTACAGTGGGCCAACTCTCACAAGAAGAACGCAGCCAGAAAGGCAGCAGTGAGAATTATTCAGGCAGAGATCGAGGAATTGAAAGTTCGTATCGCTGAAGTAGCGCGAGTAAAGAAGTCGTACGGTGCCTGAGCCGTCTGTCGGCTACTACGATAACCAAGCAGCACTACAGGAGAATGCTGCCGACCCAACTGCCTTGCAGATTCAGGCATTGTACTATCGCATCGATGAGTTGATGGAGCGTATAGATGTACTCCAGAAAGAGTTCAGAGCCTTCATGGAGGAGTCGAGGGAACAACATGGAACATGAAATGACCGAAACATGGTGGGCAGGACAGAAAGGGGAACCTCTAACCTTCCCTGAACGGCTACAAGTCGAACAGATTCTCCAGACGATGAGACTGGCTAATTTGTTGAAGGGCGACGAATCTTCGGAGCCTATAGTGAGCGTAGATGTTAATACCTCAAAAGATCCCAAGGGACCGTTTCATATGATCTTGCCAGATCCTATTCCTCCTGAGTGGGTGATGGAATTTCTGGTGTTCTGTGAACGGTATGCCCATTTTTATGATCGTGGATCAATCGAGGGTTTGCCGTTTGCTATGTGGAACAGCTTTGAGGCTGGCCCTCCTGAATCTGGAGATGAGCAATGAATGCTGCAACTGAAAAAGTCGATAACACGAACGGGAAATGTTCTGGTCACCTACTCCTCGATATTTGAGGGTGGGGGAACTGTTGTTACCGGGGACGAAGGTGAGATGCCTTCCAGTCCCTTGGTGGCGACTTCCTCACAACTGGTATCTATTTGCCTCTCCAGAGGCAGAGGTCATCAATGATCACTGTAGGATTTGGAGAAACGAGTATGGATTCAGTTTGCAACCCCAAAAGGGGTACTACGCTGTGGACGGGGAAAGCGAGTGGGTCACACTTCGATGGCTTGATCGCGTCGAAGAGGATTCATTTGTGATGCGGCGTAATCTCTGTTACAGGTCTGGAGAATGGTATGCAAAAAATCTGCGAATTCTGTGAAGAGCAATACGAAGCCTCTCACACTAAGAGACGTTTCTGCTCTAACTCATGCTCCAACATGGCGAAGCCTAGAGGACAAGCGATCAAACAGTTCGCTGAACCCTTCTACAAGCGTCATGCAGAGCGTCTGAGGGAAGAGAAGAAGCACAAGATGAACACAGACCCCTTGCACCGGTTGAAGGTCAAGGCGCGTCGTCTGGCAAGAGAAGCCCACCCGAATCAAATGCCGTGCGAGACCTGTGGCGACGAACAGGCTGATCGGCATCACGACGACTATAGAGACCCCACGGACATCCGATGGCTCTGCAAGCACTGTCATGCCAATTGGCATATTCTGCACGACGGTGTATGGGGCAAGGGAAAGGACACCATCGGAGAGCGTGTTAAGAAGCTCCGACTGTCTAAGGGACACAGCGTAGCTTGGGTGGCAGAACAATTGTCTGTGGAAGTTGATCGATGGCAGAATCTGGAGGACGGAGAGATGCAGGACATGCAATTGCTCTGGAAGATTCAGGGCTTTTATCAGGTGCCTATGTCAAGACTGTCGGGAAATGTCTGAATATAGGTAAAACCTAATGTCTAAATACAGGCATATGCCAAATGTCGGGCCTGTTCTTAAACAGGATATTGTTGACGCAATTTACATAAGCCCGTTTCGGCGTAGTGGCCCCAAGGAAAGGAAGTATTCACCCATGAGATGTCCCGGTCTGTACTATCCTTCGTGGCGTAGGGCTAGGATTAATGCCATGCTGGATCATTATGGTAGAGAGTTTTTTTACGGCAAGAGAATGCTGGAAGTCGGATGTGGAGATGGCACAATTGGTAATTTTTTCTATCTTCTGGGATGTGAGGTTGTATGTAGCGATGTACGACCAGAGTTCTTAGAAGAGGTCAAGCGTAGAAATGAAGAAATAGAAGTTCATAGAGTTGATCTGAATACAGAGTGGCCTTTTGAGGGTCACTTTGATATCATTCTTCACCTTGGAGTTCTGTATCATCTGGAAAATCCTGAGTTCAGCATACGGAAAGCATGTGATTCCTGTGATCACTTGGTTCTGGATAGTGAACTGACTATAGGAGGAACTGGCATTCATACATTGCCAGAAGTTGCTCCCACAAAGTTTTTTTCTGATGAAGGGAATGACCATGCCTTCGATGGTGAGCAAGGGGATCAGACCGCTACAGGATGTCGTCCTTCAATAGGCTGGATCGAACAAACCTTTGGTGATGGAGGATTTACGTCAGAGATGTATCGACAGGGCACGTACGACAACCATCCCTTTCCTATCAAGCTTGGATGGAAAGATGAGACTACAACTGGATGGGTTAATGGTCGTAGAGGATTGTGGTTTGCCAAACGGGAGAACATAGATGACTGACATATCTGGCACTGTTGATAACCTCAATACTCCAGAAATTAGACTGCACATTGAATATCGTGTGCCTGATGATCTGAAGCCTTACGTGCGTAATGCGCGTAAGCACCCCCAAAGCCAGATCGACAAGTTGGTCGGCATGATCAATGAGATCGGTTTTCTGGTGCCAGTGATCATCAATGAAGACGATTCTATCGTCGCCGGTCATGGCCGAGTGTTGGCAGCACAGCAGATGGCTATGAAGGAAATCCCCACCATCAAGGTCACCCACCTTACTGAACGGCAACGTCGCCAGTTCATCATCTTCGACAACAGGATCGCCGAAGAGGCCACATGGGATCAGCGCATCCTAAACCACGAGATGAAAGCCATCCACAAGATGGGCGAGGATCTGGTGCACACCGGATTCGATGATTCTGAAATCCTCAAGGCTCTTCCAGAGCTTGGTTACCAGCAACCTGAGACTCCTTCTGTTGCAGAACAGGAAGAGGACATCACCAAGGTTGCCGACGTGGTCAACATGCCTCGCGAGGAACTCACTGGCGTCTACAGCCTGAATCCCAACGTGACTTTTCCTTCTGACAATTACTTGGAGATTCCGCCGTTGGATGTGAGCATGATGGCGAGTGGTGTTGCTGAATACGTTTGGAACGAGCAGGGTGGAGTAGAGACACCTCTGGATGAGACCTTCTTCACATGGCATGGAATCAAGGGATCGCACTGGGATGTCGGTATGGGCGAAGGAGGGATCATCGGCTTCTACGATGACGACTTCAAATTCGAATCGATCTGGAATGATCCTGTAGATGCTGTCACTCGTTTACGGCTGAACAAGTGGGGCACAGTGATCATGCCTGACTTCTCAATCTGGGAGGGACAGCCCCGGTGTTTGCAGATTCACCAGATGTATAAAGCCTTCTGGTGTGCCCGATTCTTTCAGGAAGCTGGACTCAAAGTAGCCCCCAATTTGACTTTCATCGATACCTCGTCTCACGACTTCTGTTTCGCTGGGATACCCAAAAACGCTCCAGTTGTCTATACTCAGTGCAGGACAATGGCTTGGGGCAAGGGTGACGAAGAAGAACAGGTTCGCCGCCGGGGCATGTCCATCCAAGGCTACCAGAAAGCAATAGAGAGCTTGACACCAGAGGTTGTAGTGTTCTATGGTGGAGATAGGCATCAGGAGTTTATTGAGCCTTCTCTGCCTGATACGGGCACTCGATACGTCTGGATCGGGAGTAGAATGCAGTCACGACTCCGTGGGGGGAAGTAGGGGCCTACTCTCACGGGAATAATTCTCAGGCCCCATCCTTGCAAGGAGAATGGTCATGGGTAATGGACAGGTCTCCATCTCAGGAGAGAAGACTGGCATCAAGAATGCTGCTCAGAATCTCTTGGGTATGGGGAAGAAGAGGGCCGCAGCCATGGGCGTTGATTCTGCTCGATTTGACAAGATCACCAGCAGGATCGGCCCCGCGTCTGAAGGCAATCGAGTCCTCAAGTAGATCATAGGCGACTTCGCCATTCTCCTTTGTGTAGCCATCCTGCCCTTAACCCCAGTGAGGGTAGGATGGCAGCGCAGACTCAGGTGGGTATGAATCCTTCGGCTGAAACAACTCTCTGGACTCTGATCGCTCTCGGCAATGGCACTGCCAGAGACCAGATGATCATGTCCCATAAGCCGATTGTCGGATCTACAGCAAGACAGTATGTCAACGGTGGTGGTCAGATCCAGTTTGAAGAACTTCAAGGAGAGGGCCACGTAGCTCTTTGCGAAGCCGTTGAGACCTACCAGATTGAAGATCGAACCTATCGGTTCGGTGCCTATGCCAAGATATCAGTGCGACGTGCCATCGTCCAGTTCACGAGGACTCGCGAAGGGACAGTCACGAAGCCAGAGTGGGAAACCAAAAAGGAGCGCAAGGTTCTCAAGGATGTAGAGATCTTGCGTCGGGATCTTGGCAGAAACCCCACTCACGAAGAGGTCGCTTTCGCTCACGGCATTGCGGCAGCAGACTCATGGGAGCGTCTTCACGACGGTCCAGAATACATCGATGTTAAACCATCCACGATCATCGTGGACCCTCCTGAACTACCCCAAGAAACTCCACCGGCTCATATTCGCACCTTACTGAAGGAACTGTCTGAAGGGGCATCCTTGGGCCAGCTTGCAGAAGACTGGCAATGTCCTAGAGAGCAGTTGAAGGAAGATGCCTTGGCGTATGTAGGATGAAGACCGAATCGAAGACTGAAACCCGCATAGTCAGCCATCTTCAGGCTCATCCTCTTTCAGATGCCATCTTCGGCCCGATGGGAGATGATGAGTTTCAAGAACTGAAGCAGGACATAGACGAACGAGGAGTCAATCACCCTCTAGAACTGGACCCAGAGGGTCGAGTCATATGTGGCTCACAACGTCTACGGGCGTTGAAGGAATTGAACGTAGAGTATGTAGAGGTTAAAGTAGTAAAACTGGACGGTGAAGCTGCCGTCATTCGGCACCTATTGTTGGACAATCTTCTCAGGCGTCACCTGACGCCGGGGATGATCTACAAAGCAGGGAAGGCGCTGGAGAACATCAAGATTAACGAAGGTGAAACCCCGACCACCTCTCAGATAGCTGGCGAACTGAAGAATGTTACGTCATACACGAATTACTGGCGTATACAGAAGATCATGGAGTCAGGTGACGAGCAGTTGATTCAGTCCATGGAGACTGGAGAAACGAAAGTCGCAGTGGCCCATAAGCAGTTGCAGGAGCAGAGCAAAAAACGCATGGAAGGCAGGGTTGACGCCAGACAAAGGGATGTCATGGCATTTATCCGCTACAGAAAGCGATTAGATAGGATGAGATTATTCTTGCGCCAGAATCCTATGGATGAATTTGGCACCTACTCCAAGGAAGCTCGTAAGGCGCTGAGAGATGTCATGGATGTAGCACAAGACTTGGTGAAAGCATGAGCAAGAATAAGCCATTGCAGTCCGAACGCGCCAGAAGGATGCTGTACTATCGTAAACACCCTGCGAAGTGGGCTACGGACCATCTCGATATTGAGCTAGCTCCGTATCGGGGCAAGAAAGTTCTGGAGGATTGGCTGGCAGAGGTTCCTAGTGGGATGCATCACTGGTGCCGTCAGAAGATGGCGCGTGGTGATTTCGTTCTGGATTCTCGTAGATCCTATCAGGCAGAAGCTCTGGATATAATGGCTGATCCCGGCTTCTATGCATTTAAGTGGGCAAACGGCATTGCTAAAACGGCGACTGCTGCGCTCATGGTTCACTGGTTCATGGACAACTACCCCGGTGGACGAGTCGTCACCACAGCAGGTACGTGGTCACAGTTGCGAGAGCAATTGTGGCGTGAAATCTCCGTCTGGGCTGGAAGAGCTAAGAAGCCTATCGCCGCAAGTCTGGATCGAATGGGCAAGACTCATATCGACCTAGGAGCAGACTGGGCAGCATTCGGTCGTGCGGCCACGGAGGAAGCCACCTTCGAAGGAGTCCACGGTGACTATGTTATGGTACTTATGGATGAAGCTAAAGCTATTAAGCCCGAGATCTTTAACGCTGTGCGTCGTATTCTCCGTGGTAACCCCGGTGGGAAGTTTTGGTGGATCTGTCTCAGTTCACCGGGGTCTCCCACTGGACCTTTCTACGATCTCTGTAGAGGCGAACAAGCACACCGTTGGACTGTGTTTGAGATGTCGGCCTATGAATCCTCCAGAATTGGTCTGGAGATGGTGCATGATGACGCGACAGATCTTGGCGAGGAATCCCCCCTGTTCATCTCGATGGTGGAGGGCGAGTTTCCTGATGAAGCCGAGGACACGATCATTCCATTGTCGTGGGTTCTCAGCGCAGTGGAAAGGGATGTTTACGAGGGAGGCAACACCGGAGGTGGCGTGGACATCGCACGATTTGGAAACGATGAGACATGCTTTGGAGAATTCAGGGGAGGTAGGTTTGACCTCGTAGACCACTATACTGGCAAGAACCTGATGGTGACGGCTGGCAGAACAAGAGAACTTTGTCGGGGTGTAAAAAGAGTCTGTATTGATGATGCTGGACTTGGTGGTGGAGTTACTGATCGATTGCGTGAACTCAAAATCAAGAACGTGGTGCCTATCAATGCTGGCAACAAACCGAAGGACGACGAACAGTTCTACAATCTGGGCACAGAGATGCTCTGGAATCTTAGATTACGCTTCAGAGAAACGCACGAAATTGAAGATGAAGCACCGGGTATCGGCATCTCGATACCAAACGACAAGCGGCTCATACATCAACTGGCGGCCCGTAAGTACGATTATCGGTCGGATGGAAGGTTGGTTGCAGAGTCCAAGGCGAAGATGTTAGAACGAGGCGAACGATCCCCAGATCGTGCAGAATGCATGGCGTTTACGTCATGGGCACAGACCATGAACATCGGAATGCAAAGTGAAATCCTCAGAGCGAATGCCCTTGCAACTCATACTGGATATGCTACTGACCTTGCAACCGCAGAATTTTAATGGGGGGATGTCGTGTTGCCCTCAGTGGTGACGGTTTGGTTCCATGCTGCCAGATGACTCCTGAAGGTTACGTTGGGTGGACCTTTATCGAGGAGACCGGCATCCCTCTACTGGAGATGAGTAATGAATGCTGTAACTGAAAAAGTCGATAACGCGAACGGGAATGGACACGTCGTTCTGGAGGACGATTCCACGAAGCTGAAGAAAAGCCAGAGTTCTACTCTCCTTCGCGAGATGGGTTCTGGAGGTGTCTCGTTTTTCGGTGGCCTGATCGATAACGACGAATTCAACAATGACCTGTCAGGCAAGAAGGGCGTCGAGACCTACGACAAGATGCGTCGTACAGACGCACAGGTGCAAGCTCTGCTGTATGCTGTGCAGCTTCCCGTGCTAGCTGCCGATTGGGTGATTCAGCGTCCCAAGGACAACGAAGAGGAAGCTGCCAAGATCACCGATGAGCATATCGCATTCGTTCAGGACAATCTCTTCATTCGGGTAGACTTCCAAGCGTTCCTGCGCCATGCCATGTCCTGCCTGTGGGCTGGATTCTCGTGGTTTGAGAAAGTCTACGTCATCGAGGATGGACAATGGCACATCGCCAAGCTATCTCCTCGTCTGGCAAGCACACTCTACAAGTGGTGGACTGACGAGAGCGACAATCTTATCCGAGTCACCCAGCGCACCAAGACTACTGGCAATCGTAAGAAGAGAGTCAGGGGTGAGTCTGATCCCAATGAAGTAGATCTCCAGAAGGACAAGATCGTCGTCTTCTCCTTCCAGCAGGAGGGGAATAACTACGAGGGCATGTCCCTTCTGCGTGGAGCCTACAAGCATTGGTTCATCAAAGACAACATCTATCGCATCGACGCAATTCGCCATGAGAGATTTGCAATCGGTGTACCCCACATCGAATTGCCCGAGGAATGGGATACTGACGACCTCCTTGCAGCACAGAAGATCGGGAAGAACTGGAAGGGTGGATCTCAGTCATATGTCGTGACCCCGCAGGGTTGGGGCATTGAGATTATCCAGATGACCGGATCAGCTTTGGATGTGATGTCCACCATTCAGCATCACAACGAGGAGATCGCCAAAGCCGGTCTGGCGCAGTTCATCAACTTCGGCACGACGCAGACAGGCACCCGTGCCTTGGGTGAAGTGACCACCAACTTCTTCTATGATGCCCTGTTGGCATTGACGAACTGGATGTCGGAGATCATTAACCGTGATGTGATCTGGCCGTTGATGGATATCAACTTCCCCAACCAGCCACGTCCGGTGCTTCAGGCTACAGACATCGGTGCCATCAGCATGTCTGAACTTCTGGCAGCCCTGCGTATCATGGGCGACACATTCATCACGCCAGATCTTGAATTGGAAAATCGTCTTCGTGGTCTGCTCAATCTGCCTCTCAAGGATAACGATGCCTTCCGTGAGGATCAGGAGCGTCGAGGCGTTTCCGGTCGCACTCCAGATGAGGAGGAAGAGGCTGAGATCGCCAAGGAGGACAGAGCAGAGGAGCGCAGTGAGCGTCAGGCTGATAAGGCTTCTGAGCGTAAGAAGAAGGAACCGGCCCCGGTCGTCGCAGCGCCCCCAGCAGGGCGCGTAGCAGCCTCCGAGCTATGGAGGGAGCCTACGGACATAGAGAGCCACGTAGCCCTCACAGACATCGAATATACGCTTGATTCGTCCCGTGACAGAATAATGCACCGTGTCATGGTCGTGAGGGACGAGTGGACCGAAACGCTTCGCACTGGCGTTGAACGTGCATTGGCGTCTGGCAGATTCAGTGAGATCATGATGACTGATCTGGGAAGCATGGACGAGAAGAGGATGGAGAACCATATCCGACCTCTCCTGTTTGAGCTTTACCAGAAGGGTCAGATGACTGTGCGTAGTGAGATCGCTTCTCAGGCTGTAGCTGCCGGGGATCAGATCGTGCTGCCGTTCAGGCTTGGGGATGGTCCCTTGCTCAGGGATGACACTGTAGGGGGCACAGAGGCCCTTGCAATCATGCGTAGTCGCACTGAGGACATTGTGCAGCGTCTGAGCCGCAAGACGGTCGAGACGGCTCACAGGGTGGCTCTCGACGTGCAGAGAACGAAGGGGTCTGACTTCACCGAGGACGATCTGGACAACATCGTCAACGAGATGACCAGTTCTGTGGAGAAGGAAGCTCGATTGATGGCGACCAAGAATACTTCTGAGGCTTTCAACCTTGGTCGTGTCGCTGAAGCCAGTAACATTGCTGGAGCCGGTGGGTTGATCGAAAGCACAGCCACCTTCTCGTCAATTCTGGACGATCACAATTGCAATCCTTGCAAGGCTCATGACGGCCAGACAGAAACATTGAATTCTCCAAGGTTCCATGAGATCTCGCCTCCGTTGATCAACTGCGAAGGCCGAGGTGCTTGTCGCTGTATGTGGCTTTACACACTGAAATCTTCAGGGAGAGTATGATGCCAAAGGGTAAAGGGTACATGGGCAAGGGTAAGTCTGGAACAAAAAAGGTCTGTCCTCCGAAGAAGACGGGCCATAAGATGCCCAAGGGCAAAGCCATGCCTTTCAAGAAGTCTGGCAAGAAGTAGTCAGACGAAACTCTGAGTCTCACAGTCGAAGTCGGCATGGGACAATTGTGATAAGCAGATGAAGGTGGTACCGTCGTCTGCTATCACTTTGTCTTGATGCCAGTGACCGAAGATCCAGTGCTTTGGTTGCCATTCCTCATACATCCTCTGTAGTAACTCCTGCGTGTGAGTCGGTGGCCACGTCGATCCCATCGTAGCTGTGAGGAACGTCGGACAGTCATGAGTGATCATGAAGTCTGGCTGTGCATCTACGTAGTCGACCAGAGCTTGCTCCCCTTGTGACGCAGTAAGCTCTTCGCAATCCCACCATGACTTGATCTTTGTCTTTGTCTTCTCGATGAGCCTGAAGTCCTTGTCTGGACTGTCTGCGCCTCTGACGAAGAACGCTGAGAATCCATCGATCTCATAGATCCCCCAGTCACCCAGTGCGTGAGGTGGTAGGTTGTCATAGTCGTCGTGGTTCCCCGGCACGAAGCGATGATGAGATGCTGGCACATAGTCCATCAACTTCTCATAGGTCTGGCTAAAGCCCATGTCACCGATCTGGATCGAATACTTCTCTTCAGCGATCAATTCGATGTAGTCTTCAGCGTTCCCATGAACGTCTCCAATTATTCTCATGTTCATCATCCACTCTCCTTTACGGTACCTTGAATAGTCCACTTGTAATCTGTGGAGTCTGCCAGAAAATGCCGTATCTGTTCTTCTGCCAGTTCTTTGGTGGGTGCAATAACTCGTGGCTCGACATGCTTCACTGTAAGGGTCTTACCCTTCTTTCGTATTCGTCTTGTTGCGTGAACCATCCAGATGGTAGCCATCATACTTCCTTATGGGTATATGGCTTGGTCGCCATCTTGCGATCTGCCAGAGCCGTCTGTGCCTTGGTAGCATAGACAAGCTCTTGTCGGATGGATACTCCGACATCATGCGCCACGTCTCGTTCCCTGCTGGTGATGTCGGGTATGTCAGCATTTATATACCATGCCAGAACTGTTTCTACGAGACGTAAACTTTCTGAGTCATGCTTCCATTCGTCATCTATGAGGCGTATGCCCCGCACGGCTCCCTTGGTCGGGTAGGTCAGCCATCCTTTCTTGATCAAGACCTGAATGACGGCTCTGACTCCATTGGTTGATTTGATCTGGAGAGCAGTCATCATCTCGCGAATCGTGGGTGGGACTCCTTGAGTGATGACATGGTATCTGATAGCTGCGTAGATCTCCAGTTGTCGTTGGGTGAGGGGTTCCTTCATTTCATGAGTCCTTCTCGTATAGCGTGGGCGACGGCTATCCCAAGCGCAGACCACTCATGCCCCTTGACGTTGTACAGGGGGCCGGGAGACGCCTTCAGGCCGATTGCAGTCCTCTTTTCAGGTCCGAACCGGTCTATGAGAGCTTGGCGTACCTCAGGCTCCTTGATGCCACTGGCAAGGCCGCAGATCTCTCGTCCTACCTCTCTGAACGGGAAATAGGCGTACGGTCTGCCCCATGCCTGAGCAAATCGTCCAGACCAGAAGACTGTGGTGAAAGTGGTCTCGCCTACGGTTCTGCCATAGAAGACAACCTGTTCGATTGCAAGATCAGCAGGGCCAGAAACCATTGCACTCATCTTGTCTGTCCTGAAGTGGTGGATCTCATTGTGTGATACATGTTCATAGTTCGACTCCAAGACTTTTGCCAGTTCCTCGTTGAGAAATGTCTCGGAAAACACAGCCTTATTTTGATCCACGTCGAAGATGCACAATGCACTTTTTGTTGTGCCGGGGTCGATGCCCCAGATTAGATTATTGCTCATTCTCTTGCCATTACTCCTTGAGGTGTGGTTGATGAAACAGTGGGGCGTCATCGTAGACGCGATTGTCTGCCATCTGGATATACTCTTCCTTCAGGTCGGTTCCGATGGCATCTCTTCCGAGACGGTCAGCAACCAATGCGGTCGTTCCAGCTCCAGAAAACGGATCAAGAACTGTGCAAGGAACGTGGTTAATTGGTGTTGCGCTTCCTTCGGGATCACGGTCTTTGCAAGCGCAGGAGCGTTCCCAACCAATAGTTGTTCGCGTAACCATTCCTGCCAGTATTCGTCGTTTAACGTCTGACGGATTCTCTGCTCCTCCAAACTCATAATCTTTTGTAGCTTGACCCCGGTATTCTCCATCACTGTCGGCTCCAGACTTTTTTTTCCACTCGTCATCGGCTTCTCCTTTTTCAATAAGTCGGACATACGGCGCACCGCATTCCACACAGGCCCCTTTCTCCGACGTACCTGCTCTAATGCATCTCTCAACGAGGTCTGGAGGGAATGTCGCGAAGTGCGCACCCTTGTAATTTGTGACGGTGATTTTCCAGACTGATCCACAATTTGCTCCTGACTCCGTACGGATGGCTTCCATGTCATAGTAATATTGAGGCTTCTTCGACATGAGGAAGATATATTCGTGTGAAGTGGTAGGACGGTCGGTGACCGATTCTCTGGCAGGGTTGGGTTTCTCCCAGATGATCACTTGACGTAGATATAAGCCACGCTTCTGGAGTTCAGTTGCCAACCTGAACGGTGTGAGGATCAGATCCTTCTTCTTCAGGCCGAACCTCTTGTTGTCTCTCGATGGGGCGTTTTCTGGATACTTCTCTCGATTCGACATGCTGAGAGATTCCCAGTTCTCAGGCACTCCGGTAATGCCACCACCCCCGGCGAACGTGTCTCCGAGATTGATCCAGAGTGTGCCGTCGTCACGCAGGACTTTTTTCACACTGTCAAAAACATCGCACAGATGTTCGATGAATTTGTCGGGAGTTTCCTCCAGACCCAAGCAGCACTTGGTCCCATCGGGCCATTCGGTGGGAGGAACCCCGTAGTCTCTCAGGCTCCAGTAAGGGGGGCTGGTTACCACGCAGTGGACGGCTCCCTCTACAAGATGGTCTGCGACATGTAGAGCGTCGCAGTGGATCATATCGTATGCCATACGCCATCCTCCTTTATCAGTTCTGGATACTTGTCCCATGACTCCCCACACAGCCATGCCCAACAGGTTTGTTCAAACAGCACTGGAGGTTTCCAGAATGGAACCTCTCCCAAGGCACCCAAGAGAATTTGCTTGTGCGCCTTCATCAATCCCAGTTCTTCAAATTGGTATTCGCCAAACAGAGTGCAGTCTGGTGTCGAGTCGATCTGGAATGTGACACGCCGAAGCATGTCCTCGATCTCTCCTTTCGTCCGTGTGATCTCCATGAATTCCCTCTCACTGTAAAGTGTTGACAGTACAGGTTTCCCCTGTGGGAAAGGGGGTAACTGTGAGAAATATAGCTATAGGTTGTTATTCTGTCAACAAGTGAACACACGTGTTAAGTGTCGGCAATAACAACGACTTACGCCAGAGTTACTCGACAAGTTGTTCTGGAGAAAAAGTGGCAAAGGGGCCAAAATGGCATTTCATCCGACTACTATAGTGAGAGTCGAAAGGCTCTCATGGTGAAGTTCGCCTTGGGGAAGAGTCAGGGATGAGGCGTAAGTCTTGTCCCTGACTCGATATTCAAAAGGGTATTGGTTCATGGATAAATTCTTCATCTCAACGAAGCTCCAGACTGAGATCGGCATCCCCGTCGAGATCATGAGGACCGGGGAATTTACCCACGCTCGGTATGGGGTATTTGAGATCACCGAAAACACGATGGATGAAGTGCTGGCAAATTTCGTTCCTGATCGAATCGCAGTAGACTTCAACCACAACTCAGCAAGAGAAGGTTCGCCCGAGGAAACTCGTGCTGCTGGCTGGATCCAGAATATCTTCAAAGAGAATCAGGATGACCGGCTTTCTCTCATGGCTGAAGTGCGTTGGACTGAAGCCGCACAGGAATTCATCAGCAATGAAGAGTTTCGTTTCGTCAGCCCTGAGTTCACATGGGCTTACACGAATCCCGAAACCGGTGAGACTTCAGGAGCCAAGCTTCTGGCATTCGCACTCACCAACCGGCCCTTCCTTCCCGGCATGTCTCCCGTAACACTGGCACAGACTTCTTCCTCGCTCGCACCATTGCTGTTAGCCACAGTAGACAAGGTGGAAGAATCCATCTTGAAGCTGGCGTCCACCAACAGCATCAGCGACATGATGAGGGATGTGACTACTCAGTTCCACAAGAACTTCCGAGACTCTGAAGCAGTCAACTACTGGATCGAGGATGTACGCGAGGACAACGTGGTTGTTCGGCGCGACTCCAACGGTGGTAGTGATTTGTTTCAGATCGAGTTCGAACGTGAGGATAATTCTGACGTTCGATTTTCCCCTCCAGATGAATGGACGAAGGTAAAGCACATGTTCGTTCCTACGGAGGTGTCCGCATCAGATGATGCGGGGCTGGACCCTGATGGAGCCAGTCTTACTTCAATAGATGGAGAAGATGCAATGAACGAAGAAACCCTTCGTGGGCTGTTGAGCATCGGAGCCGAAGACTCCATCGAAGACGCAATCGCTGCTCTGACTGCAAAGGTCACTGAGGCCGAGGGTCTTCAGACGAAACTGGAAGAGTTGACGACTCAGGTCGAATCTCTGACGGTGACGAATGAAGAGACCGAGGCGAAGCTGACTGATGGCACTGATGAAAGTGTCAAGCTGTCGGAAGAGAATGCCAAGCTGGAATCTGAGAAGAAAATTCTCAGTGACGAGATGGTGGCACTCTCTGATCGTCTGGACGCGATGGAACAGGATCGCAACCAGAAGGATGGGCAGGAGCGCATCGACCGTGCCATTGAGACCCGCAAGATGCTACCTGCCGAGGTGGCGTTGAGCGAAGTCGATGGTAAGGAAGTTGTTCCTGCTATGCGATCTCTCGCCTTCGATAGCCCCGATGTATTCGATAGCATCATCGCCAGTCGCTCCGAGCTTCCACTGGAACTGACAGTGGAGCAGGGTTCTGGAGACAAGGACACTGCCACACTCGATCCCAAGACCGAGTACTGGTCTAAGGTTCGCACGACTGCTCGTCAGTTGATGAGTGATGATGCTGCAAAGTTCTCGACCTACCAGTTGGCGCAGCAGGAAGCGCGTAAACTCGTAGAGACCGAGAATCCCCAATTGGCTGAACAGGCCAAGAAAGCCTCATAAGGAGCTAATCAATGGCTGCTGAAAATGGCATTCTCGACCTGACGTTCGCTGTCTCTGGAAATGGACTGTCTGCTAATAGCGACCAGTTCATCTTCGCCAAGATGGGGAACACGTCGCCACAGGTCGTGGCTGCTGCTGCCGGTGACCGTATTCTGGGTATCACCCAGTCTACGGCAAAGAAAACCGAGGGTCTGAGTATCAGGCTCATCGGAGTATCGAAACTTCGTCTTGGTGGAACCGTCAAGGCAGGAAATCAGGTCAAGGCTGACGCCAATGGTAATGGCGTTCTTGGCGTGGGTAATGCCAAGTACGGTGCCCAAGCTCTGGAGGATGGCGTTTCTTCTGATGTCATCTCCGTGCTTCTGGAACAGACCCAAGCTGCCACATAAGGTATAGGGGACATAATGCCTGAACCCAAAAATGCCGATGCACATGTGAACGCAGCTATCCAAGACGTTGCAATTGGATACGAGAATTCACTGTACATCGCAGAGCGCGTATTTCCTTCGGTGAATGTTGCTCATAAGAGTGACGTGTATTTCAAGTTCACCAAGGGTGATCGCTTCCGTGACGAGGCTGCGAATGATCGCCAGCCGGGAACTCGTGCACCGCGTGGTGGCTGGAATGTCACAACCGAGCCGTATGCGTGTAAGCGCATCAGCTTCGGACAGGGCGTTCCAGATATGATCGTGGACAATGCCGACGACGTTGTTCGTCCGTTTGAGAACGCGGCCTCCCACGTCATGGAGCAGATCAACATTCGGCGCGAACGTCGTCTGGTAACAGACATTTTCGCGACTGGCAAATGGGACACCGACGTTGTTGGTGGCGTGGGTGCAGACAAGTGGGATGATTATGCCAACGGCGATCCTGCAAAGGATATCTCCGATGGCGTGGACACGATTCTCCAGAACACGGGCATGAAGCCCAACATTCTGGTGATGGGCCACGAGGTGATGTCTGCCCTCAAGCAGCATCCCGACGCTATCGACCGTTACAAGCACACGCAGACTGGCATCCTCACGGAAGCACAGGTTGCGGCGTGGCTGGATATCCCCACGGTTCTCGTGGGCGATGCGGTCTACAACAGCGCACAGGAAGGCCAGACGACCTCGATGTCCTTCATCTGGGGTAAGAACGTCCTCCTCGCTGGTGTCACGAACAGTCCTTCCATCGACACTCCGTCTGCCGGTTACACTTTTAATTGGCAGGGTGTGTCAACGAAGACCTATCGCGAGGAAGCTGAAGAGCAGGACGTTGTCGAGGCCAATGTAGACCTTGACATGAAGCTCACTGCCTCTGATCTGGGCTACTTCTTCTCTGGCATCGTAGACTAAGGGGAAAGAAGAGATGGCAACCAAAACGGGTAATGTTCGGGGATTTTTTCAGCGTAAGGGGATGCAGTCTGGCGCTTTGAACAAGGCTGCTCGTCGGCGCTCGACCCCAGCCCATGTTGGACAGGTTGCTTCTGGAGCCGTGGATTTCTGTATCTTTCGTGCCCCCGAGGGGGGCGCGAAGATTCAGTCCGTGTCGGTGAACTTCGGTTCTTCGGCAATGCGACACCACGCCAATGAAGCCGACACATGGGTCTTAAATCTTGTAAATAAATCTCGTGGTGTTGATCTCCTGAAGCAGAATGCTTCTCTCAGTGGTGTCACTATTGCTGCCTCTGGGTTCAAGGAGTTGTCAGATATCAACAACGGTAATGCTACTATGGAAGCTGGCGCCGGTTTGTTCCTTGAATTGGCGATTTCTGGTACCCCCCAGACGATGAATCATCTCAGCGTCCATACCAACTGGTATCCTGCGTTCGAAGAGTAGGAACCAAAAGGCGAATCACCATGTTTCTCGTGTTGACTAAAACTGTCGGTAAGAAATCGAATCTCCAGATCGGAACAGTCCATGACTGGTCCAGAAGGTTGCTTCGGACTTACGCTGCGCAGTGGGGTCCACAAGAGACTTGGTGCCGATTCATTGACGAGACGGAGGCAGAGGATCTTGCAAAGGGTCTTCCTGCCCCGTCCGTTGATGTCACAGTCGAAGAGAATATCGAAGAGGTAGTCGAATTGACTGATGAGGTACCAAGTCTGGACGATCCTGACGAAATCGAAGAGGACGAGAAGGAACTGGCATAATGGCTTCGCAACGACGCCGATCTGAACCGGTTTTTATCAAGCCGGGGAATAACAACCATCTGGTTAAGATTGGTGGTCCTACGGCTGCTGGCCGTGGTGATTCCGTCATTCTGACTTCAGGCTTTCTCAATATCCAGTCTGGCAATGTCTCCCTACGTCTGATAAACTCAGCTACGTCGGTCGGATTCAATGTCACGACGGATACGAAACTGGCTATGGCGATCAGTGCTGCCGATGGTTCGATCTTTCATCTTCCCGTAGACTCTCTGGGGTTCACTTCTGGAATGGTGATCTCCATGAACTCGGATGGGAAGGCACTCACCAATCCCTACTTGACACTCGGAGTCCAGCGCATTAGGTAGCCAATTTCCACATTTGACTACACGGGTGTCTGGAGCTATCATAGCTTCATGACTTCCCCAAGTCGAATAGACAGACCGATCTGTGTGGGGCTGAGTAAACCCCATGCGGATCGGTCTTTTTTTTATGGAGAGAGAATATGACTGAAGTAGAGCGACCTATGTCGAGGGAGAGCATCTCTCTCTGCATGGTCGTCCACGATGAGGCTGAGACGCTGGAGAATGCCATCAAGAGTGTTGAGAACCTCGTGGATGAGATAATCATCGGGGTAGATCGCAAGTGCACTGACGACACCCCAGAGATTGCTAAGAAGTATGCCACCGACTACTTCGAATTCGATTTCAACGATGACTTCGCTGGCACACGCAACAAAGCGATCAAGAGAGCCAATGGCTCATTGATTCTGATCCTTGACGGTCATGAGTTTCTATGTCCAGAAGGACATCCTCTTGAAGATAGTATGGCAGGGATCTATCACCTTGATCCTTCTGAACGACAGATCCTCACATCGGTCAGCTATCTTGAACAGATTCTGGATAAAGGCTTCGACGAGAATTTCGATGTAGCCTGTTTCAATGTCTGCATGAACGTGGGCGAGGATGCCATCCCTTCCTTGTTCTTCCTTCAGCCAAGATTATTCCGTAACAACGGCAAGATCAACTACAAGGCGAAGGTACACAATCATCTGGAAGGCTACGATTCCAAGAAGGCCGTAGGTTGTCCAGAAGTCATCCTGATCCACAACATGCCACCGCAGCGTGAGAAGAGGCGTAAGCTCCAGCGCAAACGCATGAATCTCACCGGCCTGAAAAACGACATCAAGAAGGATAAGAAGAACACCAGACCCTACTTCTACATGGGCAATTCCTATGCCGACATGGGGGAGCCGAAGAAAGCGATCTGGTGGTACGAACGATATATGAAGATGAACCCTGCATTTGGAGAAGAGAAGTACCAAGCTCTCCAACAGTTGGGCCTACTTCATCTTCGTCATACAGGTAACAAGGCCAAGGCGAAGGAGTATCTCCTTCTGGCAATGCAAGTCAACTGGCGTCGGCGCGAACCCTATATCCTTCTGGCAGAGATCGCATTCGCTGACGGTCAATGGGAAGAGTGCATCCACTGGCTCAAGATCGCTGACAACGTCAAGGCTCCGTTCACGGTCATGTTCTGTCAGGGGTCAGCCTATACCTACATGCCGATCATCCTGAAGATGAAGTGCTACGAGAATTTGAAGGATTGGCATTCTGCAATGCGATCCGCCGGGGAAGCCTTGGGATGGCGACCTAATGATGGATCGATCATCGCCAAGCGAGAAGCATTCAAGGATCAGATCAAGACAGAGATCTCTAAGACTCATCGAGAGAACTTCCTGATTCTCGATCACATTGGCAGCTTTACTGGCCCACTCTCTCAATGGATGGTGCAAAACTATCATGTCTCCGTCAGGAAGACACTGGAGACGCGCTGGCAACAGTGGGCTGACTTCGTGTGGGTCGAATGGGCCGATGCGAATCTACAGGATGTCAGCATTCGTGAGTGGGATGTTCCAGTTGTGTGCAGACTCCATTCCTATGAAGCCTTCGGTGATGTGCCGGGGAATGTGAACTGGGATAACATCGACCACTTGGTGTTCGTCGCTGATCACATTCGTGACCTGTTCATCAGTCGTTGGCCTGAACAAACAGAGCGCGTTGACCTGTCAGTGATCCCTAATGGTGTCCAGACCGATCGCTTCAGTTTCAGGGAACACGGTCGAGGAAAGAAGATCGCATACCTTGGCTATCTCAATGAGAAGAAGAACATCCCTCTGCTCATGGAGTGCGCTAAGACTCATCCCGATTACGAGTTCCATATCGCCGGTCGATTTCAAGGGAACCATCTGGCATACTGGTGGCAACATGCCTGTGAATCGTTGCCGAATGTCTGGTGGTATGGATGGGTTGATGACGACCGTAAAAACGAATGGCTGGAGGATAAGGATTATATCATCTCCACATCCATCGTGGAATCGTTCGGCTATTCCGTCGCAGAAGCCATGTGCAAGGGCATCAAGCCTCTTCTCTACGATAGGCAGGGTGTGATGTGGCCTGAGACGTTCACGCATTCAGGGGGCCTTAGAGAGCTTCTGGAGGGGCCTTACGATTCAGGTGCCTACAGGGATCACGTCGTGCAGAATAATTCCATCGAGCTTGTGATGTCCCAGACTGACCAGTTGGTGCAGTACATGTTTGAGTGGAAGCGCGGTTTCAACAGGCGTCGAGAGTACAACCGGATGCCAGAGACCAAACTGTCGATGCCTGTCATGTCAGAGATGTTCTCCTATTGATTACCAGATCTTCCACCATGGATCTTTGCCATTGCCCATCTTGGGGTTTCGTACTTCGGTGGAAGTCGAGGTGACCATGGGTTCAGGAACATCCAGCTCTCTACCACTCTCATTGACAGCAAGGGGCACAGGTTTGAGTCGTTTCGGACCTATTTGGGCAAGCTTGTTGCCAGTGAATGTGTGCTTGTTGATTTCGATAGCGAGGGGTGCAGCTATCTTGTTCCAGTTGAACCCCTCGCCGGGATCAACCTTCCTGCCGGGGCTGATATGCTCATGGCCGACAATAGCTGAGAGAGGACAGTTAGTCATGTTGTCCATGATGACTTCACATAACGCATCGTATTGCTCTTGAGTGAATCCAGAATCAGAAGTACCAACAAGCTCATAGCCAATGGAGTAGCCGTTGCACCACTTGCGTCCATTCCACTCACTCTTACCTGCATGCCAAAGTTTTGTGTAGATGGTTTCAAATTGAGCAACTGTGCCCTCTCTGCCGATGACGTAGTGGGCCGAGACCTTCGCTTTCGGATTCTCGAACCAGTTAAGCGTTCCATCGAAATTCATTGAGCCAGTATAATGCACAACGCCCAAGGTGATGTTCGTTCGGAGTCTCTTCTTGAGAGACTTGTTGGGAGTATGACATTGGACTATTTCCACGTTGACGCCTCCTTTGAGTGTGGTTATACTACATGTAGCCAATTTACTACATGGATGACTAAATGAGCAAGACCTTTAGAACGATGAAAATCTGGGCTGACGATCATCGTGATCTCAAGATCATTGCTGCTGCTTGCAAGATGAGTATGGCAGCGATGTTGAGCAAGCTAATCGGCGCAGAGAAGAAGAAACTTCGCAAGGAGAAAGGATTGTGACGGCAGTGCATTTATCTGATCTGGTTTCGATCATCATTCCTACCTATAATCAGAAACCAACATTTCTGGAAGCAGCTATCAAGTCTGCCTACTTCCAAAGCTGGCCCGATATCCAGATTGTTGTCGTTGATGACGGCTCGACTCCTTCTCAGGAGGATGTCGTAGAGCGTTGTCAGAAGGATTGTCCAGTCCCGAGAGTGGGAACCAGAGAATGGACCTACCACTGGCAAGAGAATCAAGGAGTCGCCGGGGCACTGAACACGGCTATCGGGCTATCTGAAGGCGACTGGATCACATGGCTTCCTTCTGATGATCTCTATATGCAGGACAAGGTGGCATTCCAGCTTCAGGAGATGGGCGATCATATGATCTCCTATACATCTTTTGAGCTTGGGATACCTCAGTGCATGGAGACCCACGCCGCAGCACAGTATCCTTCTAGAGAAAAGCTATTTGACAATCTGCGCCAGCACTGCTTCATCAATGCTGCAACAGTCATGTGGCATCGCAAGATCTTCGATGAGGTAGGTGGTTTCGATATGAACATCGTCCATGCGCAGGATTACGAATTCCTATTACGCTGTGCGGAGCGATTCAATTTCTCAGCCGTGGCAGAGCCATTGGTGAGGCGTCGTGTTCATCAAGGCCAGATGTTGAATACGCTGAAGACTGAGGAAGAGCGTCTGAAGAAAGAAGCTGACATGGCATATCTGATGGAACGCTATGGAGCCGGTGGGCATGTCTGGATACCTCATGGTAAGAAAGAACAACTATGAACATCATCGGATTTCTCCAAAACTTTAACGGAGTCGAGAATGGCGACCTACGTAAGTGTCTCACGTCAATGCGTATGGTATCCGATGAGATTTACGTCTATGATGACGCCTCGACTGAAGATGTCATGCCAGTCTATCAGGATTTCGACTGTGTCGTCATCAAAGGTCGCACCAATGAATTCAATCTGGAGATCCATCACAAAGACCTTCTGCTGAGAAGGTTGCTGGGCGATCATCCTAAATGTAATTGGATCTGCTGGTTTGATTCCGATGCTGTTCTTGGAGAGTTTTTTACAGACAGAGAACAAGTCAACGACGCGCTGGCAGAAGTGAAGAAGAATAATCTTGTGCAGATCTATCTTCATAATCTGAATCTCTGGCGTAGTGAGAAGTATTATCGCACCGACCTTGAATACAACGACCTGTGGCATTGCGTCTTCTGGATGAACACCGGACAGCTTTACTATGATCCACGCGGTGGGCTACACCAGAAGCAGATGCCTATTCCATATCGGCGTGAGAGTGCTGACCAAGATATTCGCGTAGGAGCGATTCGCTTTCAAGAGGAGGACCAGCAATTGCTCCATTATGGATTCGCTAGTACAGAGCGAATTCTCCAGAAGTTCTATACCTACAAGAGGCATGGACAGACAGGGTATCCACTTGACAGGCTGGTCACGGAGAAAGGTATGGTTCTGGAGACAGCAAAGAAGGAGTGGTTCCCAGAGTTCTGTCGTCCCACCGGCAAGGGTAGGAAACCAAAAATCATTCTACCGGGAAGAGCAGGAGACTATGACACCTACGAAGCATATCGGAAGGAAAATGGGGTGCCCGATTTGTAAACCCCCTCCAGCCAAGGCGAAGATCTACGTCAAGGAGCGTCTCTTCTTGATCACTCGCTGCGGCAAGTGTAAAGTGCCTATGGTGGTTGTGCATAGTCATAAAAGAGAAGAGGACTTCACAAAGAAAGAGCTTCAAGAAGTAATCGACCGATGCTCATATGTAGCGTCGGTGGCGTATCCGAATTATCACTTCACGATTGACCGAAAGACACAGCACTGGCCCGATCATATGCATTGGCATATTCGACAGGCTGAACATGTAGATGGCGACATGGAGGAGATGGAATGAAGGTCTGTGATCGATGTGAGTCAGTTGTGCATGACCTAGAATCCTATAAGAAGCCAGATGGCACTCGCTTCGACCTGTGCTTCAACTGCGAACTGGATCATTCGAAGCTGAAGCAGGAGAATCAAACGAAGTTTGATGTGCTTCGTAATGCTGAGTATGAAGACCAGCTAAAAGGCTTCATGATGGAGCGTCCGATCAAGGAAACAGATACCGACAATGGGTAAGATCGGTGTAATTCATGTTGACTCAGGCTGGATTCTTCAGCACATCGGAGAGCGTGTTTGCGCTGCTCTCCCTGATGTGTTCCAGAGTATTCCTGTCAGTCAGTTGATTAATCTCACGCACAAGGAGGCAGAATCGTTCTCCGGTTGGTATTACGTGGATATCCAAAACTGTTGGTTCCCTTCGATGAGAACTGCCTTTCCCGACGTCCCCCACATCGGGATGTTCACCCACCTTCATGAGGACAGTTGGGATAACTTCAGGGCGCACTGGGCTGACCTTGATGGCGTCGTGCATATGAATTCCTACTATCATGACATGTTCCTCCAGAATAAAACCTATCATCCAGAACAGATGATCGTATCCAAGCCGGGGGGAGATTTTGAGGTTGATCTTGGTGAGCCGATTCCATATACGTTTGGAATCGCACAACGTGGATCAGACCCAGATGGTAATCCTATTATCGGCAAAGGGAACGGCTTCTTGCAGGAGGTTATTACTGGATTAGTCAAAGAAGAGACTTGGAACATGGCTCTTCTGTTCAAAGGAGAGGGATGGAATCCAGACGATTTCATGGTTCCTAAAGCAGAGATCCATGAAGGAGAGGACTACAGAAGCTATAGAGACTTCTACGACAAGATCGATTGCCTGTTAGTCCCTTCTTTATGGGAAGGTGGACCTATGGCTCCTCTAGAGGCTCTTTATTTAGGTAAGCCTGTAATCTCGGCTAGAGTAGGGTGGATGGATGATTATCGCCATGGCGTAGAATTGTTCCCTGCTGGCGACGTAGATGCATGTTGTGAATTGATGGAAAGCAAGATCCGCCATAAGGCACGTATGAGAGATCAGGTCAACACGATGAGCTATCTGCATCATGCGGCTGGTATTGCCGAGATGTTTTCAAAGAATTTAACCAATGGCTAAGATGAGGCTTCTGGATATAGGTTGTGGACCCAACAAGGCCCCCGGTTACATCGGTATGGATCATCACCCCTTCGTAGGCGTGGATATTGTCAGGAGCATCACCCGAGGGATTCCCTTTGATGACAGTTACTTTCATGGAGTGCTGGCAAAGCAAATCCTTGAACACTTCAATGGCGAAGACCTCATCTTCATCATGGAGGAGATCTGGAGAGTCACCAAGAAGGGTGGAAGTGTAGACATCTTCGTGCCCAATAAAGATTCTCCGAACGGGGGGAAGGATTACACCCATAAGAAGACAGATTGGGATCAGTGGTCATTCCAGATGTGGGAGAAGAAGGACGGCGAGTATATCATCGAGCGTGGACCGATGTATAGCATCAGAGGCGAGTTCAAAGTGACTGAGTGTCGATACGACGCTACTGGCAATGGAGATCAGTATTACCAATTGGAGGTCGTCAAATGACAGCCTTCGTTGGCCGACAGAGCGTTACAGTCATTATCATCAAAGACAAGATGGTTCTTGCTAATTTAAGAGATGATAAAGATTGGATCTGGAATCCTGACATGTGGTCGATGCCGGGGGGCCAAGCAGATGGCGATGAGACTCTTGTTGAAGCTTTGGTCAGAGAGATTTGGGAAGAGACTGCACAGGCAGTAAGCCCCGATCAATTAGAACCATTGCTCAATTTTCACTATGCTGGCATCAATACGATAACTACTGTCTTCAGGCTCAGGCCCTACCCAGATCAATTTGTGACTTTCGAATGTCGTGAAGGTGTAGAATTAAAATGGGTCACCGTGGATGATGTTCTGAGTGGGCAGATCCGTTCAGAGGTTACTGGCAAAATGCATGATGTGGCACCAGAACATCTCGACATATTCCAGAGGATGAGAAGATGCTTACCGTCGTAATGCCCATGGGTGGGTATGGCACTCGCTTTCGTAGCTATACAGAAGTGAGCAAGCCTCTCATTCTGATCAACGGTTTGCCGATGTTTATCCGATCTCTATCGTGTCTTCCTCTGGATCAGATTCGTTTGGTGATCTTCATCTGCGCCAAGGGTGAGGCTGCTCAGGCATCGGAGATGTATCGTCAGGCAGGGCTTCAGAATTATCCTCATGGATTGTTTCTGGAAGAGGCAGAGCCTACGGGCGTAGCTCACTGCGTCCAGTTGGCACGACATCACATTCCCCATGAAGATCCACAGCTTTTGATTCATCACTCCGATCAATTCTTGTCTTGGGACAAGGAAGAGTTTGTCAAAGCGATAGACTCAGAGAGTGCTGATGGTATCGTCCCTCTCTGGATGACCACCGAGAAGGATGACTGGGGCTTCGCTATACCTGAACAAGGCACCAACTGGGAGTTGCGTGGAATTAAACCCAAGAGGTCTTCGCTGGATTTTCCCTATGCATTATGTGGGTGCAGCTATTTCTCCGACGCCAACTTCTACTTCTCTGCTCTGGCAGATATGACTGAAGAGGATCTTGTTCAAAATGAGATCTATGTCGAGTCGGCATATAACAAGATGATTACGCGAGGACATAAGGTGAAGGGATTTCCAGTTAAGAAGGTGTTCAGCATGGGGACACCAGAAGAAATGGTTGCCACTATAGATTCGGGGATTTTCAATGAGTGACATCACGGCGTATACCATCATCAAGGATGACATCGAACTGCTCAACTGGTGCATTATCAATGCGCATAGACGGGCCGGCGTGGATGTAGATTGGCTGATCATTCTGGCAGGAGCCAACAAGAAGACTGAGGGTTACTGCAAGGAAGTTCAGGAAGCCTTTCCAGAGATGAATCTGAAATACGTGATTCATCCTGAGAAGCAACCAGCTACGATTTCAGACAAGACGACTCGTTTCTTGCACAACCTCTACGCTTGCTTCAACATGGGATATCAACACGCAGAAACGAAGTGGGTTGTCAGGATGGGGTCGGATCAATACTTCTCCAGACAATGGCTCCACCATCTCATGGCTGCGGCTGACAGGTGGGGCGAGAGGCATACATATCATACATGGACAGTGGAATCTCCTGCGGCTGGACGGTCCCGGCATCCTATCGAGCATTTTGGCACAGTGTGGGATGAATTCGATGAACGACGGTGGGACCAGTACTGCAATGACATACAGAGACGCCATGCGAACCAGAAGGCCCTCACAGCCGTCGAAGCGAGTCTCTACCACTCTCACCCTGCCCGAGGCAAGCAACTGCGCCCAGACGGCGTTACATGGCTTCAGACGAAGGCTCTGTGGGAAGAGTTCGGCCCTCTCCATGATGGAATCAACGAGGAAGGGGTCACCGGGGATGTGAGTTACATGGACAAGCTCTCCGATAATGGAATTCCAGCCTTACAGGTTCCAAGCTCATTGAGCTACCATTTGGTGCGAGGAGAGTCCAGAGATGTCCAAGAATGAGACTCGACTGTGGATGTCGGATACTGTGTATGCCAAAATCATCAATATCAAGAATGGCAACGCTTGGATGTGGGTGATGGCGTCCGTTCTCTCGTTCTACTTAAATGACTGGACAATATCTTGGGGTCAGGTCGTGACCTTCATCAGTGGATTCTTCTTTGGCTACCTCTGCTCCATGTCGTGGGTCAGAGATCGTGCAGGGAGAATGAATCTTGATCAATAGGAGTAGAGCATGTGGGAACTACTGAAGCCGATCATCGGCCCAACTGTCAGCAAGGTCGTAGGACTGATCCCTGATCCGAACGCCAGAGCAAAGGCACAAGAGGATCTGGAGAAGACAATTGTCGATGGTCTTGCACAGGTCAACGCTGCTCAGGCCGACATCAACAAGATCGAGGCAGCGCATAAGAGTCTGTTCGTAGCTGGCTGGCGACCTTTCATCGGATGGACGTGTGGCATCGGCCTGTTCTGGAATTTCATCGGCCATCCATTTGCGCAGTCGATCCTGCTGTCAGTAGGAAGCGAGGTGGTTCTGCCACCACTCGTATCTGACAACCTGATGGAGTTGACATTGGGAATGTTGGGCATGGCTGGCTTGCGTAGCTTTGAGAAGATGAAAGGAATCGCGAGGCCAAGATGAGAGGTGTGCGCATTGCAGTTGTCATCACCATGTACGATGAAACTGATGTCGTCAACTTCAATCTGTCCAGACTTAACTATAGAGCGAAGGACATCTACATCTGTCGTTCTACCAACAAGAGAAAAGAACCATTCGGAGATCTGGAACTGCCTGACAGTCTCAAGGACGATCAACATCTGATTGCCCTTCCTGATCTTGGCAACAAGACAGGTCGATTCGAACTTGCCTCCAGAGCTATCACCCGAAATTATTCTACGTTGTTTACAGCCATCTCAGCGCGTGAGGATGTTGATTGGGTGTTGGCGATCACTGGTGATACGAAGCTGTGGCATCTCATGGGTGTCATGAATATGATCGGATTGATGCAAGATCTGGATTGTGTGGTGGGTTGCTCAAAGGCTATCGGGCAACATATGCATAGTGCTGATAAGACGGTCGAACAACTTGAAGCTGGAAAGCATGGAGGTAGGCGTGTCGAGGAAGGTATGGCCGACATGATGCCTCAGTTGTTTATCGTCAAGGCCAGTGAGGTGCGCAATGGATTATTCTGTAACATCCCGATTACCAACAGGTGGTGTTCAGAGCAGTGTCTTGGAGATGCATATCTGGCACATGGCTTGCCCATGGAGCGCCAACATATCATGAGTAGGACTGCTTACGGGTTCACGATGGGGATCAGGTACAATGCGCACGAGAGTGATTCTATTTGATCTGGATGGTGTTCTTGTAGATGCATGTGAGATTCATTATAAGGCATTGAATCATGCACTCGTAGAGACTGTTGGATTCCATATCTCCAGAAGAGATCATGAAGAGACGTTCGATGGGCTGTCTACAAGACAGAAGCTATCAAGGCTCCATAAGCGTGAGCTTTTGAGCAAGAAGCAAATGGATCAAGTGTATGATCTCAAGCAGGGATTCACGCAGCAGATGGCACGAGAGATTCTCAAGCCCGACAACGTGAAGATCAAGATGTGCCAAGAACTGGAAACCAAATATCTAATCGGCTGTGTGTCGAACTGCATTAGAAAGTCTGTAGATCTACTTCTGGAACTGGTTGGTATTCGTGAGTATATGATGGTCACCGTCTCCAATAATGATGTGAAGAATCCGAAACCGGCTGGCGATTCATACTTGAAAGCCGTAGAGTTATTTCGCAAGAGGACTCAAATAGATCTGGGAGCCTTTGTCGCTATCGAGGATAACGAAAAAGGACTGAAGGCTGCTGAGAATGCTGGCATGAAAGTAATTCGCATGGTTTATCCCGATGTGAATCTGGAGAATGTCACTGAAGCAGTGGAGGCCCTTCGATGAATTATTCTGAGGAATTCCAGCGACGAGACTTCACCATTGTCGGTCCAGATAATATGCCTGATGCGTATACCATTGATGGTGTGAAGGTTCCACCAGATGGAAAGGCGCAACTCGTAGGTGGTCTGGAAGTGAACGATTTCGATTCAGCAAGGGCAGGAGCAAAGCTACTATGACGCAGATCGTAATTCCGATGGCCGGCAGAGGGCAGAGGTTCGTTGACGCTGGCTACAAAAATCCGAAGCCATTCATCGACGTAGCTGGAAAGACCATGGTCGATAGGGTGATGCAGAATCTTCCTGACGGCGATACCACCTTCGTGACACTGGAGGCACATAGAGAGCAAGTAGAGCAGATGGACGATCTTGCTGCTTTGCATTGTGGCATTGTCATCCGATTGACGGAGGTGACGGCTGGCGCTGCCTGTACGGTCCTTGAGGGCATAGATCACCTCACCCATCATCGTCCAAGTGACGGTGTGATCGTCGCCAACTCAGATCAGTTCATTGATTGGAACCCAGAACACTTCCTATCCTACATGCAGCGATTCAAAGCTGATGGTGGCATAGCGACCTTCAGGGCTTCTGGGGCCAAGTGGTCGTATGCTGATGTGAAGGAAAATGGCATCATCGCCGCAGTGGCAGAGAAGATCCCCATCAGTCGCGATGCAACCTGTGGCGTCTACTACTTCAAGAACGCCTTGATCTTGAAGAACGCGATTCTCCAGATGATGGCAAAGAATATCAAAACCAACGGAGAGTTCTATCTGGCTCCCGTCTACAACGAGATGATCACAGACGGCATGAAGATCCTGAATTATCCAGTGCCAAGGATGTATGGCATGGGGACTCCAGAGGATTTGGCCGAAACCCTATGCATTCACAATGAAAATGGAATCTTCTGATGGCAACACGTCCAGCGCAAAGAAAACGAATTCGCATGAGGCCCTTCGGTTATGCGACTATGAGACAGCCACTCTGCACCATCTGTCCAAAGGAGGGCAGACATGTCTCGCAAATCACCGTGGGCGAGGACAACATGTGCTTCAGTCACTATGCGAAGTACTTGGCCGCAGAGCGCAAGAGGATTCATGGTTCCAGTAAATTCATCATTGGGAAGAAGAAATGATCACTGAATCCTTCGGCCAGATTATCGATCGGATGTGCATCGAGCAGTTGAAGGTATTCATGCATACCGATGAGCAGAAACGGGACCAGTGCTTACGACAGGCCGAACAGCTACGTATTGCAGCCGACGAGTATCTCTTTGAGTGTGCTACTGGTAAAAGAGTCCCCTATGTGAATTATTCTGCACGATTCCACGACCATGGGGATCACGACGAGGGCATAGGTATGCCAACGACCGTGGCGCAGACTATCGTCGCTCTGTCGATGCAACACTATACCTACTGGGGTCTTCAGACAGAGATCAATATTGTCAAGACAATGCTGGACGATTCTACTCTTACATCAGTTGGTTCTGACTTGAATGGTGAATTTGTGGATCTCCAGCGCAAGATTGACATGTGTAATCAGAATCGTAATGATCTAAGGGATCATTTGGATAAGCTATTCGTGAGAACGATGGTTCACGACAAACACTATTCCGAAACGGCGCAACATGTTTGAGAATCCAGTAGCCGGTAAGCATGACCTTCGCCGTACGTCCTACACGGCAGCCAATGCGATCCCACTCAAGGTGGTTAAGCATTCGGCTTGCCAAGTCGGCATACAGTCTGGAAGGATCTTCCCGGTCCACGTTCAGTTCATCCCGACAGATAGATGTAATCTGGATTGTGCGTGGTGTTCCTGTGCAGAGGATTCTCGTAAGACCACCATGCCTCTGGAGCGCATCGAGCAGTTGGTAGCGATTCTGTCTCGATGGAATACCAAGGCTGTGACGATCACAGGTGGGGGTGAGCCGATGATGCATCCTCACATCAGTGATGTCTTCAAGATCTGGGATGATACAGGGATCGAGATCGGCCTTGTGTCCAGTGCCTACCTCTTCCCTCACAAGCTCAAAGCCGAAGACTTTGCCAGAATCAAATGGTGCCGTGTGTCGGTGTCTGATGATCGCAAGGGGGTGCAGGGAATCGAAGGAGGGTCAGTTGGCATCCCTCAAGAAGGTGACAAGCTGACTGAAGCGATGAACTATGCAGTAGCCGAAGGACCAGATGTCGATTGGGCTTTCAGCTATGTGGTCACCGCACAGTTTGATCTGGAGAAGTTCATCTATTTCGTGGAGTATGCTACTCGCTATAACTTCACGCACATGAGGGCTGTATCAGATCTATTCGATCTCCAGAATGTGCCGACCATGAAGTGGATAGCTGCATCGTTGAAAGAGCGTGGTGTCAACGATGACGTGGTGGTCTATCAAGGTCGTAAGGAGTTTGAGCGAGGACAGGAGAAGTGCCTGACCTCCCTGCTCAAGCCAGTTATCGGCGCTGACGGGAAAGTCTTCCCATGTTGTGGCGCACAGTATGCTTTGAAGACTCCCAGCAAGATGATGCCAGATCAGCTATGCATGGGCACCATAGATGATTTGGATACCATCATGGCAGAGCAGAATGAATTCGATGGGCGTGTCTGTCATCGCTGCTACTACGGAGATTATAATCGACTTCTGGAAGGGGTCATGTCAGACATTGATCACCTGAACTTCGTTTAGTCTCCTCAGAGAGGGAGTAGAATACCCTCTCTCCGATCACGCGCCGGGATACCCAGCCATACCTCACAAGCTCCTCTAAGGGGCTGTACGCGCCACTCACCGACTTCCCCGTGAACTCGGCCACCGTGGCGCACGAGACGCCCTCACCGGCCTGTCTGAGGCATTCAAGGACTTCGAAGTGTTTGACCTTCAATCTCATCTGATTTTCCCCACTGTAAACACTTTACAGTTGATGCTGGAAAATATCCCTACGTTGGTAGTCTGTCAACATATTCCAGAAAAACAAGTCTATAAAACACATTAAGTTACGCGATTGTTCTCGGGAAATCGTCCAGAGCATCCGACTGCTATAGTAGATCTACGACCTTCAAATGGAGACAATTCTAGATGGACACTCAAGCACTCGCAGAGTTGGCCTGTCGAAAGCTGGGCCTCCCTGCTGATACTCCCTACACCGAAATCAAATCCCTCCCGCGCAGTGGAGGCTACAGAAGCAAGCTTGGCAAGACGAAGGGGATGACCCTCGTCCTCACGCAAGATCCCAAGGTGAAAGACAAACTGATCGCTGATGGCTGGAACCATCGTGGTTACGTTGGCGGCGACGTTCTCTTCAAGGTGATCTGATTCATGAAGATCCTCATTACAGGTGGCGCAGGATTCGTTGGTGCCAATCTAGCTTCCTATCTCCATCCTCAGTACGAGGTTGTCGTCATGGACAATTTGGTCCGACGTGGAAGCGAGAAGAATGTAGAATGGCTGGAAGATCAGGGCATTGAAGTTCGACATGGCGATATTAGAAACCGGGAGGACTTTCCCAAGGAGTCTTTCTTCGCCATTCTGGAATGCGCTGCACAGCCCTCTGCAATCGATGGCTATGAGAATCCTACGTATGACTTCACCAACAACACACTGCCTCTCGTGCATATTCTGGATATCTGCAAGGACACAGGCGCAGGGCTGATCTTCTGGTCTACCAACAAGGTCTACCCTATCTCGGCTGTCCATGACAGGCCCATTGTAGAGTACAGTGATCGCTATGTATCCTATACAGGCATCGATGAACACTGTGCTCTGGATGGTGGCGACCGGTCGCTGTATGGCTGCTCAAAGATCATGGCTGATTTGATGATTCAGGAATGGGCCAGTTCCTTCGGGATCAAGGCTATTGTGAATCGCTTCTCTTGTCTGGCAGGGCCTCGGCAGTGGGGCAAGGTCGAACAGGGATGGGTGACATGGTGGATGTTGGCGCATCACTTCCAGCTTCCCCTGAGTTATATCGGTTTCAAGGGTAAACAAGTCAGGGACGTTCTGTTCATCAATGACCTGTGTCGTTTGGTCGAGATGCAGCTTCATGGAATGGATGGTGAGGCGCACACATATCCCGAAGTCTTCAACGTGGGTGGAGGTGCCTTCAATGCGATCTCCCTACGTGAGGCTACTGGTATTTGCCAGAAGATTACTGGACAGGAAACTCAAATTGATACTGTTCTTGACGAACGCAGGGCTGACTTTGCTGTCTATGTATCTGACACTTCTAAGGTTCAATCTGCGTATGGCTGGTACCCTCTTATCGACATTGAAGAGGGTTTTGGAGAGATCTATGAATGGATCTTAGAGAACGAGACCATGTTGAGTAGCATGTATGCTCCAGATCAGGTCTACGATCACGCTGTCCCTCTCAGGGTGAACGCTTAATGGCTACTCCCACGACAGTTTCTATTGGTGTGCATTCGTATTGCACCATGGAGGATATTCGTCTACTGAATCCTCATCGGAATTATAGCACTGGATCTAAGCCTACTGAGATCCAGATCAACCGGATGATGATTCAGCAGTTCGAACGAATCAACGGTGTCCTTGATGTATTAGGATACCAGACACCTGTGCCGTCGAATGTGACCGGAATTCATGTTCTTGCCAGACTATCCTCGACCTATGTCGCAGCAATGGCAGATGGGGCACAACTGTCGGTGGGTAATCAGCCAGCGAATAATTCTGAGTCGCTGATGAGACAGTATACAATTGAGTGGGCTGATTTTACGAGGGGGAAAGTTTCGATCAAGGGGGTGACCCGCAAGGGCGTCTATACGCCGAAGATGAATGAGAATAAGGCTGAATCTCATTTCCAGTCCAAGTCTGATTCTGACTCGTCCGAACGTGATCCCATCTTTAACGAAGACACTAAGTGGTAATGGCTGCGCGAGGCTTACAAGTCCAGCTTGTCACTACGGGCATTAAAAGCACCCTGAAGAGGTTGCGAGGGCTGTCTGATCGTGCCAAAGACCTTCGTCCGATCTGGCCCAAGGTTGCAGATGATTGGGCTAGAATGAACAAGCTGACATTCCAGAGAGATGGAGCCTCGTCAGGATGGACAGTGTGGGAGCCAATCAGTCCTGAGTGGGCTGCATGGAAATCTGCCAATGGCTTTGACTCTGCCATTCTTCGTCAGACTGGAACATTGAAGAACAGCTTGATCAAGAGAAGTGATGGGAATTTTATCTTCCAGCCGACCAAGCAGGGTGTGCGTCTTGGCACTACGGTCAAGTATGCCAGTTTTCACGAGAAGGGCCGAGGAGTACCACAGCGCGAGCTTTTTCGCAATGACAGTAAAGCCGAGAAGCGTTGGGCGAAAATAATTGAGCGTTATGTTGTGGACGGAGTAACCTAATGGGTCAATCCAAGGGCAGATCTGGCGTATGGGTTGCACAGCAAATTGTCACCATGTTGAAAAACAAGTTACCAGCTATCAAGGTTTTGATCGACGCAGACTATGACGATGATCTTTCTGTTCCAGAGCCTCACACCGACAGCTATAATGTCGGAGAACGACAAACGTATCCAGAACAATTCCCTATGGTGTTCGTCTTTCCGAATGGCTCAGATCTGTTTGAAGATCAAGGAGAAGCACGATACGAAATTGAGAAATGGGATCTCACCATCGCGCTTATGCATTCTGGCGATGGTCTTGAAATCAATGTGATTACCGAATTAGATAGGTTGGTTCAGGCTATACAGGAAACCATTTTGTCTAACACGACGTTGCTTGATACATCTGGAATCGTCATTGATTCGTTTGTTTTTCGAAAGGCATTCGGAACATTGTTGACTGATGGAACTGCCCTGCTCCAAGAAGCACAACTGGGTGTCAGGGTAGGAGTATGCAACACATAACCGGAGAATGAATATGCCATTCTGGAAATTCACAGGCACGAAGCCTGTAAGAGTTGGTGGAGCCAGTGTAGTTGCCGGACAGACCGTGCAGTTCTCAGGTTCGCCGGGGGCGAACTTTGAGGAAGTGGCCGACGCTGCTGGTAATCCGATGCGCTCTACCCACGTTGCTCCCAAGGCGACGAGTAGCCAGCAACCATCGGGAAGTTCAGCCAAGTCGAAAAAGAAGGAGTAAGACATGGCTAATTTATATCCCGGCAGTCAGACTATCATCTATACGCAGATCGAGTCCACGTATGGCACCCCTCGACATCCTTCTGGTGGTAGGTCGATGTATACCATCACTGAGAGCCTTGAGGGTGCTGAAGAGCGTGAGCTTCGTCCTGATCGATCTGGAAATGCAGACCATCAGTCGCGTTACATTGGTAGGAAGTCTGCGTCATGGGAGATCACCAAGCTAGTATTGCCTAACGGCACTGCTGGCACACAACCGGATGATTGTCATCTCTGGGAAGTTGGCTTTGGTGCTGCGTCTGTCGGAGGTACGGCAGTCGAGTATCAGTTGGCAACCTTGCCCTCCACCTCACTCACAATTCGCAGAGGTGTCAGGGCAGGTGAAGGCGCAGCCGGTTCGTCTGATTTTCAGGATCATGTAATTGGAGCCATCTGCAACCGCGTTGAAGTAACATGGGGGCAGCAGGGCAACAATGGTCTAGCACAGGTCGTGTTTGCTGGTGAGTCCAAGGAGTACGGGCACACAGGTAATACTTCGATCAAGGTCACAGGTGCCGGTGAAACTATCGGTGCTGGTACGACCGGCGTTTCTCTGGATCAGGTTCTCGCCGTTTCCCCGCACTCTGCCATTCTCATCGGTGGGGACACGGGTGGTGGTTCTGGAATCCTCGTTGACACTGCCAACTACACCAGTGGTCGCATTTCGTGGAGTGAGACTCTTGATGGAACTTTATCTCACGGTGATGTGGTCAAACCGTACAACCCCACAGCCTCTACCTCTGGCTCTCCGATTCATGCTCGCATTGGACAGTTGAGCATTGACGGTGGTTCGACCACCATCAAGCACATGGGTGGCCGCGTGACGATGGAAGACAATCGTACGCTGCTGAACGAGGAGGTGGGTTCTGACTCTGCTACACAGGTTCTCAGGACTGATCGCCGTAACACGACCTTCGCTCTGGACTTCATCATGAAGGCAGACGAGACGTGGTTGCTGGGTGACGTTCGTCGGAACCAGCAGAAGAACATCGAAATCATCATCGGTGATGTTGTCGGTGAGCGTCTCATGCTCACACTGCCGGTGGCTGAGTTTGACTTTACTCCTGCTGAAATCCCCGAGCAGGAAGTCGCTCGTATCTCTCTAGAAGGCCGAGGTCTCCAGAATCTTGGGAACGACTCAGTAAAGGCGAAGTTTTTCTAAACCTTATAAGGTGAGGTTCACCATGGCTTTGAAGTTTAGCAGTTCAAGACGATATGCTCCAGAGTATGAGGGTAATCGAGATCTCTCAGAAGACGAGCAGATTTCGGTTACCCTCAATCGTCTTACGGTTCGGGACATGTTTGCCGTCCAGAAGCGTATCCGTGAGAGCAAGAAGGTAGGGCAGGGAACTAAGGGCGCTGACGAAGAGACCGTAGAGCTTGACATGAATGATCCAGAGATCATCGAGGAGTTCTGGGATCTCGTGGAGGAATTGCTTGTCAAGTACACCAATAGTTGGAAGGGTGTAGAGAATGAAGCTCAAACAGTCGAAGACACACAGGGTGTGATCGATCTGTGTGGCCCAGAGAACATGCCGTTGATGGTCGAGGTGTTCAATGAGCTTCTCGGATTCTCGCAGGGGAATGAGGATCTGGCAAAAAACTCGACACCGGACTCAGAGCCAGAGAGCTTGGAGTCCGGTTCGACTGTCGAAGCTGCATCGACAACGGGCAACAACGGGAGAGAAATTGCGGGGGCACCTATGTCACCGGAGATGGAGACTTCCCAGTCCTCCACCATCTCGGAGGCAACACCTTCGTAAATGAGTGCCCTACATCCCTTGTCTCCTTAGAGACATGGGAGTTTATAGATCTGTTTTGGATGTGCCACACGAGAACGGCAGGGATGTCAGGTTCAGTAGTGCAATTGATAGGACTTCCAGATCCCGGTGCAGTGGGAGATCAAGACAATTTGATCATGGAAGTGTTCGGAATTATTTCGATGGCATTTGCTCTACTGCAAGCTGAACTTGAGACAGAGCGAAGAGGTTCTCATAAAGGATAAGTCGTGGCTGACGAACAGGTAGATGTAGACATAAGAGGTGAAGACAACCTCTCTGCCCCGGCAGACAAGGCCAGCAAGGGAGTTGCTCGTCTTAACAAGAACATCGTTAGGACAAATCGAACTGCTAAGGGGTTGGTCACTGGATTCGCTCGACTCGCACAGGGAACGGCACAGTTCACTGCGGGTATGAAGGTGATGTCTGGAGGCTTGTCAGGCTCCATTGCAGGTATGACCAGTCTGTCCAACGGTCTCAAGAACATGGCGCGTGGACTCACTACTGCGCTTGGAGTGTCTGGCAAGTTTGCCACTGCCTTTATTGGCCTCGCGTCCGGTGCTGCCGTCGTAGCTGTTGCAGTTGGAGGCGTAACGGCAGCATTTGTCGCATTGGGCAAATCTGCTCTTCGGGTCGGCTCCTTCATGGAACAGGCCAGAATATCTCTAACAACCTTCACAGGCTCTCAAGAAAAAGCCACGAAGGCCATGGGAACCTTCAGAGAGTTTGCCAGAACTACACCATTCGCTCTTCCTGAAATTGTCTCCGCAGGTAAGTCCCTACTGGCATATCAGTTTCGCCTGAGCGATGTCGAAGGCGTCTTGAGGGATGCCGGTGATGCCGCAGCAGGAACAGGGAGAGGTCTCGAAGAAGTCACCAGAGCCTTTGGACGTCTGAAGGGTGGAGACTTCGGAGAAGCCTTTGAGCGTTTCCGTGACTTCGGTATCGACCTTCGGTCACTACGCCCAGAATTATTCTCCACCGGGAGACAATTTTCAGGCACAGCCGATGAAGCCATTGCTGCGATTCGCTTGGTGATCCAAGAAGGTCATGGAGAATTCAAGGGATTCGGTGGTCTGATGTCCGAACTTGCCACATCATGGCAGGGCATCATGTCCATGCTGAGTGATGCATGGTTCAACTTCCTCAATGCTATCGCTGAAGCTGGAATCTTTGAAGATCTCAAGAAGAGGGCTTCCAGCTTCCTCGATGAGGTCAACAAGCTCTTTGAGACTGGCAAAGTGCAGAAGTGGGCCAATGCCGTCAGTCAGGGATTGGAAATCTTGTTGGATGGCTTCGACAAGATCATGCCGGGAAGTGAAACGGCAGAGGGTGTTCTGGAGTTCTTCTTCACCTTCGGTAATACCACGCTTCAGGTCGTCGGGCGCGTAATAGAGGCAATCGGATTGATCCCTCTGATGTGGGACGTTGTAACGATGACTCTCAAGGGAGTCACTGAATCGACTCTCGATCTTGGGAATGTAGATTTCTTGACCCCCTTCTGGAATACCTTGAAAGGGATGCTCAAGGCTTTCTACTACTTCAACAAGCTGATAACAGATCTGCTTTACGGATTGTTCTCTGCAATTGTCGGTCCCATCTTGGCTATCATCTTCAAGGTGGCAGAGAACACATATGCCTACATCAAAAAGTATATCATCAATCCAGTGCGCAAAGGCGTAGGGTCGATGATTCGAAGCATTTCATCTGTGGTGAGTAAGCTGGCTCCCACCTTTGGTGCTGTTCTGGATAAAATTGGAGCCGACATCGCAGATGTTCCCAATTTGACTGTGGTTCCAGATGGACTGCTGAATGGCACATGGACAGCAGCAGTAGATGAATTCAATAGAGCGACAGGCGAAGCAGGGAGAGCTATGAACGAGGATCTAGCACAGATCTTCGATGGGCTTGTTATAACTCCTGTCAAAGAAGCTGTCGGCGTCTTGGAGCAGATGTCCGATCAGGCAAAAGACCCAGAAGCCAAACTGGCCTTTGATAAGCTCAAAGAATCTCTCAATGCAATTCTGCGGCCTCTGGAAGCAATCAAAACAGAGGGACCGGAAGCATTTCAAGAGACGTGGAACGCCTCTCGCAAGACGGCAACATTGCATACTGTGTGGTGGAGAAGGGCTTGGAGATCATTCAAGACTGGATTCAGGTCGGGACTTTCCGAATTCAGAGAAGATCTGGGAACCACGCAGACAGCTATCTCCGATGCTACTGTAGGCATGTTGGAAAGCTTCCAAGGTGGGCTGAATGAAAGCATTGGCACTCTTCTCTTCGGGGGTGGTGAAGGCGATTTCAAGCGTGGCATCACAGCACTGGAGAAGGCTCGTGACGCTGCTAGGATCATAGCGCAGGACGTGTATGACAATCAGCAAGCAGCACTGACTGAAGGCCAGAACAATAGGGTCAACCCGTTCTTTGAGACGGCACTTGATCAGGATATTGGCGACAACATGAAAGCCAAGATCAGGGAGCTTCAGGCTGAATTTGCTGGACTTGGCGTCGGGGGTGGCACGAACAAGACCGAGCTTGTCGATTCTTTCAACAAGGTCATTGACCAGTTGGGTAAAAGCACTGGAATCACTGGCCGGCTACGTCGGGCTGGGGCGCAGATGAAAACTGCGATCACTGACGGGTTTCAAGAGAATACCACCAACTTCGTTGTCCAACATCTTATGATGATGGTAACCGATGGTGAAAATTGGTCTGGAGTATGGAAGGCTGCTCAGACTCTCAGCAACAAGCTCTTCGGAACTGAATTCGGACTTCGGTCTGGAGAAGGTCCAGCAAGAGAGGCGATAGGGACATTTGAGACTGCCCTGACTAGAGTAGGACAGGGCTTCTCCCTCGAGGCCAGCACAGGGGCTGGTGGGCAAAGTGTTTTTTTCGGGATGGAGGGTGAGCTTACTGCTCTGGCGGGAAAGGTTGATGATTTCTCTAAAGATAAGTCTGGCGTTGTTGCCGGGGCACTCACTGATGGTATCGACACACTTCCTATCGTAGGACTGGATACCTATATCGCAGATCTCACTAAGAGAGTGGAAGATTTCGACATCGCCAAGGGTGGCAGCATAGCTGGCAGCATCACCAAAGGGTTGCCTGGTATAGGCAGTCCGACTTCAGGACCATTTGCTGAATTCAAAACCTTCAAGACCGGTCTTGAGGGTGACATCACAGCCTTCGACACTAACTATGGTGGCGACATGGCTGGCAGCATCACCAAAGGGCTGCCCGGTATAGGCAGTCCGACTTCAGGACCATTTGCTGGATTCAAAACCTTTAAGGCTGGACTTGAGGGTGACATCACAGCCTTCGACACTAACTATGGTGGCGACATGGCTGGCAGCATCACCAAAGGGCTGCCCGGTATAGG
>Ga0209349_1000134_pt1 | contig 40559 bp, 36 predicted proteins | sample ETNvirnome_2_130_FD_184067 | JGI IMG/M metagenome (GOLD analysis project Ga0209349, IMG submission 184067) | Marine viral communities from the Pacific Ocean - ETNP_2_130 (SPAdes) (version 2) | ecosystem: Environmental > Aquatic > Marine > Oceanic | place: Pacific Ocean | collected 2013-06-22
GTATTTACCTAATGTCTTTTTTATACTTTGGATTTCTTTTCTAATATCTTTCAAACTTTCTTTATCAAAGTAATAATCAACATAGTTTGGCTCGTAATAATCTCTACCAAATCTGCTTGGTGCTGTACTTGATTGTAGGGCAAACCAAAATTTACCCTCAATGTCTCCGTTATAATATCTTCCCATAGTTAATTAGTTCCTTGGCCCTGTATCTGGTGATAGAGCGCCTGTTATTGTATTGTTATTTATTTCTTTTATTTCCCATGTATCATTAGAAACGTCCATCTGTTCTAATTCTTTTTCAGATATCAGATCCCATATTCCTTCATTTCCTTCTTGTATTTTTTCATTAATTATTTCTTTATGATTTCTACCATCATCTGGAAATTTTAATGTTATGTACGTAGTGTATTCTCTACTAATTATTACTTGATATTCTTTCATTATCTTTTGCTTGTTTTTCTAAATGTTTTAATACCCATTGTATATCCTGTATAAATGTTTTTTTACTTTTGTTATTCAATATACAGTTTACCAACCATTCTATTTCCTCAACTGGACTATTGCATTCATCCAATATCCATTGAGCGTATAATGTTAATTGTTCTTCATTCATAATTATTCTTTTATTCCTGTTATTGTAAACCAACTACCTGTAGGGCAGTCGTGATGATAACACACGCCTTGTAGTATTTTTGTGTGAGCTTCTGGTATATGTGCAGAACCGAAAGAAACCTCTGTGTCTCTCCATATTTCTGTTCTACATTGTCCATCATGAAATAATGTTGCAGATATCACATTATCTATATCGTCTGTTTCTAATGATCCAGTTTGTCCCTGCCAATTGATATTTTTTGCATCAATGTGCCATTCATTACCCATTTCTTTTAGTTCTGTCTTTAAGTTTTCTTCATAATCATCATATTCATATTCATTTTCTGAATAACAATCATATGATGCTATTATGTCTTTATGCTCCTTTATTAAATTTTCTAATTTTTCATTCATGTTTTAATTTTTTTTATATATTTGTACTGTTTTTATAATACTTGTTTTGAATAGAAGAATAATGGGAGGCTCTTAACCTCCCTCTTCTATTTTATAATTCTAGTTTAATTTGATTTAAATGTGGTTGCCATTGGTAATAGTAAAGGGTGTATGTCTTATCTCTACTGAATTTATCTAGGAATATTTGTTGTTTAAGTAGTGGTGTGTCTTTGTCTATTATCATTTTCTCTTTACTATACTTTACTTCTATATTCTCATTCTCATATTTGAAAGGAGTGGCTATTAGGCTAAGCCCCTTATATTCAGGACCTAACCTATAGCCATTAATCAGTTTTTTAAGCAAATAATGTTTCATGCTATGATTTTGATGGCACAACAGTTGTTGATCTATTGCTCCCCACATGTTGTACCGCTCTCATCTTTTGCCAAATACTGCTCTCCCTTTTAATTATTTCATAACAGTTTTCCATTAATTCTTTTCTTTGTTGTTCTATATCTTTTGTTGGATCTATTGTTATGCTTTCTCCATAGTTTATTTTTACTGCTTCAAAATTACCTATGTTTATTGTTTTGCTAACATTAAAGTTAATTGATATTATTTCATTCATAGTTATTTAATTTGATTATTATAAATAATAGTAAAAAGGAAGGGAGTAGTTGATACAGTTTCCTTTATGTATCTTTATTGCACTATGGTGTACACCAGGCTACAGACTATCTACTCCCGACCTATTTATTTATATTTGTGATGCTAATATTCTAACCTGATTAGGACAGAGAACATTAGCTATGGTGTTTTTTGTTTCTTTTACTTTGTTTTTACTTCTTTCTCTTAGTTTCTTTCTATGTTTCTTGAATTTATGTAATACTTTAAAATATCTTTTAATATAATATTTTCTATTTATAGGATATAAATCATCAAGGTTTTTAATCATTTTCATAAATTCACTATATGTTTGGAATTTTTGAGAAGTTCCATCAAGATATTTAATAATCAGATTTGTTTTATTATAATTTTTAATAATTAAATCTGCATTATTCTTTCTAAATGAAGCGTGAGCTATGTCGTAAGGTGTTGCCTCCCTTGTCTTTAAAAGCTTTTTTAAATCTTTCATATACTGCGAAGATAGTTGATATTTTTCTTTTCTCATAGCAAAAGGTATTGATTAGTTATATTCAATAGTAAAAAAAGAGGGAGCGTTAGCTCCCCTTTAGATTAAAATGGTAGATGTGATTCTTGTTTATCTGATTCTGCTATTGCTTGTTCTTTCTCTGCAATTTGTTCATCAATCTCTTCTTCCATAACTGTTTCTTCTTTTTCTTCTGTTAAGAATTCTCTAGCAAGTTCTTTAACTGTTGCTTCTTCATCTCTGAAGTAATAGTTGTCAAGAAGCGGAGTGTGCGTTAATCCATTTTCTGATGTTTCTTTGTTAGGAACAATCTTAATGTTTGTCCATAGGTTACCATTTCTATCCTTGTTGTAATTGTCTTTAAGAAATTCCATAAGGTTAGTGGTGTTGATAGCAACATTAAAGATGCTCGTTCCTTTCTTGGAAATGTATTCTCTAATGAACATTCCCTGTACTAGTGTGTTTTGACTTTTCTCACTCATGTTTAAATAATTTGGTTAATATTATAGTTAATAGTAAAAAAGAGAGAGCTGTTATACGCTCTCTTTATTTTTTGTAGTATTCAATGTATAAACTATCTACTTTGTATTGGTATTCATTCCAAAGTTTATTTACTTCATAATCTATTTTATTCCTATGTGTTAATTGTTCATCAGTTAAATTATTCATAATTCCACATGAACTTAATATTAACATGCTTAGTATTGTTACTAGTGCTTTCATCTCTTTATATTTTAAGGGTTATTAAAAAAGAACAGCTCAATGTGCATTGTGCAGTGTGTTATAACTAGTTCACTTATCTGCCTGTAACCATTTCTTTCGCGGGCCATTTAACACTTTAATTTTTTTGTCACACTATCAGGTTTCTCCTAATAATGAGGGCTCACATTTTTTGCTGTTCTTTATATTTTAAGTGTTATTAGTAATAGTAAAAAAGAATGAGAGTAAGTCTCTTGAGTATGGTGGTACTCCAATCTTCCCACAGTTATCTCAATAATGAGCTCTCACACAAGATACGACTTACTGTTCATTCTTTATATTTTATGTGCTTAGTTTGTTCTTCGCCATTTTTAAGGGTTAATAGCTGGCTGGATTTCATTTGTTACTATTCTAGATGTTAAAGAATGGCTAAATAGCCACTCTTATGTTATATTTCTGTATCTCCAACTTCTGCAAAGTTTTTAGTTATAGTACCATTAAAGCAAGTACTCCAGTCAATATATGGCAAATCAGCATACATATCAACATCATAGTACATATCATCATAAGCCTGTTGTTTTGCAATCTCTTCCAAAGATGTAAGCTCATCTATTGGATAGAATACAGATGTTTCTGTTAATGAATAAGGACGATTACAGCTAACGCAATTAGCGTGTGTGTCAGACATTACGATACCCTTTTGGCTATCACAATTGTTGCACTCAATGAATGTAAGTTTCATAGCATTTAATTTAAGTTAATAATATATTATCTATTATTAATAGTAAAAAAAAGAGAGACTAGCTCTCTTTAATAAATTCTACTACTTCATTGTATGCATCATCTATTGTGTTATATAATCTATAATGCGTATCTTTTCTTATATCTGCCATTTTCTTAATTACAGGCATCAACCAATCCCAAGAGGTGTGGTATTTAAGTAGTATATAATGTGTTAATTCACTTCTATTTCCTTCTTTAGTTAGATACTCAAAATAACAGTTATCAGGAGTTTCTAATCCCATAAATTCTGCTATTATTTTATTACTTTCCATAATTATATATTTATTAGTTAATATTTATTATTAATAGTAAATATGTGCGGAGCAATTAGAATGACATTAAAATGTGAGCGAAGCGAACACTATATTAATGAAAGATGGTGTTACGAGCAAACTGATCGTAGATCAGCTATGATTTATCATAGAATATGCGAAGCATATATTTGCGAGTTAGTTAAAAAAGAGAGTGATATGTATCCATATCCAAGACCAAGGTTGCGAACCTTGATTTAGAATCTTGTTTTACTCTCTTTATTTTTGTATCTGTTTGTTCTTCGCCATTTCTTTATGTTTAGTCAAGTTAGTAAGTGGATGGCTGGATTTCATTTGTTACCACTTTATATTAATACTTATTATTAATAGTAAAAAAAAGAGAGCGCAAGTCGTTAACTTGCCAGCAGCTATAGCAGAATAGTTAACTAAGCTATTCCTAAGCTGACAGACTCTCTTTAATATTAATCAAGATGTTTTACCGTGATTATATACAAACAATACATTTGCAACTGTATTATTATTAAATAATCTTAAACTAGCAAGCTAACGCCTCTTTGGAGTTGAACCAAAATCTCTTGAATAATATCTATTATTAATTGTAAAAAAAGAACTAACCAAATCAAGTCGTAGTTACTTATGTCAAGGGTTAGCTCTTTAATGTATTATGAAATACTATTGTTAATAGTAAATCAATCACTTAAATACATAAGGTGTGATTAATTTAACTATTTTGTGTTAAATGACTTGACATTGTCAATTAAAATGTATACCTTCGCATCTTCAATAACTGATATTGGTTTAAACAGTTAAATACATTAGATATGTTATTATTATCTATATTTAATGATAAATATTCAATAACATATTGATTATCAGTTAGTTATCTTATTTATTCTTATTATTATGTTATTATTAGTATGTTATTAGTTAGTATTATAGTATATATTATTTACACTTCAATACAGGATAACTATACACTTTTAGTAAAAAAAGAGAGATTATTCTCTCTCTTCTTTAGTTTCTTCTTTAGTATTGAAGGTATCTTTGATATTTCTACCATAGTTTGATATCTTCTCTGAAGTTTTAGGACTATACTTACCTATCATTATCCAAATGAATATAATTGCAACAGCAAAGAATATACATTTTAGGAATGTTAATAGGATAACTAAAGACCAAATGATGAAATCTGTCATGACTTTATATTTATTAGTTAATATTATATGTAATAGTAAAAGGGGAAATTATTCCCCTTCTAAAAAATAGTTAGTTATATGACTATCTGTTATTTCTTTATCTTCTCCTAATTGATGATGTCTTCTAATTTCCTGTTCTACATTTATATCATGTAGTTTAAATTTTAATTCTTTTATTGTTGTTTCTTGATTAATGGTCTTTGCTATTTGATGTAGATAAGCAATTGTTGTAATCATTAGAGTGATTGATAAGATTATTATAGTCATGATATTATATGATTTGATTAATACTTATATGTAATAGTAAATTATGTTATGTGTGTGGTGTTGTGTGTGTGTAGTGGTGGTGGTGTTGGTGGCTGCAGTGGTGTGTATGTAGTGTGTGGTGTGTGTGGTAGGTAATTCTCATCTCAAAATTCAGGGTGGGTGTCCAAAGTTTTAGTAACCGAGGGGGCATTTAAGCACAAAGCCTCCCTTTTTCACAAATACAAAAAAATTTTTATTATCTTTGTATTAATTTTAAAAATATAATATTATGCCAAATACTACTAAGATAGGTATGTTTAATGTTCCTAATTTTACAGGGGGTGTTAATAGAGGGTTAACCTCTGCAGGTTTAGGAGGATCAAGTGGAGCTCTTTTACCTAATACAGGAACACCTCAAGGAAGAGAGATAGGTGCTCCAGGAGCGGGGTTACAAGGGGTAGTGGGATTAAATGATCCTTGTGTGCAAAGTTTACTCTCTTCAGGACAGCCAACACCGTGTCCTCCAGGTATGCAACATGATCCTCCAGGTTCGTGTGGACCTTGTATAGGAATTCCTTCTGTAGATGACCCTGCTGGTGTGGGTTTAACATCTGATGAGCCCATCCCTGGTGAAACTCCATTAAATCCATGTCCTGATCCAACATCTCCAAATCCTGGTAATAAACCAGGAGAGTATACGTGGAATACAGCCACTTGTTCTTGGGAGCTAGCATTAAGTGTAGGACCAACTAAGGGCCCTATAAAACAAACAGCATTATCAGATATCATGTCAGGACAATTATCTTATGGAAGACAAAAAGGAGCACAATCCAGACAAGAGTTAGGAAGTATGTTTGGTAAAATGGGAGGCGGAATAGGAGGAGGATCTCAAGGAGGTTTAGAGATTTTCCAAAATCCTTTATTAGCTTCAGGGTCTCCTTATATTGGAAAGAATGTCTCTCAATTTGATCAAGGGGGAAGAATGGGTAATCCTTACACATATTCTAATGGGGGAAACGTTGAGTTTATGTCAAATTTTAAAAAAGGACTTAATTCAGCCGTGGCCGCTGGGCAGATACAAAATGTTATTAAAAATAATCGCTCATCAAGAAGATTTACTTCAGGCGGAAAATTTTAATACATGAGAAGTATAGATACCAAAGCTGGTAAAGTATATTACGAGAATGGGGTATTTACCTTAGAAAAAAATTTCAAAGATTTATCTCTTTTAATAAAAGAAGAAGACTCTATGCGAAGAAGGGTACAGGATTGCGATTTTGATATAGTAAAATCCTCTTGGTTTATTGTAGACAATCCCTTTTATGATATAGAAAAGATAATAGAAGATAGTGCTCTAAAGATAAGATTTGTATATAAATTAGAATTAGAATACGCAAGATAATGTATTTGTTAAATTTAAATCGCAAAGGAAATGTATATAAAGATGACGATGGAGTGGTGGGTGTACCAGAATTCTTATCTGTATTACAAACTGAAAAATTAGGAGCTTTAGCACTTAAATGGGTGGCTTTGGTATATGACTATGAAAGCCCCTATAGGCACTACAGCGAAACCGAAAGGAAAAAAGCAGTTAGTAAGGATCTATATGACACCTATAAATGGACTGGAGAAAAAAATTTAACGCTGCAGGCAGCGTGTGAGAAGTACAAAAAACTGCAATTTGATCCATTGGATGAACAACTGATGGCTTTTAATGCAAAGATTATGCAGTTCACAGATTTTATGAATGATATGATAGTAGATGAAGAGAGCGCAGAAAGTTTACAAAAAATTATGATAGGTGTAGAGAAAATATTAAAAACTAGACAGTCCTTATTAGATGCAATAGAAAGAAGAGGAGAAAGACAAAAAATTGCAGGTGATAAGGATTTATCTTTTTTAGAAAGAAGAAAAGAAATTAAAGAATTATAATATGCCAAATAAATGTGATGATCCAGGAGTTTGGACTAATACAGCTAATATTTGTGCCAGTTTAACAAATATAAATAGTATTTTAGGTAACCATGCTCCTAACTTTATTAGTAACGTAGAACAGAGTTTTATTAATAGTGGTTGTCAATATGTAACTTCTATGATATCTTCTCTGCAACAAATGTTAATACAGACTGGTATAAATATTGTTCATACAAATGCAAAAATAGCATATTTAACATGTATACATAAATCATGTTGTGCGGTACCAATGCTCGGAGGCTGTATGGATGATGGTCAGATGCCAAATACATATCAAAATAATCAAGGAGGGAATGGAAGTGTAACACCGCCACATGCAGCAACAAATTACAATCCACAAGCTACAGTGGATGATGGTAGTTGTATTTATCCAAATCCAGCAATAGGTTGTTGTGATCCATATGCTGTTAACTATATTGATCCTGCTAATTATCCACCAGCAACCACAATTTTAGATTGTGATGATCCACCAAATATAATAGGAACCACTTCTTTTTTAGCACATGGGCCTTATGGAGATGTAAGTTGTTGTAATTACGATCCACATCCTTGTAATTTAAATGTTGGAGATATAGGTCCTGGTGGTGGTATTGTATTTGCTATACCAGGCCCTGTGTCTGGAACAGGAACTGGACCGATTAATACATCTTCATATTATTTTGAAATATGGCCACAAGATATGGCTCAATCTACAATGCCAGGTAATCCTAATATAAATACAAGTTGTTCGGCTGCTGGATCAGGAGGGTATGAATGGGGATTGTATACTACAAATATACCTTCTGGTTCTTTAAGTGATAATTTAGGAGACGGAGAAGCAAATACATTATATATATCAAATGCAGCAAATGGAGCTACTACAGGAAGCGGAAATGGATTAGCAGTAGATTTAGCTTTGTCTGCATCTCAAATGGGTGTAGCTGGATGGTATTTACCAAATAGTAAAGAATGGGATTTAATAGTAAATGTTATAAATAGTAACGCATTATTAGCTGCCGATATAAATCTAACAGGAAAATATTGGTCATCATCTTACCCACAAACTGTTGATAATAATAAGGCTTTTGTAGTTGAAGCAACAGGAGCAGGAGCTATGCATCATGTAAGACCAAGATGTCATACCTATAAAGTGAGACCAATTAGAAAGTTTGCTTGCGCTAGAGGAGTAAAATATAATTATATAAATAAGAATATAACTGCAAATGCAAAATCTCCTGGAGGATGTAATATGTATACATCATCAAGTCCTGGAACCTGGGTGGGTAATGCTATAGGTGGTAGTTTTTTACAGATTAATGTCAATAAAGTACTAACTTCACTACACGGTATCGGTTCCTTTATGAACTCGCCGTATCCTCTTCCTTATCCTAATACTACAGGTATAAATGGATGGATGACATTAATTAGTATATGGGATAAACATGAAATGTTATTAGGTAGATGGAAATATCAGATAGTTCAGCATACCTACTGTAGTTACTTTTCAACTTGTTCTAAGACAATGTTTGCAAATTTAATTAGTCATGTAGAAGGTAATATTCCTATTTTGAATGTCCCGGATTATGCTTTTGTAAAGATAGAACACGCATCTATGTATGGAACAAATGATCCTGTTTGGTTTGCTGATTCAAAAGATTTACAAAATTATGCAGGAACAGGAACTAATATAAGGATGGTAGATCCTGTTACAGGAGCTCCTATTTCAGGATATCATCCACAATATCAATATAAATGTATACAGCATTGTGGACATCCATCAGTGCCTTGGCAGGGTAATGGATGCTATTTATGGTATTCTCCTTATCCCCCACCAACAATAGGTAATTTAAGTGGTCCTCTATTCCTAATAGAAAAGGATTGTTTGAATCATTGTTTTCCTAATCAACCAGTACAACCTAAATTAAGTGAATCAGAAGAAAAGAGATTAATAGAAGAAAACTGTCCAGATAGAAATGAAATTTATAAAAACTTAGAAAATAAATAAAATAAAATTATGGCTAAAAAAGAAAAATATAATTTAGATTATTTATATAAAACTTATAAAAAATTCTATAGGAAAGGAGAAATGCTTAAAGCTAAAAAATATAATATTCTTGCTAAAGAATATCATAATATAGATTTAGAAACTAATTTTCATCAGTTTCTAGAAAGAAAAGAAGATAGAACTGGACCTTTTGGTGTTGGGGAATATAATGAAATAAAATATGGCTAAAATTAAATTTGATCCTCAGAAATATAGACCTATTGCAAATTATGGTCATCCTGATATGAATGCTGATTCAATAACTTATCAAGAATATTGGGCTAAGGAAACAGATAGATGTATTAATGGATTTAAGCCTAAAGGCATGAAAAAGATTTCTGGTAAATATTATTTCTATCTTAATTATTATATGATACTTGGTAATGATGGTACAAAAGGAAATCGTAAAACATTAATAAATCCTTGGTATAGACAAATGGATCATGAATATTTTGATACGTTTGAACAATGTAAAGAAGACGGTAAAGGTATGATTGTTATTAAAGCAAGGGATAAGGGATTTTCTTATATGAATTCTGGTATGATTGCTCATGAATTTACTTTCTTTCCTCATAATGATGTTGGTATAGCAGCTGGTTTACAAGCTACAGCTGATGCATTTTTTGATAAAACTAAAAAAGGTTTAAATGCATTACATGATAATTTTAAACATAGTATATTAAGAGACACTGATGGTATTAGACGTAGCGGATATAAACAAAAGAATAAAGATGGTAAATGGGAAATAGGGGGTTATCAATCTACTATTATTTGTAGAACAATGGATAATCCAGAAGTATTTAAAGGAGAAAGGGTTGCTGTTATGGTATTTGAAGAAGCTGGTGAGTTTAAGCATTTGAAAAATGCATATATGTCATCTAAAGCTTGTTTTATGGATGGGGATATACAATTTGGAGTTCCTATTGTCGGGGGTACTGGTGGGGATATTACAAGAGCGTCTAAAGATTTTATGGATATGTATTATAGTTCTGATGCTTATAATTTAGTTCCAATGTTTATTCCTGCCAATAGAGCATACTATGGATTTTTTGATATTAAGACAGGAAAAGAAAAACCAGAACAAGCAAAAGAAAAATTAACAGTTGAGAGAGAAAATATACAAAGATCTGGAGATAATGAAGCATATAATTTACATATACAAAATTATCCTTTAACTATAGAAGAAGCTTTTTTAAATACACATTCTGCTCGTTTTGATATAGCTCTTATTAATGCACAAAGATCAAGAATATTATCAAGCAAAGATAACCGAAGTCAGATACAAAGAGGGTATTTAGATTGGGAGTTAGGAAAAGAAGATTTTAAAGTTTCTTGGCGACCACATCCTCATGGAGCTTATAAAATATTAGCTCATCCAGAGTTAGAATATGAAAATTTAGATATTGGAGGTATTGATTCTTACGATCAAGATCAAGCTGGAGCCTCAGATTCTTTGGGTAGTGCGATAATTTATCGTAGATTTGCAAATACTGATATGCCAAGCGATTATGTAGTTGCTGAATACACTGATCGTCCTAAGAAAAAAGAAGATTTTTGGGATGGTTGTTTAAAATTAGCAGTATATTATAATTCAAGAATGTTAGTAGAATATACAAAGATTGGTATATTGGATTATTTTAAACGAATGAACGGGTTAAAATATTTGAAAGAAAAGCCAGAATCTGCACATAATCCTGGAACCAAAACTAGAAATAGATATGGTGTGCATATGAATAAACAAGTCAAAGCTTTATTAGAAGATTTGATAGATGATTATTTAAGAGAGAGCGCGCAGGATATTTGGTTTATAGATTTGATTGATGAGTTGGCTAATTATGGATTACAAAATACTGACCGTGCTATGGCTTTTGGTCTTTGTCTGATTCATAATATAGATAATTATAGAATACAAGCTGGGATTAAAGAAGAGAAAAAAGAATTAGGATTTAAATATTATAAAATGGGATACAATGGTGTTCCTTTGGCAATAAATTAAAGTTATGGAAAATAAATATAAATCAATGCCTTCAATGTTAGTTTCTGAAAAAGAAAAAAATGACGAATGGTGTGAACAAGTTTTAAATTCTATTGTAGGTTATATGTCTTCTGGAGATAGTACACATAATTTTAGTAGAGTAAGAGATATAAGAAATTATCAAATTTATAATGGGGATCTTAATCAGGCTGACTATTCTTATCTAACAGAGCAGTATGGATTAACATATCCTGCTAGACTTGTAAATTATCCTATTATCACTCCTAAAATAGATTTATTGCTAGGTGAAGAGTTAAGAAGACCTTTAGACATGAAGGTTTCCACTGTAAATAAAGAGGCTGTTGTTAGAAAGCACGATCATAAAGTGTCTTTAATGATGAGAGAACTTTTAGATGAATTTCATGAAGAATTTAAAGAAAAAGAAGGTATTGATATAATAGAACAAGGCCAAGGTATTCCTGTGCCTGAAGATATAGAATTATATATGAAATATAATTATCGTGAGATGATTGAGGAAACAGCTCAAGATGGATTAGAATATATAGTAAATAGGTATAATATAAAAGATATATTTAAAGAAGGATTTAGAGATTTACTTGTAACAGGAAAAGAATTTTTTAAATTAGAGATATCTAATGGAGATCCTATTGCAAGAAGGGTTGATCCTAGAACAATAGTATATGATTATTCAGTTCATTCAGATTATTTAGAAAATGCATCATGGGTGGGAGAAGAAAGATGGCTAACTATTAATGAAATTAATGATATATATAAAGACTATCTTACTAAAGATGATTTATTAGAATTAGATAAAATGAGACATTTATATAAAGGTGGAGATGTAAATCATTATAACACCTATTTTGAATGGGTGAATGTTGGTCATGGAAAAGAAACTAAAATTCGTGTAATAAATGCGGAATGGAAATCTTTAAGAGCTATAAAATTTAAGTTATCAGAAAATAAATTTAATCCTAGTAGGCCATTTAGAAAAATGGTTAAAGATACATATAAGCCAAGAAAAGGAGAAAATATACAAACCAAATGGGTGGATGATGTTTGGGAAGCTACAAAAATTGGTGGTAAAATATTGGTAAAAGCTCAAAGACGAGATAATCAAGTAAGAAGTATTGATGATCCAGGTAAAACTCCTTTATCTTATGTGGGCTGTATAAAAAATAATACAACAGGTAATCCAGTTTCTTTAGTAGACTTACTTGACAATATACAAATGCTTTATAATATTGTTGTTTATCAAATAGAACTTGCTATGGCTCGTTCTGGAGGAAAGGCTGTTGTTTATGACACTTCACAACTTCCTACTAATTTAGGTATGGATATTCAGACTGTACTATATCATTTAAAAACAGATGGTATTATTCCAATTAATTCTAAAGACGAAGGAAATCAAGTGAGTACTTTCAATCAGTTTCAACAAATAGATTTTACTTTATCTCAATCTGTACAGCAATTAATAAACTTAAAAGTTATGTTAGAAGATATGGCTGGACAAGTTTCTGGAGTAACCAGACAAAGAGAAGGCGCAGTAGAACAATATGAATATGTTGGGAATGTTCAAAGAAGTGTAATTCAATCTTCTACTATTACAGAAAGCTGGTTCTATTCTCATGGTGAAGTTAAACAAAAAGTATTAGAGGGATTGTGTAATTTAATGAAAATTGCTTGGGCTAATGGTAAAAAGGCAGGTATGATATTAGGAGATGGAGCGTACAAATTTCTAAACGCTATGCCATCTATAGCATTACAAGATTATGGTGTTTATGTTGGAGATAGCGGAAAAGATGATGCAATGAGACAAGTTGTACAGCAATTAGCTCAAACAGCATTGCAAGCTGGAAATATAGATTTACTAAATGTAATTAAGATATTGAAAGCTGATACAATGACTGAAGCTGAAAAGATTTTAGAAAGAGGAATGGATGAAATGCAAAAACAACAACAAGCAACGGCACAACAGCAAATGCAAGAACAACAAGCGCTTGCTGAACAAAAACAAGCTGAATTTGAATCAGAAGCACAGCTTAAACAAATAGATAATGAAGCTAAATTACAAGTTGCTAAAATTGGTGCTGATTCTAGAATTGAAGTTGCTAATATACAATCAGAAACAGATAGAGATATTCATGATGCAAAAGAGCAAAGTGAAATGACTAAAAAACTTGCAGATCATCATATAAGTGAAAGCGAAAAAGAAAATGATAGAGAAAACAAAAAGAAAGACGATGAAAATACGCCTTCATTGAGTACAACTAGAAGTGATTTAGAAAGAGCGAAAACAAAAATTTAAAAAAAAATTGTATATTTGCAAGTTGGGAGTATTAATTTAAATTAAAAATAATGGCAAAAGAAGAATCAAAATTAGTTGAAACTGTTGAAGAGTCAACAGAAACAACAACAGAGCAAAAAGAAAATGGGGTTGATGAAAAATTTAATCCGTTAGCTTTTACAGAAGATGTAGAATTAAAAGATTTAATAACGGAAGAAAAAGAAGAATTAGAAGAAACTAAAGAAGAAGAAAAAGAAGAAGAAGATGATGATTCTTGGAAATGGGCAAAAGATACAGAGGAAACTAAAGAAGAAGAAAAAGAAGAAGAAAATTATGATTGGGATGATGAAAAAGAAGAAGTAATAGAAGAAAAATCTTCTGAAGAGAGTCCTAAAGAAGATATAGAATGGAAAAAAGTTGCAGAAGAATTAGGAGTTATGGGTTCTTCAAAAGAAGAAATCCTAGAATCAATTAATGCATATATTCAGCAAAACACACAATCAACTCCAGATGGTCAAATAGCAGAATTTAAAAAATATTTAAATTTCTCCGATAGGGATTTAGTTGGTGAAGAATTAAAAGCTGATGGTATGGATGCTGCAGAAATAGAAGAATCTTTAGATAAATTAGAAGATGCTGGGATGATGAAGATGAAAGCTAAAAGTATTAGAAGGTTAATTAATAATGCAATTGAAACACAAACAGAAAATCATAAAAAATCTACAGTTCAAGAAGAATCAAAAAGAAAAGAAAACGCGAATAAAGCGCGTGAGGCTTTAAAAGGCCATATAAAAAACATGGACGATTTTATGGGTGGGAAAGTAACAAAAAAACAGAAAGAAGAAGTTTATAAATTTGCTACAAAACGAATGATGGATGAAATATGGTCAAGTCATGCCAATGTTGCTGATGTTGCCATGTTCATGCTTTATCGTAAGCAAATAGAAAAAATTCTTCGTTCTCAAGGTTTAGAAGACGGCAAAGCCGCTATCATGGATAGTATAGTCTCGCCAAACCTTAACTCAGGAAAAAGCAAATCTAACTTCAAAGTGAAGTCAGGTAAGTTTGATCCTAAAGCGTTCATGACTGAGTAAACTTAATGAAGTAAGACAATGTCTGCTTATAGTTGAAAGTTAGTTGAACAAGTAACTTAATGTTTAATTAATTTAAAAATTTAAAAAAATGGCTAAATTTTATACGGGTACTTACGGAAGTGGTACCACAGCCGAGAATGCTTTGAATACAGCATTATTGCAATACCCAGAGATTGCAAGAACGCTGATTTCACAGTATCCTCGTTATGCCGCGACTTATCTTTTAGAAAGAACAGGTCGTTATGCAAAAGAAAAAGTGTTGGGGGACAACTCTTTTGAATGGAAAGTAATGGGTAGATACAATGCTCCTACTTACATGACAGGGCATTTCTCTACAACTGGTGTTGGTGCATTTACTGCAGCTGGTTCTGTTACTACAACTACAGGAGTGATTATTGATGATGCAGATGCTAATGGAGATCAATTTTATTTAATTTGTGATGATACAACTGCTGGAAGAACTGGTAATTTCCTTAACAAATGGGATATGGTTCGTTTTCAATCTGGAGCTACTGCTTTAGTTATTGAAGATCCTGTTGCTAATAATTCAGGTTCTGCTGCTACCACTGATTATATTGTAAAATTTGAAATGGTAGGTGCTCACGATGGTACATCTGTTGTGGCTGGATTAGAAACAGCTGATATTACTGACGAAGCTATTGTTGCTTCTATTGGTTCTGCATTTCCTAATGGATCTGATGGTGCTGATGTCGGTGAGAATTGGGTGTATCCTTCAACTCATACGAATTGGTTAACTACAATGCGTAAGAAATGTTCAGTAACTGGTAAAGACCTTACTGATGTAACTTGGATTGAAAATAATGGTTCAAAACTTTGGTACTTTACAAGAGAACAACAAATGATGGATGAGTTTATGTATCAACAAGAACTACAAAGATGGTATGGTAGAAGATCTACTTCAGATACTTCTGTACAAAGACCATCTGCTTATTCTCATTCTTCTTTAGGTACTTCTGGTACTATGGCTTCTTCAGTGGTAACTGGAGATGGTTTATTAGCTCAAATTAATTCTTCAAATCAAGCTTCTTATTCAATGGGAAGTTTAACTGAAGATATTATCACTGAGTTTATTGCAAAGATTTCATTAAACGCAACTACTGCTGAAGGTAATGAGTGGGTTGTATTTACTGGAACTGAAGGTCGTCTTGCTTTTCATAGAGCAATGAAAGATCTTATTGTAGCTCCTGCTGGTGCAATGGCTGGTGGTACAATGAAAGGTGTAAATGGAGACGTTAGCTTAGGTGCTAATTTCACATCTTATAGTGCATTAGGTAACAAAATTACTGTTGCTCATTGTCCTGTATTTGATGATCCTAATTTACATTCAACTGCTGGTGGAACCAATTCATTTGGTGACAACAGATTGAAAGAGTCTGCGAAGATGGTATTTATGGATTTCGGAAAAACTTCTGGTATATCTAACGTTGAGTTGATTACCAAAGGTGCTGAAGGAGTTAACAGAAGTATGATCAAGAAGTACGTAGCTGGAATGGTGAATCCTTATGACCAAAAAGCAATGTTGGCTGCTAACGCTGATGACAAATTTGAATGCCACGTGCTTTCAGAATCTGGAATCGTTGTTAGAAATCCATTGTCTTGTGGTATCTTAAGTGCATCATAATTATTAATCCTTTAAAAAAATAAAATTATGGGTTCAATTGGAAAAAACAACAGAAATAATTTTTTATTTTTTCGTGATAGTACAACATCTATGTTATGCATACCTGCTAATAAAATAGTTTTAGTAGCAAATGAAGGTAACACTGATGTTGCAATATATTATGAAGGGGATGATGGAGCTGCTGGTAGTTTAAATCTGTTAACAACGTCTACAGAAGAACACAAAGTTATATTAGCTATATCTGAAATTATGGTTAATGGACGAGGTGTTGTTACTGTTGCTGATGATGTAGATAATATTTATTGTAGTTCTTCATTAGATCAAGAAAACGCTGTTACTGCATTTACTATTAGCGCTTAATGTTTAATCTTTAAAAAATAATAATTATGAGAAATGTTTTATATGCGAAAATAAGCGCAACAAACGCTGTCGCATCGCCTGGTGATAACATCAGGTTCGTAAGAGCAACCACAGCTACAAATGTAGAATACAGTTACATTGGGAATGATGGTGGTATTGGTACTTTTGACTTAACAGTTACAAGTGGATATGCTGATGTAGTGATTAAAGCACTTTGTGTTTTAGCTGCTACTGGAACTGGTGTTTGTCACATAGGTGACGAAACTACTAGTTCTTATTTTCATCCCAAAGTTGAGGCAATTGCTGCTGTAGCTATTAGTGCTTAATTAATTGGTATTTGTAGAAGATATGCCTCTATGCAAATGCCTTAGTAAATAACTTTAAAAATTTAAAAAAATGGCAATAAAATTTGATTTTAACAGAATGAGAACAGCTGTCGCAGGATGGCTTTCTGCTACAGACAGTACTGGAGCTAGCTTAACTGCTGGAGAAGAAGCTGTCTATGTACCAAAAATGAGATCCGCTAGAATTGTTGAAAACGTTCTAGCTGATATTGAATTAACTAATGAGGATTCAGGAAAATTACTTCTTGTTAACCCTACTGCAGAAACAACTATTACTTGTCCTGCTATAGGAAACGCAGGCTTTACTGTTGATATTGTATTAACAGAAGGTATTGCTGCCACTGATGGTTCAATGGATCAAGTAGTAAACGTGTCTTTTGGTCAAGGAGATAATATTGGTCAAGTACACGAGGTAGATGGAACTGCTGGTAACTTTGCAGTTACTGGTGACGATTTCTTTGTCTTTACTGCTGCTTCTACTCCAGGAGACAGAATAAATCTTGTTTCTACGGGTACGCAATGGATCGCTCAAGCTTATGTTAAGGATTTAAGTGATTCTGACTTTTCAGCTAATGCTACTACTATAGCGTAATAGTTGTTCTTAAAAATTTGAGTTTCGGGGGAGCTTCGGTTCCCCCAAAATTCTTATCTTTGTAAAATGAACTTAGTACAATTTTTAAGAGACCTATCAGGTAATCCTGAAGAGTTTGATAGAAAGGCAAAAGAAGAGCATGAGAAGTCTAAGAAAGAACGTTTTATTATTGGTGGACAGTCTGGTTTTAAATGGAAAACAGAATCTGCTAATAAAACATGGATAGAAAACGGAAAAGTAGTAAAAGAAAAAAAGGGTAAAGCAATACCCAAATAATAGGGAGTATTAACTAAAATTAAATATAATGAAACATGTAGTTTTAATCAAAGCAAACAAACCTGAAAAGTTTAATTACTGTAAGTTCGGTAATTATAAAGATTCTCGGGGAAAGAATGTAGAACTTGTTGATATTAATGATAATAAAGTTTCTGGATGGGAAATGTTCCAGCCAGTAGTATCATTAGATATCAACGAAACTTATGACAAAAGAGTTTATGAATTTCTACAAGACCATCCTTTAATAAAAGGAAATTTTATAATTGAAGATTTAAGAGATAATGAGCAAAAGCTAGCAGAAATTGCTTTAAAAAGTGCCGAAGCCATTACCACTGCCTCTTCATTAAGTGATAAAGAAATGAGTGATGTATCTATTTTATTGGGATTTGATCCTAATTTAGATAGTTTAATGTTAAAAGCAAATATTATTAAATTTGCTAATAGCTCCTCAGATAAATTTTTATCTTTATTAAACGATATGGATAAAGAACATAGAATATTTTTAAAGAAAGCATTAGAAAAGAATGTGCTATCTAAACCTAATGGCGTTTGGAAACACGGAACTCTTAATGTTGGTTTAACTGATGACCAAGCTATTGTTTGGCTAAAAGATAATGCGGATGTATATGCATTACTTAAACATCAATTAAGAACTGGCAAAATAGAGAAAGTTGAAGAAGAAGTGGAAGAGGTTGCTGTAGTAAGTGAAACTATAGAACCAAGTTCAATATCTTCTTCAACAATGAAAGAATTAGAAAAAGATATTGATAATAAATAATGACATTAACTGAGGCAAGAGATTTATTAGATATTTTAATAGATAAGGCAAACAACCCTTATTTTACAACTAATGAAAAAGATGAATTTCTTGAATTAGCATTAACAGAATTTATTAATAAATATTATTCTGTAAGCGACATAAATGAACAAGCAAGGGCTGCTCTCAAAGGATTTGTAACTTCTTTTTTAGATCAATCTGGAAGTGATGTTATTAATTTACCTGATAGTATTATATTTTCATTATCATTAGAAGTGCAGTATTGGCAACCTAATAGATTAGCTATAAGTACAGAAGCCAGAAATAGACCTTATGCTAAAGCAAAACAAGTTTCTGTAGCTGACTTTAGAAATCAAGTAGATCCATTTAATAAACCTAGTTATAGTAATCCTATTTATACATATGTAACAAGTTTAAGTGGAGTTCCTCAAATTCATATCTTACCTGATGATAGTATACAAAATAAACAATGGTATTACATAGAAAGGCCTGCACTTGCTAACGTTTTTACTGCCTCTAATTCTGTGATAGAAGAAACATATCAATATGAAGTTGTCCAAATTGCAGCAAGGAAAATGGTTGCAAATATTGAAAGTTCTAATTATGAAGTACAAAGTCAAGAAGCAGAATAAGTTGATTTTAAAGAAACTCTTTTGCTCCCTGCTGCAAGAATAGGTTGATACTAGAAATAGTTGAGGCCTATTTTTGTTTTATATTCTAAAATTAACTAATTTTGTAAAAAGTAAAATTTCTTATGGCAACCTTAAACGAAATAGCTTATAATATTAAAAATCTTGCTTACGGAGGTAATTCGCCAAAAGAAGTAAATATTAGTATAGCTCAAATAAAACATTGGATTCATTATCATAGAGCAAAGCTTATAGCTGATAATATTGATAAAGGTATAATGTCTAATCATATATTATGGCAAGAATTAAAACTTGATATTCATAATTATAATAATCCAACAGTTAGATTGTATGATCGTTTATGGGATATATATTGGAGTGAATTTAATAAAACGGGTTCTCCTGTGTCTAAACCTACTCCAACTAATATAGCAAGCGGTATTGGACAAACTCCTTATGATGTAGAATTTTTAGAAAAAATACCCATGACTCTTGAAGGAGATTTAAACGGATATTTTATCACTGGACCAAATACCATGACTGGAATGCAAAGTTCGTCTGATATATTGTTAGGTGGAGAAAATAGAAATCAGTACGGATTAACAACCCCATCTTCTCAATTTGAAAAAGGAGATTTTAGAAATATAAGTTCTTCAGAATTTATTATTCCAGAATTATTAATGTTAAAAAATCATGGATCAATAAAAGATGTTTCTTTACGAAGAAGGGTATATCATACAGATATAGACAGTTATGGAGATATGGATCGTATTGATGATAGTAAATTCGGGCCTCATCATGATTTTATACATCTTCCTATTAAAACTATAGACGAATCTTCTTATTCTGATTTTAATAGATTTTCTACTTCTAATAAATCACATGCTATTTTAAAAAGAACTACTAGAACAAAAAAATCAGCTGTGTTTACAGGATTTATTGCAAGTAATCCTAAATATTCTAATGACGCATACATAAATGATGGATTTAATGATGGGAATGGTTATCTTGATGCAACTATTCCATCAGGTACTCTTGTGTTAAAATTAAATGGATTACAAGTTTCTCCTAATTATTATTCAAATAATGAAAACGAAAATAAATATCAAATATTATGGGCGTATGATGGGAACCTTAGGGCTATTTTAGCTAATCCTACAGAAGCTACAACTTTTCGTAGATTTGATATAACAACTATGACTAACAATACTCCTCATATATATCTTGAAGAACTCAATAGAGAAAATAACTATTATGGTAATGAATTTGCACATTGGAGTGATGATAAAACTCCTTATCCTATACCTACAGAATATATAAAAGATTTAATTGATAGAGTTATAGCTACAGAAGTTTCAATATCAACAAAACTACCATCAGATGAAATTAGAGATAATGTAGATACAACAAAAATAATGCAATATGGGGCTAAAGTACAAGAATAATTATATTTTATTAAAAGAAATATATAAAAATATAAAAGATAGTTTTTATAAAAAAATAAATTATTCTTTATTTTATAAAATTGTAAAAAGATACTTTGAAATAATGATTAGAGATTTAGTTTATAGAGATAGAGAAGTTTTTATGCCTAATAGAATGGGATATGTTTATCTAGAAGAAAAGCCACATAAAAGAGCTTTTCATATTAGAACAGATATAATTGCATCTAAAATTAAAGGAAAATTAATTCAATATAAAGTTCCTATATTAGATGATTTTTATAAAAAAATTGTATGGATAAAACCTAAAAAATATACAAATTGTAAAATACTACCTTTAGGGTATTCAAAAAAAATAATAAATAAAAATTAAATAAATTATGGCAGATACGGATATTAATGCAGCCTCACTTACAGTAACAATTACAGAAGCCTTATCTGTGGGGCATGATATAACAGCAGACGCAAGAGATTTTGCTCAAACAATGACACACACATTTACTTCTATTGCTAATGTTTCTAAACGTATATTGAAACTTGAAGATGCAAATTTAACAGAAGTTGCTACATTTAGTACAGGTGAATCTGTAGGAACATTTAAAAGAGCATCTGTTAAATATATTAGAGTAACTAATTTAGATGGAACAGGTATATTACAAGTTGGATTAGATGATGAAGCCTCAGATGCAGCATACACTTCAGTGGCTCCAGCTTCTAGTATTATGTATACAGGAGTAGTTTGTGAAGGAGATAATGGTGGATCCACGCTAGATAATGCTACAGCATTAAAAGTAAAAGGAGTGACAGGCCAACAATTAGAAGTATTTATAGCATCAATATAAAATTATGCATACACATATAGACAGAGTTTTTACTACAGTTAGCAGAAATCTTGGATTACAAGATTTTTCTAAATATGTAGACAGTTGGATTGAATGGGCTTATGAAGCAGAAAAATATATTGGAAGTAGAGATGCTTTTATTCAAAAAGAATCTACTTATACATCTTCTGGAGCGCAAGCGTCAGGAACAATTACATTTTCTGCAAATCCAACATCTGGTGATAATATAGAGCTTAATGGCGTTAAACTTTATTTTAGAGATTACCTTACAAATGTTGGTAAAGCAAAGTCACCAAATGAATTAGTTATAAGAGCTACTTTAGATAGAACATTAACTACTAATGCAAATGATTATGGATTAATTGAGTCTTTAAAAGGATTTAGTGATGTAACTAATATGACTGGTAGACTTTCTGACTCTGCTATATTTAATTATCCTGAAGCTTTAAATGTAGCTGATTATAGTGTAGATACATCTACAGATGTGTTAACTATTACAGCAAAAGAAATAGGACCACAAGGTAATGACTATACGCTTGCTACAGATAATGCAAATGCTGTTGTTAGCGGATTAACATTAACAGGGGGAGAAGGTATATATAAAAACCAGCAAATAAGAGTACCAGATAATATGGTAAAGTTATTAGGAGTGAGAGTTGGTACAGACGATTCTGATTATGAACATACAGAATTAAGAAGAACATCTGCTACACATAGAGGAAGAGTGGGGAAAACTGCTGATGATACGCAGCAAAGAAGTTTTAGATATTATATTGAAGGCAATAGATTAAATATTACACACGATAATCTAGATGAGATTACTATTGTTTATTTAGCTTATCCCACTGATATTCGTGGTTGGCCTATGATAAAGGATGGCCATGAAACTGCTGTTGCTCAATATATAATGTGGCAACAAAAACTTATTAAATATTATAATGGTGAGCTTCCTCAATATATTGCAAAAGATCTTGAAAAAAGATGGTATTTTTTATGTGGTAAAGTAAGAGGAGATGATGGTATGCCGACATCAGAAGAATTAAAGCAGATTGGAAATATGTGGAATACTTTAATCCCTTTAAAAAATAATCACGGTCTAATTAATTTCTAAAATGCCTCAAAAACCTACAAAAAGTAAAGTTCAAGGATTTACACACGGAATGGTTAGCGATGCTGATCCTAGATTTCAAATTAAAGGAAGTTATTCTGATGCTACAAATATTAGATTAACTAATAATACAGGAGAAACTTTTACAGTAGAGAATATAAATGGAACAACAAAATTTATAGATTTATATGAGCTTTCTCATCAAAGTAAACTTGATGCTTATAATAATAATGATTCTGGAATATTAGGAACAAGAACAGATATAGCTGGAGGTTCAACCCCAGCATCCACGGATTACTTTTCAGAAATATATTGGGATCCAAATAATACAGATGCTAGTGGAAATTCTGTTGGACCATTTTATCCCAGTCCTGTAGATAATTTCGCAACAGCGCTAGGTGATGGTATATTTCCTTTTAATGATAAAAACGGAGCATCATTAGAGAAAAAAACAAGTATTGTAGGATATACATCTTATGGTAATGAAATAATATTGATATTGGTAGCTAATTATGCCTTCAAATTAACTTCCTCTTCTGCGATGATGGCTCTTGCACAAAACGAAAAAGAAAGAACTATATTTTTAAGAATAGTTTTTGATGTTGATATGAATATTAAGAAAGTAGAAGATCTAGCTGTATGTTATTCTTATGAAAATGATAATTATCCTGTTTTAGGAATGAAAATAGATCAACCTGTTCGTGTGGAATCTATGGTTGAAAATGAATGTATTGCTAGAATTTATTGGACAGATAATATAAATCCATTAAGAACTTTAAATTTATTACAACCAGGTAAAAATCAATTAACTCCTTCGTCTTTAGATATTACTCCATTAATGAATCCATCTCAACCTGTTTTAGATACAAATCTTAATGGTTCATTACCTGTTGGTGTTTATCAATATAGTTATAAATATGTTTCTGCAAATGGTGGAGAAACTACATTTTCTCCTTTAAGTAATTTATATCATACTTCTGATCAATCATTTACTAGTACAACAACTTATGGAGGTGGGCCTAAAGGAGAAATAGGCACTCAAGGATTTAGAATAAAAATACATGATATAGATCAATCTTTTACTTATGTAGAGTTATATGCTCTATTGTATGAAGATTTAAATATGCCTCCAAGAATTTCTTTAGTAGATAGAAAGAGACTTTCAGGATTAAATAGTGTATCTATTGCACATGTTGCTTGGAATAATGAAATAGAAAATGGTTTAGAAGAAATACTAATTGAATCTAATACTTGGGATATATGTAAAGATATTGCAATAAAAGACAATATATTATTTGCAGCTAATCTAAGACAAAAAAAGAATTGGATCTCTGAAAAAGAATGGAATGTAAAAGTTTTAAGGTATAATATAGAAGATGGTGGAACAGGAGCAAGTGCAGCTGCATTTGAAGATGGTATGTTAACAACTAATGATCCAGAGATTAAACATTATGAAGATGATGGTAGTGGGAATCCTCGTATTCCTGAAGACTCAGGAGGTAGTACACAATTATGTACAGGAAGTCTTCATAATAATAAAGAACATCGTCCAAGATGGGCCACATTTATAGATAAACAAAGAGATGGTACTCCATCATCTTTAAATGGGTCTATAAAAAAAAGAGAGGAATATAGATTTTTAAGAGACGGTATAACATTAGGAGGAGAGAGTTGGGATTATGAAGAAAATGGATTAGGAGGTTGTCGTGTAACATTTGGTTTAGAAGAAAAAGTTGCAGATGTTACTACAAATGATGGAAATAAACCTTATGTATCTAGTGTAAATAATGGATCAGAAGAATTTCAAACAGATAATATTAGTGGTGAGGTATTAGGTCAACATACAAATAATACTAATACTACATTTCATACTACAATGTCTATTGCTGGAAATATGGATCCCCACAATGCAGGAAATAAAAGAAGTTATCAAAGGGGTGAAATGTATAGATTTGGAGTTCAAATTTATGATTTGAATGGCGCTCCAGGAAATGTATTGTGGATAGGGGATATACAAATGCCAGAAATGTATGATGTATTAAGACAATTAGATCCTACTAAGGCAGGTTATAATCCTATGTCCGCTACAACAAATAGCCAAACAGGTGTAGCGGATTTAAATGTAACAAAGTCTTTTGTAACATTAGATAAAGTTGCAGATCATAGATTATCATATGTTTGGGGACATACAGTACCTCCTGTGGATGTAAATTGGTTTACTAATAGAATTGGAGATTCTTCTTTAAGAGCAAATGCATATGTAGATTCAAATGGAGATTTACAAGATGCTACTTTTAGTACAGTAGGTGATAGATTAAATCCTGTTAATTTTCCTGGAGTAGCAAAACAATATCCTTGGTGGAGTGGTAATAATAATTCTTTAAGTGGTTCTGACGATAAACATTATTTATTTGATTTATATGTAAATTTTGAATTTATAATACCAAGAAATGTATTAAAGAAAATATCAGGATTTAGAGTGGTTAGAGCTGAACGAACAGAAAATGATAGAAGAATTATACAACAAGGTATTTTAAATCAAACATTAATATATGGAAAGGCTCAAGGAGATCTTGCAGATGGATACGATACAAATCATAATTGGTCTTCTAAAGATAATGAAAACTTAGATGATGATCCAATATTTACTAATGACTATGTAGCTCTAGGTGGGACTCCTTCCACTCCAGTGCAGCCAGAATACGATACGTATTTAAATGGTTATTTAGGATTGGCAGAAAATAATCACTTAGCCTGGTATGATTCTTCTATATCAACTGGAACGTTAACTTCTGGTGGTTCTACAGAAGGTAAAATATATGCATTTCAAGAAAATGAAGATGGAAGAATCCTTCCAACTAATAGTGTTTTCCCATATAGATTAAGCGGAACTCCTAATACACCTACTTCAAATATTAATAATTCTCCTTCTCAACATCCTGGTCCTGGAGCTAACGGGAAACGTGCAGCGCATAGTGCTTTTTTTGGAAGTTATGAAAAATGCCAAACAGGTACTTATTCAACAGGAGGGGCAAAAAGAAATAGTATGAATTCAGTTTCAGGAAGTATATTCACATTAGATTCTCCTGATAGTGCTTTTGGCACAAGGCCATATGTTTTTAAGGAAGGCGATCATCTTAGAATAGATTCAATAATGAAACTAACTGATGAAAAAAGATATGAAAATGAACAATCAGGGACAAATCCTTCTAATTATTATCATAATGCTTTTGGATTTACAGAATTAAATGGTGCTGCTAATTCGTGGGATACTAAATCATATAATGGAGTTAATTGGGCTAAAGATACAAGTCTTGTAGAGCAGGATGCTACTAGATTTTCTTCTAAAAAAGTAACAGAAACAGATAAAGATTATGGATTGTTAATTGGTAAATATTATATATACGATACCTATTGGGGAATTGGTATGGAAACAGACGGAGGGACAACATATGCTATGGATAATGGAAATGCTTATCATACTCAGAATGATGGAGCAAAACCGCAAGAAGACTATAGATATTCAGGAGAAATAGGTGTAGCTAAAGAAATTGGAAATGGAGAAATAATTCCTTCTGGATTTTTTAAAAGTTCTTGGCATATGACAAGCGGTACTGTCCATGGTTTTTCTAATCATACTCTAGGAGTTTTAAGTGATAGTAGCCCATGGTATGCTAAATGGGGTACAGTAAGGAGTGTAATAGGAAGTAATCCAGATATAACAATGCATGATTCTTCTGAAACTAGTAATAAAGAAGATTTAAATTATAATACAATGTCATCTCTTCAAATGGGATTACGTACTATAGTAGTAGAGCTTTTAGGAATAAGTGGATATTGTTTTAATCCCAGAAACTTATCTGCTATATTAGATAATCAATCCTGGCTTTCTAGAGATAATACAAGCGCATTTATTACTAATAAAGATGAGTATTGGTTAGGTCATGCTCAAGCAATAGGGAATAGTATTTCTGGAGAGGGCTGGAAATCATACATTCCTTTCAAATATTTATGTTCTATAGTACGAAAAGTTATTCCTTATGGAGGTTATTCTAAATCTGCTATTGAATCAACAAGATATGTTCCTGCTGGTAATTTTCATCCTATAAATTATGATTTAACTATTAATTATCCTAAAGAAGGACATTTAAGTAAAGTTTTTGGTGGAGATACATTTGTAAATCTTTATGCTCATCAAAAAACATCTTGTCCTTATATGAGAAATTCATATGCAAGATGGCAGCTTTTCCCTGTAGAATCTTTTATAAATACAGATATGAGAAGTGGCTTAAATTTACATTCGGGAGACACGGAAATTGGAGAAAGTAATGTAACCCCACCATTTAGTAACGACTGGTTATATAATGAAGTATATTCTCAAGAAAATAATTTAAAATCTTCTATAATGATAAATGAGCAAAAAGCTTGTGATGCATTAGATCTTCCATTTGAAATTGCATATTCTAATACTAAGATTTCAGGAGAAGAAGGAGATGCCTTTAGAACGTTTCCTATAAATCAATTTCATGATATGGAAGGACAGTATGGAGAAATCAATAGAATAATTAATTTTAAAAATGATATTTTTATTTTACAAGATGAAGCTTTTGCTAAACTATTAGTTAATCCTATATCTATGATCACTGATGATGCAGGTATTGGTATTTTTACTGGTACAGGAGATACTGTAGAAAATCATACTTATATATCAACTAAGTTTGGAAGTAGACATTTACAGAGTGTTGTTGGTAGTGAAGAATCTTTATATTTTGTAGATAGTAGATATGCAAGATTATTTAAATACGATACAGAAAAACTTATATCTTTAGGAGATTCATTAGGACAAAGATCAAGATTAAACTTTTTTATTAAAGAACTTAATGATTTAGATAGTTTTGAAAAAGGATCTAATTGGAATTCTAGAAATTATATTGCCGATAATTCTTTAAAAAATATCGGAATACAATCAATATTTGATCATAAAAATAAAGAATTATTAGTTACCCTTCATAATCATAAGAAAAATAATGAATTGGTAGGTGATTCTGCAACCATAGTTTTTAATGAAGGATTAAATGCATTTACTTCTTACTATTCTGCAGTTCCAAATTTATGGATGTTAGCTGATCCAGCAATAATATCAACAGGAAGTGAAGTACCTGTTTCAACTTTTATTAACCATGGTAGTGGTGCGTTTACCCCCACTCAAAGAATAGGAGCTTTAAAATTATGGTTATGGGATACTAATTCTTCAAAATGTGATTTTTTCAATGAAGGGATAGATTCATATGCTGTACAGCCTAGCAATACAGCATATATAGAAAAAGTAATAAATGATGCTGCTGAAAATGCAAAAGTATTTGATAATGGAGAGATTATAATGACAGGAGATCCAGCAATTGTAACTTTAGGTTCACCGTTAGCAACAGGAAGTAATATTGATTGTAGAACAGAAAATAATCCTTATGTAGGAATAATTAATAACGCAACAAGATATAGAGAAGGAATTTTAAGATTTCCTTTAAGAGGCAGTACTCAAGCTGATAGAATGAGGGGGACCTGGTTAAAAATGAGATTTTCTTATTCTGGTAACGATAAATTTAATATCTTTGCAATGATAGCCAAATACCGTAAATCTTATAATTAATGGCATATACTGACACGCAATATTCAGATTTATTAAGAGCAGTTAATCAATATGGTAGTGCATATAACTATGGGAATTATTCTAGTTTTGTAAATCCTTACTCAGGTGCTGCATATTCTCCAGTTGATTATAGAGAAATAATTTCTAGAAAAACTGCTCCTGTAGATCCAAGAAGTGCTTTTATAGATTATAAACCTAGTTTTGCAGGAAGTTTAGCCACTGGCTCTTTAGGTCATCAAATAGGGAGTAAGGGTTTAACTCCAGCAGTTCAAGGTATGGTAAATCAAGGTACTTATACAGCTAATCTTGCAAATAGATTTCCAGATCTTACAACAGGACAGATAGCTTCTAAAGCTGCATCAAGACAAGGATTAGGAGCTACAGGATTAACTACAGCTGCGGCTTTATATGGCGCTACAAGAGATCAGAATCCTTATGAGCAATCAACTGTAGAGCAGCTTGGTACTGTTGGATCTTCAGCTTTGGCTGGGGCTTCTATTGGTGGAATGGTGTCCGCTGGTTCTGCGGCAGGTCCCATAGGAGCGATTGTAGGATTACTTGCTGGATTATATATAAATAATAGACAAAAACAAAAAGCTGCAGATTTATCCACAGAAGCAGGAGAAACATTTCAAGAGGAAAGAACAGAATATACAGAAGATATAGCAAAAGAAGCTGAAGAACAAAGAGAACAATATGCATTGGGAACAGAAGCAGATTTATGGGGACAAGAAGCCTCTAAATATTCTAATCAATATGGAGCATATGCAAATCCTTATGGACAATCGTATTATGATAAAGGTGGTAAAATGAAATTATATAATGGAGGTGGAGGTTATACACAAGATGTATATGGCTGTACAGATTCATATGCATCAAATTATAACCCGCAAGCAACTATGGATGATATGAGTTGTGTTTATCCTACTCCAGGTGATTTACCACCCGATGATGTTAATCCAGATACGCTTTTTACTGGAGATTATACTGATGCGGAGGGTAATGTTGTAGATATTAATAATACTTCAATGCCAAATACATGGACATTCAATCCTACTGAAAGGCGTATTATAAAAGAACCCTCCCCTTACGAATCTCCAATTCAAAGATTAACAAAAGAAAAAGCTCCAATTCCTGAATTGATAGAAAAACCAATACTTCCTAAAAGTACTGTATATTTAAATGATAGAAGACAAGCTACTACCAGTGATGATTTAGAAGATTATAGATGGGATTTAGAAAATCCTTACATTAGAGAAAATGTAGATATATTTAATGAAGGCGGTAAATTAACAAGTAAAGAAAAATCTAAGTTAAAAAAATTAGGAAGACGTGGAGATACTGAGCTTGCCCATGTTAATTCACAGGAAAAAGCAATGCTTAAATCAATGGGTGGTTCTGGTACAACAAATCCTTATACAGGATTACTAGAATATCATATGAAGGGTTTTGGTCATAGCCTTAGTCATCTAGCGGAGTTAGCCGTTAGCCCTGCCCTTTTTCTTGGCGATGTATTTGGAGGAACAGAAGATCCGCTTGGAAGACAGTTAGATAGAATGACATTAGGTTATACTAGTGTCGGTGAACCCACTGGAACTGCCGTGTTTAATGATGAAACAGGCGCATGGGAAAGGGAAACTTCTGATCCTAATGTTACTATAGGATTTGATCCTACAGGAGAGAAGATAGGATCGGCTGGTTTATATGGCGAAACACCAACAGGTACAGGATCTATAACAGGTCAGGCAGTTTCAGGAACAGGTTGGGGGTATAATACGCCTGCATATGAAGGAGCATCTCCTAGAAATCCTGTACAACGTATAAAACCTGAAGATAAAATTAAAGTGGTAAATCCATTTAAAAGTGATTTTGCAGGTCCAGAAGGAGAAAATCAAGATTCTGCTTTAGGGTTAGAAAGCTATAGATGGGATCTTGCTAATCCGTATATTAGAGAAAATGTAGATATATTTGATGAAGGAGGAGTAGTTAGTCAGTCAGAATCTTTACCAGTGGATAGTATGTTTAATAGACAATTATTTGCTGAATCATCATTTAATCCTTCTGCTGTAAGTTCTGCAGGAGCTTTAGGCTTATCACAAATTACAGAACCAACATTTAATGATATGATAGGATGGGGATGGGTACCTGAAGGTAAAGAATTTAGTGATTTAAAAACTGATACAGATTTAGCTGTTAATCTTCAAGAAAGATATATGAATGATTTAATGACTAGAGAATGGAATCAAGGTTCTGAAGATGTAGTAAAAGCAAAAGCATTAGCTGCTTATAATATGGGTCCTACAGGACTTGTTAAAAAATTGAATAAATTAAAAGCTGATGGCGTAGATATTTATAATAATTTAGATTGGATTAATCAACTTAATTCAGAAACCACAGATTATGTAAATAAAATAATGTTAGGAGGAAGTGAAAAATTTGAGCAAGAATATACAGATGCATGGAAATCTGGAGGAAAAGAATATGACCAAGGTGGTATAACAAACACAGTTGCTGAATTTACAGGTAATGAATTAATTATAAATAATCAATCTGCAGTTGAAGCTGGTATAAAAGAAAATAATCCTTCTAAAGCTGCAGCTCCAATAAGATTAGCTATGCAAAAAGGATTTGTAACTCCTGGTCAAGAAACACATGGAGGGAATCCAATGCCTGTAGATGATAAAGGTTTTATATATACAAAAGGTGGAAAGCTTCCTTTTAGGGTTAGAAAAAATGCTGGAATTTATGATCACGCTACAGATCAATTTAAACAAGATATGACAGATGAACAAATAATGGCTGTAGCTAAAAAGAATATGAATAAGTGGGAAAAAAATAATATGAACTAATGGATAAAGAAGCTTTAGTAAAAATTATACAAGAATCTATTCCTGGAATTAACGAACAAGGGGTTGCTGCTATTATGTCTAATATTCGTTTAGAGACTGATGATTTTAAAAGTCTTCATGAATATGCTATGGATCATGATCGTATTTTTGAGAAAAAAGATGGAAAATATGTATTGAATATTCCTTCTATTAGAAAAAATTTAACAAATAATGGATATGGTCCTAATGCTTCAGCAGCTAAAATAAAGGAATATAACGAATTAAGTGAAACAAAAAAATTAGGTATTGAATATATGGGAGATAAGGATACTCCTTATGGTGGGGGGACAGGTCCTTTAATGATAACTTTTGCCAATTATGGTGGTAATGAAGTTAAAAAAGAAAGAATGGAGCAAATTGCAAAAGATATGGGATATGATGATTTTAATGTATTTATGTCTAAAGTTAATACAGATGCTGAATTTGGATTAGAAGCAACATTAGCTTATTATAAAAAATATGAGCCAAATAAATTTACTGCAGAAAGTTTAAATAATACTACTGCACAAGAGCTAGGAGATGAAGTTATTAATCCTGGTAGAGATTGGATTTCAGATTCTGATTGGAAAACATATACAAATGAAGGTAATACTATTGCTAAAAATCATTATACCCCTGTATTAGACGAAGTTTATGTAATTGATTATGACACAGGAGAGCCTTATACGATTGATGGCGATTATATGGATGCTAATAGTGAAGAAGGCCAAATATTAATAGCAGATGGAACAGGATATTCACAAACTAAATCTACTTATGAAAAAATGAGTGGAGAAGGGGTATTAATTGACGAACCAAGACGACCTAAAAAACCTAAAAAAAAGGATTATAAAACTACTCCTGAATTTAGAAGAGCAGAACGAGAATATTATAAAAAATTAGACAAATGGGAAAAGGCTCAGGAAAAGGAGGAAGAATTAAGACCTGAAGATATAGTTACTGACGAAGAAGAAGAAATAAAAGAAAAAGAAACGATTCAATTAGCTATAGGCAAGGGAGATAAAGGGCATTTATCAAATGATCAACAAAATAAATTAGAAGAACTAGGTATTGAACTTCAAATAAGAACAGATGAAAATGGTTTGACATTTTATGAAATAAAAGCTGATGATATAGAAGAAGCTAATAAAATTATGACTAAGCTTAATGAAGCTGGATTTGAAAATCAATATATAGTTGGACAACCTGATAATAAAAAGAAAATAGAAAAACAAGTTGAAAATGTAATAACACCTCAAGCAGCTACACAAACTGAAGAAACAAGATATCAAATAGTATTAGATGCTCAAGGTAATGAAATTAGAATACCTATAGGTCCTGATGTAACAGAACAAGAAATTGAACAAGAGACACAAACTGAACAAAAATATGATAGTTGGAAAGATTTATTTGATAATATAGATAATATAGATAAATCTCAACCTGTTTATGTTGGAAATAATAAATTTAAATGGCAAGAAAGTGCTGATAATAATTTTGTACTTATAAATGAAGATGGAGAAGAATTAACTGGTGAAGAATATAGTCATATTTATGATTCTCAAAGGGAAGCAAGGTTAAATAGAGAAACTCCTCCTGAAAGCGATGATGATGCAGAAACTAGTAAAAAATATTCTATTGGTGATGTAATAAAAAAAGGAGATTATACTCCTTTTGAAGGTAATGATGGAAACCTTATATCAGATCAAGATTTAACAATAACAGGGATAAATGCTGACGGAACGTATGAAGTACAAGGTCAAAATGGTCAAATTATGACTATTAACCCTGCAGATCAAGGACAAAGAATAGAAAATAATCAAATTGTAGTATCTGAAGATCCTGCTCCTATTATAAAACAAGAGTCAAGCAGAATCACAAATGCTGATGGATCAATAACTGTAAACTATACAGATGGAACATTTGATACAATTGCTGCTCCTGTTGCTGACACTACTGCTGACCCTGCGGACACAGGCTCTGTGGATGAAGAAACTGAAGAAGAAGGTCCTAATCTTTTTCAAAAAATAGGAGGTGGTGTTGGAGCAACACTTAAAGGCGCTGGAACGCTCTTAGATTCAATTGGAGGCCCTTCTGCTATCATATCTTATATAATGGGTAAGGAAGGCTTAAAACATGCTATGAAGGAAATAGAGCCTCAGAAAATGCCTGAGCTTTCCCCTTTATTCCATCAGCATTTAAGACAAACAAAAGAATTAGCAAAGAAAGGATTTCATCCTGCTGAAGCTAGGAAAATGAGAAGAGAGATTGATGCTGCTTATGAAAAAGGTTTAGATACTGCTATTAGAGGAACTGCAGGGGATAGAGCAAAATTCTTAGCTCATTCTGGTGTATTAGATGCTAAACGTTCATCTGCATTAATAGATTTTGCAACACAAGATGCGGCCCTACAAAGAGAAAATCAAAGTAAATATGTAGATACAATGATGTTTAAAGAAAACTTTGAAGCTCAACGATCTGAAAAATTAAGAGCTGAAGATATGCAAATGCAATTAGCAAACAAACAATCCGCAGCACAATTCACCTCAGCTGCCTTTAGTAATTTAATGTCAGGTCTTGGGGGCGGTAATACTGCACTTATTAGACAAATGATGCAAATGTATCAATCAGGACAAAATGGTACAAATGGACTTTTTAGCGGAATAAACCCTGAATAATATGGCTTTAGATTTTGGATATTGGAGTGCTTTAACTGGACCTATGCAGACAGCTGGTCAAAGAGCACAAAATAGAGATGCTCAGAATATGCAAGCTATGCAGTTAATGCAACAGATGAAGCAAATTCAACTTGGTAATCTCCAAAATACAAAAGCATTACAAGAGCAAGTAAACACCATTGATGCTGCAGCAATGAGTGCACTATATACGAAAGATAAAAAATTTCGTAGACAAAAAGATGTTGATGATTTTAAAAATTGGCAAAAAGATCTTTCTGGATGGAACGATATTCAAAATTTATTAAGGCAATACGGTAGTGTAGAAAATGCAAGATTGCACGGTAATTTAGATTATGTTATTCAAGAATATAAACATAATTTAGAAAATAATCCAATATCTCAAAGAGTTAAACAAAATGAAGCAGCTGTAAAAAATTATTATGCAGGAGCTTTGGATGAAGGTAAACAAAAAGGAGGAGGCACTAGTCCATTTGAATTAATTCCAAAAAATGCTCATATAAGATTTCAAAATTATTTTGACGGTAAAACAGACAATTTTTCTTATCACGGAGAAAGAGGGGATTATTTAAATCATCCAGATATTATAGCTATGAGTAAATCAAAAAATATTACTCTTGATGATATCGTTTCTACAAATCTACCACGTATATTGACTGATATGACTTTAGATGCTGGAATAACTGATCCTGTAAAGGCTGAAGAATATAAAAATAGCCTTTCATTCCAAGATATCAAAACTTGGGTTCATGATAATACTGGTCATAGTGAAAGCGGAGGGTTAGAATACTTTACCACAGGTGGATATAAACAACCTTTATATGGAACAACAGAATCAGATACATATTTTGCCACTGATCTTTCAAATGCTTTAGATGGCGTGAATGTAATAACACCACATGGTAAGATAGATGATTTGTTAGAAATCAAAAAGGCAGGATCAAGTTTTAATAAAGAATTTAAAAACTCTGTTGCAAAAGATTTTGAAATGTTAGGAGGGGTGGATTATAATTCAGATTCAACTGGACCTGATGATAGAGGTTTATTTGGTCAAAGTTGGTTTACAAAAGATCGTCAAATAATAACAAGCCCAAGAATATTTAGTAATCCAGGAACCTTTAATAAAATTACAGAAGCAGCTTTTGGTGCTGATAATTACAATCCTGAAGATAAAACTATTCACGGAGTTAAAATGGATTATAGAATGTATAATGATGTAGGGCATTTAATTACAGATGACGATACAACAGATATTTTAGGTTATCCAGGAAAAGAAAGAAATATTATGTGGGGTGATATGGAAGCAAGATATATGGATTTAACTATAAAAGGTTATCATGTAGCGCCAAAAGTAGTTGGTAAAGATGCAAATGGTAATCCTACATCAATGTTAATAGTAGATACAGAAAATGAAGCTGAGATGAAAAAAATAAGGGATAATTGGTCAGAATATGATATACAATATACAATTGTTGCTGAATTAGAAGATAGTGATCGTCGCTCATATAGAGATCAATTCTATAGAGAAATTGACCTTAAAGGTGATTCTCAAGTTTCAATAGCTATTAATAGCAAATTTGATAGAGAAGAATATAATCAAGTAAAACAAGAAAATATTGATCTAGATAAAAGACAGAAATTAGAAGCTAAAAGAATTAAAACACAAGATGTTTTAAAAGCTAAAATAGCATCTCAATTAAACTTACCAAATAATGCTGCTGTTGATGAGACTGTTGATGTATATAGTAAAAGTTTATCTGTTGGATTAATTAATGCTGGCGTTTCAAATGTAAAAGCTAACGCTGTAATGCCGATGTTAATTTCTGATCTTTATATAGAATCACGAAAACCTAGAGAATATCCTTTTGTTATGGAAAAAGACAATAAAGGAAATCCAACGTTAATTGCAAAAACTTCTTTTGAATATATGGCCCATCAAAGTCAAAAATTAAAACAAGGTTTAAATACTGGGCAAATGCCAGAAATGTTAGAAGCGATTAATAGTGGTCCTAGTGCATATGATATATGGAGAAAAACAAGACTTGATAAAAAAACATATGGCAAAACAAGTTATTTAAGTAGGGAAATGGGAAAATATTATCATGGCAGAGAATAACGAAACAAATAATACATCACCACAAGATTATACTTCTGCACTAGCAATTATAACAGGGAATAGAGCAACAGCTTTAAGCGCACAGGTAAATACTCCTGAACAAGATATAAAAGAAATGTATGATGATCCTCAAGAAGAATCTTCTCTAGGTGATTTAATAAATAATGTTAGATTAACTAATGAAGGACCTTCATCTCTAGATAGATACTTTGAAGGAAGAGCTGCACAAAATATAGCAGCCACCGAAGAAGCTCCTTTTCGTGAAGGAAGACTTGGTGTAAGTCCTGATCAACAAATTATTGATCCTAGTGCTATGGTTGGTCAAGCAGGAACAAAATTTCAAAGAGGATTAAAAGGAGGATGGGGAGATTTAGTATATGGTACTGGAGATACTGTAGATTGGATATCAGCTTGGGCCACTCCAGGAGAAGCTGATCCAACTACATCAATTGGTACTTGGCTTAAACAAGTGGGACAAGAATATAAAAATGATAACGTTCTTATTTTATCTGAAGATCTTCAAGATATGCGCTGGAACGATTTACTTAAACGTGAATTTTGGACTTCTAAATTTTCTAGATTACTTCCTTATGCTTTATCATTTATGGTTCCTTACGGTATGGGTGCTAAGGTTGGAGCAGCATTATTAGGAAGATACGGAGTAAGGGCTTTAAAATATGCTAATGCGGCTAATAAAACTAAAAAGATAGGTATAATTGGACAAGCTGGAAAATTTGGGGTGTCAGGAACTGGAGCTATTGGTAAATTAGCTTATGATGCAGGTAGAAGAGGTATGTTCCCTACAAAACTTGCACGAAATTGGTCTGGTTATTTAGGAGGTGGTGTTGCTGCCAATTTAGCCGAAGGATCTTATCTTGCTGGTGAAGCATATAATCAAATGCTAACCGATGTAGATAATGAAGGTAATCCTTTATTTTCACCAGACGAAGCTGCAAATATTGCAAGTGGTGTTGTATGGGATAATTTTAAATGGGCTGGAGTAGATATTATACAATATGGTATATTATTTGGAGGTATGGGGAAAAGCTTAACTAAAAGATTATTAGCTGGAAGTAAGCCTCAGAAAATTCCTTTTAAAGTAAGCATTTCAGGTCTTGCATCTTGGGGTTTTAATAAAGTTAAGCCTTTAGTGGCTCCTACAGCTGCTTATGCATCTATTGAATTACTAACAGAAGGTTATCAGGAAGTTTATCAAGAATGGATAAAATATGCTAATATACAGGAAGCTAAAGGTCAAGATTACGATTCATTAATGACTTGGTTTAAAGACGCTCCTTTTGCAGAAGATAGACCAGAACTAAGAGATATATTCTGGTCATCTGTTGGTATGGGTGGGGCTATGGGTGGAGCTAGAGGTTTATTTGATGCTACAGCAGAAAGGAATAAATTATATAATGAAAAAGTAGAAGGATTAAATCAAGATTTAGAATTATTAAACGATCAACAAGATCCTGCTACTATTTATGAAAATGAAAAATATGTACAAGATAATATTATAGCAAGAGAGCTTTGGAACTATTATGGAGATGGTTCTGGATTAATATCATATGTAAATAAGCAAGTCAAAGATAAAAAGATGGATCAAGAGACAGCAGATTTATATATTGAGGCTATTGAAGAAGCTGAGAAATCTTATGAAAAACATGCTGTAAATACAGGGCTTACAGAAGCTGGAGCTAAACAAGCATTCTTTAGAGAAACAAGATTAAAAAGAAATGAAAAGCAACAAGAAGAAGAAAAAGCTAATTATGATGAATTAGCTAAAAAGAAAGCTAGTCAGATAACAGATGAAAAAGCATTAGATAAAGCTTTAGAAGATGATAAAGCTTATCATGAAGCTGTTATGAATATTCTTTTAGAGGAAGAAGCTAATCTCAAAAGTGAACTTGAAAAAATTTATAAGAGAAAGAAAGATGATGCTCCTGTTGCTAAATCCACAGGCATTAGAGACAAGAGATATAAAGTAAAAGGCTTATCTAAAGATGAATATGAAGCTTATACACAAGAGGGAGAAAAAGAAGCTGAAGCAAGAGCAGAAGAAGAGGCTAAAGAAAAAGAGGCTAAAGAAGAAACAGAAAAGCCATCTCTTATGTATCAAGCAGGAAAATTAGCAGGTAAGGCTGTTAAAAGCGTTAAAAAAGCTGTTAAGGGTGCTAAAGAGAAAATAGAAAAATTTAGAGAAAAACCTGAAGACGAAATTAAAAAAATAAAAGAAGATGTAGAAAAAATGTCTGCTACTTCATCAGCTAAAAGAGAAATATTAAAAGCTTTAGAAAATGATGTTCTTACCAAAGAAGAAGTAGACGCTATAAAAGGTTCTGGCAGAAAAGGTACAATTAATGTAAAAGATGTTTTTAAAGTTATAGAAGAAAAAAAAGCGAAGGACGAAAAAACTGAAAAAGACGTAAAAAAAAAAGATAAAACCGAAGTAATTCCCAAAGGCTGGAGACGAGTGGGAGAAGATGAAGTCCTTCCTACAGGTGCTAATGTTAAAATGTCTACAGAGAAAGGTTACTCTATAGTAGAATTATCAAGTATTGGTGAAGTAGAAGCAGCTGAAGTAATTCCTAAGACTGAAGAATACGAATCCATAGAAAAAGCTATAAAAGAAAAGGGCGCTCCCTTATTATTAAAAGGAACAGAAGTTTCAAAAGGGGAAGGACCTAATACATATATCCTAACAACTTCAGATGGTAAATCTATAAAGTATCAAGACTTTTCAGGAAAGTCTGATGAACTAATAGCGGGTAAACATGATATACAATTACGTCTTATAGAGCCTGTAGCTGGACAAGCTAATGTTGTTAAGGTTAATGGTAAATTATATTTCCAATTTAAAAAAGGAGCACCTTTATATAGTAGTATTACAGAGGTTGTATCTGGTGGCAAAGTAGTAGGTCAATTACAATATCAAGATTATAAAGCTAAAGAACCTATTAAAAAAGCTAAGAAAGCTAAAACTAAAGGTTCAGCTAAAAGAGTTTTAGATTCAATCAAAGAAACAAAAGAAAATATAAAGAAGCTTCTTAATAAATCTTTTGAGGAAGTTCCTGATATTGATTCTTTAGGATTTCAAAATACTTTAGAAAGCTATACAGATTCTGGATTAGGCGCTTATATTTTACTTCAAAAAATAATGCAAAAACAATTTCCTGGCCAAAGAGGATATGTTGTTTCATCAAAATTAATAGATGATTATGGTCAAGAAGTTGCTGCTTTGGCAATAGGTTCAGCTGTGATGGTTAATGAAGAAAGTATTCGCCAAACAGATTTAATACATGAACTAGGACATCCTTATTACTCTATGATGCAAGATACTGCATTAATGAAGAGAATTAATAAACTACTTTATAAAACTGGTTTATTCCAGTATACAAAAGAAGAATATCCTGAACTTACTTTAATGAATTTTAAAGAAAGAAAAATGACTCTTGGTCATATTTATAGATTCTATTTAGATAATATTAATAACAAAGAAGAAATAGAAAGTGTTATTAAAAGTATTGTTTTAGAATTAAGAAAAGCTGAAAAAGCAAATAATACAGATAGAATAATTAAATTATTTAATGAATTAAGGATTCAATTGAAATTACAAGGAGTTAAAGAAATTAGAATTGATCAACAAAAGCATTTATTAGAAGAAACATTTACAAGAACATTAGAAGCTTATTCTTATGGCACCATAGACGCTATTATAAAGGACTCTAAGGTACAAGAACAATTAAGAAAGGATCTAATGTCATTCTATAAGAAAACGAAGAATTTAGCCACCGATGAAGAAGCTAAAAGATTCTTAGACTTATCTGTAGATAATGTAGCTAATTTAGATTTAGAAGCAGCTATTAAGCATGTATTACTTGATTTTAGTTCAGGAGAAAGAACTATTCCTACAGCTCAGAATTCTGCTTATTCAGAGATTAGAAAAGCTAAAAAGAAGCATATGTCTAAATTTGTAACTCATCCTGCTATATTTACTCGTATAGGAGATTATATTGGGCGTAATCTTACTATTGATCAGATGACCACTAATGTATTAAAAGATATATCTAAAGATTCAAGATTAGATGTTAATGATACAGAAGTATTAACAGATTATATAAAAGCTATAATAACACAAAGAAAAAGACCATCTGATTTAAAGAAATTTGACACAATATTAGACGATAAATTAGGTAGAAAATCAAAAGTTGATGATGGAATGATGAAAGCTTCTGAAGATCCAAGTCAGAAATATGATGAAGAAAATAAGATTAAAGCATTACCAACAACGGTATCACATTTTATTAGAAAGATTGTAGAGGTTTATAATAGAGAGAATCCTCTTACTTTTAGAGATGTATGGATTTATCCTGAAATAGAAACAAAAAGATTATTACATAACTTACGTGTTATTGCAAAACAGACTATGTATGATCCTTATATATTCCCTAAAAAACTTAGAGAAAGTGATAATCATGAAATAGTATCTATGATAGCCTTATTAGATAATAT
>Ga0209349_1000139_pt1 | contig 39967 bp, 48 predicted proteins | sample ETNvirnome_2_130_FD_184067 | JGI IMG/M metagenome (GOLD analysis project Ga0209349, IMG submission 184067) | Marine viral communities from the Pacific Ocean - ETNP_2_130 (SPAdes) (version 2) | ecosystem: Environmental > Aquatic > Marine > Oceanic | place: Pacific Ocean | collected 2013-06-22
TGTTTTGTTCTTAAACCCCCCATTATACCTGTCTAAATCCACATCCCAGAGGCTTGCTAAGAAATCAATACCAAAGTTCTTTTTATACTCCAAATCATTAATTTTTATATAATCTGCATTTTCTAAAAACATTCCAAAGCGTTTTTTAGTATCTACAAATACAGTTTCATTATTATCACAAAGATACTTAATATCTTCTTCCGTCAAAAATCCCTTACAGTAATCTGAAATAACAAGTGCATCAAATATCAGTCCTTTAAACAAATTACTCTTAACTTGTAACAAAGTTTCTTCTTTAATTCTATCACAAACATCATTTTCATCAACTCGTAAAACCATTTGACTTGAACGATTATCTACATATCGAGTTTTAACTATTTCTTCTGTATTTGTTACTAAAAATGCGTCAACTTCTAATTGTAATAAATTTGCTAATACATTCTTAGCCATTCCACCATTGGTAGTTTTATCAGTTGGTTGTATAATAGGTACAGGTGCTTCAGGACTCATTCTAACTACTTCGCCATATACAAAAATGTCCTCACAACTATCTCCTACAACTAAAATAACTGGTGGTTCTTTTCTGTTATTCACAAAACTTCTCTCCAATACTCTAACAAATCATCACATATCTCTTCCAGACCTTTTGTTGGTTTCCACCCCGTAGCTTTTCTAAATTTAGAACTATCTGGTATTTGTAATGTTATATCTGTTGGTCTCATTCTATTTGGATCTGGTAATTTAATAAATGATTCAGGAGATTTTGACTTAGAAATTAACATATTTAACGCATCACCAACTGTGCACGTATAATCTCCACCAATATTATATGTTTCACCGTACTCACAATTATCAATCGCCAACCAATAAGCACGAACTGCATCTTCTATATGATTATAAGTTCTAACCGAATCTAAATTACCGTGATATATTTCATACCAAGATCCCTCTGTACCAAAATCTTCTTTCTTTTCGTGCTGAACAATCTGATGTGCAAAAGAAGATAATGCAAATAATTTACCCCTTCGTTTTCCTTCGTGAGAAAACATACGAGTTATAATAACTTTTAACTCATATGCATTATGATAATATTGAGACATTAAATCGTGTCCAACTTTTGATATAGAGTATGGATTTGCTGCCCTTATTGGATTAGTTTCTTTAATAGGAACTTCATCTTTATTTGGATTACCATAAACTTCTGAAGAAGATACGCTTACAATAGTAGGATCACAATATTCTGCATCTCTCGCGGTTTTTAATTCTTCCATTAAATTAGTAGTCCCAATAACATTCGTAGTCAATGTCATAACTGGCGTTAAAAAACTCGATTCTGGAAAACTCTGTGCTGCAAAATGATAAACTATATCAGGTTTAGATAATTCAATTGCACCATGTATACTACCTCTATCAGTTAAATCTGTTTCAATAAATAAAACCTGTGAGTTTCCATAAAGATGTTTAATATTAGCGTCATTACTTCTCCAGCGTCTTGTAGCATATAATTTAACATCTGGAACATTTTCAAGAAGATAGTCAGCCATATGACTGCCTACAAATCCTGTTATTCCCGTCATTAAAACAGAAGTCATTACATATTCTCCCGTATCCAATCAACTGTTTTTTGAATACCATCTTCAAAAGAAACTTTTGGTTCATATCCTAAAATTCTTTTAGCTTTATCAGTATTTAATGCTCTATATTGAATTGTTACTGGTTTGGTTGTATCATATTGTGCCTCAACGTTATGTCCAGTACACTTTAAAATCAACTCTACCGCCTCTCCAATAGTAACCAAATTTCCACAACCTATATTAATTGGATCACATTCTGCATATTTTTCTACTACATCCAAACACGCTCTAGCCATATCTTCAGAATGTGTAAAATCTCTTACAACATCAGGATTTCCCCAAACTACATACGGGTCTTGTTTCTCTAATGCCCTTCTAATAAGTGCTGGTAATACGTGTCCTGTTTCATCACTAAAATCAGATTGAATGCCATAAATATTTGCAGGTCTAACCATAGCAATTTTCATAAATCCCTTTCTATGATAAAACTGAGCTAAAATTTCTGTATACCTCTTCATCCAACCAACTCCAAAATAAGTTTCATATGGATCACCATCATAAACTTCATCTTCTTTAATAGGATAACTTGCTGGTGGATATGTAGTTGCACTACTAACAAAGAAAAATCGTTCAACTCCTGCTCTATAAGATTCTTCCATCAATGTTGAATTCATAATCAAATTAGGTGTTACGTGTTGTAGTGGGTCATCTGCCATAACACCTGCACCAGATGTATTGGCAGAACAAACAAATACTATTTCCATTCCTTTAACTGCCCTTTTAACATCATCCAAATTCATAAAATCACATTTTACTGTTTCCAGATCACCTGAAGGTATTGAACACACCCACGATGGTATTTCTCTGCCTCTGTATGTCCCTCTAACTTTAGCCCCTTCTTCAACAAGAAGTTTTGCAACTTGAGATCCAACCAACCCACCTGCTCCTGCAACTAAAACTCTTTTTCCTAAATAAAACATTACTTATTCTCCTTTGTGCCAATCTACTGCAGTATAAGGTTGTTCCTTATACCATTCTATTGTCCGTTTAATACCTTCTTCAAGACCTACTTGAGGTTTAAATCCATAACTTTCTGCGCGTTCCGTACTCATTAATCGTTTTCTATCACCAGATGGTTTAGTATCATCAAAACGTAATCCAACATCAAAATATTCACATATTATAAATGCTAAATCTTTTATACTTATCTCAACCCCACTACCTAAATTTACTGGTTCTGTAACTTCATGTTCTACCATATGTATCATACCACGAGCAACATCTTCAGAATAAATTAAATCTCTAATTGGTGTGCCATCTCCCCACACGTCTAATACTTCATCTTCGAAGGCCTTTTTTATCAATGACGGTACTACCATTGACCATTTACCAAAATTATCATTCGGGCCATAAACATTTGCTGGTCTTACTATAGAACATTTATTCCAATCATATTCTTTCATATACGCTTCAACATTCATTTCTCCAATTCGTTTTGCCCAACCAGCATACCAATCGTTTTCAGATGGAAATGTTTTCCATACAGCATCTTCTACAAATACTTCTGCCGGGTGGTATACACCAACTGAACTTGTATATAAAAACCATTCTACATTTGCATTATATGCAGCTTCTACCATATTGGCATTAAACTGAATCATTGGAACACTAAAAGACGCTGGTGCTGCCATGCATCTTTGAGGTGAGCCTTTTATGCCCGCCAAATGAAACACAATGTCTTGTCCCTTACATGCCTTTTTACAAGAATCTCTATCCCTTAAATCTGTTGGTAAATCTGCAACTCTTACTGTTGCTCCTCTATCATGTAATAATTGAACAAGTTCACGGCCAATCATTCCTTTCCCACCAGTTACTAAAACTCGTTTTCCTTCTAAATTAATCATACTTTATTTAATTCCTCACACAATTTCAAAATCTGTTCCCGTGTTAGCTCTGGATGATTTCCTATATAAAGACCAAAATCATGTATATGATTTACATTATCTAAATTATCTGCTACAAAATCATATTTTTCCAAATAAGGTTGTCTGGCTTGATTTCCACCACCCGCAGTACCAACCCTATATTCAATTTTTTCTGTATCAAGTAGGATGCAACATTCATTTAACAATTCTGGATTTTTTTCTTGTAAAATTAAAGGAAGAGCAAAATTACTACTTCCATTTTTATAATAATCAACTTTAAATTTAATTGAATTCAAACAATTTATCCATACATCAAAATTTTCACTTCTCTTTTCAGTATTATAATCTAACCTTTTCAATTGTTCTAATCCTAAAACTGCATTAAATTCTTGATTTCTCATATTATAACCAGGAACAGCAAATGTAAATAATGGATTTAATTCTGAATAGTTTTCTTTATACCAATATTGTTTTTCAGATGATGCCTCTCTTGTCATTCCATGCGACCTAAATAATTTAGCATAATCATAAATATCTTCATCATTAGTACAAACCATACCACCTTCTACTGTTGTTATATGATGCCCAAAATAAAATGAAAAATTAGAAATATTTCCAAATGTACCAACTTTTCTACCTTTATGTGTGGCTCCGTGTGCTTCACAACAATCTTCGATCAAAAATAAATCCGTATCTTTACAATACTTTACTAATTCATCACTTATTGCATTAAATCCTAATACATGAACAAGACATACACCAACTGTTTTATTTGTAACTGCTTCTTTTATATTTTCTAAACTGATTGACATATTATCTAAACTAACATCAACAAATACTGGAGTAAATCCCAAATTAACTAATGGTGCTACATCTGAAACCCAACCCAATGGTGATACAATAACTTCACCAAGGCCCTTTTCTTCTTTCATTATTGACGCCATAATATAATTTGCTGAAGCCCCAGAATTTACAAAAACACTATGTTTAACTCCTAACCAATTTGACCACTCATTTTCAAATTGTTTTACATATTCACCTTGTGTAAATCTCGTATTAGGTTGACTTAACCAACTAATTAATTTTAATTTATCTTCAGCACTTATACTATCGTTTATTAATTGCCACTTAAATTTATTTTTCACTATAGTAATCTCCCCACTCTATTACTAATGTTGATTTTGAATCCTCTCGTTCATAAGCATTTTTAAATGTAGGAAAAATTTCTTCCGGCTCGTTTAAAACTACAACCTCTACGTCAGTTAACATTTTACTAATACCTTCAGTAAAATCTTGTGTGTGTTGTGGGCCACCATCAAGTGGTTTTCTTGCACCAACAGCAGTACGAATAATAACTCGTGGAGACATTTTCTTTTTAGACATTTCTCTCATTTTATCTAAATGATTTACTAACTGATTCATAGCTAAAATCAAAAAATTAAATCGTGGATATATTGTAATAGGAACATATCCTTCAAGTGCCAATCCTGTTGATATTCCCATTTGTGTTTCTTCCATAACTGGAAGTTCAATTAACTTATCTTTATACACACTTTTTAATGTTCCTGAAATGGAATGTCCACTATATAATGTTGCCTGTCCTAAAAACAATGTATTTTTTTTTCTAGATAACCAATACATTGCACGTATCAACTCTTCTGTATACTTCATTAAAAATTTACCCAGCTTCCTGTTCCATGATGTGGATATATCATTTTATATTTATAATATACAACATCATTTGAAACTCTTACTGTATCCCCCCACGTTACATCTGTTGGAGTATGTACACTTAAATTATTATCTTCTACCACAAACTGTAATGGTAATTTAAAATTCTTTGCATATTTGTAACTCTCACTAAATACTCCTGTATGAAATGTCATATCACCAATAAAACACCAAACTCTTCTATCTGAATTTTTTCTTTTTAATCCCATAGATACTCCAAGTGCTAACGGAATTATACCTCCAACTATTGCAGAAGAATAAAAATTCGGATTTATGTAATTAGTACTCATACTCTCACCACATATAATATCATCCATTAATTCTCTATGTGGATAACCATGAAGTAATGCGTGGTAATGATTTCTCCAAGAACTGAAAACCCAATCATCCTTATGTACATACTGAAAAATTTCTATAAGTTGTTTTTCATTTCCTTTTGATAAATGAATAGGTGCCAGTATTTCTCCAGAATCGTATGATTCTTTAATCTCTGTTTCAAAATCAATAAGTTCTTGTTCGGTTATAGTAACTTCTCTAACTTTTTTTAAATAATCTGGTATATAAACCATTATCTATCTCTCTTTTGTAATATTGGGTCATTAATTGGCCACTCTACACCAATTCGTGGGTCATCCCATTTCAAAGTAAATTGTTTATCTACGTCTGGATAATCTCCAATATAGGCCCATTTGTAATAAAAAACACAAGATTCACTTAATACTAAATGTGCATTTCCAAATCCCGGTGGTAATAACACACATTTTCTACAATTATCATTTAATATTGTCCAATCCCATTTCAAATAATCTGGACTATCTGGTCTATTATCAACGACCACTAAATAAACTTCTCCATAAACACAACTTATCAATTTCCAAGATTTATAATCTCCGTGAATTCCTCTTAAAACATTTTGTCTTGAAGTAGAAAATTTGTCGTGATTAAACATTAATTGATGTTTAAATTTTTTTTCTTCCCATACTGTCCACAAATCACCTCTATAATCAGTATAAATGTCAGGAATGAAAGTTTCTACCAACTTAAAAATTTTATTCTGCACTTAATTCTCCGTGAAAATATTCATATGTTTTTTTCATCCAATAGTATGTTAGTTTATCTTCTGTATTATTTGGAATGGCGTTATATTGATATACCCACCCTATTTTAGTAAATAACAAATCATCTGCCAATATTTCTTTGCGATACATATCATTCATATTAAACTCGTATGGTAAAAATTTAGTATCTATATCATTTAGATATAACATAAAATTTAATGGAGTTTGTTCTGTTCCAGTATGAAATGTTTCTTCCATCCACTTTAATTGATCTTTGCGTTCGTGATAAAAATCAGTCATTGACTTTGCAAAATCTTTATGACTTTTATTTACAATCCAAAACCCACTATCAAAATATCTATGTAGTGGTATCATTTCACCGTTAAAAATATACTTAGAATAATTCTCTAAACTTCTACATACCCAATCCCAACTACCATCAAAAGAAACAACAGTAAACTTATCTTCTGACATTTCAAAGAAATTTGGAGCATCTGGATGAATTATAGTATCTGCATCAACTGAAAGTATTTGGTCATATTCTATACCATTTGACTCCATTAAATCAAATATATACCATCGTTGCCAACAAATTCCCATTTCCGTGTGTGGTAAAAGTTCTTCGGTTAAAACAAATAACTTACAATCGTTTTTCTCACACCACCGCTTCCAACTGGCTACTGCATATTTATATGGTTCTTTTCGTGAACTAGAAAATCTACCTTGTCCACTTAAATCTACATTCATCATAAAGACTACATTTTTCATCTCTACTCCGAAGTATAAACTGATTCGTAATAATCTATAGTTGGTTTAAGTCCAGCTTCTAAATCCCATTGTAATTCATAATCCAATAGCTCCTTTAAAAGTGTTGGATTAAGTTTAATTTCGGTGTCTGGATATTCACCCGGTCTCATATCAACAAATTCTCTCTCAACTGGCCTTCCCCAAACTTTCTCTGTAATATCTATAATTTCATTAACAGAATAATTTTTATTTCTTCCCACGTGAATAACCTCGCCACCCAGATCCTTATCACTAATTAATGCTCTATAAAAAGACTCTACAACATCATCAACATAAATATATTCTGATTTCTGTTCACCACTACCATATATTTTAAAAGAATTGCCTTTTAATGTTTCCATTAAAATAGTAGGTATAATTTTCTGATAATTAAATGGAGCTTCTTTAGGCCCGTCCAACCACCTTTCTCTAGCACCATATATGTTACCTAATTTTAAGCTAACTGTTTCCACCCCATATTCTTTGGAAAATAATTGACCAAACTTTTCTACAGCCGCCTTTGTTATTTTATATGGATTCAACCAAGTAACATCTGGAGTAGTTGGAATACACACCCTCTTAACTCCCCATTCTTTACAATATTTCAAAAGTTTTACTGTACCTACAACATTTGTTTCTGCAACCTGTTCTACATCATAAGTTGTAATTGTTTCACTTGTACCCAAAACTGCTGCAAGATGAACAACTCTATCCATTCCTTTAATTGAGTTACTCAACAAACCATCTTCTAAAACTGTACCTCTGCTAAAACTAAAATTTGGATTATGAGAATGTATTTGTGTATTTTCACTATTCCATAAATCCAAAACAGAAACTTGATGTTCTTCTTTTAATAATCTATCTACTATATGACTGCCAATAAAACCTGATCCACCTGTAACCAATACTTTCATATAAACTCCTTTATTACTTAAAAACCATTTTCTATAAATATTATTTCAGACATTTAAATACATTTTTTATTTTGATGTGCAAATAACACCTTCTCTATCGTCAAATGATAATCCATGTACACAAATAAAACCATCATCTTCCCCAATAAATCTATCAATATTTATTTTTTTATCAGATACTTTAGCATTTATAGCCTTTTTTATATCTTGATTTGGATTACCATAATCGTCCATAATAAGAATAGGAGAATCTAAATTAGATAAACATCTATCTATATCATATGAAACTAACTGTGAAGTATGTCCTGCATCAACAACTACTACATCAATATCTTTAGGAAAATCCCATTCTAATTTATATACATCTTTTAATAAAAATTCAATATTATTTTTATCTTCACATAATTTTTTTGCTTTATCTATATTTTCTTGAGAATTATCTATCGCATAAACTTTACCAAAAACTTCACTATATATTTTAGTTCCATCTCCTTGACAACATCCAAGTTCTAATACTTTCATTTCTTTATATTTTTTATCAGAAAAATATTTAAGTATATCTTCTTTAAATTTTCTAGATGTAGTATATTTTGCAGTATCTTTATGTGATACTTCATCTAATATATTTTTTACTTTTTTATTTGAAGATACATAATTATCCTTTACTATATCCCAAGTTTGTTTTATTATCTGAGTCCGTTGATTCTTAGGTAGTCCACTAAAACCCCACACATGACCATATTTAATAAAAAATGGTGTTTTGTCTTCATTCAATTGCCAATTGTAATTAAACATTTCTTTTCTATGTATATGTGTTAACTTATAAGTAAATGGTAAATCTAAATTCATCTCAACATTATTCATTTGCATATGATAATTCAATGGAGTTTGTTCTGTGCCCTTACAAACACTTTTATCTTGTAACTCTACAAAAGCATCAACATTATTATAATATAATTTTTTAAAAGATTGAAAAATACCTTTATGTTCTTCATTAAAAACAATTAAGCCTGAACTAAAATACTTTTGTATATCAAAGTCATATCCACCAAAAAAATCCTTATAACCAACTATACTTTTATATATCCAACCTAAGTTATCCACATCTCTCCATGCAGTAAACTTTCTATCCGTCATTTCAAAAATATTTGGTGTATTCCATTTAATTATATTCATACCATCTACTAAATAAATCTGATCATATTCGATTTCTGCTTCATCTAAAATATCAAAACAAAATATAGCTTTTTGCCAATTAATTCTAAATTTAGTTAAGTCCTCTTCAACAGGTATTTCAAATGGAAAGAATATCACATCATGTTTCTTACACCAATACTCCCAAGATTTTCTAGTAATGTCTATCCATTCCCAACCGCCATATTTTTTAGAATATTTTTCATTCTTTACCCCAACCCAAAATACTACATTTTTTTTCATTGATATAATGACCTCACTTTAAAAAATTCAGCATTATCAAGATTTCGTTTACTTGTTCGATAATTGGAATGATATAAATTAAATACATTATCAGTAAAATATGGTTTATCCAATTGAGATTGAAATGAATTAAATAAATTTTTTCTTTTTCTTTCTATCTCATCACCTATGTTTACATATAAATTTGGCACCCAACCAATTTTAGTACTCGGTGTCATATATTCAACTACCCCCATTTTTTTACTTCGAGTCAATGAGTTGGCTATCCTATTTATTTTTCTGTGGTCTTGGTGTGTATCCTCATCTGGTGGAGCTAATATTAAGTCATATTCATATAAATTAAACATATCTTCCATTTTTTTTATAAAAGTATCATATTCTATATCTCGTATAAACTCTTCCCCCACGAAAATCAATTCAACATTCTTATATGACGACCAAAACTCTTTAACTTCACCTAACCTATCTAACTCCTTTGAACTATACTTACCGCCTGAGGAAATATTATAAACATGAAATTGAGTATCATAATATTTTGAAACAGTAGCTGACATAGCATATTCACAATCATCAGGATGTGGAGATAAACAAGCAGCATAATAAGAATTTAAAAATCTTGTTAACATACTACCTCCTGAAAATACCTTAATATAGTTACTTCTTTTATTTCAGGTATATTAATTTCTTTACCTTCAACAATATCTAATATTATTTTTACAATATCAACTCCTGCTAATTTAGCAAAAACTGTTCCTCCGCCAAATCTAGGATTTATTTCAATGAACTTTAAATTACCACTAAAATCTTCTTTCATTTGTAAACAAACTGAACCCTTTAATTTTAAAAATTGTACAATGTCCTGACACTGCCGTTCAATAAATTCATCTTTTTTTACCCTACCCTTTGTAGATATTCCTGCTTTAGTTTGTAATCGTTTTCTTGGTATAACTACTAATGGATTAGAATTCATATCACTTAAAACATCAATCGTATACTCTTGACCTGGAAGATATTCTTGATATATATATTCATACTTGTCTGTCTCTAAACAGTTAATAGTTGCTTGATCTTTACACACAAAAACCCCCTTACTTCCAGCAGAATGTCTTCTTGGTTTAGCAAATAATGGAAACCCGATTTCAGTATAATCCATAGATGTTTTTGGTAAAAGAAAATTATCTTTACATTTGTCATAAAATCTCATTTTATCTGAACAGTCCATGATGGCATCATAATCTGACATAAACAACATCACACCCAATTCATCAAATATCTTTTTATTCTTTGAAATAATAATTATCTCATTTGAACTTGTTGGTAATATTAAATCAATCTTTTCCTCTTTGACTATCTTCACCAACTCATCAATATAATGTTCATCAAATGCTTCAGGTACGATATAATATTCATCAGATAAATAAAATCCAGCAGATAAAGAATTACAATCAACTGAAATAATTTTACCATCAAAATCAATATCCCTTAATGATTTTATAACACCATGACAAGCAGAACCACCAGCACTCAACAACAATATGTTCATAACTCCCCAATCCTTTTTGTTTTATCACATATTAATAAATCATAATTTGGTTTTTTACCAACGCTCAAATCGTGGTATTTACATTCCCATTTTTCTAATTGTTCTTTTGTTAATGTGTAATAGTCTACCCTAGATACTGTACCCCTACCGGTCCAATATGTTATGCGATTACCCTCATCATATAACTTATTTATCTTATCTATATTATCATAATTGGGTATAGCATTTTTATATAACCTATCCACACCGCCGTAAAAACATATGGTTTCATCTATGTCAACGAATATATTCATCTTCATACCAATTTAAATAATTTTTCATTTAGTATATAGCTAGAAACTCATTTGGAAATGATTTAATCTCATTCATTGCTTCTAACAGTTCCCTATTTCTCTCATCTATTAAAGTTACAAAATTTTTAAGATTATTATAACCCTGTCGTGTCCAAGAATACGGATGTATTAACAATTGTAATTTTCTAATTTTATCCAAATTTAATTCCAATGGATGTCCATATTTCCATTGATGATTTGAATCAGATACATAATTAACTCTCAAAGTTTTTGGCTTCTTTCCTTCAAAAAAATGAAAAAACTTCATTCCATAACAATTTATTTTATTATCAAGCTCAACATATTGTTTCAAATATTCATGTTTTGGAATATGATAAGAAAACCTATCTATATCAAACTGATAATAATTTTCAAGTGTTACTATATCTTTCAAAATATATTCTTTTAAATCATCCAATGCCATACCGGTTGGTGGATTGGGGTGTGTTCCTATCTTGTGTCCAAGAGATTTTATTTCTGTCATCATTTTTATACTTCTATTAGAAATAGCACTGTAAATATCTGACCTCAACTGAATCAAATATGTAGATTTGACTCCAAGACTATCTGCCTCAAATCTAGCTAAATCTAATGCCCTATCAATTGAATATTCTATATCATGTCGTAACAAACAAAATTTATTTGTATCCACAGTAACTTCCGAAAAATCAAGAATAGGGAAATTGAGTTTTAACAAATCAATTAAATTTTTATATTCTGCATATGAAAACATATTAATACTCCAGCCCTTCTATTTGTTTTCTAACCGAATCAAAACTATATATTTCATGTAATTTTGTCCATGCATATTCTATAGCTTTAAACCGAGCGGCCTCTTCAGTCAAATATTCTACAAAAAGTTCTTCTAATATTTTTTCATCACAAGTAGCTGTCGTTGGAAATAAAATAGTATGTGATTCATTAAGACCTCCTATATTTATACACCCCACTGATGCAGCTTGCATACATTGATTGCCAGGATAATAATTTTCTGGATCTAAATTAAAATGAAACGCACATTTACTCCACAATTCTATAAATTCTTTTAATGATAAATAATCAAATTTTTGTCCAGACTGTAATGGTTTATATCTTACCTCAATATTATATTTTTTTCCAATATATTCTGCAAAAGCATATGTTCTACCTCGTCTATGTACTGGGTTTGGTAAATATGCATAAATACAACTATCTTTATACCCTGAATAAAAATTATCATACAAATAATCGGTATTTACTGGTTGTCCTATAAAATTAAACTTTTTATTAACATTTTCTTTTAACTGAGTAAAAACATCTAATCGTTTAAATGTTGATATTCCTGAAGTTATTACAGCATCACATTCGTTTAAGAATTTAATACGATTCAAATGTCTTGGATGATTATAATTATTGGGTGTTCCTACCCAAACTTCTTTTATCCAACCAAAAATTTTTGCTTTTGGATACTTATCTCTTAATCTATCAACACAAAATTTATCATAATTTTTATCGTCAAGTCCTATCTTACCATTATCATAAAATATTAAATCAAAATCTACATCTGGTAATTCATCTAACTCTGCCCAATTAAAAAAGTAACCTTCTTCAAAAATAAACGGTAAATTTTGCATCGCTGAAAAACATTCTGGAGACACCGCGTGATGATAAACATATGGATTATCATTAAAATCATACGCTACTTTATCCTTAATATAATAAGAATTGATAGCACAATCATCCATCATTAAAGCAAATTTCATTCGGCCTCCACCCCTTCCAACTCAGAAAACAAAGAGTAATAATACATACACAGATTTTCATAAGTATATTTTTCCTTAAACATACTTCTAATATTTGTTAATATTTTCTCATTTAATTCATCAAAATTAGTTAATATATAATCAATCTTCTCTTCTAAATCTGACCAATCATATTTGCATGGTATATAAGTTACATCATCAAACATAATATTTGGTATGGAATCTACTTTAGACTGACTTGGTTTTAAAATAATTGTTCCAAATTGTATTGCCTCAAAATCTCTAAAACACAATTCACCCATACCAAATGGTGATAAACATATCTTTGAATTCCACAAATTTCTAACATATTCTTGAAATGGCATCCTCTCAGTTAACATATTATACTTATTTTTAAGTGGTTCTAAATTTTCCCATAACCCCCTTCTATGTTCTGTATAATATACATCATTTCTAACTTTATGATCTTCACAGTACGGATGTTCTGCTTTAAAAATAGCACAAACATCAACAGTTTTATTTGAATTGATTTGCTGAAAATCTTTATAATGTGGTAGTAAATAACCTAAATTAAATCCCGTAAATTTAATTCTATCCCATACATTTTCTGGTATATCGTATGATAAATCTAAATCACTTCCAGTTCCAAAAAAATATTTATTAAATGCATATGGTTTGAGATATTCTTCCCGAGTAAACAACTTTTGATTTTTTAACAGATATATAGCTTTACTTTGAATAAATACTTCATACGCTCCCATTAAAGAAGTTGAATCTGATCCATCAAATAAAAAATAATCTCCAGATATTTTTGAGAGATTTTCTAAACCCATTTCCACACTCTCTTCTAATGATTTCTGCTTATCAATAAACTCATTCATACCAACAAACATATAATCAAAATCATCTGAATCTGTTATATCAATACTGTAATCTCTTAACTTATCTTTAACAAAAAACAATGGCCTAAACGTTGGTTCATTTCTATCTTCAATTGGATTAGGTATTTTTACTTTTATCATCTTTTAATTGTTGAATATAAACTATTTTGTTTTTCTTGTTTATCTATTGCCTTAGGATGATATAAACTAAATTCTTCGTATGGTGGAAGATGTGAATATGTATCGGCTCCTGTTATAACTTCGTGTACTGGTTTTATCCATTTTATCTTTTCATTATTTCTAAAAACTCTTGCCTGATAATCTGGATAATTTACCCACCCATTTTCTGTAACTCTCCATCCCCATTTTCTAATATGCTCTTCAGTAAGACCTTCTACTGTATTTACTCTTGGTATCCAAACTAAATCAATATCATTTGCTTCTAATATCTCTTTTATTTGAGATAGTAATTGTTCGTGTGGATATTCGTCTGCATCAATATGAAAAATATAATCACCACTACACTTTGATTTACTATAATTTTTTAATTTCGAAAAATCACCTTCAAATTTATGTTGATGTACATTTATTACTTTGGCATGAGCGTATTGTTGAGTCCAACTTGTAATAACCTCGTGTGTTTCCTCATTTGAATAGTCATCACAAATAACTATTTCATCTTCTACGTCTGTCTTATGAATTAAAACGTCTAATAACTTATTAAGTTCATCAACTTCATTATGAACTGTAATCGCGTAGGAAATCTTCAATTAAAACCTCTTTAAATTCTTTTGGTAAAACGATTGGCTCTAAAAATACTTGTGATTTTCTAGCCTCTTTATAATCATACGTTCTATAAACTAAAAATTTATTTAAATATCTTTTTATCTTTTTATAAATCGCCGGTCTTGCTCCTCTTACACCAACACCTTTTATATTTACTCTATAAATATCATTATCTATATCTATAATTTTTACTTCACCTATTCGTTCTAAGATTTGAACAAGTATTGGTTTATTTCTAATAGTAGGTACAATTCCTCTACTTTCTAATTTTAAACCAATTAAATGAAATGTTTTAGTAGTATCTTTTCTTTTATAAGGCATTCTTGGATTCAATACAAGTAATGTAGTCAAATACCCTGCTGTGCCTTTTCCCGTATATCGGAAAGATATAATATCACCAGGTTTTACTTTACCCCAAGTATATACTTGTTTAGGCATCTGGTTTAATGTCTCTAGTTATTCCCATTTTTTTACAGGCCTCAATGAATTCATATTGTCCAAACTTTTTTGCATTTTCAACATCAAGTCTCTGACTATAATTATCATATTTAGACTGTTCTTCTTCGGGAATGTCTATTACTTTAGCATATCTCCAACCCCAATTTTTCTTTGTCCCCTCTGGGAAAATTATTCCCAAAGTTCCCATATTAATTACTGCTGGAAACCAAGTTATGTTTCTCTTTTTATCCAAAAATTTTAAATCCTGCACAAGTTTTGGTGAACTTTTAAGATTTTCAATCAATCTTAAACTCTCCGTTTCATACCGTGAATCACTCATAAATCCACACTTAAAACACAAAAATGAACTAAACTCTTTTTGTATTTCTTCAAAACAATGATCCACATCAAAACAAACAGGACAATCTATTACTCTTTCCATATCTAATCCTTATTTCAGTATAGCCTGTAGCGCCATAGCACCACCTACTATTGTACCATAAAATAATATAAGTACTATTACAGCTGACAAAGCTTCCCACCAGTCAACTTTTTTATTTCTATTTATATCTGGTATTGGAAAGAATATTTCATACCAATCTATTCTTTTATTCCTATTCCAATCAAAAATAGATATTAACTTTTTCTTTAATGATTCTTTCATAACTACACTCTTTTTAATTTTGGTAATTTGATTTTGGGTGCCTTGTTTTCATTAGTTTTTTTAAGTTTTGGTAAATTCAACTCAACCTCTTTTGGAAATTCAGGAACATTATCGTCAAGAATTTTACCAAATTTTTTAGTCATTGTATCTAAAGAAAACTTACCTTTATTAACTATTCCTAATTTTTTTGCACTTAAAGTATATTTTTTATAATTAACGTACACATCTTTAATTGTATTGGAGGCTTCCATATAATTTGCAGTAAACCATTCGGCCCCATCAACCCAAATATTTTCTTGAAAAGAATCCTTTTCAACTCTACTCATACTACCACCAAGTAAAATAGCTTGATCTGGATGTAAAAAATCGCAATGTCCACTCCATCCTGGTGCTATTACAGGTTTCTCTGAAATCGTTGCCTCAAGTAATGGCCTACCAAATCCCTCTCCGTGAGTTAATGTTACGTGTGCTTTAACTTTAGGATGATTATATAATTCATTCATTTCTATATCAGTAAAATCTCCATGTAACAAATAAATACTTGGTAAATCTCCTTTTACAGAATTTTTAATATGTTGTATTTTTTCTAAAATATCTTCTCTATCTAACACAGAAAGTGTAGCACCACTTGTTTTCATAACTAATGCTGGTTTTACTGGTTTATTTTTAAATGTTTCAAGAAAAACTTTTATTAACATACCAGTATCTTTTCTATCTACTCCCAAACCACCTTGTAGCCAATGTCCAACATACAAAAAACAAAACTTCTCCTCTATTTTTTCAAACTCATCTACCAATTCTTTTGAAAATTCTTTTGTTTTTTTGAATATAGTCGAATCAACTCCTTCAAAAAGAACTTCAATTGGTTTTTCAACAGATAATTCTCCTATTTTTTCTTGTGTTTGATCATTTAAAGAATCAAACTTTGTTGATAACATAACTTCTTTTACAAAATTAGAAGGAACAATATTTAAATCCATTCTATTCATGCCTTGTATCCAATCTGATGGACATACTGTTGTTTCTACTCCAGCAGTAATACCTATATTATATTTACCCACAGTACTGAATTCATTAGGAATTACGATATGAATATGAACCTCTGGTTGTTTTGGTAAATCTGGGGCATCCAATAATCTATCCACTATTGGTTTATCATTCTCATCATTTGGATCTAATGCATTCATTGGTGTGTTGCCCCAACGAACTGGCCAAATTTTTACATCAAATCTATCAAGCTTAATAAGCGACCTACAAATATCTCTACTATGAGATCCATATCCGCTCCTTGTTGCAACAGGTGCTGTAACTAAACATAAAGGTTTATCACTCATATTTTCTCCTAAGTTTTATACATTGTATAACGTTTTCTTGGTTTCCACATTTCAAATCCTTTATCCATCTGATCAATAAAATTTTGAGACATTTTTTTAGCAGTCATCATTGATATATCACTGCAAACAAACTCATATCCCGCCATTCCACACTCATTTCTTTTTTCCACATCCATATCATACCAATATCTTATAGCATCTGCTGCATCCTCATAATCACATCTATCATCGAAAATATATGGTGTTGGTATTGAACCTACCAATGATCTATTTGATGGCCAAACTGGATATACCCATTCACCCCAAGTTAAATCCTCATTATTTTTCCATTTTTTATGGTCATGTAATGACTGTATTTCACTATAATCATTTTCATCTAAATGTTTTCCTTTATACTTAAACCCACATTGGTCTTGTAATCCACCAGTAACATTTACTATAATAGGTGTCCCTGTCATCAATGATTCTGCCGTACCTAATCCAAATCCTTCATTAGACGCTAAATTAATAGTTACACTAGATATATTATATAAATAATTTAATTCATGTGGTTCTAATTTTCTATCAGAAAAATATACTTTTACATATTCAGGACAAAGAGCTTCAACAAGTGCTGGTAAATCAGTACCGTTTTCATCTCGTGGTTGTGTGTGCATCAATAAACAACATTTTTTAGCATCTTCTTCTGTTAAAGATTCACAAAATGTTTTAAATGCATATATAACATCTCCCGGCGACTTTCTTCTAATATTCCTATTGTTATAAAAAACAATAAATTCTACTTCTTCATCAGTTATTTGTTCTTTAAATGCTTCCATCTCCGTATAATCACCTTCAAAAACAGTTAATGGCTTAAAGTATTCCTCATTGATTCCGTGTGGTAAATAAGTTACTTGCCAATCTTCAGGTGGGTGCTTAGTCCAAACATCTTTTACAATAGCAACAGTCTGTTTGGAAATATTCATAATTAAATCACACGACTCATAAAAGAACTCATTATATTGTGGGGCTGGCCAATCATCCCATATATTATAATAAAAAATAGGCATCTCCTGCCTAATTTCATGTTCCATATCATATAACCATCTCCAAAATCTTGGATCTGTATAATGTAAAATAGCGTCTGGGTTTTCTTTATCGAGGATAGACCTCAATAATTCTTGATTGCCATATCCACTAATAGGATATATTACTAAACTAGCATCTTCAACTCCAGTTTCTGCTCTAACTGATTCATTCATATCAATAATTTTACCATCTTCTGGATGTTGTATAGCACCACCTACTTGCACCCAATCATAATGATGTACTGTACCAAGTACAAATTCTTTAGACATTGTGCCTACACCGGAAGACATTCTTAAATCATCTGATAATAACAAAATTTTACGTTTTGACATAATAACCTCTCAAATTAAAAATTAATCATTTAATAACTGCTTTTTATCTTTTTTTTCTTTTTTAAGACTGTCCTCTATAATCTTTAATCTCGTATCTATCCGAACTAAAACATCATAGATTTTATCAAGTATTCTTTCACTCAATCTGCCTTCCATTATAATCTACTCCCACTCGGTTTCAAATTTTTCCAATCTTTAATTTTAGTTTTAAATTTTTCATCTAATAAATATAAATCCATTGAACGATTTACTAATTTTTGTAAAGTAAATTCGTCACTTAAATTTGATATTTTGAATTTCTTATATAAATCTTTTAAAACTTTTACCGAAGTTAATTTGTATTCCATAACAAAACCCTTTGTATATATGTATATCTATATATAAATATATACTAATTAAATATTTTTATTAATTTTTTCATTTCTGTAGCATATTTAACAGTATTCATAGTGCCTCTTGACTCAATACCATCTGGTATAAATGCAACAACTATATCACTATATTCTGCTATTTGTTTATTTCTTTTAAAAAAATTGCTCACATAATATTTCTTACCATAATATTCAGCTGATAATTTACAATGTATATTATGTTTATAATGTGCTGGTGGAAATTCAATATAATTCATACCAAACTCTAAAGCAATATGTTTTGCTATTCCGTCAGCTCCCAATGGTTGACCACCACTCACTATTTCTACTTCTTCACCATATTTTTCTTTCAACCTATAAATAAAATCTTTAATCTTTCTGTTATTCAAATATTGCCTACTACCAACTATAGCCACTCTAATACTTCTCTGTTTCCACCACTTCCATTCATCACCCCTCATAATCATTTCTCTTTTGTTTACGTGGTGGCTTATCTGAAATTATAAATTTTGCACATTTATAAAATTCTTTTAATCCATTTAATATATCAGTTTTATAAAAATATTTATATGCAAATCGTCTATTTAACCTTTCTGTATAATACTCATCTGGAATAATATCATACCATATAAAATTAGCATTTGACATTTTACTATTTGATGTTACAATAGTTTTAAAATGTAATTTACTATCCCACTTCATTAAAAAAGTTTTTAACTCTGTTAACGATAACTCATCTTCGTCATACCACAAATACAATATAACTGCAGAATTTAATTTAAGATGTGCAGCATTTATCATATCCATAACAGTTTGTTCTATATCAGTATTAATAAAATCTGATAATTTTAGTCTTAAACTTATTTTAGATAACATTATTTTATGCCTTCATCACAATATTCTGTCTGATTAAATTCACACCATCTACAATTTTTCTTTGATGGGATTTTTCTATACGTATGACTTGTATTATGTTCTTTACCAGAAAAACATTCATCAATAAACAATTTTAAATTATTAGTAACTTTATTTATACTTGGAGTACCATTCGCTGGTATAAATGTCTGTACTCTTCTTTGAGGAAAATCTACTTTCTCATATAATTTTCTTTTAACAATAAAATACTCTACATCAATTTTATCTAACGAAATATTATTTTGTTTCCCATAAAACTGTTTATATAATAAAATTTGATCTGTTTTATTTTTATCTGCCTTTTGCCATTTATTCCATCCCATTGTAGAAGTTTTAATATCTATAATTTTATGTTTATCTCTCAATACATCACGTATGATAACATCTATATATCCAATAAAATTTATACCACTTGGTAATTTATACTTAATAGGAACTTCTACTCCAACTAATTCATATCCTTTTTTACTGAAATACATACCACGTTTTTTCTTAAACCAATCTAAAATGACCAATCCATGCCTATAAAACTCTTCCATTTCATATTGTTCACAAATTACAACACCCCCGTTTTTATTAAGAATATTTTCATAATTTTCTTTCATTCTATATAATAACATTTGATCTAAAGGTAGTTTATCTGCGTCCTTAATCGTATCACTATACATCACAGTAAGATATGTTTGTAGAACTTCATGCATTGATGTTCCAAACAACGTATGTATATTATCTGTCCACTCTCCCAATTTATCTATATATAACAGTTTCCAACGATATGGACAAACAGCCCATTGACTATATTGACTATATGATATATTTTTCATTTGCCCCACTTACCACGACCAACTATAGTTGCCATAATACCATAATTAGATACATCAAGATAAGCATCTTCTAATGGTTCATCTTTAACTGCAGATTTCTTATCACCAAGTAAAAGAGTTTTTAATCTTTGAATTTTATCATTCATTCTAAACCATAAACCTATAAGTGATAGATTTACTTCTTCTTCTGTTTTTAATTGAGAACCAACACTAATATTGCCAGGGCCGTAATCGTGTTGTTTAAGTAAAAATAACTCATATTGTTCTTGTTGAATTTTTTTAAATTCTGAAGTCATTTCTGGCCAGTCTCGTTCCATTTGTACAACAATAGATTCTTCATCACGTGTAGTTTCTACTGATATACCTTTTTTTGTACTAGCTTCTTTTATAACTTTCATAATAGTTCCTTTTTAAATACAAATACAGGTTCATATTTATAACCTTTTCCAGCAATACTTGATAATATCAACTCCAAAGTATCTACAAAATTAAAACCAACCTCTTTTGCTTTACTAATAGTTGCTTTCTCAATCCATTTATATTTATTTGTTTTTGCTATATTCAATAACATATAACAATTGTATTTCAATCCACTATAACAGTTTTCAATAGTCTTTTTCAGAAACCCATTTATCCATTCATCTTCTGTTGGAAATTTAATAAAACTTTGTGACTTTTCCAAGCTATATTTTTCCGTATCAAAATACGGTGGTGATGTAAAACAAAAGTCAATAGATTCTTTTTGTGGTAAAAACTCTTCACTTCCTTTTTTATAAATATCAACTTTCTTATTTAGATATGTAAAATCTTTTTTCATTTCTAATAGGCCATTATATGTCCTCGTGGCAGGTTCAGTTCCTATGTAATGTTTAGTATTAGATGCTGCAAGAAACCCCAATAACCTTCCACCCCAACCACAACTCATATCCCACACTACTCCATCACCACCATACTTCTCATAAATTAATTTTGCTGCTGTTGGTCTAAAATTACTAACTCCATATGAACCACCATATAATTTCAAAGATTGTCTAAATCTATTTAAAGTAAATTTATTATTACCATATTTTAATTGCCAATTCCAACATTTTTTAATAATTGTTTTCAACATAACATCATCATTAAATGCCTCTCTTGGACTTAAAGATGTTCCACATCTAACATCAATCCAATGTGGAAAGTATGACCACACTAGCCGTAAACAATGCATCGTTTGAATAATTTGATTGTTTTCAAATATAGTATTCGAATTAAACTTTCTTAACTTTTCAAAATGACTATATTTTTCTTGATCATTTATAATATAATGGGGAAATCCACTTTTACGATAATATTTAAATATAATATTTATACCACGCTCAATATCAGTATTTTCAATGTCATTTGTTACTTTATGGTATTCTAAATCAAGAGTATCTTCATTAGTAAATTTTTTTAGAACTTCATAATTAACCAAAGATTTTATCATACAATAAGATTAGTAAAGTCTATTCCTAATTCTTTAAGCTTACTCTCTTCAATACCCCATTTTACTAATATCTCACGCAATTCAAGCATACCACCGTCTGTCAGCATATAAAAACCTATAGCCTCTATAGCTTCAGCTCTACTACATTCATCATTATTACGTACTATATTAATAAGCCAGTTTGGATAGTTCATATCATTTCTCCCTTTAACATATTTTAACCACTGTTTCCTTTTTGGTAAAACATTTATATAAAATTTATATAAATCTTTTGGTTTTACATTATATTTTTGAAATTCATTTACAAGTTCTACCCAATCACTCTTCATAGAAAGAAAACGATTAATCATATAATTAGACCAAGTTTTTTTATCCTCTTCTGTTATTTCATCCCAATAATTAGGATTCTGAATCTCCGTCAGATTTTTTAGATGGTGAAACAGATTCTTGCTTTTTATCTTCTTTTGATTCTGGTTTTTTCTTATAGTCGGTTTCATAAAATCCTGATCCTTTAAATATAACTGCCGGTTTTGAAATTTTCCTTTTCATTAATTGTTTTACCTCTACACATTTAGAGCAATCTGGAGCTTTATCTTCCATCTTCTGTAAAACCTCTTCTTCATGCCCGCAAGTTGGACAGATATACTCATAAATCGGCACGGAACAATGGTTCTTTATCTGGTTTATCTTCTTTTAACACATTTGCTTCAACTTCATCACCCAAAACTCCAGTATAAAGTTTTGAAACTTTACCACAGTCACCACACGAATAAACTTGTACAGGTATCATTTCTTCTTTACCAGTAGGTGAAACTAATGCTGATAATCTCTTTAACACATAACAAAGTATAAAAAGATAATTCCCACAATGTTCACATTTTAATGTCTCTGCATCTCGTAAATCTACCTGAACTGTAGCTCCTTGATTACTGGCTCCTGGTAATGGTCTCATTGGTTTTGTTGTCATCGTTTAACTCCTATACAATTCTATCAACTAAATTATATTTCAAGCAGGTTTTAGCATCCCACATCAAATCGTGTTTTAATATTTCATCTAATTCTTCTATTGGAACTTTAGTATATTCTGTATATACATTTCTAATTGTTTCCATCATTAAATCTAAATTCTTTTTCTCATCTTCTATTTCAGAGTATTTTCCCCATAAATTTGAAGATAATTGATGTATTAACATATATGAATTTTTACTTATATATCTTTTAACTCCCACTATTGAAAGAAAAGTTGCTGCACTTGCACAAAATCCATCTACATAAGTGTAAACAGGAACTTTACACCTTGAAATTGTATCCATTGATGCAATACCAGCTGTAATTGAACCTCCGCCTGAATTTATATACAATCTAATCGGGGGTGGTTCAATTTCTAATACATTAGATACTGTAAGATGTTTTGCTTCTAATTCACTAAGTTTATGATTTAATTCAACTACAGATTCTCTGGTCACTCCAGAATAATAATATATTTTATTTTCATAAACTGAAATATGTTTTTCTTCGCCTGGTTTTACATTTTTCTTTGGACTTGATTTTGTTTCACCCCAAGAAGTATTCATATCTAATCTTCCTCTACATTTAATGAAAAATTTTCAGTTAAAAATTCTATTACTTTATCCTTTTCTGCGCCCGAATTAATAAGTTTAACTGCTTGTTTAAGAACTTCTTTAACTAAATTAGCGTGAGAATCATCTTCATGACCATCATAACTTAATTCAATGCCATCCTTATTTTTATATTTAGTCATTTTACTACTCCTAACAATTCTATTATCATTGCCATTACATTTATTTCTTTGTCCACTACCTGTGCATCAGATAATTCATATTTTGCAATTATTAAAATACACTCTGCTATATGACCTTCTCCCCAATAATCAACCTCTTCATATAATACTCTAAATAAATCTGCAAAATCTCTAATCTTTTCAGTTGCCAAAGTTTGTCGTATATTATTAAATGCATTTTTCTTATCTTGCGTTTTTAAAGAATTCAAAATTTTTAATTTATAATCCCTTTGAATTATTGATTCTTTATCTACTTTTAATTCACCACCCACAGACTGTCTCTGTGCTGTATTAATTACTCTTCGTATATCTGGATAATTACTATCCAATATAACTTTAACATCATCTAACTCATATTTAATATTCTCAGTATCAAGAATATTAGTAATTAAATGTTTTGCAACTTCAGGCCGGCTCAAAGGTTCAATATGAAATGCCTGACAACGACTCTGAATTGGGTCAATTATTCTCTCTACGAAATTACAGGTTAGAATGAACCTACAATGTTTACTAAATGTTTCCATAAGGTTACGAAGTGCTGCCTGTGCGTTTGGAGTAATATAATCACACTCATCAAGAATTATTATTTTATAATCTTTAAATCCTATTGTTGAAGCAAAATTCTTTACTTTAGTTCTAACTGTATCTACATTATTTTCATCACTCGCATTTATATAAAGATAATCGCATTCGATATTCTTTACAAGAATTTTAGAGAGAGTGGTCTTACCTGTACCAGCCTTACCATATAGTAAAAGATGTGGTAAGTCGCCACTCTCCAGATAAAAAGACACTTTTTCTTTTAGAGATTCATTCCCTATATAAGTGTCTAAGGTGGTTGGCCGATACTTTTCTACCCATAATGTATGCGTGTCTTTCATTAATTCTTTTTCCAAACCCAAATAGGTTCACAGAAAATACCATCAAATTCCTTAATCATTTCTGGAGTTCTATTTGGTTCTTCAGTTACTACTCCAGTTCCAGCACCTATTGAATTTGGTCTTTTTGCCATTTCCATTCCAATACAACCTTGATATTCTGAATTATCTAGTTCAGATAAAAAATCATTCATAGGATCACAAATTTTTAACCAACCCTTTTTCTTTGAACCGCTACTAGCATTTACATCCGATATGTTTACCAATAAATATCCACCAGGTTTTATAGAATCCCAAATTTTTTTAAGTGTTCTATGTAAAAAATATTTATTCCAACCTTCAACGTTTTTATATCTAACCCAACTTTGAGTATCATCATAACTATAACGTTCTACATTAAAATATGGTGGTGATGTAAAAACCAAATCAAAATAATTAGCCCATTTAGTATAATCAATATCCTCTGCTGGACTACAAATAAATTCTGACATTTTTGATGCTTCAAACCAACCAATATTGTTCTCATAAAATTCTACTTGTTCGTTATATATAGAATGATTTTCTTTTCGTGGGTCTATACCTACATAATGTTCTCCATGATTTGATGCATAAAATCCAGCTAACCTATCACCCCACCCAGCTGAAAAATCTAATATAGTTTTAGATTCAAAATAATCATAAACACATTTAGCTACATTTGGTTTAAATTGTGAACAAATATATTTTCTTAATCCCAACATAGTTCTTAATACAGATTTATTTATTTTTTCAACTTTTAATGTATATGCTGCACCCATAAGTGTAGTCATAAATTTTTCAGTTTTCCATGTCCTTGTTGGGCCAGGCGATATTGAACCATCAACTGCCCATCTATTTTTTTGTTGAAAATAATTTGAAGAATCATTACCTCTATTTAATCTACGAAAATATATTGGTTCACCTAAATATTCTAATGAATATTTAAAATCACTCTCTGTTCTAGCATACCACTTGTCTTGTACCAACAAATCATTCCACCAAACACCTTTTAATTTAGCAAAATCTCTAAGAGCATCTTGCAAACTTATATCCATATAAGGAATTGGATATGTCATAGCAATTTTAGCTAAAGATTCTTTAACATCATCTTTATCAAATGTTTCTTTTATATATGCCCACTCATCTTCATTGATATTAAGATAAGGGCTCATATTAAGAAACTTATCGAAATATTCTAAATACATTACTGTAAAAGTTGTTCTACGAGATAATACGTTACATCATATTCATCTACTTTAAAATTTATTTTAGCCAAACCTTCCGATGAAATCTGTAACTCCGCACTTTCACACTCCTTATTTGCTACAAGAACTTTAGAAAAAATATTTGCATTAAATGATATAGCATTCATATCAGAATACACACTTGTATTAACTGGAAGTATAACTCTATTTGTATTAACAGCAGAATACCCAATTACAACTTTTGTATTTCCATTATCAGTTAAAACTGTAAAAGTGTCTGTTTCAGGTAATGCAGATTTTCCAGTAACAAACTTATGAATAAATTCCCTTCCAACATTTATTTTTAATTCAAAATTAGAAGGTAATCTCTTCATTTCAGGTGGTCTGTTTATAACTGATAAACTACTCAACATATAATTTACAGAAGACAATTTATCAGAAACACGTAATGCAACTGACTTATCACCCACTCTGGTTAAAGTTAAATTAACATCCGCATCCAATACATCCAATAACTTTAAAAACTGTTCTGTATTATAAACACCTATTTCACTGTTTTCAAACTTCCACTTACTCATTGTTAATTCACCCAACAATGATTTATCTCCAGTAATAAACCGAGTAAACAAAATATCAGATTTAGTTTCTAAAATTACTGATTGAACTTCTTTGTCAAGATAATATTTCTCAATAAATCTTACCAATTTAGATTTATCCATAACTTATTCTCCTATTATTATAACCATATATACATATATATTAGTTTTATTTGTCAAAATTAAAAAAATCTTTCTATTATTTTAACAGTATCAAAACAGATCAAAAAAACTTTTCCATCGTTTTAGATGCATCAGTTGGTTCATCCCAATTCATACTCTCATACAACATCATAATTTTTTTGTGTAATGCTTGTTTATATAATTTATTATAATCAATATATTTTTTTATAAAATCTAATACTTTTGGTGAATCTTCATGTCCTTTGTATGCAATAACATCTATTCCAAGTTCATTTCTCTTTAAATAAACCCATTTAATTTTTTCACCATTAAATATAAATTTATATTTTTTATTATCACCAAAATGTACTAATAAATCATTATAGTTTATTGCGGATTTTACATGAACAGGAGTTCCCTTTTTATATCTCTTAAACATAATATTATCTTTTTCAATATATTTTTTAATACCTTTAACCCCTACTGGTATAGATATTTTATCAAAATCCATCAACTTCATACTATTTTTAAAATTAATAATAAATTTATCCAACTTATCCTTCGGAACATCCATAAGAATATCTTCTAATATCTTTTGTAATAACTCTTTCATAGCAACTGGAAAACTTGAACGAACTGTATCTAATCCCTTAACCATCATCTTATTAACCTTTTTACCATTATCATTAATAAGTTTTAATCCATATCGTTTTTTAGTTACAAACAATCCACTTTTAGCTATAACCTCTTGTTTAATTTGAAATCTATGTGTGTCCAAATTACAAAAGTTTTTAGCAAACCAATCATATCCATTGTTTAAATAATCCTGAACTTCACTTGCAATATTCAAAATAGCCATAGACATTCTTTCTTCATTTCTAGTATCTACATCTGGAAATCTTTTCTTTACAAGTGGTAGAGCTGAATAAAATACAGAATCCGTATCAATGTAAATACAATGATCTTCCAAATCATTTAATTCCTTATTGTAATAATCATTTGCTATTTTTTTTGTAAATTTTATTAATGTTTGTCCTGTTAAAGTAACAGCTTCAGCATTATCTACATCATAAAATCTAAATACAGGCAATCCCAATACTCCATATAAACTATTCAAAAGTATCTTTTGTAGATATTGCCGTCTATCAAAATATTCTGATTTTTCTTTATCTCCTTGTTCATAAAACTTTTTAGACAACTTTCTATATTCAACTCGTTCATCAAACCATTTTGCTAAAAGTGCAGGTATAAGTCCTGCCTTATCTGACCTATACATAACACCATTTGTTGCTACAGATATTTTTCTACCAAAAAGAAATTCTTTTAATTCTTCTTCAGTAAACTTTCCTATTTCTTTTTCTTTTTGTACTATAGTATATGTTTTTTTATTACCCGTTTTCAAAAATTCTTCTGGATTCCACCCCCCAATTTTACCAATTTTTGTTTCCGGTGATATATTCAATGACATAATACAAGAAGGATACATTGAAGTAACATCTAAATCATAAACCCAATTATGTTTACCTCGTATTGGTTCTTGAACATATGCCCCTGCAAACTTATCATGCCCCTTTAACAGTCGTCTATTAGCTGGATTTTTATTTGTAGCCACAATTCCATTCTTTTTTAAATAAACTAAAATAGCACCTTCCAAATATCTTGAAGACATATAAATATCCTCATATGGTATATGACCCAAATGACTTAACCCTTTAGCAATTTCAATAAAATCTAACTTATCATCTAATTTCTTTACAATCCTAACATCATGTATATTATACTCTACAAATTTTTTCAAATCATTTTCATATAAATCATTTAATGTTCCTTCATATTTAATTTTGCTTTCACCCAATTCTTCTTCTCCAATAGAATCTAATCTATAAGAAGATTTTTGACTGAATGTAAATTTTTTATACAAACTTAAATAATCTAATACATTCACTCCAGCTACAGTATATCTATTTTTAAAATCACTCCACCTAACTATATAAATTGGTGATAATGTATTAGCTATATCCTTACCAACAACTTGAACCGCTCTATTATAAAGATATGGTATATCAAAAAACTCAACATTCCACCCAGTTAAAATGGTTGGTTGTATTTCTCTATATTTTATAAAAAATTTATTTAAAAGTTCAAATTCAGTTAAAAATGTTTCTACAATAACCCCCTCTTCAAAATCATTTTTCAGTTCTTTATTTTCATCAAGTACATAACAAAAATATTCATCAGTTATTTGATCATTAAAAGCAATAGAAATTATTTTATTGTTGGCTCTCTGAACATTTGGAAACCCTTGTGTAACTTCCACTTCAATATCAAAAATCATTGTTCTATGACCTACTGATACTTCATCTGAATCAGTATATTTATCAACTAAAGTTCTAATTTCTGGATTCACATCTGATTCAAATAATTCTGGATGTTCATCGTCCCATTTATATATCTTTTTTAATTTATCTCCATATAAAGAAACATATGATCCCGTTCTATTTTTTACATAAGCATACTTTTTATACCGAAACGTCTGATGACCAAACGCATCATCCCAAATATGTATTTTATTATGTAATCTATCGTAGAAAATATTCTGATAAATGTCGTAACCTCTTTTTAACTAACTATCTACACACAAATGGTTTCAATCAACTTTTCAATAACAAGATAAGGATCACAATTCGCTGATGGTCTTCTATCTTCTAAATAACCACATCCATCTTTATCTACTTGCCACGGAATACGAATAGATGCTCCTCTGTCTGAAACTCCCCAACTAAATGTATCTATAGCTTGTGTTTCGTGTAGTCCTGTTAATCGTCTTTCATTTCCCTCACCATATACTTTCATATGTTCTTCGTGTTTATATGACAGAAGTAAACAAGCTTCTTCTATGTCTTGTCTACCACCATATTCTCTCATATCTTTTGTAGAAAAATTACAATGACATCCCGCCCCATTCCAATCACCCTCTGCTGGTTTTGGATCTAATGAAACTGTCAATTCATATTTCTCACAAATTCTTTCCAGTAACCAACGAGCAACCCACAAATCATCACTCATATGAACTGAGCCACCAGCACCAATCTGATATTCCCATTGTCCTAACATCACTTCTGCATTAGTTCCACTAATACTAATTCCTGCTTGAATACAGGCATCAGTATGTTCTTTCATAATATTTTCACCAATGTTTCTACCACAATAGTAATCACCTTGAGGCGCTGGTTCATCAGATGCTGGCCAACCTAATGGTCTATTTGTTTCATTATCATACAAAGTATATTCTTGTTCAAATCCTACCCATTCATCAATATTATTCCCCACAACTGTTAATGTTTCTTCTAACACTCTTCTTGTATTTGTAGTATGTGGTGTATCATCTACATTCCACACTTCACATAAAACTATTGAACTATTTTCTTCTAATGGATTAGGATATACTCTTACTGGTTTCAATACACAATCAGAATTACTACCTTCTGCTTGTTCTGTTGAACTGCCATCAAACCCCCAAATAGGTGCCACTGCATCTTTATCAAACTCTTTTACAACTTTAGTTTTACTTCTAATATGTGTTGGTGTACACCCATCCAACCATAGATATTCTAACTTATGCATAATAAACTCCTTTTATATAGTTTCGGGTATATCACAGATATCGTTGTTACAAAACTTATCTATTTCAGCTTCTTCCCCTTCAACTCCAACAAAACTTAAATATTTTAAATTACTAACCATACTTTTATATTTATTTTTAGTTATTTTTTCATACGGCATTTGACGATATGCCCCAGTATCGTATCTTGGTAAAAGAGAGATCCCCTTTAATCTATATTGAAAATAATTTAAAACGTATGGTAATTCATCTGCTTCTGTTTCGGGACAAAAAGTAGCAGTACAACTAACTTGATTATCAGCCCAATGTCGTTGTAAGAACGCGGCCAAACTGAATTGTTCCCAAATCGAAAGTTCAGCCGCTGTTCTTATACCCTCTCCTACATCAACTGGCACCTCTACTACAACTGTAGTATCTTCTGAACCGAATGCTGGTTCTATTGTATACCCTGCCTTTTTTAACGGCTTTAATAACTCTGAATGTTTTGATAATCTCATTCTTCTTATATAAAATCTACTTTCTGGATAGTGTAATCCTGGAGTTGCCCCTGCCAACAATGAAACCGTTCCACTTGGTTTTACTGATGTAGTTTTAATTGAACGAGGTACAGCTAACCAATCAGAATACATACAATCCCAGCTTTGAATTATATCATACCCTGTTTCTAACCAAGACCTCAATTCTTCTAACCCACGATTAGTAATAAATTGTGCTACACCACTTACACTACAACCAATCCTACGATTTCTCAACATAACTCTATTGGTATCACTCCAATGAGTTTTTCCAAGTGTTACCGTTTTAGCATACAAATACGCATATTTTAATGTCCTAAGATAATCCTCTAATGAATCATGATTGTTTGGAAACGTTTCTACTAAACAACACAACTCATATGATTCTAATGTTTGTTCTAAACAAGGATTTCCACCAGCTGCTCTGTGGTCTTTATTATCTCTACCGTTTTTTAATCTACTATAACCTCTCATATTTTCTAACCAAGCTAAACCAGGCTCACCATTATCTACAATTCTTTTACATACATCAGTATAATCCATTCCAAGTTCTGCATATATTGAGTTGTTTGAAGTCCATCCGTATTGTTCTCTATGTGGATTTGCTTTATAATTTTTTAAATTCAAATATTCATCATCAAATGGATTTCCAAATACTATTTCTGCTGTTCTACGAACATTCCCTGCTACTACACATTTTCCTATAAGGTTCATAATATCTACAATTGTAGTAACAGTAATTGGCTCACCTGTATTTTTATCTAAAACTTCTCTTATCTCTTTATGTATTTCTTTTAATGGTTCGTGTCCACTTGATACTCCACCAAAACCTTTGATTGGTTCTCCTGCATCTCTAATTTGATTGTAATCAAACTCTATTAATGGCATTCCATGAAAGTAACTTTCTAACAATAACCTCAAAGATTCTACCCAACCCTCCCGAGTATCAGGTATCATATAAATTTCTTCATTTCTATCTCTGTTAACACCTTTAACTATAATTTCACCAGCCCCTTTTGTATCAAATCCAACACCAACACCTAACATACTAGCATCCATCAAAAAACAAAATGGTTTTGAATAATCATCTTTAATAGTAGATGTGGATACAAATGCACAATTATTAAGTGCTGCATATAACCCCTTTTCTTCTGTTATAGAAGTTCCCATGGCCCAAAGACCTCTGCCGGGTGGTAAAAATTTCATATAAAAAATACGGTCATACATTTCTTGTGCTGACCGTTGTGCTTGCCAAGGATTCCAACCAAGGCCATGAGAATCAATCCAATGCTTTTGCATTGAATAAGTACCTTCTACAACCCGTTTAATAGTTTCCCACCATCTTTCATTTTTTCCATCTTCTTTAATACGAGAATAAGTTCTCATATAAACTAATTCACCTAAACCATTAAAACCAAATGGTGGTCTTTTTCTTTTATATTTATCTATAAAATTTTCAGATAAAACAAATTTTTCAATTGACAACAGAAATTCTCCTTAATATATAAAATCTTTTACCATAACCCTGCTTAATTACAATAGTAAATATAATATATATTAGATCATCATTCAAATCCATCCACTTTTTTTCCCATATCTTTGTATTTATTTGCTAATTGTTTTCTTAAAAACTCTTCACTATTATCCATCTTTTTTTGAGCTTCTCTACCCAATTTTGAAGTACTCTCATATAACTGAACTAACCCTATATTTGGATTAATAGTAGCTGGAAATGTAATTCCATCTACACCAAATCTATTTTTAATTACATGAAATCTACCAGTATTAGCTATCTTATCTTCAACTTTTCTACTCATACTCATTACAAAATCAGCGGTCATAATTTTACTATAATCTTCTGCAACTTTATCAGCCCCAATAATTTCTTCTTCTAAAGCACTTCTATTTGCTTGTGAGGCTGTCCATATTGGAACTTCTACTTCTCCTGCAAGTCCTCTCAAATCTTCATATATATTACCAATTGCATGTCTCTTTTCTTTAAAAAATCCTGTTGGCATTATAATATCTGCATAATCCACAATAACCAAATCAGGATTAATACCACTTAACTCAATTTGTTTTAAATGTGATCCTAATGTTTGAACTGTGGCAGATTTAGTTGGAAAATATTTAATCAACAGTTTTCCAGTTAGCTTCGATATTTTTTTCTGAACTTCTTCTTTATTAAATTTTATATTTGATGTTGTTACTCCAGTAAAAATAGTATCATATCGTATTCCAACATAATTTTCATTCAATTCTAAAGTATAATGTACAACTGACTTCTTTTCTTTAAGCATTGTTGCACCCAAATTCTGCAATGTCCACGATTTGCCAATTCCTGCTGGTGCAACTATAACACCAAGTTCTCCCTTACCTAAACCACCATCCATAATTTCATTTACAACATCCCACGGCGTTTCAATTGTATCTCTACTTGATTCAGTTAATCTAACTTCAAGTGATTCAATATAGTCGTGTCCTAAATCTCTTGTAGTTCCAGCTTTCATTGCATCATCAACAACCCTTTTAATACCATCATAGTCCTTATTCTCTAACATATCTACTGATTGCATTATAGCTGTTTTCAATGTTTGATTTTTACAAAAATCTAATGTTTCAGTTTGTACAAATTCTAAATCTGTAGCCTCTACATTTTTCCAAACTTCTCTTAACTTATCAACTACAGTTGATTTCAAAATATCATTTTCAATTTCATTTATCTTAACTTTTAAAACTTCAAGAGTTGGGTGTTTTTTATATTCATAATAATACTCGTTAATAACTTTAACCAACCATTTATTTGCATCACTATCAAACATAGTAGGATTTAAAATATCACTAATTGTCTGAATAAATTTTACATCACTCAACAGCGAAGATATAATTTTAGTTTGAAACGTTATTCCATATTCTGTTAAAGTTTCACTCATATGTTTTCTCAGCATAATTATTCAGTTGATTGAAATTAGTTGCTAACCAACTCGTTACATTTGGAAGTGACGTATACAGTTTATCTTCCATAAACATTGTTTGAAATTTATATTTTATTAATCTATTAATTGGTTCATTTACTCTTTTAGTTATTTTTGTTTTTGTAGAAGCAGATATATTAACATCTGATAACTGCATTAATTTATAATTTCTTTCTATAATTTCTTTTGAATCAGGAACTTCAGTAATAACATCATTTATATCAGCTATACTATTTTCCCTTAAAAACGGTAACTTTTTTTGAATTGTCTTTAATCCAAATCCCTTAACCCCTGGTATATTATCAGATTTATCACCATCTAAAACTCTATACCAAATTAAATTATGAGATGAAATACCATACTCTTCTAATACAGCATTCTCATCATACATTTTCTTTTTAGTTGGACTCCATATTTTTATTCTTTGATTAGCCAACTGTAAAAAATCCTTATCAGTTGACATAATAACAATCTTAGAATCAGTAAGTACTTGTCTGCTAATATAACCAATCGTATCATCTGCTTCAATATGATCAAATGATAAAGTTAAAAGTGGTAAAGTATCTAAATATTCTACACTACGTTGGAGTTGCATCAACATATTTTGTCGTTCATCATCCATTGATGCAAAATCATAACTTCTGTTTAAACGATATTTAGTTCTTTTTTTATCTTTATATTCTGGATAAAGTTTACGGCGTCGATCAGACCCACCCTTGCCATCAAAAACAATGATAACACGAGTAGGCCTAACCATATTAATGGTGTAACCAATACTCTTTAAAAAACCAACTATTCCACCAACGTGAATACCATCATCATTGGTAGTTGGTATAACACTAAACACTCTAATAAAAGTATTCAGGCCATCTACTATGAGTACTTTATCGTTAGGTTCTCGACCATTTATTTTACCGCCCTTAGATTTTATCTCTTCAAAAATTGAGAGATATTTCCTATTCATTTTCTAATACAACTACATCATCTATTCCAAAGTTCTTTTCATACTTCAGTATAATTTTATCACAAATTAATTGATAACAATGTTCTTTAAACTCTCCTTCTAAATATGTTGCCCAATCTTTAGATTGAAATTTAATTTCTTCTCCTTTATGATTTACCATAGTATACCAAGCACCACCTTGCTTTACCAATTTATGATCCTTTAATACTTGTAACCAACTACCTTTGTTATCAATACCTGTTTCAAAATATAACTCAAAATCAGCATGTCTCATTGGAGGCCCAAGTCTATTTTTAATAACTTGTGCTCTGATTTTTATTCCTACTGTATTTTTCTTACTATCTTTTATTTGTCCAAGATTTTTCAATCTTATTCGTGTTGACGCATGAAATGGTAATGCTTTTCCACCACTTGTTGTCCACGGATCACCGAACATTACACCAAGTTTTTGTCTTAACTGGTTTGTAAAGACAAGAGCTATCTTCTCTCTACCAATCATCTGTGTAATCTTTCTCATTGCTTTAGATATAATAATTGCTTTAGCAGTAGCCCAACCATCTTTATCAAAATCTGCTTCTAACTCTACTTTTGTAGTAGCACCAGCAAGTGAATCTACTAAAATAGTTACTAATCTATCCTTATCTGACTCTCTAACTTTTGCTACAATTTCTTCAATTGATTCAAAAACATCTTCAACTGTTTCTAAATGTAGATATAACATACTATCCACATCAATACCTATTGCACTAAGAAACTCAGTACTAACGGAAGTTTCTGTATCTATATAAACAGCTACTCCACCTTTACGTTGAGTTTCTGCTAATATATGTGCACCAAGCAGTGATTTACCACTTGATTCTAATCCGTTTATTTCAGTAATCCTGCCGACAGCAATTCCACCGTGTGGTTTATTTGAAATAGCCAAATCTAACACAGTTGAACCTGTAGATACAAAATCTTTAATGTCGGTGGGTGTTGTGTCTGTTCCATCCAAGAAATACGCAACTTTCATATCCTTGAATTGTTTGTTTAGGGTGTTGGCTAATACTTCAGCCAATTTGTCTCTTGTTGACATATCACTCTCCAATTATAAAATGGTGGTGATACCCGGTAGCCACGTATTTCGCGAAATTTCGATTCGAATCTCGGATGACTGGGCGGTTTTATCTCAGCCTTCAACCACCACCATTAGGTTATTTATTTATTGAATAAATCATCAAATGCAGATGCTGTATCTTTAGCATCAAAGTTTGTTGATTCAGTTACAGTAGATGATACTACTTTTTCTTTTTTCTCTACTGAATCATCTTCTGAACCACCATTTAGATACTCATTTAATGTATCCGTAAGTTCTTCATAAGTCATTTCACTATAAATCTCACGAATATCTTTTTGAGTTTTCTTTATGGTTTCAAGAACCTCTGCATTCTCTGTAATTGGAGTTTGATTGGGTTTGACTCTAATGGACGTTGAGGGAAATGATTTCCCTGTTTCCTCAGCTGTCTTAAACTCAACCACTACATCACGCCCGTTTGTTGGATCCGTAATATCACCATAATCTGGATCTGCTATAATAGATAACAATTCCTGATATACAGTTTTACCGAATCCCCAAAACCTTACTCCTTGATTTTCTTCACCACGAACTACAACTGGTGCGAAAGTTCTCATTTTAGCTTCAACTTTCTTACCAAGTCTATAATCATCCTTTGAACCGGTTGACTTTAGTTTCTGTGCGAATTCTTCAATCGGGTCAGGACGACCAAATGAAACTGGTGAAAGATAAGATTTTCCACCTATATCATAATGAAAATACAATTCAATAAAAGGATTATCTTTATTGTATTTGTAAGGCACTATTCTAATCACCTGTTGCCCCGGCTGGGGTTTCCAAAGATTAGTAGTACGAGTATTTGTTGTTTGAAGTTGGTTAAGACGTTTCTTGATTGCGTTTAAATCCATTTGTTATCTCCTATTATTTAATTAGTTAATTGTCATTTTTTAATCAAGTGTAACCTTGATACATTAATATATATAATCGAATCGCCGAAAATACAATTTATTTTTTATCTTTATCCCAAGTTTTTACATCTACTATTGTATAAATTCTTGTTGGTATTGCTGTTAAACCTTCTTCATTAGTTAACAACAAGCAATTTCTATAATTGTCCCAGGGTATTGGAAACGATTTATCTAATTTACCATTATTCAATTCTCTGATAACATCATTTAATGCATTAATTGTATAGAGTGTATTTGTTTGTTTCTTTCTATGTAATGAAATAGTATCTGGAATACCATCCATAAAATTATCATCATATTCTACGTTATATGTACAAATCAATTGATGATGATCATTTTCATTTTGAAACACATAAATTTTATCAAATAAAATTTCATTACATTCAATTATTATATTGACTGTTTCGTAAAATTTATTACGTTTTGTGAATGTACAAAGTAATTGAGTTCTCATATTATTCATCACCATATAAAGCTAATAGAGAATCTAACTCTTTTTGTCTGTTTTGTCTTTTTTTATCTGAAAGGTCTGGATTATCTAATTGAAGTTTTAATATTTTAATCCGTTTCATATCTAATATCTTGTTCACTTTTTTTCTAGCATCATCAACAACTTGTTCTTGTTCTTTATCTTCTTGAAGTGTACTACCATAATAATCCTGTGCTTGAAACTCTCCTATCATATAACTGTAATCATCCTCAGTCTTTCTTCTTTTAGCTCCACCCCTACCCCTACCAGCTGGAACATAGATAGTCATCGTTTGATTGAAAGGTGGCATTTTAAAATCAACTTCATCCACACTTTCTGGCAATTCAACACCTTTTTTTGCCCAAAAATCTTTTACCTTTTCATAATAATCAGGATCTGCTTCTATACCTTTAGTTTTATCACCCTTCAAATACATAGTAATTGTTTTCGAATCTGGATGGTAATAATTATGTGCTTTCATAATAGCATTTGTTTCAAGAGTATCTGCATTTCAAATGAGATATTCATGGTATGGTGGAACACTTCCATTTTCTACGTTTTCTCTATGATAATTTTCTATTAATCTTTTTCTCTCTGATTTATATTCATCTTGTAATCGTTTTTCTTCAGGATTTTCAGCAAGTTTCTTTCTAATAGAATTTAATAATTTATCATTAATTAATGAACCTTTAAATTGATTTACAGGCCCAGCCATCAAATCCATATTTGAAGTAGGATCATCATATTTTGCCTGTAAAGGTTCTAATTCAGCAATTACTTTTTTATCATAATCAGTTAATTGATCTTTTCTCTTTTTCATTATTTCTTGTAATGAATTGCCATCCGCTGGTTTTTTTGCTTTTAGTGATAATCCTTTAAACTTGCCTGAGTCCACCACATCACTTTCAGCAGTTGAAAATGGAACTCTATGGTCAGGCTCCATATGACTAAGTGGCAGTGGTTTTCCTGTAACTGGACTTTTAGCATCATTTTTAAGATATAATTTAATTATTTCTCTAGCTCTTTTGTATCCAGGTGATTCTTTATCTAATCCAGGATATCCAGGTTGACCTTTTTTTAGTTTTGTTAATTTTGTTAAATGTCTCGGAACTGCCCCACCTTTTGCAAATCTTTTTATTAGAGTTTCAAATTCTTTTGTTTCTAAATTTTCTTCTAAATAATCTATAGCCTTATCTAAAGTTTCATCATTTACTTCTCTTTGAACTATATCTGGATGTACATACGGTTCTTCATTAAATTCTTCACCTTTTTCTTCAGCTTCTAACCTTCTTCTATCTTGCTCCATTCTTTTTTCTGTGAATGTTTGCAAATCTTTTACATCTTGTACTGATGGTGAATTAGAACCACCACCACTTTTTAAACGAACAGCATCTTTATTTTCTAATATAAAATCTAAATCTTCTTTTAAATCCTTAGCAACTTTTATTTGTTTTTTTGTTTTTTTAACTTTCTGTTCACGATCTTTTTTCTCAGGGTTTTCTGGTTCTTCACCTTTCTCAGCCTTCTTAATATCTTCGGGCGAAGCATCCTTTTTAACTAAGTCTTGTGTATTAGGATTATGTGTTTTAACTGGATAAACATTACCTGATTCTTTATTTTTAACAATATCTATTTCATTTAAATTATCTATTATACCATCAACAACTTTGTATGGCCAACCACATCTAACTAAAACCTCACTTAAACATATTTGATGTGCATAATTTTTAGGATTAGGTGTTCTTCCACTTCCAACACTATTTTTCCATAACTCAAAAATTTCATTAAAGTCTGTAATGATCATGCAAACTTCTCCGTGATATCTTCCATTCCGTGATAGTTCATTCCACAATTAACTTTTACTGGAAACTTACCATCTTGTTCTATAATCTTTTTCACCTTCTTCAAATAATTTAATCCATCACCCATATTAAAATCAAATAAAAAAGAATCATAGCTATACAGAACCAATTTACTTTCATTCTTTTTTATTTCAGGAATTAATTGACTTAATATACTCATATTATTTTCTGTTTCCATAAGCTGTATTGTATAGTTAAACAACTTATTTTTATTCATATCAATCAAGTTTTTCCTATATATTGTCTTACTATAAATATCTGAAACTATAAAATCGTTTGTTTTATACAATTTCCATAATTTATCAATATAATTTTGAACTTTTGAAAAAAACTTATTTTCTTTAGCTATATTTTTCGGAATACTTCCATATAAATATTGAAATGATATCCCCTTAGCTGTATCATAATCAGTTCCATATAACTCAGCCATATGTTGATGTACTGATCCTTCTGGAAAAGTATAATCCACTTTATCTGCAATCAATCTCAAATGATAACCATCATAATCCATTTCAACTAACATACCATTTTCAAATCTACTCACAAACTGTCTTCTACTACCATCAGTTTTATTTAATGCTGCAAAATTGATTCCACCAAATCTATTTGATGGTCTGCCAGTAGATGTATAAATATTATATTGACTATACAATATTTTATCTAATGCTTGTAATCCACTTTTTTCTATATAAGTTAGGTTATCCAATACATCATTATTGTATGACATATTGACATACTCCTCATATTTTTCAGCAGTAACTTTAATTATATTTGCAATTTTACGACAACGTTCT
>Ga0209349_1000141_pt1 | contig 39713 bp, 49 predicted proteins | sample ETNvirnome_2_130_FD_184067 | JGI IMG/M metagenome (GOLD analysis project Ga0209349, IMG submission 184067) | Marine viral communities from the Pacific Ocean - ETNP_2_130 (SPAdes) (version 2) | ecosystem: Environmental > Aquatic > Marine > Oceanic | place: Pacific Ocean | collected 2013-06-22
GGATATGATATTGTTTGGGATAAAAAAGATTTTCATCAGGGATATGAACAAGTTTTTGTGGCAAACCCAAACGTTTTAACTCCTATGGAGAATAAATTATGAAACTCCTACTTGAAAATTGGCGAGAGTTCTTAAAGGAAGAACAAGGATCTTCATATCAAATCTATTGCGATATGGATGGTGTTCTCGTTGATTTTGAGCAAGGAGTTGTAGAACAGATTAATCTAGATCTCCAAGACGAAAGTTTGCCCGATAGAAAACCAACAGGCGGAATTACCAAAATAGGCAAACTACGAAAAGCTTTAGCTGGATTTGGGTTGGATGCTATTGATTCTTCTCATATCCAAAAGATCAAAGCGCCGATTAATAAAGTAACGCGACCTTATATGTATGCCACGCTGGGAGATAACGAAGAGTTTTGGGCTACTTTGCCGTGGATGCCGGGGGGCAAGGAATTGTGGGCTTACATCGGGCAATATGAGCCAGACATTTTAACAAGCCCAATGGGTCCAGGATCAAAGACAGGAAAGCAAATTTGGATTAATGATAATTTAACAAATCCGGCACCTAAAGAAGTGTTTATGAGTCATGATAAAGATAAATGGGCCACAAGCGATGATGGTCCAAATATTTTGATTGATGATTTCACATCAAACACAATTCCTTGGGAAAATGCAGGTGGTATTGCAATATTGCATACAAAAGAAGGCGGGGCGAGTGCCACCATTGAAAAATTGAAGGAAATCTTCGGACAAACAACTTGATCACTAATTAAAGACAGAGGGGTTTACGATGCCAGCTGATGATGGATGGGAAACTTATTCACGCATGGTTTTGCAGCAGCTTGAAACGCTAGCGGCCGCAATAGAGCAATTGCGTGTGGAGTTGCAAAGTGTAAAAAACGAATTAGTAGAGCTTAGGGCTCGAGAAGACCGTATAAAAGAAATTAAAGTATGGAAAGAAAAAATGGATGATGTGGTTTCTCCCACTCAACTTAAAGAAGCATTAAATGAATTTGAAGAATTGAAATTATTCAAAACAAAAGCTATTACTGCATTTGCAGTCATACAATTCATGATGGTCACCGCAATTGCAGCACTGAGCATGCTTTAAATTTGATGCTTTTGCTAAAATAATACCTCTTTTTGAGGAAAACTTTAAAATGGGTGTTTTCTATTTAATATATGAGCACCCATGAAGTAGATAAGGACACTCTCAAGCAGATTTTAAATCAAATAGCGGGAACTGTAGGGAAGAATACTGAGCCCATCCCCGAAGTGGGAATTAAGGGGCACGGCTATATTTGGTGCTATGATTTATTGCAAAAAAGAATGGTTAGGGTCGCATGCGAAAGTAAGTGCTATATTCTCGACCACACACAAGATGCAGATGGCAAAATTTTAGTTTACACACCCAATAATGATGTTATACTGATAGAAGAAAGCAAAATCTTGTACACTGGATATGATTGATGTTATTTGAGTTTAATTTTTTTTGGAAATTCACGGGTTTAATGATTCTGGGGTGGATTTTTTACGCCATATGGGGTTTCGAATTTACAACTGTCACTCTTTTAACGGCTCTTTTGGCAACTCAAGCTAAAAAATCGGGATATTTTTAATAATTACAAATCTGATAATCTAATTAGACTTGAACCATGGGTAAAGATGCAAGTAAAAGGCACCAGCGTAACCGCAGACAGAGACGTTATATATTTCACAACGATGAATACGGAAACGACACACGTATTCATTTAGTTTATTATTATAAGGATAAAGATGTGATTTTGGCGAGTGATGGGCCTTTTTTTGATGAGTCTCGGGCAATTAAAAAAATGAAAGAGCACCTTTTGAAGGGGAGATGTGCCTGGATGGTAGTTTATAATGAATGAAGGCTTAAAGTTTGGCGAAGAAGCCGCAAAATCATTACAAATGGGGGATATAGTGGAATGGTCTAAGTGGAACCCACAAGAAGAAGAGTGGAATTTACATTATGGTTTGATTACGGGCATTAAAAATGAAATTAGATCTAATAGACTAGTTTCTGTATCTAAAGTTTTACCTCTTAATGGGGGAAATCAAGAAATAGAGTTTTTTACCTTGAGCTTACGTCTTGTTTCCCCCTCTAAAAGAGAAGAATTATCAACCGAATTCAATAGTTGAGAACTATTTAGAATATATTTGAACCGCTTCTATCTAAAAAGGACTTTTTTTGTATGATTGACACTTTAAAGCCGCTAATTAAACAGTTTTTGCCATTCGCACAGGAAAGGATGGGGTTTGAGAATCCTCCACGGCTATTTTTAAAACAAGATTCGCAAAATGCTGGCGATCCCTTAGGAAAAACAGCTTATTATGATCCGGCAGCGGTATCTGTAACCTTATATGTTACAAATCGGCACCCAAAGGACATTATGCGCTCACTTTCGCATGAATTAGTACACCATACACAAAATTGCAATGGACAATTTAATGATGCGGGAGAAATGGGCGAAGGATACGCACAAAACAACGAACATATGAGAGAGATGGAAAGACAAGCGTACGAAATGGGAAATTTATGCTTCCGAGATTGGGAGGACAGTATAAAGAGTACTATTTATTTTGAACACTTACAAAAAGGAGTAAATAATTCAATGTCTACTAAAGATTGGAAAAACGGAGAGATTAACGCTCTCCTAACAGAAAAATGGGGATTTAGCTTTAATCTAGATGCCCTCAACGAAGCAGGCGATATGCCCTCAGCGGGTGGATCGCATACCGGTGGTACTGGCGACAGACCCACAGAGGAAGAGGCTGAAGAGGAGACCGCCGGCAAGAAAGGTGCCGATAGCAAGAGAGAGGAAGAAGGTCTCGATGAGGCTGGGACCGCGACCAGCGGCTTCCGCGCAGACCCGCGCCCACGACAACCACACCGGGGAGAGCGCGAGGAAGATCCCTGCGATCCCTCCATGGATCCCACCTGTGCACCTGAGCCTGGTCCTGAATCGATGAAGAAGCAAATTGCGAAAAGAATGGGTACGGGGACCAACGAAAGCACTATTCAAGAAGATTCTGGCGAGGAAGAAGGCAGACACTATTCCGACGACTCTATGAGCGACGAAGATCACATTAAAGCTATTCGTCATCACCTTGAAGCCTTAGAGGGTGACCGGGATTATGATGAAGGACACGAAGAGCTTGAAGAAGGTGGTGCTGCAGACCGAAAGGATCCGCGCAACCGTCGCGAAACAGAAAGGACTCGGCCGATGCAGGAAGCTCAACTAAGAAAGTTGGTGCGAGAGGCACTAAAGCAAGTTACAATTGTGAAATCTAAAAAGGGGCGCTAAATTATGTCTCTAGAACGAGAGTGGCAGCGCTATCTTCTAAACGAATCTGTTGAAAAGGACGTTTTCGTTTATATTCAAGGGCTTCAAGAGATTGTTAATCAAATTAAGCCCAAGACTATGACCGAAAAGCGTCGGTTAACGCTAGCTACGCAACATATTGCCGAAATGAAGAAGCATGCCCGTCGTATGCAGAACAGGATTGATCTGTTACAAGAAAAACTCAACATTCTAGAAGAAGCGTTAAACGAAAACGAGGAGAAATAAGTGGGTGGTGCAGCTGGCCATATGGCGCACCCGTTTGATCTTCCCTGGGTTGAGAAGGGCTCTGACCTTCTGGATTTTTTTGATCGAGCTAAGACCTTCGTAGAAAAAAAGGGAGCAGGCAGCGTCAAGATAGACGGCATTAACGTGTCGTTTAAGGTCGTTGGCGACGAAGAATTCAAGCAATTTGCCGTTGATCGAGGCTCCCTGAAGCCAATAGATATTGAAGGTATTACGATGTCTCGCGTTGATCAAAGATTTCCAGAGGGTCACGGCATGCGGCCGGCACTTAAGAGCCTTTTAAGCATCTTAAATGCCGCTATAGACGATATTAAGCCAGAATTAGAGAATTTAGGCATGTGGGGCGACCCATCGCGCTTCTTGAACACTGAATATGTCGAAGGAACGACAAATGTCACTCAATATGACGCAAATTTTCTCGCAATTCATGGTTTGAACCAGTTTTATCAACGAATAGGCAAGGTTGGGGCTGCAAAAGGTCGAGAGCGTCCCGGAATGGAAAGACCTGAAGGCGATAAGTCTGCTAGCGTCGAAATCTCATACGATCCCGCTGTTATGGAGAAATTGGTCGAAAAATTGCGCCCTTTTGCCGAAAAACGCGGCTTTCAAGTATATAGTTCGGTTCCAACCGAGAAAAGTGCTGATATTGACTATGCCGGCGTCCTTTCAGAGCCGTTTTCCGTCCGAATTGCCGATGATCGCGTAATTACGAAGTCTTTAGGCGAATGGCTCTCAGAAGCGACCAATCCGCGCTATAAAACGGTGCAATTAAAGGATGGAAAGCGTACACACGCTCTTCATAAGCAACTTTATCTGGATATAGTGAACGGAGCAATTCCCATTGTGGATTTAATTGAAGATGCGGACGCAGAAGCGGCTATTTACGGCGCTGTATTGATGCATGCGACAAGATTGCTTGGAAATGCCGTTTTAGAAGGTTTAACAAGCCCAATGGGCGACGTAAAAGGTCATGAAGGCATTGTTTTACGCGATGAGAAGCTTTTTGGCCCAAATCCGGTTAAAATAACCGGGGAATTCATTGTGGGGAACATAGAAGGAGGATTTGGACAAATGAACGAAGAAGACGAAGAAGAAGCAGTAGATTTGGACATTGTGGACTCTAGCGCGGCGGATGTAGCACCTGAAGCCGCAGTTAACGATACAATCGCCATTGTACCGGGTTCTTTTAAGCCCCCTCACATGGGGCACCTAAAAATGGTGGAAGAATATGCTAATAACAACAATAAGGTTATTGTATTAATTTCCAATCCTGTCAAAAACGTGAGAACGATGCCAGACGGCTCTTCTATCAGCGCTGACAAGTCTTTGCAAATGTGGAAAGCTTTTGCTAGCCATTTAGATAATGTAGAAATAATGGTTTCTCCGGGAGCAGCTTCTCCTATGACAGCGGCTTTTGAAATGTTAACTGCACCGGAACCACTTAATGCTGGAGATGTAATCACACTGGGAGCAAGTAAAAAGGAAGATGACTGGAGACGATGGGTTGGGGCGCCCCATGTTAAAGGAGTCCGCAAAGACTTAGAATTTAGAGATCCCCACGACACCGCCGCCGAGACTGCCATCCACAGTCCCGAATATATGGGTTTATTAGAAACTTCTCCTCTCAAAGAAGAAATGCCAAGTGTCATGAACTCCAAAAGAAATTCTAGAGAATTTCACGCCGATGATATGCGTTATCTTCTCGGAAAAATCACAGAAGACGCAGAGGCGGCCGAATTACTTAAAGACTTTACAGGAAGTCCCGAGATGTCCATGGAATTTCTCTCTATTTTGGGCATTGATTCTGGAATGAACGAGCCATTAGAGGAAATGAGTGGTGCTGGAGGTGGTGGGGGCGTTTCGATGAGTTCTGGTGCAGTAGGAGGGTACGCGGGCAGCTACCCTTTGGGATCTACGTTGGTTAGAGGGAAGCCAACGCAAAAGAAAAAGAGAAAGAAGAGAAAAACTGAAAATGTTGATTTATCTCTAATTGACGAAGTATATGAACTACTTATTGAAAGAGGCATTTTATCATGAACTTAAAAGAAGAAAAAGAACTCAGATCTCATATAAGATCTTTAATCCGCGTTGTTAAGCAGAAAAGAATAGACGAAGAACAACAATTGCGCAATATTATCAACTCTTTAGTTGATTGTGAAATCAATTTAATGACAGAAGCTGCAACTGCTGACACGGACCCGACGCCTAACAAATCAACAGGCATTAATGTTCTTGAAGATCTTCTTAAAAAGATTGTTCCTATTTTACAAGATGATTTTAAGTTAATAACAACTGAAGAAGGGCAAAGAAAGTCCTTTCGGGCTCATATTGTAAAAGCCATCGTAGATACCCTTACGCCCGTCGCGACCAATAACGAGGCTGGAGGTGCAGCCGGGGGGAGCAAAGAACTTGAAGAAGAAATTGATATTGAAGTGGGCGACGACGATGACGAAAAGTTCATTGATATCCGTACAGACGCCGAAAAGTCTGCAGAAGACGAGCCTGAAGATCCTCGCGAGGACTTTGGTACAGGACTTGAAAGTGAAGATAAAACTGGCCGTAATATGGCTTATATGACATTTAAGAAAATTGAAAACAACATTATTGATTCATACGAATTGCTTTCAAATTCTGAAGATCAAGAACTCTTTTATGACTATCTTATCGCGAATGTAAAGCTTTATTTCGACAAATTCGAAGATGAACTAGCCGGTACCGTGGAAGAACCCACCAATCAAGCGTATATTGATGCGGAAGCCGCATCCGAAGAAGGCGGTGGAGGCGACGGCGAGCTAGATTTAGGTGAGCCTACTCCGGATGAAGTCGAATTAGGGCTATGAGAAGAAAGCCGCTAAATCCCAACTCCATGCAATTGATCATGGAGAATTTCAAGAGATATGCAGAACAGACTTCTGATTACGGACCTCTTCGTCTTTTTGAAGATGGTGTTTCCAAAGAAGTATCTTTTTACGATCATATTCACCAATTAAACGAAAGCGACGAATCAATTGAGCTTTTTCTAGAGAATTGGGAGAAATCTGCAGATTATTTTCTTGCGCAACTTAATGAAGCTGATCCAGCCCAGCAATCTCAATGGCAATTGCTTAAGCAAAATCCTGTTTTATTCCTTTCTACACAAGCGTGGGTTAATCTAGATCGTTTTAAAGATAAGGCTGCGGCGGCTGTTTCTAGAGTATTATCAAAAATAGGGGCCGGCCTCGAGTCCTTAAAAACTAAAAGTCCGAAATTATATAAATTTGGCGTTGGATCACTCAAAGGATTAGCCTGGATGACTGCTGGCATATTAGTTTATAAAATAATTCAAAGTGGAGGAAATATAGAAGGACTCGACCAGGTGGCTACAGCGGTGGAAAATGTAGCACCCGATGCAGGTCAAGCGATTGAAAACATATCTCAAGCGGCTAATGTTGAACAAGGAATGGAAGCATTACAAACGTTTGATGCAGAGGCCCGACAGGCATTAGAAGCATTACCTGGTTTGGGAGATCAAATTGGGGCGCCCGGAGGAAGCGCTATCGACGGCGCAAATGACGCAATAACCCAAGCTGTTGAAACATATCCCGATTCACCCCCCCAAGATGAGGCGCTAGACTGGTTTAGTGACATGCTCGAAGAAAAGGCTATAGATAAAGGAACAGAGAACGTAGCCGGGCCGCTCAGAGACCCCAAGAGCCCCTTGACCCAAGCTATGGAGAAAATTTTGGGTAAGAAAGAATTAGACACATTATCTAAACAAGTAGAAGACGGAAATTTTGATCGACCTGGTAGGAAAATGTTACGACACCTTTATAAGGAGCTACCACCCAACGAAGCGAGTGATTTAAAAGCTGTTGTAAAAATTAATCGGATTGCTCGGGCCGAGGACATCGCGATAAATACTAGTAATAAACTAGTCACACACGCTTACAACAAAACGCCGGCGGGAAGACTTATGCAATATATTGATAAAATATCCGGAACTCCCGGGAAAACACTAGAGGATTTTTTGAGGTAAAAACTGGAGATTCAGCCATGGTCTTCAAGGCTTCTTAAATTAATTTAAAAAAGTACTTGACAAGAGTCACGTACATCGTTATAATTAGTTTATGACGGTTTCTCTGAAGGATAATGAAAGTAGATAAAAGATCAACTACTAGTAATAAAAGCATTATCAAGAAACTAACACATGAAGGTGTTGTTAGTGATCCGCTGCTAGTATTAATTAATAATTTAACTCTGGAAGATTTGATAGCTATCAAGTTAGAACTATCATGCTGTCATGTGAATAATAGGCTTTATGGCCTTGACATTTGGAAGAAATCGGGTTATATTATAAAGGAAGCGTTGTTAAAGTTTGCAATATCGACAACGCAGTCTAAAAAAGATGCTGCAAGGTTTTTAGGATTAAATTATCTTCAGTTCAAGCAGCAGCTTAAACAATATGATATTGAGACATATTTTAAGGAGAATTAAATGTCAACGGTTGGTAAGTCAGTGTATCATATACACAATTTTAATAATATTCAGTTTGGAAATGTTATAGACGAAGAAACACGAAAAGGTTGGAAATGGTTACAAATTAAATGGGTATCTGAACCTCCCACAGCCACGTACAACTCTTCCACAGTTGATATTAAGAATAGTTGGTTTAGAGTCGACACTATTAGAGTTTTTGATCCTCAAACCATGATTGAATCTATTAGAATGCTGTAAATCATATGTGGAAAGTATATAAAGAAAGCCATTATATACAAGGCGAACTAGTTAGTTCTCACAAAACAGAGGAAATGGCTCGCAAGAAGGCTAAAGAAGTAATAGTCCACAGCTACACAGTTAAAGAAGAAGATAAAAAAGAAATTAGAATTTGGTTAGAAGACAAAGAAAGAATGCCAATAGGCATAATTATTAAAACAAAGAAAAAGGGGGCGAAACGGATTCGACAAGGTAAAGGAAAATAAAAAGTGCAAGCAGGTTAGATACGACCTTAACAGTTCAAACTCAATAAGTGCCAACAATAATGTTCACTTCGAATCTATCGCTCTAGCAGCATAGTTTCAGGGGCTTCTCAAAGCCTTTTTACCCAATTTGAGATAGCAGGTAGATGCCTGCGAAAATAAAAAATCGAAATGGGTTTCCTGCTTTTAGCAGGTGGGATGCAACAGGACAGTAAGCATGGTAGGATTTCTGTCTATCTTTGTAGTTTTGTGATAGTAAAACTGATAAGCTTGTGAATGACTTTTATGGGATTTTATTTTGGACGCGGGTTCGACTCCCGCCGCCTCCACCATTTTAAAGGAAATAAAATTATGAAATTACTACAAACACTACCATTATTAATATTAATGTTAACTCCCCAAGAAGTCCAAGCTAAGTCTCATGCGCTTGGATTTGCGGCAGGTTCAACTTACGGAATTGGTCTATCATATTCTCATGATTGGAATCATAATGGTATACAATTTACTGCCCTTCCTGTCTGGGATCAAGAAGAGGGAGGATTGGTTGCCGGCGGGATCAATTTAAAGAAGAATTTTCACCACAATGAGATGGTGGGCATATACGGGAGCTTTGGTCTCGCTGGAATGCTCATGCGAGATGTTTGGGAAGATTGTGAATGGGACGAAGAAACCAACGAAGAAGTGAACTGTGAAACAGAAATAGAAGAAAGCAGAAATTATGCAGTTGGCCCGGGCGTTGGCATGGAATTTTCCTTTTGGGAAAATATGATATTCAGATTTGAGCTACCGTTAGCTGTACGCAACGGGACAGATGGATTTGGAATATCCCCTATTCCCAATGCTGCTATAATGTATCGGTGGGAAGCACCGCCTAAAGTACTAAAATTCTAAAGGAGAAATATTGGACTACACGCAGAAAAGAGGCAAGAGATTTGACAAGACAGAAAGAAGAAACAAGATAGCAGATTTAGACTTTAAGGCACAATTAGAGGATTTTTGGTATCTGCTTGAAAAGAAAATCAGATTGGGAAATGATTACCTATTTAAGATAAACAAGGAAGAAGAGTTAGACGATGAACATTAGAATTTGTGACCTTTGTCATGCATGCGTATATAGTGACGAATGTGAAAGGCGTGGGGATGATATCGTTTGTCAGATGTGTTTAGACGAAGAAGAAATTGACACAATTGACGACAAAGAAACGCCCAAAAAATAATAGAAAAACAGTCAATTTTAATAGGGCGATTCGCTCTATAGAATTCTATGTAATGCGTTGTCATTAAAGAGTAATACTCGAGGGGAAAAGACAAGCCATGTGCATAAAAACTTATACATTAAAATTGGTGGAATTAAACATTCAATTGCTGAAAAAAATAGACAATTTGTTATCATTGCTGGCCTCTAAACTACGTACTCATGAGGTAATAACGGATGAAGTTCCTGAAAGATGTCCTTGCTGTGGGTATACTCCCTGCGATTGCGACGATAACTAGGGTAACTAAAAATACAGCCTTTATTGCACTCACTTTGTTCGTTGCCTGTACTTCCGATTACGGCATTAGCACTGAAATAATAGAAGTAGTTGATCCTGCCATTATGGAAGTGGTAGTAGACTCGTTAGTACAACCCTCCACTCCCGCTAGCATAGATGTACTCATAGTTTTAGATACATCGGGCTCCATGTCCGACAATTATGAACAAGTTAGTCGGGGGGTGGAAATTTTACGCGGCGATATTGAGTTAATAACGTTTGATTACAAAATAGGCTTTATCAACTCTTCTTTAATAAAACCATACTTTTCAGGACCATATGATGTGTTTTCTTCAGCGATAGATTTTTTGCTGGCGCCATGGATTTTAGGAGGGGATCGAGAAGAAATAGCCTTTACAGCAACCTATGAATTTGCCCTTAACTCTATAGAGGCAGATACTTTTTTCCGATATGATGCTGATAAACTAATAATTTTTATCTCTGATGAAGATGAGCAGTCAATATTAAGTGCTGATGTTTTTCATTATTGGCTTAAAGATGAGTTTAAAGATGTCCAACATGACATTGTTGCCATTGTGAATACTGGCGTTGGAGATTGCGAGAATGGGTGGAATGCCTATATAGGCGATAAGTATATAGAATTAAGCGCATATTACGGCAAAACGGCGACTGATATTTGCAGCGATTGGGAACTAGCCCTAGCTGATAGTACATTTTTAATAGGACCAGTTAACCATATTAATTTAAGCCAAGAACCGATTGAAGAAACTATTGTAGTTTACATCGATAAAATAGTAACTGAAGAATGGTACTATTTAGTGGAAACAAATACTGTTTATTTAGATTTTGAGCCTTCGGAGGGATCATTGATTGAGGTGGGATACATCGTTTATAGTGATTAGCTCCCTAATGGTTATTTTAGGAATGAGCCTCTCAGTAATATTTTATTATTTTTTTAAGTTTACTAAATTTGTAAAAGAAGATAACTTGAGAAGAGGATTAGAAGCAGAAGTATCAAGATTAGAAGCCATAGCCGACGAGAGAGAAAAGATAGAAGAGCTTAACAAAGTGATGGAAAGTATTGTAGAATACCAAGAGGCTAATAGAGAACATAAATATTCGAATGTAATAAACATGTCGGATTATCAACGTAAAGATTAATTTTTAAGGAAATAAAATGATTAATGAAGAAGAAAAGCGTCCTACCGTTATGGTATCGGGAGGATTTGATCCAGTACATGCGGGGCATATTCGCATGATTCGCGCCGCTGCAGAATACGGTGACGTGATTGTAGTTGCCAACTCTGATGGGTGGCTTTATAGGAAAAAGGGCTTTGTGTTTATGGAGTTCGCCCGCCGTGTCGAAATTCTCAATGCAATTAAAGGAGTTATTTTGGTAGATTCTGTAGATGATTCGGATGATACCGTTTGTGAAGCTATTCGGCGCCTTGAGCCCACTTATTTTGCCAATGGGGGCGATAGGGGGCGCAGCAACACGCCCGAGCAAGACGTCTGTGAGGAATTGGGAGTGGGGCTCCTCTGGTCAATCGGTGGCGATAAAAAACTGGATAGTTCTTCCGAGTTGGTTAAAGCGGCGCGCGAGCTTTCGCTACCCCCGAAGCGCGCAAAATCTAAACATTCTGAGAGATAATTTAAATAAGCCCATAGTTACGTATAGATGGTGGCAAAAACGTTAATTTTATTATTGGGCTTTTTAGTTGGATGCACGCCAGACTTACATTTAGAAGAAACCGGTATCGATATAACCAACAGTAGCGTAGAAGAAACAGAAGAAGAAAAAGTTATTTTCGGAGTCCAATCTGATGGTGTGTGTTCCCAGGCGGTCGGCTCAGAAATTTGCGATTTAATTTTAAAAGATCAACATGATGAAGTTTGGAGCTTGTATGATCTAGAAGGCGACGTTATTGTATTAGATTTTTCTGCAATGTGGTGCGGTCCATGCCAAAATGCTGCAGCAACCGTCCAGCAAACGCAAGATGATTATGAAATTGAAGGATTTAATTATGTTACAGTTTTAATTGATGATCCTACAGCCGGCACAGTCGATTTAGATGATGTGCAATCGTGGACAAATTCTTATGGGATCACCACAGCAACGGTGCTGCAGGGAGATCGCGATTTGATTAGCTCCTCTATTACTGAAGGATATCCTATTGTATCGTGGCCAACTTTTGTGTTTGTTGATAGAGATTTGAATATTTATTGGGGCATCTACGGCTTTAGTGAAGAATATATTCGAACTGTAGTCGAAGAAATGCTATAAACTTCTTGACAATCTCCTTTAATATAATATAATGAGTATAGGTCCGCTGTATCGTCGGAGTTTAAAATTAACGATACGTGGCTGCCGAACGTCACGCCGGCAGGGGTTTCCGGTTATCCTAAGTTGCGCACAGAAAACCGGTTAATTTTTTTTGGGGTGTAGTTCAATTGGCAGAACGTCGGGCTGTTAACCCGGAAGTTGTAGGTTCGAGTCCTACTGCCCCAGCCAGTTGACCATATATAAACAAGGTGATATAGTGTTGGCGCGCTCGAGCGCAGGTGATATTGTGCCTCCTGTTCATGTGAAGCTCATAAAGCGTTTAGAAAGAAAACCTCATAAAGGTAGAAACGTTGATTGGCCTGGCTATGTAGGGTGGGAAGCAGTTCTGACGAAACCAAAAGAAGCAGATCTGTTAAGAAAAAGCCATTCAATTCCTTTTCAATTTCCCGATGAGATAGAAACATTTGTATTTGAATCTAATATAATAAAAAAGACCAACAAAAAACGAAGAAGAAAAAGGAAAAAATGAAATGATTGTAAAAGTTAAAAAGTGGGTGAACAAAAAGCTATCCGGGGAAAGTCCCTTATTAATATTGGTTTCTTTAGTGTTTGGTATTTGTGTTTGGGCTTGGGTCAAGACCAATATAGGCGTGGAATAAAAAATCTAACTATTTAACCATGGACCATTAATGGTAAAATATGGCAACTAAAAAGAACTATTTGTTAGATACCAGTGTTTGCTTGACTGACGCTGATTCTATATACAAGTTTGATAATCATGATATTTTTCTTCCTCTCAAAACTTTGGAAGAAATTGACAAACACAAAAAACGTCAAGATTCTGTTGGAATCAATGCACGAAAAATTATTCGCCTTTTAGATGAACTTCGAGCAAAAAACAACTTACAAAAAGGTGTTCGATTAGGAAAAGGAAAAGGAATTTTAAGAGTGATGTCCTATGAATCACTCAAAGATGTCATTTTTCCGGCTGACTTAGATATTAGGATTCCGGACCACACTATTATTGCTACTGGCAAAGCCGTTCAAGCTGAATTTTCCAAGCGAAAAACTATTGTGGTAAGTCGCGATATTAATATGCGCGTCATTTGTGATTCTATTGGTATCTTATCAGAAGACTACATTTCAGAAAAAGCAGTAACTTCATCTGATGAACTTTATCAAGGGTTTAGTGAATTTTTAGTTGATGATCAGTTGATTGATAGGTTTTACGCAGATGACGATGTAATAATTCCGCGCGACGAGACCCCCGAACTGTGGTACCCTAATCAGTATCTGCTCTTAATATCTAATAGTAATTCTAAAAAGACTGCTTTAGCGGGCTTTGAGAGCCATGAGGTGCCCCTTAAAAAGGTAATCTCTAACCGGCTCCCCGATTGGAAAATTAATTCAAGGAACAAGGAACAAGCGTTTGCAATTGATATGCTTTTGGATCCTAAAATTAAGATTGTAACAATGGTAGGTCGTGCAGGTTCTGGCAAAACTCTTTGTGCAATTGCTGCGGGCTTACAACAGACCATTGGGTTGAGAACTGAAAATAACCATTATACTCGGATGATAGTATCTCGCCCTGTCCAACCCATGGGAAAAGATATTGGCTTTCTGCCGGGTACGATGGAAGAAAAAATGCTTCCATGGCTGATGCCCATTCAAGATAATTTAAAATTTTTAATGGGAGATAAAACCAATTTGGAAATGTACCTACAACAAGGCAAAATTGAGATTGAAGCTCTTACATATATTCGCGGTCGCTCCATTTCGAATGCGTTTTTAGTGATTGATGAAGCTCAAAACCTCACCAGACACGAAATTAAAACAATCATTACTCGAATTGGCGAAGGAAGCAAGATTGTTTTAACTGGCGATATTGAACAAATTGATAATGCGTATGTTAACGAAACTTCAAACGGTCTTGCGCATGCTATAGAAAATTTTAAAGATTATCATATTTCGGGTCATGTCTCCTTTAAGAAAGGGGAAAGGTCCGATTTGGCGACATTAGCCTCCAAAGTGTTATAAATAATTTGACATTATTTGGAGGGTATGATATAAATATAACATGGAGAAACGATATGAGTGATACGAATGAACTACCAACAATAAGTGAATTAGAGGCGCACGAAAACCCGCTGCTGGCAATGACCGTGGAGGGCGATTCGCCACTTAAGGAATATCTTGTAGAATACGTTGGTACCAAATTAGATAATGAAGAGGTCACCGTTAATATGATAGCCGAAGTGTTAGCTGCAGACTTTCCTGAATTTGTTTTTGCTTTTGCTGAAGAGAATTTCCTAAGAGGATACCAACAGGGACTAGATGATGCTGAATTATTTACGAGAGAGTCACAACCAGACGATAGCTAAGGTGCAAGATTTTTATACATCCACTGGGATACATGTATATATTAAAGAGCCGCTAGCTGACAATATCGATATGGAGGAGATAATAGCAAAAGTCGAGGAACACCTGCCACAACATCTACTCTCAGAAGTGGAAATGATCATTGTTGGCTGGTTTAAAGAATTTGAAGAACGAAAATTAAATGCATTTTATGGGGATGGTTGTTTATATATCTCTAATTTGCAGGACGACAACGAAGACATGTTCGATGATATTGTTCATGAAATTGCGCACTCTTTAGAAGAGCCTCATGGGTATGAAATTTATGGAGACAAAAAATTAGAAAAAGAGTTTTTAGCTAAAAGAATGAGCCTCAAAGACATTTTATGGGCCCATGGTTTTAAAGCGCCAGCCTCGTTCTTTATGAATTCAGAATATGATCAAGAATTTGATGAATTTTTACATGAGAAAGTTGGTTATGACAAATTGGCATTATTGATGCAAGGGCTATTTGTTAGTCCATATGCCGCCACTTCGTTAAAGGAGTATTTTGCTACTGGATTCACAGAATTTTATTTGGACCCTAATCATAATTTTTTAAAAGAGGTAAGTCCTGCGCTCTACGAAAAACTTGTGAAACTTCAACAACAAAAAAAACTTGACAACAATTAGAAATGTGGTTATAATAGAAAGAGAGACTGGAGAGTAAGTTGTCACATATATCATATTCAGAGCTTAAAGATTGGGCTTTTTGCGCTTTTTACCACAAATTAACACGAATTGATAAATTATCGGGATTCAAAGGGAATGCTTTTACAGCTTTTGGAACAGCTATTCACAATGTCTGTGAAAAAAAGTTACTTCAAGAAGACATAAATGAAGATTATTTTATCCAACAATTTGAGGAATGTATAAACAAATTAGATGATGATGTAGAAGTTGATGAGAGGCTCGTGGGACAAATGCGCTCACAAGGTAAGGAAATAATTCCTGAAATTGAAGATGCGCTAAACGAATATTTTGAAGAATATGAGGTTTTATCGGTAGAATTACCGCTCTATGAAAGTATTGATGGGCATGAAGATTATATGTTTAAAGGATATATTGATGCCATTGTTAAAACATCGGACAATAAAGTGCACATTTTTGATTGGAAAACATGTTCATGGGGTTGGGACGCCCGGCGCCGAAGTGACAAAATGGTGACATATCAGCTAACCTTATATAAGCATTTCTTTGCTCAGAAGATGGATATCGACCCAAAAGATATAGAAACCCATTTTGCGCTTTTGAAGAGAACAGCTAAGAAAAATAGAGTTGAACTATTTAGAGTTACGAGCGGCCCACGTAAAACAGAAAATGCATTAAATATGTTGCATAAAGCCCTATACAATATTAAAAATAGGCGTTATATTAAAAACAGGCTGTCTTGTAATAATTGTAATTTTAGACACACTAAACATTGTCCTTGAGGTATAAATGGCAAAGAAAAAGATTTTGGTCTTATCCGACCACCCCCTTTCACCTTCGGGTGTAGGGACACAAACAAAGTATATGATCGAAGCGCTCCTAAAGACAGGGCGCTATCAGTTTATCTGCTTGGGGGGCGCAGTTAAGCATAATGACTATAGACCCCAGAAAGTTGAACCATGGCAGGATGATTGGGTTATTTTTCCTATTGATGGTTATGGCAATCATGACATAATTCGTTCAATGCTACAGAAAGAGCGCCCCGATGTTTTATGGTTTATGACAGATCCTAGATTTTATGGCTGGCTTTGGGAAATTGAAAATGAAATTCGTGTTAATACACCGATGGTGTATTATCATGTTTGGGATAATTTCCCCGCCCCCCACTTTAATGGGGGTTTTTATCGTTCTAATGATGAGGTAATATGTATATCTAAAGTGACGCATGCTGTAGTACAAGAAGTTGCGCCCGAAGTGTCATCTGCATATTTGCCGCATGCTGTTAATTCAAATGTATTTCATAAATTTAAGACAGATGAAAAAAAGAAAGCTGTTGAGATTTTACGAAATAGAATAACCGTGGAAAGTAGTGAAAATTATAAAAATCCTAAGAAAAAGATCTTTATGTGGAACAATCGTAATGCTCGCCGCAAACAAAGTGGCACTTTGATTTGGTGGTTTAAGGAATTTTTGGATGAAGTGGGGCACGATAAAGCGTGTTTGTTGATGCATACTGATGCGCGAGACGAACATGGACAAGATTTACCTCATATTATTGAACACATAGGGGCTACCGACGGCCAAGTTTTACTCTCCACGCAAAAAACAACCGCCGAAGAATTAGCTAACATGTACAATGCAGCAGATTATACGATTAATATGTCAGACGCAGAAGGATTTGGGCTAGCCACCCTAGAGTCATTGTCGTGTGGCACCCCCATTATTGTTAATATGACGGGAGGATTGCAGGAGCAAGTTACTGATGGCGAGAATTGGTTTGGGTGGGGAATTCAACCGATATCAAAAGCAGTAATTGGCTCTCTTCAGGTGCCATATATTTATGAAGATAGGATCTCTCAAGCAGACTTTAATGCAACACTGAAGAAAGCCCTAAAGGCTAGTAAAAAGTCGTATAATAAGATGTCTACTTTAGGTATGCAGCACGTTAAAGATAATTATAATTTTGATAAATATGAAAAGAAATGGGTGGAAACAATGGATGAAATTATAGAAAAACATGGTTCATGGACAACTCGAACAGGCTATGAGCGTTGGCACTTGTTGGAGGTGGCATGAGAAAGAAGATTTTGTTAAAGGGACCTCTCTTAACACGCTCAGGATATGGAGAGCAAGCTCGTTTTGCTTTAAGATCTTTGGCTAGCCGCTCAGATCTGTTCGAAATCTTTATTCAGCCTTTGCAATGGGGATCCACATCCTGGCTGGCAGAATTGGATGAGGAGCGAGAATGGATTGACAGAACCATCGAAAAAACCATTGGATACCTACAACAGGGAGGGACTTTTGATATGTCTCTTCAGGTGACTATACCCAACGAATGGGAGAGAATGGCGCCTATAAATATTGGGTATACTGCTGGAATTGAAACTACTCGAGTTGCCCCCCAGTGGATTGAAATAGGAAACCAGGTAGAAAAGATTATAGTGGTTTCGAATCACTCTAAAGATGTGTACAAAAACACACAATACATCGCACAAAACCAAGAGACCCAAGAAGAGGTAAACCTTGAATTAAACAAACAAGTGGTAGCAGTGAATTATCCGGTTAAACAATATGAAATTTCTGAAGATTTGGAATTGGATTTAGAATATGATTTCAATTTCCTAGCAGTAGCCCAAATGGGACCTCGTAAAAACCTATTAAATACCATTAAATGGTTTGTGGAAGAGTTTAAAGATGAGGAAGTTGGACTCGTTGTTAAAACCAATAAAGCGAAGAACTGTCTTTTAGATAGAGAATATACTCTTAATGAGATGAAGAACTTTTTGGCAGCGTTAGGTGATAGAAAATGCAAAGTGTATATGTTGCACGGCGACATGACAGACGAAGAAGTGCACGCTCTCTATGTTCACCCTAAGTTAAATGCTTTTGTGACATTTACACACGGAGAAGGCTTTGGTCTTCCTATTTTTGAAGCTGCTTATAGCAGCATGCCCGTCGTGGCCACCGGCTGGTCTGGACAATTGGATTTCTTGATAGACGACGACAAAAAAGAGAACTTTTATAACGTTTCCTTCGATATTCAACCTGTCCCAGACAGCGCAGTGTGGGATGGCGTTATAGTAAAAGATTGCATGTGGGCATATCCTCGCGAGCAATCTGCCAAAGAGCAGATGAGACAGTGCTATGAAGATATTACTTCGAAAGCGGAAGACTCCATCGCAGCTAACGCAGATCAATATCGTACATGGCTTTGCGAAAAGTTCGCAGAAGAAAAAATGTATGCCGAATTCGTGGCAGCAGTTATTGATGAAGAAAAGTTTGACGTAGAGTCGTGGTTAGAAGGATTAAATCTGCAGGAAATTGAGTGAAATTTATTTTCATAGCTGATTTTTTTGTTGAGCATATTCTAGGAGGAGGCGAGCTTAACAACGAAGAGTGTATAGAAATATTAATTTCTAAGAATCACTCAGTAAACAAAATGCAAAGCCACTTGATTACTCCGTCCTTTATAAACAAAAACAAAACTAGTAATTTTATTATCGCTAATTTTATTAATTTACGGTTGGAATGTATAGAGGCACTTTTAGAAACCAATTACATCATTTATGAGCATGATCACAAATATCTTAAAGCTCGCAACCCTGCGCTTTATGAAAATTTCAAAGCTCCTAAAAAAGATATTATTAATTTAGATTTTTATAAAAATGCGAAAGCTGTGTTATGTCAATCTCAATTTCATTTGGATATCATTAAACAAAATACGAATTTGTCAAATTTAGTCAACCTAAGTGGCAATATCTGGTCGGCTTCAGCACTTCAGATGATTGAAGAGATATCTAAGAATCCGAAAAGTAAAAAATGCTCCATTATGGATTCGGCCATTCCTCACAAAAATACTCGTGATGCGGTTAATCTGTGTATAGCAAAAAATATGGAATATGATTTAATTCAAAAACCAGTATATAGTGAATTTTTAGCCGCTTTGGGAACTAATGAGAAGTTTGTATTTTTACCTCAAACTCCTGAGACTTTATCGCGAGTGGCTGTGGAGGCCAGAATGATGAACATGTCATTGATTACTAATAACATGGTGGGAGCCTCTAAGGAGCCTTGGTTTAAGTTTAAAGGCAAAGAATTAATAGATCTTGTGTATGAAATGAGAGAGAAGATTCCGGCAAAAGTAGTGGAGACGTTTAAATGAAAATACTATTATTATCTTATCCGCGCAGTGGAAACACTTGGTGTCGTTATATTTTGGAATTTTTAACAGGGTACCCATCAATAGGGCGCCCCGAACTTTTGAATCCAAGTGACCTCCACGGTACTGGCACTTTTTGCCCAGAAAACTTTGAAGGTGATATTATTTTTAAAGCCCATGGTCAAGATAGTACGTCGCGAGCAATAGTGCAAAAATGTTTAGATAATGGATATACTTTATTGTTCTTAGTAAGGAGCCCTATTGAAGCTTTAACTCGCCATATGGGAGTCCTCACTCCGAGCGACCTTAAGGATTTTGACGACCCCAGAGAATATTATTTTACAAATATTGAAACATTTGATTCTTATACTGGTCCAAAAAAAATTTTATACTATGAAGATATGATTCAGCACCCACGAAATTTTGTGAACGATGTTACAGCTTTTTTGAATGTAGAAGACGCAACCTCCAAAATAGAAAAATTCATGAATGATTTTGAAGTGCATCGCCGTTCCGGACGAGACTTTTACCAGCGCGACGACCCCTCTAAATGCCACACCACAGGCATGTCAGATAGTGTGAATTTTCACAGTAAAAAATATTCTTCTTCTTTCATACAGACGATGTGGATCCATATGAAAGATTATCGCGATCCGAAAATAATGAAATACATAGAAAGATATGAAAAACCATGAAAATACTATTAACCTTGAATAAGACTTACCGGGGATTACCGGATACAGGATATTGGTATACTTATTTGCCCTTAAAAGAGTTAGGACATGAGGTATATTGGTACGACACTGTAGCACCCACAGAACAATATTCTTATAGCAAGATTATTGAACACTTTAAGCCAGATTTAATTTTTTGCTGTATGACGGGAGATAAAGGAATTACTCCTTATGAGCCGTGGGAGGAGATTGCACACGAAACTGAAACCGGCAGAACAAAAACGTTTAATTGGTTTTGTGATGATACTTGGCGGTTTGATACATTTTCTCGCGAAGCGTGTCATAGCTTTAACGTATCCTCAACTCCAGACCCCGCTTATATAGAAAAATATAAATCGGTGGGTTATAACAACATAATAGTAGGTATGTGGCATGCCAATTCAGAGTTTTATCCTCATATAAAATTTAAAGACAAAGATATTGATATATCTTTTATAGGTGCACCAACTCCTTCGCGAAAGATGATATTTGAGGCGTCAGGCGTACCAATTCAAAATATTTTTGGAGTCTCTATGGGAGAATTATTTTTAAAGCATGCGCAAAGTAAGATTGGAGTTAATTTTAGTACTAATGATAATGATCCTCTTCATAAAACTGAAGTAAAACAAAGAATTTTTGAAATTACTGCCGGCGCTGGATTGTTATTTACTCAATATCATGAGGGGATAGAGCGTATGTTTGAGATTGACAAGGAAATTATCATCTTTAAAACCATTGATGAGCTTTCCCAGAAAGCTAAAATTTTATTAGACAACCCAAAGTATGTCCAACAATTAGCCACCGCCGGCCACAAAAGATTTATGGCAGAACACGATTCGAAAATTAGATTAGCTGCGTTAATAGAACAAATAGGAGAATTATAATGATGAAAGTATATTTACCATATTATACCGGTCATGCAGGACACTGGATATATAATGGCTATGCACGAGCGTGGGAACAATTAGGTTACCAGATACCGGATGTTGAAAAAAGACCATCTCCAGACAATAGGTGTACTGAATTTTTGCATCCCCCAATGGAAGAGTCAGACCTTGAAGAAGATTATATTTTAATGGCCACAGATGCATTAGCGGTGCACCCAGAGACTTGCAAGGCTATTGAAAGAAGTTATAAGACATTTCTTTTTGCTCAACCCAATGTTTATCCAAAACCGTGGGGGGACCACCCAAATTACCAATGTGCAGCTTCCGATAAAACGATCAACACTTTAAATCAAATGGATAATGTATATCTGTGGACTTTTGGAGAAGTTAACCCAGAATATCACCACAAATGGAAAAAAGTACACACTGTGCCTTTGGCCTTTGATTCTGTTTCTTATAAGCCCATTAAAGATGAAAATTATAGTAAATATGATGTCTCTTTCGTTGGTGGTTGGGTTAATAACGGATTTGATGAAAAGCGCAAAATTATGATGGATATTTTTATTGAATTTAAAAAAAGTGGATTAAATTGTGGATTTTTTGTTAATAGAAACTTAAACCACGAGCAAGAAACTGCAGTGCTCTATAATAGCAAAATTTCTTTGAACATTCACGACGCTTACCAGCGGATATTGGGCAACGATACGAATGAGAGAACATTTAAATCTATAGGGTTAAATGGAATATTAATATCTGACAAAGTTAAACAATTGGAAAATATACTCCCTAATGTAAAAACTTCTAATGAGCCGGCGGAATTAGTTAGATTTACGAAAGAATATTTATCTTTAACCGAAAAGGAAATAAATGATATAAAAGAAGAAAACCGCCAAGACATTTTGGACAATCACTGTTATACTCATAGAGTAGAGCAGCTTTTAGCTTTATAAGGGATCAGCTATGGTTATTTATATTGATATTGATGAGACAATTTGTGATACCCCTTCCGATAGAGACTATTCACTGTCGACACCAATTAAGGAAAATATAGAAAAGGCGAATAAATTATATGAAGAAGGAAATACTGTTGTCTATTGGACAGCAAGGGGTACCACAAGCGGTATTAATTGGGAGAAAATAACCCGAGAGCAACTCATCAACTGGGGGGTCAAATTCCACGACCTTAAGCTTGGAAAGCCTTATTATGATTTGTTTATCGATGATAAAAACATGAATACGCGAGATTGGAAGTGAAAATAACGATTCTGTTACCTTGTTATAATTCTATCCAATTTTTAAAGCAGTGTGTTGAATCCGCATTAGCGCAAGATTATGAGAACTATGATATACATGCATATGATAATGGAAGCGTAGACGGAAGTTTAGAATATCTTCGCGAAATGGAACAAGATAATGAAATAATCACACTACATGAGGTGCCGAATATCTATAAAAATTCATTTCGGGAGGCTGTAGACCACGCATTTCAGAACGTAAATACAGATTATATTACTTTTCTTTCGGCTGATGATTTTTTAGATTCTACTTATTTGTCTAATTGTATGAGAATAGTTTCGCACGATCCTAAAAAAATAAGATGTATGCAGAGTCCGATTGTGGGGGTTCCAAACGGAGAACTTCAGCTTCATTCTTATAAAAATATAAATGAATTTAAAGAATTGTGTATGAAAAGGAGTCCAGTTATTAGCCCCACGGTGGTATACAACAAAAACTTATATCCTCTAATGAATTGGTCGCCACATGGTGGCCCTGCACACCGAGAAGCAAATCTCCAAGAGGCAGGAGCGGGAGATTACGACACGTTCTGTAATTTTGCAGACAACGGAGTTTTCATTTACCCAGTTACTCAATTTTTGGGTTATTACTATCGCTGGCATGAGGAGCAGTGCACGTGGAGCGTAATAGAAGAAAAGAAGAAAATAAACTACGATCAAGTCATTCAAGAATATTGGAAAAATAAATGGCAGTTGTAGTTGACATTACGTCTCCAATATGATATATTTTATTATGAGTGGAGGGAAAATGAAAAGAACTCATATAATTGCTGAAATCGGTATTAACCATAATGGTGACCTTGAAACGGCAAAAAAATTAATAAATGTGGCGAACGTTGCTGGTTGCGATTCGGTAAAGTTTCAAAAACGCAATCCTGACGTGTGTGTGCCGGAGTATCAAAAAAATATTTTACGCCAGACGCCATGGGGCGAGATGAAATACATCGATTACAAGCATCGCATGGAATTTGGAAAAGAGGAATTCGATGAAATCGACGCTCATTGTAAAGAAGTGGGAATTGCGTGGTCAGCATCAGCTTGGGACTTAGACAGCTTGCAATTTTTAGAGCAGTATGATTTGCCTTATATTAAGATAGCGTCAGCTATGCTTACTAATTCGGAACTTATCAATGCGGCCCGAGAGACAGGGAAGAAGATTATTCTTTCAACAGGGATGAGCACTGTGGATGAAGTAATTCGTGCGGTTTCTATCTTGGAGAAGGACGGAAACAAAAACTATGCACTGCTTCACTGCAACTCTTCTTATCCCGCACCGCTTGAAGAATTAAACCTGAGCGCCATTAAGACTCTTAGGGCTATGTTTGGGTGCGAGGTGGGATATAGTGGTCATGAATATCGCTTAGATAGCAATGTACATACTGTGTCGGCGATCTATTTAGGAGCGACTATTATCGAAAGACACATCACTCTCGATCGCACCATGTGGGGTACTGATCAGTCTTGCTCGGTTGAACCTCAAGGGCTAATTAAGTTAGTGAAGGGTGTTAGGGAGTTGGAGCTTTCATATGGTACAGGAGAGATTGGCGTAACTGAATCCGAAAAACCAGTACGCTTAAAATTAAGAGGAGACTAATCGTGTACGATATTAATTTTTATATGAAGGCTCATGAGCTTGTGCAACAAATTCAAAGTGGGGCAAACATTAGCAAGGAAGAGGCTCTCAAGCTTTTTGATCAATATAGATCAAAAGAGCCCATTATCTACAATATTGAAACTACCAATGCGTGTAATATGAGATGCCGCATGTGCCCCCGTACAACTAAGATGGATAGAAAAATCACCTTTCTTGAAGAAGAGTACTACGAAAAATTAATTACCCAGATTAAACCACACGATCCGGCTTTGTGGGCCGAATGGGAAAAATTTTGTGCCGACACATATGGCATCGGGCCCGATAGTCCCGCTAGCGAAAATCATTTTTTCTTGCACATCATTCCTCGGGTGATTCAGCTACATGGATACGGCGACCCTCTGCTGGACAAAAATTTAGGAAAAGTTATTGAGACGTTGACTGCACACGACTTTGAGTCATATTTCAGTTGTAATCCGGCAAACATCAACATACCCAAGACAGTGGAAATGATGGATGCGGGCCTGACGTATCTCAAATATTCTTTTGAGAGTACCGATGATTTGAAATTTAAAGATATACGTGGTAACGCAGCCAACTTTACGGAAGCTTTCAATAAGACTTTGGAAGTCCTTAGAATAAAAGAACAACGAGGCTTTAATACCACCATCATTATTACCATGATTGACGTTGGTCACGATGAAGAGCAGCAGAGAGAATTCAGACAGCTTTCCGAAGTATTCGAGGGCTTAGATGTATACATTTATCTTAAAAGCGAAGATCAGCAATGGTATCGAAAAGATGAAAGCCTGAAAGAATATCTTGAAGATCGAGAACGAGATGTTCCAGAGCAAGAGCAGGATTTTTATGGCACGAATGCAATTCACTGGTTAGAATACTGCAAGCATCCATGGATGTCTATGACTATAAAGTCTGATGGTGAAGTTCACATGTGCATGGAAGACTATAATAATGAAGTATTTTTAGGTGATTCAAAACAGAAAACTTTGAGAGAAATATGGAACGGCGAGTTGTACGAGAATTTTAGAAGGGATCATTTTGATTTGAACCCCTGCATTAAGTGTACTAAAGAGTGCGACATGCCAAAGATTGGATTTGATTTTGAACAAGAAGATTTTAATAACAGGACACACAGCCGGCCTAGGCTCCGCGTGCTATGAGGCCTTGTCGCGCCGCGGCAATGAACTTTATGGCATCTCTAGGCGCACGGGATATGATTTGAGTAGTGACTATAAGCTTGTAAAGGATCGTATCCTACAATACAATCCTGATATATTCATTAATAATGCATATGTGGAGTCAAAACAGACTCAGCTTTTAAAAGATATCTATTCGGAATGGAAGTTTTTAAATAAAATGATCATTAATATTGGAAGTGTGGCTGCTTTGATACCTTCCGATCATCCCGATTACAAAATGCCATATGCAAAGAACAAAAGAGAGCAGCGAGACTTTTGTCAGACACATAATTTTAACTTTTCAAAAACAGATTTTAAATCTATCAAATGTAAGTTAATAAATATAAATTTTGATTATATCAAAACTGACTTCCCCTCTAAACACGATAAGAGCAAATATCCCAATCTGCTTCCGTCTGAGGCTGCAGAAGTTATAAAGTACGTGATAGACGGCTTTGAAAATAATATATGTTTTCGGGAAATAACAGCACATTCAAATAAGGTAATATAATGAGTAAAATAAAATTGTCAGATTATGTTATGACATTCTTAGAACAAAAAGGAATAGATGACATTTTTATGCTTTCTGGAGGCGGGTGCATTCACTTGGTTGATTCGGTTGGGAGCAGTAATCTAAACTATATCTGTAGTCTACATGAGCAGGCCGCTGCGATTAGCGCTGAAGCATATGCTCAATATACCAATAAGCCATCGGCATTATTGGTCACGACGGGCCCGGGAGGCACTAACGCCCTTACAGGGGTAGCTTCTGCATGGCTGGATTCTATACCTATGTTTGTTCTTTCTGGACAGGTTTCTAGAAAAGATATGAAACTTGACCGCGGTGTTCGGCAGATTGGTTTTCAAGAACTAGATTTGGTTAAAATGGTTGAGAGTATTACAAAATATGCAACCACTGTGATGGATGCATCTGACATTCGATATGCAATGGAAAAGGCATGGTACGAAACCTCCACAGGTCGCCGCGGCCCTGTTTGGGTCGACATTCCTTTGGACGTGCAATCTACGTATATTGATCCAGAGAATCTACGCGGCTTCACCCCGCCAGAAGCTCCAAATAGAAAAGAGGAGTTGAAGAAAAAAATCTCACAAGTCTTTGATTTGATTAATAACTCACAAAGACCTATTTTTCTGGCGGGCAATGGAATCAGAGCAGCAAATGCCGAAAAAGCTTTTGACAAGCTGATAAAGAAGTTACAAATTCCGGTATTAACAACGTGGAAGGGAATGGATTTTCTAGATGAAGAGGACCCGCTATTTGTCGGCCGACCCGGCATCGCTGGGCAAAGAGGGGCAAACTTCTCGCAACAAAATTCAGATTTGTTTATCTCCATCGGCGCCCGGTTAGATTTGGGACAAACAGCCTTCAACCATACAAATTTTGCACGTGCTGCAAAAAAAGTAATTTGCGATATAGACCCGGCCGAGATAAATAAGATGGAGTTTGATATTGATTGCCGTCTTGATTTTGATGCTGGAGAAGTCATCGAAGAAATGCTTCGACAAAGTACTGATTTCAATAAAAGTTTTGATGATTGGATAGGTACATGTAAAGAATGGCAAGAGAGATATCCAGTAGTTACCGACGAACATTGGAATCAGCCAGATTGTGTTAACAACTATGCGCTAGTTGACGTGCTTTCGCAATACCTTACATCTGATGACTTGTTTGTTTTAGGCTCATCGGGAGCATCCAGCGAGGTGACATGTCAGGCCTTCAAAGTTAAAAAGGGCATACGTATTTTCAATAGTCAATCGTTGGGATCTATGGGGTTCGGAATTCCTGCGTCAATCGGTGGTTGTGTAGCATCTAAAAATAGACATACTATCTGTATTGATGGTGATGGAGGTTTCGTGCTCAATATACAAGAGTTGGAAACCTTAAGAAGATTAAATCTGCCCATCAAATATTTTATTCTTAACAATAATGGATACACGTCTATTCGCAACACACAAAACAAACACTTCGAACAGCAAGTGGCATCGGGAGAATCAAGCGGGGTCACACTTCCTGATTTTGAAAAAGTGGTAAAATCATACGGGTTACAATACAGAAAGATCTCGGATCATAGTAATATTCACCAAGAGGTGGAGGACATCATGAACTCTGAAGGTCCAATTATTTGTGAGATACAAATGCTTGATGTTCATATAACTGCTCCGCGGACTTCCACATACAAGAAGAAGAATGGCGAATTTGCCAGCGCACCCATGGAAGATTTGTGGCCGTTCTTGCCAAGAGAAGAATTTGAAGAAAATATGATTATCGGAGTTCTGGATGATTGAGCACATTAACAAGATTATTTTTTTGCATATCCCGAAGACAGGGGGCACATCCATAGTTAATTCAATAGTCGGTACGAGTGCTCACGAGCACTTAGATTGGCGGGAACTCAAAGAAAAGCATAAGGAATACTGGGATGAGTATTACAAGTTCACAATTGTGCGAAATCCGTTTGACTGGCTTGTGTCAATGTATCACGGCATGTATGGTGGCGATCCAGATACATGGCCGGCCTTTGGGGATCCTCACAGAACTATAGCCTCTCATATGTCCTTCCCGCGATTTATTAAAGACTTCCGCCAAGCACGCGCCCCGGGAAAGCCATTTTCTCAGGTTGATATAATCGGCCCCGAAATGGATCAAATAATAAGATTTGAAAACTTGGGAAACGAATTTGATAAATTACGTACGGAGGGGCGCTTAGTTACAAAGCAAGGCTGCTTAGTCAGAGACCTTTCTCACGACAACCGTAGCCCCAGCCGCAAAGAAAAGTCCGGTGAATATAAATCTTATTACACGGATGAATTAAGAGAAATTGTCGAAAGAGAATTAGAAAAAGATTTAAAAACATTCGGATATTCGTATGAATAAAAAAATCCTAATCACCGGCGGTTCGGGATTCATCGGCAGGAGCCTAATAGAACATTTCAATACAGAATGTTTCTTTCCTTTACGAAAAAACATCTGGGCTCCAAATAGCAAAGAATTGGACTTGTTGGACACCGCTAAAGTATCGGAATACTTAGACAGACACAAATTTGATATTATAATTCATTCGGCTACGTATGATGCGGTACCAGATTTTTCAACCAAAGATGTGTCTGTTCAGCTTCAAAATAACCTGAGAATGTACTTCAATTTAGCGAGACACTCCGACAGCTACGAGAAAATGATATACTTCGGCTCAGGCGCAGTTTACGATAGAGAGCACCTTAAGTCAAAAATGAGCGAAGAGTATTTTGACACTCACGTCCCAAAAGATCAATATGGATTTTCAAAATATATTATGTCGACACATACGAATTTAAGCAATAATATATATAATTTACGAATATTTGGCGTCTTCGGCCAGTTTGATGATTGGCGTTACCGATTTATATCTAATGCATGCGCTAAGGCAGCGCTGGGGATGCCGATTACTATTAAACAGAATGTATTTTTTGATTATGTCTACGTAAAAGATTTGTGTAGAATGGTACAGTGGCTAATCGACAACGATTCAGAAACAAAAATTATGAATGCTAGCTCTGGAAATCCTGTGGACTATATATCGATTGCCAACGCCATAAGAGAAATTTCGGGAAAAGACTTGGAAATATTGATTGAAAAGAAGGGTTTGCGACAAGAATATAGCGGAACAAACCATCTTATAGTTGACACAATGAAAGATTTCAGTTATACTGATATTGAGGATGCTTTGTGTGAAATGTATGAGTGGTATAAAACTCACTCACACCTATTGATGGTTGAGCATTTTGCCTATTAATATTATGTTTCTTAGCGTTAAAAAAGCTTTAGATTTTTTAGAAAAAAAGATTAAGACCTATCGGATTAGCAATCCGAATATGGGCTTACCCGAAGAGATATTTTTCTTTGCTAGCCGGCATACACCCATAGTGAACGTAGATCTTTTGGTACAAGATTCCGACGGCCGTACTTTGTTGTCGTGGAGAGATAATTATGAGTGGGAAGGTACCGGCTGGCATATTCCCGGTGGCGTTGTAAGACACAAGGAGTCCTTTGAGGACAGAATTCAACAAGTGGCAATGTCAGAGTTGGGCACCGAGGTAACTTTTGATGAAGAGCCTATAGCTATTGAGGAAATAATTCAAGAGCACGAAACAAGAAGTCATTTTATATCTGTTCTTTTTCGATGTTATGTTGATGACGGATATGTTCCAGCCAACAAAGGCTTGGCAGATAATGATGCTGGTTTTTTAAGTTGGCATGACCAAGCCCCAACAGCGTTACTGAGATGTCAAGAGATTTATCGGGAGCACATTAATGGACAAACGTAGGTGCCGTGTCTGTTCTGGAGAGTTGCGTAATGTTTTATTCTACGAAAATATGCCAAAAGCCGCCCAACATTTGCCAACGAAAGAAGAGCTACCATCTGAGAGAGGCTCGGATCTACAGGTATGCGAGTGTGTAGGGTGCGGATTGGTTCAGTTGGACAACGAACCAGTGCCTTATTATAAAGAGGTTATTCGTTCTGCTGCATTCTCGGAAGAGATGAAAGAGTTCAGAGTTGAGCAATTTAAGAATTTTATCGAAAAAAATAATCTCGCAAATAAAAAAATTATTGAAATCGGATGCGGTTACGGGGAGTATCTGAGTCTTATGAGTGCGGCTGGCGCCAATTGTAGCGGGATTGAATATTCTGCAGAGTCTGTAAGGCAATGCAAAGAAGAAGGTCTCGATGTAAATTTTGATTATCTTGAAGAAAGCACTAAATTAAAAGGCGCACCATTTGATGGATTTTTTATTTTAAATTTCTTAGAGCATTTTCCTCACCCTCGTGAAAGTTTAATCGCTCTGAGTGACAATTTGAATGATGGCGCCATCGGTCTGGTTGAAGTCCCAAATTTCGATATGGTGTTGAAAGGAAAACTCTTTTCTGAATTTATTGGCGATCACTTGTTATATTTTACGAAAGATACATTAAAAAATATGCTTTCATTGTGTGGTTTTGAAGTTCTTAGTTGTAATGAAATCTGGTATGACTATATTATATCCGCGGTAGTGCGTAAGCGCGCCCCGCTCAACATAATAGATTTTTACGATCATCAAGAAAATATTAAGAAACAACTTGTAGATTATACTGCTAAATTTAATGGCAACGTGGCTATATATGGTGCCGGCCACCAATCGTTTGCGATTATATCTTTAACAAAGATAGCAGATAGTGTAAAATACGTAGTAGATGATGCGCTCTTTAAACAGGACAAATATACGCCTGCAACACATGTGCCCATTGTATCCGCCGATAGGCTGCAAACTGATCCTGTAGAAGGAATCATAATCATGGCAGGGGGATACTCAGATGAGGTGGCTAGAAAATTAGAAAGATTAGATCTCCCAATGAGTGTGTCGATAATGAGAGATCACGGTTTAGAAATTATAAGGTAAAACATGCAAGAACAAATAATGCCAAGTGGCTTAAAAATAACACAATTAAATGAAGGTACTGGCGAAACTCCAAACCTAGGAGATGAGGCAGTTGTACATTACATTTTACACCTAGGAAAGGGTACTTGCTCATCAAATTATGACTACGATAAATGCAGTTATGTGGACGATTTAGTAGACAGCACTTATGATGAGATGTATAATCCGGAAGGTCCGAAAGTGTTTATAGTCGGGAAAGAAACACCAAAAGATGAGCTGTACACAGATGGAGATTGTATCGAAGGAATTTCGGAAGCCCTGTTGGGGATGAAAGAAGGTGGTAAATGTCGGCTTGTAATACCTACCGATATGGCTTATGGCGAAGAAGGAGCCAGCAGCTTTCACAGCTTTCATGGCTACAGAACGCCTCCCGGAAAAGATTTAGATATAGTTATTGAACTGGTAGAGGTTCGAAGGAGGGAAGATAATGTCTGATTCGTCAGAAAAAAAGAAGCCCAAAAAGAAAGAGTTTACTTCCAACGTTACGGGTGATATTTGGCAAAAATTTAGTCACAAGCGCTGGGATAAATGTATAAATCAAATTGGAATCATAATTGAAGATGAGGTTCATATGGGTTCAAAAAACACTCAAGTCGTTTTGAAGGCGGGGAGTAAGGTTATTATTGATGATATCCGAGGTAGAATTTTGCCACAATATCGCGTAAGAGACACAAATGGCAAGATTTGGTTTATCTCGGCGACGAATGTTGAATTTTTATACGACGAAGATAGGGTTATTCCTGAAGGTTCGTATAGTTATAGAGGAGGCATAAGAGCCACTGAAGAAGAGGCTCCGACAATCCCTGAACGCTACGAACGACCATCTGAGACAACCGAAGATGTTATGAAAGAGGTCAGAAGACAGAAAAGGGAAGAAAAGTTAAAGGCTAAACAAAAGGAAGACAAATAAATGGCAAACTCAAACGATACATTATTTCATACACCGCTCGAAGGTAATAAGTATGATCCGGCGCCGGGCCTGTCCAACGAAGAAATTCAACGACGCGCTCAGGCAATTAGAGATGGTAAGGAGGTTGATCTTACCAATACCAAAGTAGACTTTGATGGTGAAGAAGTTAAAGCAAGACAAAACTGGCTCAAATCTCACAAGCCTGCCGTTTATGAAAAGATGATGAAATTTCCCGAAAAACTGGCCCGCGGAGAGAGCATCGCAATTCTGCAGTTTCAGTATGATTATTTGTGTAATTTTGATTGTGAACATTGCTGTATTGACAAGTTTTATGTTCCCAAGAGTTGGGAAGCTGCATCAGGACGCAGAAAGTTTGAATTAGAAGATGTACGTCGTCTATCTAAAGAGGCGGATGAAATTGGTTTGGCTAACTTTGTTATTACTGGCGGAGAGCCGTTGTTGTTGAAAGAGTTTGATCAGCTTGTACAAGCTATAGATCCAGATAAGTTTTATTTAGCATGTGATTCAAATGGTTGGTTTCTTGACTATGAGCGCGCTAAGCAGCTCAAGGCAATGGGTGTCGACAAAATGCAGCTGAGTATAGATGGTGTATCTGCAGACGATCACGATACTTTCCGTCGCGCTCCCGGTTCTTGGGACAAGGTAATGAGAGCGATTGACGCCTGCAAGGAGGCAGATCTGCATTTGATTCTTTCGACTTGTGTGTGGAAAGATCGAATCTACTCTCAAGAGTGGCGTGACTTCTTAGAATTTGCAAAAGAAAAAGAAGTAGCAACATATATTGTGTTCGCGAAGCCTGTAGGCGCGTACGAAGGCGTTTATGATCAGATGATGACAGAAAAAGAAAACAAGCTCTTGGAGCAGTTTGAAAAGGAGTATGACATCTTTACCCACATGACTCCTTCTTATGGTCGTGACATGGGGTGTATTGCTGTGAAGCGCATGGTTCCAGTCTCTCGTTATGGCGATGTTATGCCGTGTCCATATCAGCACATCTCTCTTGGAAACTTCTTTGAGGAGCCTTTGGCTGATATCATTAATCGAGGCTTGAACATCAAATGGTTTGATCCCACCAAGAACATGCCTTGTATTTGCGGTGTTGATAAAGGATTCATTGAGAATGTCATTTCCAAGACTTATGGAGATTCTGAAGTTCCTGTCCGATACGATCAAGTTTTCACTGAAGATGATTTCTTGAACAAAGAGAAGATGGGCGACGTTAAAGAGGGCACTGGAACAGGCGCCGAAAATCAAACTTGGAAAAATGCACCTCTTATAACTTTGAAAGGAAAGGATCTCAAAGATCACAACTTTGTAGATGATACAGGGTCTTGATCCATGATTAGTTTTACTGACAACGCTATTGATAAGCTATCGGGCGCCCTCGATCATACTGATTATGTGCGCGTGGCGGTAGTTTCGGGGGGCTGTTCTGGGTTTCAATATTCTCTTATGATTGAGGGGCTTGATGATAAAAGAGAAAATGACACTATAATAGAATTTGGAAGTATAAAAGTTTGCATCGACCCCATGAGCGATAAGATGCTCGCAGATACGGTGGTAGACTATGTGGAAACCTTACAAAGTTCTGGATTTGAATTTAATAACACCAAGGCGAGCAGCACCTGCGGCTGCGGAACTTCTTTTTCACAAGATCGTGGTTGTCCCAAGTAACAATAGTATGTTCCACAAAAGAGTGTGAGAATATCTATTGACTATAGTTTAAAAATATGATATAGTTTGATATATTACACTTGAACGAGAGGTACATGGATAACAAGTTAAATGAAATTTTAAGTTTAGTTGAAGATTATATTCGCGAAAAGCAACAAAAAGAAAGTTGGACTCCAGGGGAAGATTGGGTTTCCTATTCGGGCCCGATGTTTGATTCTATGGAATACGCTGTCGCAGTTAAACAGCTACTAAGTGGTTGGTTGATATTTGGAGAACAAGGTCGCAATTTTGAGAGAGAGTTTGCGCCACATTTGGGCAAGTCTCATGGAATTTTAACAAATTCCGGAAGTTCTGCTAATTTGCTAATGGTAGCGGTGACCAAGTCGCGACGATTCTCCAAGCAACTAAAGGACGGCGATAAGATCATTACACCAGTGGTGTGTTTTCCCACAACAGTTAATCCTCTGTTGCAAAACAACCTGGTGCCAGTTTTTGTGGACGTGGAGTTGCCAAGTTTAAATTTGAATTTAGATTTGGTAGAAAAGGCACTTAAGGAAGATCCTTCTATTCGCGGCATTATGTTTGCGCATGTGTTGGGAAATCCGCCCGATATGAAGCGTTTAATGGCGTTGGTAAAGAAATATGATTTGGTCTTTTTGGAGGACGCTTGTGATGCTTTGGGTTCTTATTACGATGGAGCCCCGCTAGGCACTTTTGGTGACATGTCAACATGCTCATTTTTTCCAGCACATCACATGACTATGGGCGAAGGTGGCTTTGTGGCGACCGATAGCCAACTCACTCGAACTTTGCTAGCTAGTTTTAGAGACTGGGGAAGAGCGTGTTATTGCAATTCTTTGAAGCCGGGAAATGTAACTGGAGGTACGGCATGCGGGATGAGATTCAACACTTGGCTCCCGGGAATGCCCAATGCTGTTTATGATCATCGATATGTTTTTGATGAGATTGGGTACAATCTTAAACCGCTTGATCTTCAAGCTGCAATGGGCTTAGAACAGATTAAAAAATTACCTGAGTTAGATGGGGCGCGTAGAAAAAACTGGAAGCGTCTGCGAGAAATTTTCGAACCATACAAAGAGCACTTCCACCTACCAGAAGCTACCGACAAGGCTGACCCATGTTGGTTTGCTTTTTTGCTTACCATCAAGGAAGATGCTCCTTTCACGCGTTTTGATATTGTGGAACACCTCGAAGGTGCCAAAATACAGACTCGATCTTATTTTTCTGGCAATATTTTAGCCCACCCAGGCTATACTCAACTGGCTTATCCTTATGGAAATTTGTACGACACATTCCCAATTGCTCAGTTGGTGACGACCAATTCATTCTTCTTGGGCACATACTTGGGATTAACGGAAGAGAAATTGAACTATATTGAGAAAATGGTTAACGAATTTTTTAAGAGGCCATAGATGAGAATCGTATATATCACGGGATGTCTAGGGTTTATGGGCTCCTACGCTACACGCCGCGCCCTAAAGCGCGGGTGGTATGTTTATGGAGTGGATAAAGTCACCTATGCGGCAAACCCAAGCTTGTTAGATGAATTCAATAAATACAAAAATTTTAGATTTATAAAAAGAGATATCCAGGACTTAAAATTTTTAAATGATTGTGATTATGTGATTAACTATGCTGCCGAATCTCATGTAGGAAACAGCATTATTAATAGTGAGGAATTTATTAATAGTAACATCTTGGGCGTTAAAAATTTATTAGACCTAATAAGATTGAAGCCCATAAATTGCAATGACTTGCCTGTATTTTTTCATATTAGCACAGATGAAGTATATGGAGACATTGCTACTGGCGCCCATATAGAAACCGATATACTTAAACCTAGTAATCCGTACTCTGCTTCTAAAGCATCATCAGATATGTTGATTAAAGCATGGAGTCGCACATATGGAATTGAATATATTATGTTGCGCCCTACCAACAATTATGGAATTGGCCAATATCCAGAGAAGCTAATTCCTTTGTCTGTCAAGAATTTAATGCGAGGCAAGAAGATTAGACTTCATAACAACGGGACACCTATTCGTAATTGGTTGCATGCGGATGATACCGCTGCAGCTGTGATGAGCATAATTGATTCTGGAAGCGTTAATGAAATTTATAATGTTGCTGGTGGGTTTGAACAGGCAAATATTGATACGGTTAAGAAAATTGTTGAAGCATTTTATGGAACATTGGATAACTGGGAACAATATATAGATTTCAGCGCCACACGGGAAGGGCAAGATGTTAGATATGCCTTAAATGATAGAAAACTAAAGAATCTCGGATGGAAACCTCAACGAAATTTTGACAAAGAGATTGTTTCAATAGTGAAAGAACTAAAAAGGAATGTGATGTGGTAAAAGAAAAGAAAATTGGATGTATGATATTTTCAATTGGGAAGACTTATCGTAAGCTCTCTCAATGTGCGGTGCGGAGCTTCAAAAAGTTCCATCCCGATGTGGATGTACACTATATTGATGAAAGTAATGTGGATAACTTTAAAGTTAACAAATATATTCCGGAGCAACTACGCGACCACTATGGAATACTGCGGTTTGCCATAGCGGCTGAAATAATGGGCACAGAAGAGTACGATAAGTTTATTGTTTTAGGTGCCGATACTATAACATGTAGCCGATTAGATGAATTTATAGACCAAGACACACCAGACATAATATTTACGTCTGATTACCCTTACCAATTAAATCTTGGATACGCCTATGCAGATAAGATATTTGTTATAGCGAGTCCTGTGTTGGCAGCCAAAAAAGATCCCGAAAGTGGCGCTTTTGTTTGGGATCCCGAAAATCCCGGTCTTATGTTTATTGACGTAAACCGGGCTAATGAACAGGAGGATGTTCGAGTGATAGATTATCTTCATGCTAATGCAGATGTGACGTGTTTTAATAGTCTTGCTGCATTAAAGGATGTTTATAAATTTTCATTAAAACATTGGAAGGATTACCACCAGAATGTTCATCTAATAAAAAGCCAAGAAAAAAACTCAGATCTTTATTTTTTTGGAGATCAAGGGGCTCTTAATCTGATTTCTATCTTTTCACTATACCAGTCTGCAGACGGCATTCAACTTCCTCTACCTTTAAGGTATAATGTCCCTTCTTATAAAATACAATTTGTTGACGTCCCTTACGAATTTGCAAGTGTTGTTTATAATGCTACTGGTAAAAAATCTTTGGACGAAAGACGCGAACAAGCAAAGATAGAGGCTCCAGTAAGGCATGAAAAAGCTACCGAACTGGGGAGTGGCGAGATAGGACCATCGGTGAGTCACTATCACACCAAGGATGATAAATTATATACTATTGATGATAAGCAGATAAAAGTATGGCATTATCATACAGGTTTTGGGTCCCTCATTCAGCAAGAGCTTGCAGATAAATCTGAAATGTCTCCTGAAGAAAAAAATGCTTTAATACAAAAGGAATACTGTCGTAAGGTAAACATCTTTATATTTGAGATTTTTAATCAAGAAACTAGAGATTTTTTTACAAATCACTGTGATTGTGGCGACTTTTTTCAAAAGGAATTTACGCTTGAATGAGCGTGTTGGTAACATGTGAGTATTATAAATTTTAAAAAGAGAAATTAACATATGATGAAAGTATATAAAGAAATTAGCAACTGTAGAATATGTAGATCCCCAGACTTAACTGAGGTGATGAGTATTAAAGAACAATATTTGTCTCCTAGGTTTGTTATAACTAATGAAAACAACTCTTTGGCAAATATTCGTGTACCACAAACTCTTGTGGTGTGTGATAGAAGCAATAGGCCCGATGCATGTGGTTTGTTGCAGCTTAGAGAGACCGTAGATCCGGATTATTTATATCGTGAATATTTTTATCGCTCTGGCGTGAGCGACACGATGCGCACGGATTTAAGAAATGTTGTGGATACGGTCTTAAGCAACGCTGATCTTGAAGATGAAGATGTTGTGGTTGATATTGGCGCTAATGATTGTACAATGATTGGTTATTTTCCTTCTAACTTAGTTCGTATTGGTGTAGAGCCGGCACAAAATATTGACTGGACACATGTAGATTCTGATATTAAGATTGTGAATGATTATTTTTCACAAAACTCATTAAGTGAAACATTACAAGGAAAAAAAGTTAAAATCTTTACTTCGTGCGCAATGTTTTATGATTTGGATGATCCAAATAGTTTTGTGGTTGATATCAAGTCGCTTCTTCACGAGAAGGGGGTCTGGTGTATTCAATTAAGTTATTTGCCGCTAATGCTAAAGAATGTAAATTTTTATGATATCTGTAACGAACACCTAGAATATTATTCTTTGCATACATTAAATTATTTAATGAAGCAAAATGGATTAGAAATCTTTGATGCTGTTGAGAACGATGTTAATGGTGGAAGTGTTCGCGTGATGATTACTCACCTTGATCGCAAAATTGAAAAAAGTGATAGCTTTAATTCATTGATCGAGGAGGAGAAGCAAATGAATCTCTTTGACAAGCAAACATATATTAATTTTCATGAAGAGATTTTAAAACTAAAAGCTAAAATTAAAAATACAATTGGCGCCGAGATCGAGAGTGGCAACACGGTGCTTGGATTAGGCGCCTCAACAAAAGGAAACATGCTCCTACAGCTATTTGGAATTGGCAAAGAGACTATCCCCTATATAAGCGAACGCAATCCTGACAAAGTAGGGCTCAAAACCCTAGGGACGGATATTGAATTAATTTCGGAAGAAGAAGCAAGAAAGCTCAACCCCAGCTACATGCTTGTTTTGCCATGGTATTTTAAAGATGAAATTGTGATCAGAGAGAAAAATTATATTCAAAACGGGGGAAAATTGCTTTTTCCGATGCCTTATCCACATATTGTTCATAAGGATGGGGAAACAAAATTATGAAAGTCGTTGTGACGGGCGGAACTGGTTTCGTTGGACAAAGGCTCAAGAAGATAAGATCAGATTGGGTATATCTTTCCTCCAAAGATTATGATTTAGTTTCCACTGAAGATTGTAAAAGAATGTATCGCGAATTACAACCCGATGCGGTTTTACATATGGCAGGAAAGGTCGGCGGTATTGGCGCTAATGATGCCCACCCGGCAGAATTTTATTATTTAAATACAATGATCAATACGAATGTTATTCATCAAGGCTACTTGCATGGCGTTAAAAGAATTTTAGCGGCTTTAAGCACATGTACATTTCCAGATGTGGTAGAGAATTATCCTTTAACCGAGAACGATATTTTATCTGGGCCGCCAGCTAAGACTAATCTTTCTTATGGCTACGCTAAGCGCTCTTTGTATGTTCAAATAAATTCATATAGAAAACAATATGGAGTAAATTATTCCACCTTTTGTCCTTCTAATCTATACGGACCCGGCGACAATTTTGATTCATTAAGTTCACACTTTGTGGCAGCTTTGATAGCTAAAATTGCTAAAGCAAAAGATGGAGACACAATAGAACTGTGGGGTACCGGCACACCTCTGCGCCAGCAACTATATGTTGATGATTTGTGTGAGATAATTCCGATGCTTTTGGAAAAGCATAATGGCGCCGAACCATTGATTGTTGCCCCGAATGAAAACTTAAGCATTGACGAGATGACAGAGATATTAATATCCCAAGTACACAAAAATATTGAAATTGTATATAATAAAAAATTGGATGGTCAATTTCGAAAAGATGGAAGCAATCAACGACTTAAAGAAATAATAGGAAATTACCATTTTACCACTTTTCAAGAGGGAGTTTTAAAGACATATGATGACTATAGAGAGAGCCAATGACACCTAATAAAAAAACCGCATTTATAACAGGCGTCACCGGTCAAGATGGCTCTTATTTAGCCGACTTTTTGTTACAAAAGGGTTATCACGTTGTAGGTATTAAGCGCCGCACGTCGCTGTTGTCAACTGATCGAATTGATCATATTTTTGATGATCTGGAAAACGTAATAAATTTTGACATGGCTTATGGTAATATGATTGATGCCGGCAATATCTATAGACTACTACAAGAAACTCAGCCAGATGAAATTTACAATTTAGCTGCACAGTCACACGTAAGGGTTTCGTTTGAAACTCCCGAAGAGACTGCAAAAATTGTTGCCATGGGAACCCTTCGGCTTTTAGAAGCTGTAAGAAACGTCTGCCCAAATGCGAAATTTTATCAAGCTTCGTCATCTGAAATGTTTGGAGACAACCCCGAACACCCTCAAAACGAAGATACGAGATTGCTTCCTGCTAGCCCGTATGCGTGTTCAAAAGTTTTTGCTCACCATCTGTGCCGAAACTATAGAGAAAGCTACAATTTGCATGCATCTAGTGGAATTTTATTTAATCATGAATCTCCTCGAAGAGGCGAAACATTTGTG
>Ga0209349_1000146_pt1 | contig 38713 bp, 47 predicted proteins | sample ETNvirnome_2_130_FD_184067 | JGI IMG/M metagenome (GOLD analysis project Ga0209349, IMG submission 184067) | Marine viral communities from the Pacific Ocean - ETNP_2_130 (SPAdes) (version 2) | ecosystem: Environmental > Aquatic > Marine > Oceanic | place: Pacific Ocean | collected 2013-06-22
CTAGTTTTTGAGCTGCTTTATTTTTCATAGATTATTATAATTGGCAAGGAGAACAGGCGTTTGTTATATATGAGATGTCTTTAATGCTTCTCTGTGCAACCTGTTATCCCTCTAGGATACCCTAGTAACTTACAGCGAGTAGTGATATTAATTAATTTTCAACGTGAGTTGCTGGTATAAATTCGTCAATAATATCTCCTTCTTTTTTTCGTGCTTGTTCTGTCGCTATAAAGATAGCGTGTTTTCTGTTGTTGGCTCTTACTACTTCTTTATGAGCCGAGTTTCCTGTACCTAAATTTTCTTTTCTATAAAATTTTACAGTATAAATTTTATCACCAAACACCTTTTGACCAATTACTTTATTAGCCGTTCCTAAAATTCTATCTCGCGTTTCTCTTGCTTCTTGCTCTGTTTTAGCTATTGTTTTATCTAATGCTTGTTCTAATAGATTTCTAGCCATAAAAATTTTCTCCTTGCCTCACCACTCGCTATAAGTTATCAAGGTACTGATTACAGTATATACGAACGCTCGTAATAAGTCAAATAACAACTGGGGATAACTATTTCTCCTTATTTAATTATTATGACATAGACATTTTTGCTATCATCTTCTGTCTGGTATTCTCAAACTTCTAAATTCCGTAATCTTTTTTTAGCATCTATGAGCAAACCATTTGCATTTTCAGCTTTTGGGTTCTTGTCAAGGAATTTTTGCAAGCCTTTTGTAATTCCGTTCAATGCTCCCTCGCTAGTTCCATATTCTTCTAAAGGTTCTTTTGTGGCTAAAGGAAATTCTTTTACTGGCGTTGGTATGCGATCAGGATACTGCTTATAATATTCTGGCATATCCAAAACCTTTGCTATGTTACTGAACATTGAAAAGTATTTCATATTTATTTTTCATATTCATCCATTAAATTTTCTATTATTCCAGTTTATCCTTAACAGCGTCAATAAATCTTTCAACTTGTTGTTTATAAAAATCATCAAAAGTACCGACTTTGCCTCTTTGCTCCCACATTATATACAAAACGGATCTTAATCTTTGGCTAGGAGTTTTGTCGTTTTTTTCAGTAGGCACAAAATCTGGTATATCAATTTGACTCTTATCAAAAGCTCGTTCAGCAAATAAAAAGTATCCAGATTTTTGTCTAAGTTCAAATAGCTGGCTGGCTTGGTCTGGAGTTATTTCCTGTGTACCAACAGTTAGTTTGATAGTTTTATCTTGACGTGTTTCTATTTTTTCTATTTGTGATGCTGTTTGAAACATATTTTTTAATTTCTAGCTTGCCTGTTTGTGAGATTGTTCCGTAAAATGTAGGCATAATAATTTATTCTATAGAGGGAACACATATATATTCCCCCTAACAACAAACTACGCGCTATCTTCTGGTGTTGAGTCGTCAGCAGGTGTGTCGCCACTTTCTGTGCTTTCGCCACCCTCTTCGGGTTGGTGTACTTGTGTGCCTTCTTCTTCTGCAATAGTCATAAGACATTCTCCTTGTTAATAATAATTTTTCTAACTAATTATTAATCTGTTCTCTAGTTAATATAATATTTATCCCAAACTCTTTTAGCTTTAACATGGCTTTGCTACCTTGAAATGATTTGAACAATCCCATTACTTCGCTTGCTTGGCCCTTATTCAGCGATTCTAACTCCACCCATAGCTTATCAATATTCGGTATAAATTTGCGATTCATTGCCTTGTTGCAGAAACGAAGTATGTGGGATTTTTGGCTGAGAGTTATGTTGTCATTTTTCCAAGACATACTATTTTGAATCCTCCCCTTTTGCTCGACTAATAGCATTGTCTAATTTCTCATCCTCTGTTTCTACCTTATCAGTGGCTTCATTAACCTTTTCCATTTCCTGTGCTACCTCTTTTTTGGTCTGTGAGGCATCAGATTTGGGCTTTTCAGCTTGTTTTGGCTGTGATGTGACTGGTTGTTCATCTTTGGCTTTGTCGCCCTCTGACTGGCATTTTCGGCATAATTCAAAGCCATACTTCTTTTTGCTAAAACTAGCTTCTGCCGGAGTAATCTGTATTTTTTCTTTGAGTTGGCTATAGTGGCGTTGACAGTAATGATTTTTGACTGGCTCTTGTGGGTCCGCATGATAGGTTGGCTCATTGGATGGCTTTTGATATCCATTTGTATCTTCTGGGGACATATCCTGCGTAAAAATATCTGAAAGTCCGGTAGTTCGAATTACTGCATCAACATACGCGCGTTTTTGAGCCATCTTAATTGTTTTGTTTGGATCGCCATTATTTCCACCTAAAGTATCAGCGCCTCTGCCTTGGCCAACAATAAAGCCTCCTCTCTTTAAATCGCAAACATAAGCTACCATTCCTTTTACTTCTGATAACATTTCTACTGTATCGTTGTCTTTGTCAAAAGTAGCAACAAGTTGATAGATACTAGCCAATTTTTCAGCACCACCTTTTGATAAAGATTTCTTTCCTAAAATAATATGGAAATCTTGTTTTTCTTTTAACTTAGGAAGTACTTGGTTAATAAAATACTCTCGCTTTGCAAGTAAGTCATCTACCCCTTGTTTAAATGTAGCCAGAGTAGTTTCTTGATTTACTGGCTCAATCTCTTGTTTTGTTTCGACAACCTCTGGCTCATTTGATTTTTTAGGCATATGATTATTTAATTAATTTATTGCTTAATCTCTGTAATTTTTTTTGTTTGCGTTTTTCTAAAGTTTTCATTTCCTCTGCTCTATCGCCCCAAATAATCCAATCCATTATTTTTTGAGCGTTGAGTCCACCTTGTAAATTAGGTTGTCGTACGTATATAGGAGTTATCATAGTTATTCCTTTCTCATTTTTTTAATAGATATATCCAAATTAAGATGACATTTGTGGCAAACGGTAATCATTCTATCTGTGTGTTCTGAATCCCATTTACAAGCACCCTTGTGTCCGTGTCCATCTCTATCCTCGTCTAAATGATGAACATCTAATCGTCTTTGCTTTTTTAGCTTCCAATCAAATCCACAAAGCTGACATAAGAAATTATCTCTCATTCGTACAATCTCGCGAATCTTATTTAATCGACCCTCTCCGTAATCGTGTATCAGGGTTAAGCGAGTATCAACTTTTCTGAATTTCTTTTTAAGAAATGCTCGATATTTCTTGTTAGTCAACTTTCTGAATTTTATAATGTGTCTTGGTGTATAATAATCTATATTATGAATAATTTGCCATGCACGATTTTTAGAAATATTGAATTTATCTCCTATAGCTTGATATGTTAAACCCTGTTTCCTTAATTCTTTAATTTGTTCGTTTCTGGTCATTTCTCAACAATTTAATATAATACGATGCCACCGAATGATTGCATCCGACCCTTTGAACTATCTCGTTTGCTTCATATCCAGCACGGATAGCTCTAATTATTTTAATCGTGTTTCGGGCAATACGCTCAACACGCTGGGCTTCTTCCTCGTTTATCTTAATTTTTGCGTTATTCATAATAACACTAGCATAACACACCTGTTATTTAATACAAGTAAAGGTTATCCCCAGTTTTTTGCCAAACAAAAAAGGCAGAAATTATTATTTTCCACCCTTAATGTATGGCTTCTTAGTCTTGTTACGTTTTTCAATAACAGACACCGAAGCTTTTGCTATGTAGTAGGAGCAGGTTCTGGAGTAGCTTCCTCACCACCTGCATCTGCATCACCTTCCGGTGTCTTTGGTTCATCTTCCATATGGTTTGTATTACTTATAAAGTACAAACGTGGCTTAATACTAACTGCAAGTATCAAGAGTATGGTCACTTACCACAGGAATATACTCCGCGCATACAAGCATACGCTCTTGTAATCCCCCTATAGATTGCAGTTTACTTTTTCCACTTTGCTATTTGTTAAATTTATGCTATACTATCCTTGATTGGTTCAAGCAATCATTATATACTTTATATGCCGTTAGTAGGTGCTTGAACCGCCGAAAGCGGTTTTTTAATTATATGCCTAAAAAATGTCTTTGTGGATGTGGAGGAATTATCATTTGGCAGAAACATCATAAATGGCGCGATATTAAATATATTCGTGGCCATGCCCCTAATAAAAATAGATTACAGTTGGTTAGCAAAAAATTCGGTAGACTAACAGTCATTAAGTTTGCTGAATTTAGACGTGGAAAAAACAATATGAAGCGATCTTATTGGAAATGTAAGTGTGCTTGTGGTAATTATACAGTAGTTCGTGGGCTAAATCTTAAGATAAAAAATGGGGTAAAAAGTTGTGGTTGCTTACAAAAAGAAGTGATGTCCAAAATTGGTAAACGTGCGTACAAGCATGGAATGTCTAATACTAAATTTTTTAGAATCTGGGTAGGTATGCAAACTAGATGTTTTGATTCTAAAGAAAAAGCATATCGTTGGTATGGAGCTAGAGGAATTACTGTTTGTAAGCGATGGCTCAGATTCGAAAACTTTCGAGATGATATGTATAAGCTATATTTAAAACATAAGAAAAATAATGATTATACTTCTATAGAACGAATTAACAGTAATGGAAACTATAAGCCTAGTAATTGTAAATGGGCTACTCGTGAAGAACAAAGAGCTAATCAACGTCCTCGTCAACGAACACGCGATTTTAGATAAATCTCCGGATCAAAAAAGTTATCTAAATTATACAATTCTAATTTACCATTCTTGCTTATGTCGTGATGAAGATGAGGCCCAGTGGTATATATGCCAGAATTACCTGTCTTGCCCATCACATCTCCGCAATTGTAACTTCCTAATCTTGGCTTATAACTTAAATGGCCAAATCTATGCAGAAGTCCAAACGAATCTATGAAGTGTATCTGGTATCCCATTTGTATTCCCCGAAACGCCTTGACAACTTCTCCGTCTGTGGGAGCGTACAAAGGTTCATAATAACAAGCCCAATCTGTACCTCTGTGAATAGCCTTATACCAAGTTCTAGCAAGGAAATGATAACCCACGACTTCCATCTTCTTGAGTATCGGGCTTGCATTGTATTGTTTTATATCCATAATAAGTTGACCTTTCGTTAAATATAGTTTAATATAAATTATTAATAAATGACAATAAAATTATGGGTAGACCTAAGATTTGGTATTATCATAAGTGTGAATATTGTAAGAAGAAAATTACAACAGATGGAAGCCACCGTAGAAGACATAAACATGTTTTTTGTAATACCAGTTGTTCTATGAAATGGCGAGCAAAATATCTTCCTGAATCACTTAAAGGCAACACTACCGTTAGAACAGGAGAGCAAGCCGCTCATTGGAAAGGTGGATATATCACGTCACAAGGATATAAAGGTTTCACAAAAAACAAAATTAATTATCTTGAACATAGGCATGTCATGCAAAAACACTTAGGTAGAAAATTAAAACGATCTGAGCAAATACATCATATAAATGGAATTAAAACTGACAATAGAATTGAAAATCTTATATTATTTGCCAATGCTAGAGAACATACACTCTATCATTACAAATTAAAAAAAGAAAAAAACTTATAATTTTAAGGTCGTTGAAAACGTACTGCTTCTCCAGCTTCCGGTCTAGTGAACCTTGTTTTTGCTTCTGCACTAGGGCGCTTGAATCTAGTGGTTGGCTCTTTTTTTATTTTCTTTTTTTCTCGCTCTTTGCTTTCAACGCCTTTGCCGAACCACCAATAATATAGGTTTCCTAAGACTGGAATTGACTTAATTGATTTCAGATTATTTATTTTGATGCTCTCTTCCCAATCCTTAAAAATCTTTATAAGGTCTTTTGAGATATTGTCTACAAACTGCGTAGGTGGAGTAAGTTGCTCTAGTATAGCCGAGCCAATTCCATTACGGCTGACTTGGTTTACAGAGTATCGACTGAATCCTATTAGTTTGGCAATGTTATCTATAAGACGATCTTTAAGAGATGTTTTTCTACCAAGCACTAAATCTTTCAATTCATCTGCTGTAGCGTTCATCAGAACCAAAGCCATTGATAATAATACCATATTTCTCATTCCTTGTACTTTGTTGGTTCTCATTGTTCTAAATACTTCATTACGATAAACATCAAACATTTTTAAGGTCCAAGTTTTTAATTGGTATAAGATACGCAAATTTCCACCTGTCAAATATCTTTGTGGAACTTCTGATTTTGCTACTGGCTGGAAGTCCAGAAGCTTGTAAAACGCTAAAAACTTAGCATTTTCAGTCATATTATCATTTTTTAGATCTTCGATAGTTTGCTTGGCATCATCTCCAAAAATATCTTTCATCTCTTTTTCAAATTCTGGTGTTGGCTTTTTAGCTAATTTTTGATAGCGGGCTACTATTGGATTGATAAGGGTTTCTTTACCCATAGTATCTATTTTGGTAAGGCCCACTACTTTGAATACAGTATCAACTAAATTAGCAGTCAAAGAAGCATCTTCCATTTCTATAGCTATTCTTTCTATGCCAATATCTTCTTTAGTAATTTTTGATTTTCCAACTCCAGCGCGGATTAAAGCATTGCCTGTTTCAAATGCTCCTGCATTACCTACTAAGACGTTATATAAAGGAAAAGCCAAGTCGCCAATCTGCGTCAAAGCGTTTATAGGGCTTCCCATGACATCTAAATATGCCAGATTCTTATACAAACTCACGGCTCCATGAGTTCCTTTCTCTCCAAAGAAAGCATTTAAAATTTCCCTAACCTCTAATTCCTGTTTGGGTGTAACCTTGCCTTCCGCCAAAAGCTTGACCATAAACGCACCAATACTATCGTCAAGATTATTAAACTGATCCACTTTTTTATCTACTATCTGCGACTTGCCAAAAAACTTACGCGCCTCAATAGCATTGTCTACTGATTCTATATACCTCAAAGTAGCATTAGAGGTGGTGAAATAAAACTTATTCATTTCTGGCGTTATAAAATCAATCACTCGATCTTTCATATTACTGACTGCTGACAAAGTAATCTGACCACCGGAATATCCACGTATCATGTTATTTATAAGATAAGCTTTTTCATCAGTAGTCAAGGCACGGCCCAAGTCCATTTCTTTGCGTTTAACAGCTTCGTCAATAATACTCTTAGTATTCTCGTCTGCCTCGCTAAAAAATTCAACCAATCCTTTAGTATCTTTAACCATGCGAGGGAAGTAATTTTTTAAATACCCAATATCAAAACCAACTTCATTAGCCCGAGCGTAAATATCATCAAACAATGCTTTAGTGGTTTTCATTTCCTGTTCAAACCCATATTGCTTGGCTAGTGCTTCTTGCTTGGCTATATCACGATTCTTGGCCGCAAAGTCAAAAGTAGCCCTATCGTCTTTAGTCATTGTGTTATATTTCTCTAAAAATGGAACAACAATCTTTTTGTCCTTAATTACTCTTTGATTCGAGTTAAAAATAAAGCGCCTTAAAGCAATCCGCAAAGACGGGTCTATATCCGCTAATCTGCTTGATATTGTTCCTAACGTCTTGTCAACTTCATCACCTGCTTTTTGTAAGGTTTCTTTTATTTGAAGTTTAGGAGTTTTTTTCTGTACCTCTATATTAGCTTGATACACATCATCTTTAATTACTGGCGGTTCGGATTTCTTAGATACGATTCCTAGCTTCTCGGTTGTTTCAGCAGACGGTCTGAATCCTCGCTCAAACTTAAATTTTAAGCGCTCTTTAAGTTTACTAACAAAATTACCTAATTCAACTATATTCATCTGACTGATTGCCTTAGTGATTCCTAGTTCTTTCTTAACGTCATTGATAGTAGTTTGATTAAATTCGCCTAACTTCTTTACAAAAGCGATTGCACTTCTTTGTTTGCCTTTTGGGGCTTTTAAAGATTTATCAATATCTCGTTTTAGGGCTTCTAAAAATTTCTGTTCACGCTTGAATTGTGCTATGCCTTGTTTTGCTCCACGTTTTTCTACGCGTAATTTCTGACGCAACAAAACATCTTCTTTTTTGGTAACTTTTTTCGTTGGTGGTCTAACCTGTTCCTCAATCTGCTTTTTAGTAATTCGTTTAGGTTTTGCTGGCAGTGATTCAAGTTTTGGTGGCACAGCTTCTTTTACTCCTTTAGCTTGGTTGAAGAAGTCGGTTAGGGATTTGCGGGTGATGGGTTTCCCCTCGGCGGCAAGGTTTAGTGGCAATCCCGCCTCAACAACACCCGCAACGCCTTGCTCTTTGATTGTCTTGCCCCCACCTTTTCTAAATACTAATTCACTAAAATCCAAATTATCAATACTTATTAGATCATTTGCGTCAACTTCAAAACGATTTAATGATGGACCGCCAAAATCTTTTGGATTTGTACTACGAGGATCTTTAAGGTATAATTCTGCAATCCCTTTATCAGCAGTCAAGAATTTTCCGTCAATTAGCTTCTCATTATTCTGTCCTGCTCTCCATACTACCACTTTGTTTCCTAAAAACACATTATCAGCAAATCTTTTACCATGTAATGTAGTCAATGTGCCTGAATCAAGTGTATCAGCTTGAAAAAATGGACCAACCTTTCCAACTATATCTAATTCAACTTGTCTTGGTTTTATAGTCTTTTCCACAAACTCCTCTGCACTCTTAAACTTCCGGGCTTCGCGAGCTAATGGTCTTAATTCTGGCGGTATGGGCTTGGCTATTTCCGCAGTTTTAACACCTGTAAGACCAGAATAATCTGCAATAAGTTTGCCATTCTCCATGCGAATATCTGGTTTTACTCCGTGCTGTAAGACGCTATGCACCTTAGCTTCTCCTGTTGTAACAATATTAATGAAGTCACGAATCTGATTCTTATTCTCACCGGTAAACATTCTCTTCATAAATGCCAATACTTCCTCAAAGAATGAGCGTATTTTGGATCCTGTTGTTCGAACATTTTCAAAACTCTGTTCTTGAAGATAAATCTCCAAATCCTCCATAATCATTTCCTCGATTGCTTGGTCAGACTGGTTAGGAAATATCTTGCGAGCCTCCTCAATCATACCCTCACGCGTAATGCCTTTATCTGTAAATAAATCAATGCCGTGCATATGCCGGAATATGAGATGACCCATTTCGTGCTGACCTGTAAATTCAGGAACGCCCTCTTTTTCAATAACAATAGTATTAGCTAAAGTAGCGCCAAATGCTCCGCCCTCTGCTGTTTTTATAACATCAACTGCTTGCCTGTCAACGTTAGAGAGTTTAAGGCGTCTAGTAATTTCATCAATAGCATTAAGAGCATCTTGCCCTACCACACGCTCTCTATCTAGACGCTCTGGCCTTTCTGTAAGTTGTCCGGGCTTTAGAAGTGTTGGTTTTTTAACTTCTCCTTTAGCTTGGTTGAAAATATCTGTTAATTGGGATTTGGTTTTAAGTTGCGAATTATCAAATACAACAGTAAATTCACCACCACCATCTATTGCTCCATCAAATCCACGCCTTTTTATATCATTGACAATCTCTGGATTGGCATCAAGAAATCCTATCTCTATTTTTTCTCCATCTTCACCTTTTGCGAATTTTCCATTTTTAAACTTATAAAATCCACCTGTTTTTTCAAAGTCATATGGATTTCTTAAATCAACACGATATTCCTCTATATTTTTACCAAATTCACTAGCAAATTTTTTACTTGTGGATGAAAAAATTAAATCAGTTTCTATATCTGATGGATTCTCTATTTTATTTTCAGTACCACGAAACACCTTTGGTTGTGCCTCCACAAACTCCTCTGCACTCTTAAACTTCCTTGCTTCAACTGCTAATGGCTCTAATTCGGTTGGAATGGCTTTTACTGCTTGGGTTGCTTTAGCTTGGTTGAATATGTCTGTGAGTTGGGATTTTAATTCTTTGTCAAAAACTTCAACAACTTTTCCATTTGCAACAACAGCCAAATCATCCCCTTTTACCGCATCATGATAAACAATAATACTTTTATCTACTAAATTTGGATGTTTTTTAATAAATACCTCATTGTATTCTCTGCCAAACTGTTCTATCTTTTCTAGCCCAAAAGCACCCTCTCGTACACCCTCATCAAATGCCTCTTGTCCATTTCTCTTTATAAATAATTTCTCTACTTCAATATCTAATAAAGATTTGCTATTCTCCACAAACTCCTCTGCACTCTTAAACTTCCTTGCTTCTTTAGCTAGGGGTTCTAGTTCTGGAGAGATTGTTGGTTCAATTCTTCCTTTTGCAATTTCTTCTTCTGTTGGAACAAATTGGTCTAAATCTTTTCTTGGAATTTTAGCAAAACCCTCTTTGCTTCTTAACGCCTCTCTAGTTGGTTCACCAGTAACTATATCAGCACCCAGACTAACACCTCCGCCAAGTATGCCTCCAAAAAATGCTGATTCAGGAACTCCTGCAAGCAATTCGCGATTCTCATCATAAGTTTTAGCAACTGAATTCTGTACAATTTCCTGTAGAGATTCTGTGCCAGATTCTAAGCCAGCTTGTTGGGTTACACGCCTTGTTATTTCACGGATAATATTTCGTTTGACTGTTTTACCAGCAGGAGAGCGAGAAAGCAATTTAGTTATAGGAAGTGCTTCTAACATACCATTTGCAACTCCAACAATGGCCGCAACCTTTTCAGCTTTTTGGTCATCTACTCCAAATTCCTTTGCGTCTTGAAAAGCAAAGCCAGCCTCTAAAGTAGCGGTACCGGCAAACGCTGTTCCACCAATAACTAAAGTAGGCGCACCAACTGCGGCCGCTGGTAAGCCCACGCCTATACCAAATAATAAGGTAGGCAAAGTTTCGCCAATTCCTTGCACTATCCATTTTGGATCGCGCATCTTTTCAACAAACTTGCGATTATCTTCTACTTGAATTCCAACACTAGCTAATTCTTTATCATTTTTAGCTAAAGTCGCAAGTTTTTCACTTAATTGTTCTGCTCCTATTTTCTTGGCCCCAACACTTACAATTGTTTCTAATGCTGATCCTAATCGTAAAAATCCACGATTAAAGCTCTCACCAAATATCTTACTAAGAGATTTTTCTCGTTCTGGCCCTTTCACGCCCAATTTTGGCGGTGTAGGAGCCTCTGAAACCTTTAATGGAGGTAGTTCTGGTCCTGACAATTCCTCAAAATCAAACACATTATTTCCAATTCTTCTTTGCAACTGTTCCCTATTGGGAGTTTCCGCAGGTAAGGCAATGTCAAAATTCTGTGTATCCGGAGTATCAAAACGCACATTTTTTCTGTCGTTCACTCTGAATACACCTCTACCATGTGGAGTTTCTACATCTTCTAACTGTTTTATTTTAATAAGAGTGCCTTGCGGTACACTGCGCACACCTGTGGCTACATCGCCAAACTGTACTGGAGTTCCAAAAGCGCCTATACCCTCTGGATTATCTGGTCTTGTTTGAAAAGGGTCTTTAGGATCAAAAAATGTAGCATTGAACTTGCTAGGCTGTTTGGTAGTTACCTTTAGACTTGGTTGTGGAGGTAGAGGTCTTACTTTTACTGATGGCTGTATTCTAGGCCCTGCTACGCTGATAGGATTAAAAGACGAAGTTGGCGCTTCGTCTTTTCTAACCTTTACTAGTGGTTGTCTTAGAATATCGGGTATAGGCATACTAAAATCTATCTAAACGTCCTCTAGCTTCATCAATTGCTGATTTATGTTCTTTGATTTCATCATCATCCAACCCTATTCCTTTTAGAGCGCGTCTAATTTCTTTTTCTTCTTTGTCTTGCTCAATCATTTTATCAATAATTTCACTTGCGTAACCTGCTATTTCACCTTTGTTTAATCCTTGGCGTTTTAAGGCATCTATAACATTTCCTTGTACGTTGTTAATAGTTTTCAAAACAATATCATTGATAATATCATTAAATTTGTCAAATTCTATACCTTGTTCTTCTAAAAATAACAATATATCACGTAAAGTAGCACCCTCTCTGATTTTTTCTCTTGCTTGTATACGGGTTTCTTGTGCGTTTAGCGGCCCCTCTTCTCCAAATACTTCATCTAAGCCCGCTTTAATAGAAGATTGGTTTAATTTGGTGTTAGTGTCTAAGAAAGCAAGCACACTAGCCCTACTATTTCCTTGTTGCTCTGCCATTTTGATAAAATCTATAGGTGACGGAGATGTATTAAATATACTAGATAGATTGCCACCAGTGAATCCACCACCACCGCCTGTAGCAGACTTAGCTTTGCCAACGCCTGACTGTTCCCATACAATTTTACCGGTACTTTTATCTATGCCAGTCAACGTACCTCTATCATCAAGCGAAGTTACAATATTCGGCTGTGCCGGATCATCCAATCCCTCAAAAGTAAATACTCTGCCTGTATTTGGATCAGTTATAGTCCTAGATTCCCCAATAGGCAAATTTTTCATTAACGATACTATGTTACTGCCAGAGAAAAAGTCCTCTTTTTCCTCTGTATCTCGTTCTAATTCTTGTGCTTTGATTTCTAACTCTACCGATCTAAATGCTTCATCAGATGCTTCTTGTGCTATTTCTCTTGCTCTGTCTACATTACCAATAGCCGCTTGTTCGCGAGCCAGCAAATTCTTTAATTCACTTTGTAATCGCAATTGTTTGATTTCGTTTTGTTCAACTATTTTCTGCTGTTGACCTCCTATAAGGCCAGCAGAAATTCCGCGCCCTTGCCCCTCTAGTTTCTTTTGTGCCTCTAAAATAGATGTCTGGAAGTCTTGAATCTCCTTAGTTTTATCAGCAATAGAAGTTTGAATCTCTGCTACTGCGGTAGATTTTTCGCCTAGTTTCTGCAATTTGGCTGTATCTGTAAATGCTGTCTTAGCGGCTTCCTGTACGCCTCTAAGCAGGTCTGGTGCTGTTTGCTCCTTATATCGCTCTCTAGTGCTTGTTATGTCCCTTTCTGGTACAGGTTCAATAGGAAGGGGAGGTTCGCCTGTTTGGGTAGATGTTGCTAGAGGTGTAGGTGTAATAGGTGCAGGAGTCGGCGCAAACGGAGTTTTGAAAACATTGATTGACTGAATTCCTATATCTGGCAAGCGTCTTTGAATCTCCGCAGTATCAGTAATTCCTTGTGAAACTAAATTCTGAACTTGCTGTCTTTTAGATATATTCTGTTGTGCTGATGTTTGCTCTATTGGGGCTGGTTGTCCTGTGAACTCTTCTCTGGCTGTTGGAGGTCTTTGGCCTGTCGTAAATTCGGCTCTAGCGTCTGTAGCTGAAAGGTTGCCCGTTGCTTGCGCCCTTTCAGGAGCTACGCTTACTCCTTGCTGTGGAGTGTCAACAACATTTATTTTAGGCTGGGTTGAAGATTCTTCAACCCGAAGATTGGGTTGCGCTCCTGCTTGCGAAACCTTTATTTTCTGCTCATTTTTCTTATTTGTGACTCTTATTTGTGGTGGCATATTATGTAAATCCTGTTAATTCTGACATTGGCTCATCGGCCAGAGAATATTCAGGTGCAATATATACTCCCTCTTCTTTACCGCTTTGCTCTTCAATCATTCTAGCCATAATTCCGCCAAAATCTCTAGCCAAACCTGCTTCCATTCCGCCATCATACAATCTCCACCATCTATCAGCTTCTCTTATTTTACCCTGTTCTTGGAAATATAAAGCTGTGGCACGATAAACAGGAGCTATGTCGTAACTCTCTGGAATAAGGGATACTTGTATTATTTCAGAGGCCGCTGTTGCGCTTGATAACGTAGTACCCTCATAAGGTTTTAGTAAGCCAATAGTTGTAGAATTTGTAAACGACCCAATTTCATACCAGAATCCATCTCCGCCTCCTGCCGCAGTTGTCTTAGTAATCCGTATAAATCTGCCTACCATATCAGCAGTTGCGGCTAAAGTAGATACTGTTGCCGCAGTTGCTCCGTTAGCCAAATCGGTAACTACCATAGTCGTTGCATCCGCTATATTCAAATCAACCACGTTTGTCCTGCCTCTGAAAGTTATGGTGCTTGTAGAAACTGCTGGTGCTGGCTCTATAAATACTTGATTGCCCTCTCTGTAGTAGAATTGAGCAACATCGCTATCTCCTAAATTAGCCGCTAAAATTCTTTTCCATAGTTTAGAATCATAAACTGGCTGTGGGCTATAAATAGTTGTGCCACCCGTAAGAGTAATATACAAATCTATAAAAGTCCTAATAGGATTCGGTATCTGATAATTGTTCTGTGTCGCGACAGTTGAAAGGGTTTCCGTAGTTTCTAGCCACCACCACTTTCCACCATTAAGAGTAGCGATTGCTCTAATTGAATCGTTAATTAATTCATCTAAGTGGGTTAAGTTTCCACTTGAAGCGTTTTTGGTAAACTTGCCCCCCAAATTTCTAAGATCAGAATATCCACGCATAGTTGTATTTACTTATTATAATTTTAGGTTGTTTTCTTTTTCTAAATCTTCCATTTCTTCCTCATAATCACTCGCTACTTTCCGTAATACATCGGTCACTATTCCAATATCATTTGCAGGATTTGACACGAATCCAGATATCAATAAATTTATAGCATTTTTGAACATTATTATTCTCAATGGATGATTGTCTACTATTCCAGAAAAATTAAATGTTTTTTCTTCTGTTCTAATTGCTTCAATTCTATATTTAATGCCATAAACTTTCTCTAAAATTGATTCAATTAAATCTCTATACTCTAACTTTAAAAGTTGCTCTTGTTGCATTCTCCATTTAAATAAAAGTGTTATCGTACTTTCATCTACCGAAATTGGTGTAGCTGTTCCTAATATAAAATGTAAAGCAGGATTTCTGTCTTTTGCCTTTGCTAAAACTTTATCCCAATCTTTTAAAATTTTTGTAATATTTTCCATATAGTTCCCTAATTTATAATTTGTGACATTTTTGTGACATTTGTGAATTTTAAGTGGTATTACTTAAAATTCACATGATTATTCTTCAGATACTTTTTCTGTTATATAGTGGATTTCTACATAATCTAACCCCATAGCTAAGGCAGAATTATTTCCACCACTTCCCCAATCAGCTATTAAAGATAAATCACTGAATAATGGGAAATCAGCGTCTGAACTATCGGTGGTATCAATTCTAGTAAATAAAGACTGATTAGCCGCTGGAGTGCCTGTAAAAATAACTCCTCGTATGGCTGAAAATACCGTAACTGTTGTTTTTCCGCCATCAATTTTTAACTTCAAGTCCAAATCTCTTCCATCTGTGTCTGATGGTGTTGATTGTGAATCAAAAGCGAATTTAGTCTTAATCATTGTAATCTTGCCTTGTTCATTTTCTGCAAACAGAGGGGAAACACCAACCGTCTGTAAATATCCATTAGCGTCATATCCTGTTGAGAACTTCTGCAAACCTCCTAATGTTGTTGCTCCTGTTGATACAACAAATAAATTGTTAGACAAATGTATACATACCCCTACTGACGTACCTAAACCTTTTGCGAATTTATGGAACGCAACACCCAATCCCATAGTATCTCCGTAACTGTATATATTCCCACCGCTTGTCCAGACCAAAGTATCTCCTGTAATATCAACGCTTCCATGATCAGGCACATCTCCGCTAAACTCCTGAATCGTCTTGAAACGGTCATCTATAAGCATTTTCATCTTAGTATTATTCGTGGTAAACGCACTATTCGCACGTCCTTTCGTAAAACACCCAATTGTACCCAAAAATTCAAATGCTCCGCCTACTACATTATCATCAAGCGAATATGTTTTATACGGGTCATCTTTAAGATAATCCCAAAGATGGCAAAATGCTTCACCCCTGTTGGCGCTTGATACTCCGCTTCTAAATGTAAATATTGCTAAAGTGCGTGGTTTTAACAAAGCAAGTGATATTATTTCTTGGTCTGCTGGTAAGGTTAGTGATGCTGGGTCAAAAGTTCCGTCTGCTCCAGTTGCTCCATCAAAAGACTTGAGAATATTGCCATCTCCTATATAGAGAATATCGTCATGCCCTACTAGCATTGGATGTTTATTGTCTTTAACTAGAACCGCGCCTGACGCTGGAACTGTTGACATGAAACTATCATCAAAAGTAGTAGAAAAATCATATATTCCCACATCTCCATCAGTATCATCATTAAAGCTATAGAATAAGCGAGCAACTTTTGTAGCACCAGTGGCAGTTGTTTTTGTAGAATAAACAACTACGTCTTCCCCTATTTCACCAGTATGAGAATGGTCAATCGTATGCGGAAAAGTAGTTGGAGTTGTTAAGGTAGATGTGGCTATTACAAATTGATGCAATTCTGTACCCGCTGAAGTGAAATAAGCATTTACACCATGTACTACACCAGCTTTTAATTTAGTGTCTACGATACCTACATTGGTAACATCCACAGGTTCAAATCCCGGAAAAGCATATCCGTCAAGCGCACGATAGGGATTGAACGCAACTGTGTGAACTAAACTTTTACTAGCTAGAGCCACATTTGTAACATTTTGTATATGTTTTGCTAGACCAGAAATCCAATCCAATTTATCATATCGTATTATTCCGCCTGATCCATCTCTATTTGGGATAATTTGTGGCATATCATATTTTTAATTTCTTTTTCTTCTCATCCCAAATATCTTTCAAGTAATTTTCAATGGTCGTTTTTTCGCCTGTTAATTGGCTTATATGAACGTCAATATTCTTAATTCTCGCTTTCATATCAACAACAGTAACATCTTCAATTGCTACTTGCTTTTCTTCGCTGACTTGGACAAGTTTTTTTTCGTCCTTATCATTTTGCTTTATAATTTTATATTGTTTTTTCATATTATTTATATACAGACCAAACTAATACTGTATTAGAATTAACTGCTGTTCCCCAATTAATAGTTATATTAGTTCCATCTAAAGTAGCTAAAGTGGCCCGTCCATAATCCGTACTGTCAAAATGTTCTAAAGCAACTATTACATCTGATACTAATTCTGAATTATTACCGCTTCCATTGCTTTGTTCTGCCATTGTTATTGCGCTCTCACTGCTAGTACTTATAGCAGACCCATAAGACTGTATGGTAGAGTTAGAAGATGCCTGAAATGCTACTATTATTATTCCATTAGGCACACTTCCTAATCCATGAGCAACTGTTTGGTCGCCTGTGCCATTTGCATTTGTTCTAGTAAGTATGCCAGTTTTAAATCCGCCCGCGTTATCATCAACATATTTCTTAGTAGCCGCATCTTGGTCTGCGGTAGGGTCAACCACATTAGTCAACTTATTAGTTCCCATTGACTGTTCGCCTGTAAAAGCCCGTGTACCTGCTACTAAAATATATTGAGTATGGTCGTCATCGCCTAAACCATCTAAATCTCCGTGATCCAACGCTCCCCACTTTAAACCTAACCCCTCTGTACTATCAGCAATAATAACCTGACCATTACTTCCTACGGTTAATGCGTCCAAAGAATTTATACCTCGACCAACAATTATATTACCTTTTGCGTAACTATAAAGTCCCGTTCCTCCTTTATCAGGTTGCAAAATCTCATCAAATCTTTCGGCTATAATCTCTTTAATTCTTTCTTCTGTTAATTCTGGCATAAAAATACATTATTTTTTCAACTCAACTTCGCCATCTATTTCAATACGATCCCAATCTAATTTTCCTTCTTTATCTTTTGGAACCTCTTTGCCATGATTTGCCGCATATGATTCAAATGCTCCTTCACTCAATACCGGATCTGCAAAAAATATAGTTGAACTATCCTTGTCTTTAAGTATTTTTGTCGTATTGGTTTTTTTAACTGTTACAATTGGAGTAAGCCAAACCCTGTGGGCCGACCATATGCGGTAACTACTAGCTAATACTTTTTCAAATTCAACATCTTCACTGTCTTGGTCATACTGCCTATCAAAAGGATAGCTGTCGTAGACAATCAAATTATCGCCTCTGTAGTCATCAATCTTAAACATATGGTTTGCTCGCTTGCCTAAATCTATAAACTCACCACCTCTTTCGGCCCATGCGTAACCACTACAAAGCACCTCGGTTCTTTTTAGCGCTTCTTTAATCTTGCTATGTGGCACATTACCGCTAACATCCAACTGCTCCCAATGTACTTTCCATTTTGTTAATTTGTCCTTGCCCTGCAATATAATAGTTTCGGGTGGTTTAAGAAAAAACTGTTCTGAGGTTGTTTCTGCTGTAAAAGGATATTCGCTATCAGGTACCCAACCATTAAGACGAAGGCTCTCTAATGCTTGCCGTGCGGTTGTACCGCCCTTTTCGATAGATACTCCGGCAAAAAACGCATGATACATCTCAGACATGGTAGTTTCTACGCCATACACTTTATGGAGATACGCAACCGTCGCTTTCAATATAGAATAAATAGTACAGCTAAAAGTATCAAAATGCTTATTAAACTGCATTTCGGCCTTAGCTCGATACTTGGTCCATCCATGCCCGTTGGGAAATATGACTGGCGGAGCAGGCAATGGAGATGTAACTCCCATGATATAATCCTGTGGCTGTTCCGGCTCATACCTAAACCCTGAGTCTTTAATTTCTGTTATTGTTATCATAAAATTTTCTTCTTCTTTTTATTTAGATATTTAGAAATTTCACCAAGCACTAATCCAATGACAGCAACAGCTATTGTCGGTAAATCAAAATCTGAAACTGACTGTATTAATACATCAACTAAACCAGTACCAAATATCATTACAGAACGCCACAAAAACGATTTCATTCGCTTTATAAATGTGTCTGGTAAAAAACTTAGTAAAAATTCATCTATTTTAGACATATAATTATTTGCTTAATAATTGATCCAATTTATCTTCAATGCCGTCAAGCCTCCTCTCAACTTCTAAAAAATGATTATTTTCACGTTCTTCAATTATTGAAACTTGATTTTTAACTTCGCTCACTTTTTGACTTGATGTCGCCCACGCAGTAAAAGTAGATGCTAGTATCATGCCTCCTGCACCGATTACTGCGATAGTTATAGAAATCTGCCCTTTTATATTTTTCATAGCTGAATCGCAATTAATTTTAACTGTGAGATTGTCTTTGTTGACGGACTAATTAGAATCTTGCCTTGTATTGCATCTCTATCAGCTTGTATATTTTTGCTTGCTTGAATATGGCTCTTAATCAGCCTAGTTATTCCATTTTCACCCACAAAACTTATATTCCCTGCATTAATTAAAACAGTTCCATCTAGCACATAAACATCTGACAATGAATCTTTTAATTGATTTAAGCATGATTCTATAGTTCCTAATTCAGATAATGGCGTTGTTAATGTTTGGGCATTTTGCAGATAATCTACGCAAGTTTTATTGTAAGCGGGAAGTGTTGCTTGGAGTGATATGCCAAGACTTTGCAAAGGCAATGCTCCTCCCCATTCAACAGGCAATTCAGGATCAACTTCTTGCGCCCTAACATCTTGATTCAGTAAAAAAGTTGCGTAAACAAAAATTCCCGCAACTATTATTACTCCTAAAAAGAATATAATTTTAACTGTAAATGTCATATTTAATCTCCAAAGAATATTACGCTATGCCCTTGCGCTCCTGCTTGATTCTTAATCCTTATAAGTTCTTTTCCACATATTAAGGCATGCACATACTTTGTGCTGTTAATTTATCAATCTGCTCTTGCTGTTCTTGAATAGATTTCACCAATACTCCGAACATATCGTAGAAATGCAAAGTATCTATTTCGCCCTCTTCATCTAAGAAAACAAGCTCTGGCATGACTTCGTATACATCATCAGCTATCAGTCCCATTCGTTCATCTCCTAAATCTGTCTTGTATTCATAGAATACAGGTTGTAATTGCAATACTTCATCTAATCCATAGGTAAGGGGTTTGATGTCTGTCTTGTACTTTCTTGCGGATGAAGCGCAAGTTTGAGCGCCATCTTCAATTATTTCTCCTGTAGCAGTAATAAAGCAAGCGGCTCTGTCTTCACCTGTGGTTGGCACCTCTGGCATCAAAATACCGCCATCTTTTGTTGCCCCCATTACCAAAGTCCCCGGTGCCGCTCCCTGTGAGGCACCCACCCGCAATTGCCAATCTCCGAAGCTCGTTTTATTGGTGATAAAATCCCAATTTCTTGCTCCGGCATTAACGTGCGTCGACTCCAGTGTGAGCGTTGGAGATTGATTCGTATTCTCAACGATTATACCCGTTTCATTTGTTGCTGTGGATACATCCAAGGCTTCTCCTGGATTTGTTGTGCCTATGCCGACTTCACCTGTAGATAATATTATCATCCTATCATTATTTTGTGTCTGAAATAATATGTCGGTAACTGTAACTGTACCAATGCTTACATAATTTCCTGATGCTCCACTACCCCATGCGTTTAATCTTAATTCTTTATCATCTGAATTTAACCTTAATGTTGACCTAGCAGCATTACCTGCATTGGTGTTATTAACCTTAATTGCTGTTGCAGCATTTTGGTCTTTGTCTACTTCTAATAATTCACTTGGTGTTGTCGTGCCGATGCCGACGTTGCCTGTAACGTCAATGGTCATCGCATCAATCCACGTAATGTCAGTATCAGCACTGCCGGATGCCACCACCCTGAAGATATGCTCACCGCCCTGTTGCTTATACTGCGTGGCTTCGTCGGTGACGATAAACCGATCGTTACCAGTCGTGTGCTGATAAAAGTTATTCCCATAGTAAAGTGGGTATCCTGCACCGGCATTCCCCTTCCTGCCGTAGATAGTTCCGGTATCAAAAAAGCGAACTGTCCCGTAACTAGAATGTGTGGCCTCTGGCGTCACGCCTATGCCGACATTGCCGTCAGTTTTAAAAACCGTATGAACATTTGTACCACCATATTCAGTATATAAAAGATATTCATCGCCATCAGTATCATCTGCTCTAATTCTTAATCCACTACCATCCGCATTATCATTAATAATATAAGCGGCATATTCATTAGCTGTATCATCTACTACATGTAATTTGTATGAAGGACTCGTTTCCCCGATGCCGACGTTGCCTGAGGAGTCTATTGCTACGACATCGCTTCCGCCTGTTCTGAGTATCATATCATCAGTACCGTGCCTATATCTTATTCCTCCCTGATTAGCACCATCTGAAAAGATTATTCCTCCAGAATTACCTGAAGGTGTTATAATTTCGAAATTAGTGTCATCGTTTTCTTCTAATATAAATGCTGTATTTGCCGAAGCTGGACTTAACGAAGCATCTGAATCCATAACATGGAATTTTTTGTCTGGTGCGGTTGTGCCGATGCCGACGTTGCCGGTCCCCAACACTACAAAATCCGTATTATCACTCTGGTCTTCTACTACAAAACTAGGCAAAGTTCCTGCTCCTGTTACGCTTAAGTGTCCCCAAGGGGTTGTTGTGGCTATACCTAAGTTGCCACCCGATGATGTCATTGTTGATGTTGCAGTGCCTGTGCCTAATCTTAAATCTCCGCCATTTACATTCACATCGCCAGAAACATCCAAATTACCAGCAATCTTACCAGCAAAAGAAAAAGAACCTAAAGTGGTTACTCCCTCTACTGTTAAATTGCCTTGAATCAAAGTTGCTCCTGCTACGCTAAAAAGCACACTAGGAGTAGTTGTTCCAATACCCACATTACCACTGTCAACAGTATTCCAATTAGTGCCTACTTTTTTAAATAACGCGATTCGTTCAACACCGCCAGTTCCAAGAGCATGTGCTGTGCCAGCGCTTAATAAAAAGACTAGCACTAAAAATAAGATGTATTTTTTCATAACTTTTTTAGTTAATTACTTCAAATAAGTAAATGTTACACCTTCTCCGTCTGTCAACACGTCAACATAAACATCCGCGCAATCTTCTGCACCCAGCGTATAGCTATCTCCTGCATTTAGCGGGATGCCCATTTGTGAACCTGACAATGCTTCTGTTGAAGTTCCGCCTACATATATTGCTGTTGTGTTCGCTAACAAAGCAACTACAGTAATATTCTTACAAGGTGTTACTGTCGAAAATAACGCTTCTGCTGTTGTAGACGCTGTTACTGCTTTTCTGCCTGATATTACGTCAAAATATGTACTCTGTAGGGGTACTCGATTCTCATCGCGAGGCAATGGAGATGGAGGCTGTGCAATCGCTTGTGCGACAGATGTCAATAGAAATACAAACGTAAATACGACAGATAAGGTGATAATGTATTGTTTTGTAAATATTTTCATATGAATGGAAGGAAAGGGGACAGATGCCCCCTATAACCCTATTTTTTATTTCCTTGTTCTTTGCTCTTGTTTTTAGTTGCATCTTCTTCCTTTTCCTTAGCATCTTTGTCTGCTTTTTCCTTAGTATCTGCTTCTGCTTTAAGCACTTCATTAAGTTGTGCTTCTAAATCATCTTTAGATTTTCTGCGATCCACCTTTTGCTCTTTTTCTAACAAAATGTTGATTATATCCTGCTTATCCTTGTATGCTTGATCCTCTTTTGACAATTTCAAGCCAAATTCACCCGCTTTATTAACACGATCGTGCTGAACTTTACTGCCAAACTGTTCTTCCATTTTAGCGACTCTAGCCTCCACTTTCTCTAATTCTGTTAATTCTGGCTCTGCTTCCGGCGTAATAGTAGAGCCAAGCAGTCTATTTATAAGATTCTGCTCGTCCTCGAGGCTGTAGATTGCGTTGCCTTTGCCTTGTTCCTCTCCTATAATTTTACCTTTATCTTTACGCATTAAAATCTTGCGAGCTAAATGCTTTGCAAGATGCATGCCTTCCACCAAAGGGAAGACCTTTGTTTCCTTTGCCTTAACGAAGAGAGGCACGCCTCCATAAGGATGTTCAAAATCCTCATCTTCTGGATTGGTCAAACTAACTATTTGACCTGTTGTATTATTTTCCATAATAATATTCCTTAATAATTAAAGGGCTTCGCAGTTCCCTTTACAGCTAAAATGCTGTGTCCTGCTTCCGCAAAGAAGCAAGGACAATACTTTAGCGTATTAGAATTCGGCATAATGCAACTTGGTCTGCGGCCGCATTTGCCACAAGGGAGATACCAATAAGTTGTGCATCAAACGGGCCTTCTGCTGTAATTGCTTTTTGACCTTGACCTGTGGTGTCATCTCCTGTAGTGACTCCAGCTCCAATAGTAAGCACTTCACCTACAAGAATTCCACCTTCGCCATTAGTCAAAAGCCAACCATATTCAGAAGCGGCAAATGCCACCTGCGCTACTCCTACTGCTTGCTGTACTTTGCTGGTAATAGCCGCTTTATCAACTTCTGCCATAGTTCGGATAGTAATATCCGAATCACTTACGCTCAAAGCCGTTGAAAGCGCGTATTCTGGATACAGTGTAAGAGTATCAACGCTGTTTGTCTGGATTTTGAATACTTGGCCTGCGCCAGTTCCATCATCTACTACGCCCCAAGCATCTTCAAATTGACCTACTGTCCATCCTGCGGATGCTTTAGTAATAAAGCGGTTCCTGCTTTGATTGTCTTGGCTGGAACTACAAGCATCAACAGCAGTAACAGCGTCAGGCACAGCAATACTTCCTAGTGCTAAAAGGCTATTAGCCTTTACATACACCCACTCTCGTCCATCAGGTGTTGTTGCTCGTTCTCCGAGCTTGAATGCGCCTCTAACTGTAGTAGTTTGAAGCACATCTTGAAAAGTTATCTGGTTCATATGTTTTTCCCTTTCAGCCCACTAGTTCCGAACTAGCGGGCTATTCTTCGGCATCGCCGAATTAATTAATTAGAAGCAACTTCTTGTACTTGTTGCCAACCCGTTATCATCAAACCACATATACATAACGGTTTTAGATACATCCGAAGCAAATCTAAAACATGCTTTTCCCACATCAATAGTTGAGGTTGACATTACATCACCCACACTAAGCATTGCACTAGGAGTAGTGGTTGCAATTCCCACCCGACCATCATTATTCACACCTCGTACTACAAAAGAAGGGGTTGTACTGCCATTATTTCCTACTACCATTGAGTTAGCTTCTGTTCCCATCTCTACTACAAATAACCCTGATGGCGTTGTAGAGCCGATTCCTGAACCTACGCCTGTACTTGTAGTCTGAATATTAGCCGCTGTAGAAGTTCCTGTAGTCAAAATATCTAAAGCCGACCTATATCCATCATTATATAAGATATACGGAAAATGTTGTTCCATTAACTGAGTTCCAATTCCAAGCACAGCACCCTGTGTTGCTGTGTCATTGCCAAGAATAGAACCTACAATCTCAGCGATTCTTTCTTCTCCAAGCCGATCAAGCATTTGACCAAGCAATCTATCGGCCAAACCTCCGCTGTTCTGCGCTTTGCCTATTACAACGAAACTAGAGATGCCAATAACAGCTACCAATGCGATAGTAATTATTGTTTTTGTATATTTATTCATATACTATTCCTTTCATTAACCCTTTCGGGCGGGTTAATTTTTAGGTTACACCTCTCATTTGACCTTGTAGTCTTGGGTTTGCAGCGGCGAAGTTTCCTGCGTAGAACAGATGTCCGACTTCTGCAAGCTGATCTACTGGATCCATCATCAAGCGGAAGTTAAATCCTCTTGTGGATGGCACTCTGCCCGGCACTCCAAGTGGAGTTCCTTGCCTCTGCTTCTTGAAGTTCAAGGTTTCAATATTCTTGCTTGCTTTGCTCAAGTCAATTCCGTAGAACCTAAAGAACTTGGTATTTATAAGATAGAACCGTCCGCTTGGACATTGTTCGTCAGCTACAACTGGCACTCCTCTGAAAAACACCACTTCAAATCCCTGTGTTCCTGCTAATGCCGCAGATTGTGGCACCATTCCGAAAGCGTTCATCTGTGGGAATCCGTTTTGCGTGTAGCCAGCCCTAACAGTAGGAGTCAAAAGCGATTCATAGGTATCCCAAATTGACTCTGTGGTAACGTGCATGGTTGGCTTATCCATTCCTACTCTTACGCTTCTCCAAGCCGTAGCAAGTTTAGCAAGCGTCAATACTCCTGCTGAAGCTAGGTAGTATCCGTCTAAAGCCGGAGAATATGTGGAACGAGTAAGAGTTCCATATGTAGCAAAGTTTGTTGCGTCATCTGCCGCGTTGGTAATAGAATCCCACTCATTACCTGTTCCATTGCCTGCAAACAAGTTATCGGCCATCAGCGTCATCAAAGAACTTGCTTGGGAGTCAAACTCTGTTTCAAGCAAATCTAATACTTGCTCATCTCCGCTATTAAGAGCTGTTTCTATATGAGCAATAACAACTGGCTTATAAGCCATCTTTGGATTGAATTTCGACTTAACACGTACTTCCTGCCGATTAGTATCCAACTTATCGGCAATTCCTATATTTCCACCATTAGTGGAATCTTGGTATTTCAATATAAACTGCAATTGAAATCCAGTACGCCATTCTTTGGCGTTTTGAAGCATCGTCATTAAAAACGGGCTTCCTTGTGAAACAGTATCGAAAACTTCCGGAATTATCTTTTCCCTTGTTACTGTTTTCACTGCATCTGTAAATTCCATGTTTAATTATCCTTTCAATCTCACAAGCATTTCCTGCGGGCTTTCTTCGCCATACCCATGATAATCAATACCCTCGCTAGTATCAGCTCCTCCGCCCTTTGGATCAACTGGATCGGTTCCTCGCTGTTGTATGTTCTTGACAATTTTCTGTTCAGTCATCTTGATAGCGAGTTTCTGGTCTTGCATGTCCTTGAATACGGCCATTAAATCCTTTGAGCCGAGTTTTGTGGCTCTCTGAAACAAAAGGTCTTCACTCAAATTTGGCTCAATTTTGCGTATTTCAGTTAGTTGAGCGTCTATGACTTCGTCATTCAATCGTTTATCTTCTACTGTTTGAGCATCTATGCGTTGCTGTTTAAGCTCGGCCTTTTGCTCGTTAGCCTCTAAAATCTCTGCATATGACTTGGGTTGCCAATCTGGCTTCTGCCATTCATATTGCGGAGTTTCAGGAGGTGCTTGCGATTTATTAATCTTTGCTAATTCCTGTGACTTGACAGTATGGTCGGCTTGCAACTTAGTATATTCTTCTCTAAGCTGTTCGCCTGTCAACTGCCTGCCGCTTACATCGTACGTGGCTTCAGCTGGAGTGCCGCTTGGTTCACTAGGAACTGCGTCACCTTCGCTAGGTTGCTCTCCACCTTCGGCTGGCTCTTGGCTTGGTGCATCCCCTTCGGGCGCACTGCCTTGAGCTGGCTCTGCTGGAATATCTAATACATCTGCTGGATCTTCCATATGTTTATGACTGACGTTCGCTGGCTTGGTCTTGCGACTGCTTTTGAACGACTTGGTCAATTACTTATAATCTAATAAATTGTTAATAATCTAAAATCTTTTTTAATATACGTCGTAATCTTGCAAGTAAATCCGCAATTCTTGTAAACCCAATATCCTCACTACATTGAGGACAAATCCAATTTAATACTGGATGAGCTTAGGAGTCGTGTTCTGTACCTCTCCCTGCATACTGATCTGACATATATTTAATTATTGTGCTGGTTGCGTGGGTGGACCCTGTGGCGGTGCTACTGGCTGTGGCTGAAATTGAGCCAACTCTTGATCCGTAATCCCAACAAACTTAGCTGGGTTTAATTGATAAAGTTCAGAATTCTTGGCTATCTCGGCTGGATTGTCGTATGGACCCATCTTGAAGTAATCAAGCGGAGCTAACACGCCTTTCTCTACATCTGCTTGGGCCAGTTCAAACTTGAATTTCTTGTCCTCTGGCAAAGTATTGCCGGGAATAATGCGAACCTCTGTACCATCCTCGAAGTCATCCTGCATCAACTCAATGATTTTAAGAGCGTTGTCAGAACCCATTGTCTTGGTATAGTGAATCTCTGTGTAACGAGTTTTAGCAAGATGATACTGCCAATTAAATAATTCGTAGGCAATATAGTCAACAACTTGAATCATCTCATTAAGCCGTTGGAATGACTGTTCCACAAGCGCTAACCGCCCGCCTTTGGTTTCTGAACCCTCTCTCTCGCCTCTAAAAGCGGATGTTGCGGCCATGACATTATCAATCTCCTCTCGACTGTCTTTCATGTCCTCCATTATAAAGTTAGGCAATGCCTGTCCCATTTCACGCGTAACACCTGTTGCAACACCTTTGCCCCAAATTATGCCGGAAGTTTCCCAACGTAGCGATTGAGCGTCTTTCTTGGTCATAACCCCTGAATCAACCTTAATCATTCCATTGATTATCTGGGCGTTGTCATCTATCTGGCGCTTCTTCCTATCCAATGACTCCTGTAAGGGAATAGCTTGGGAGATAAAATCTGTTCTACCAATAGGACGGTCTAAATTAGAAAGTACGGTTGCGAATATATATGGCTTGCGAGGCATGTCAAAGTGATTGAAAAAGTGCGCTTCAAGTTCTGTGTTCTCTGAACCGTCTTCATTCTTAGCATTTCTGCCTGCATCGCGAGCTGTACCGAGTATTTCTTTTCTTTCTTTTGGCGTGGTTTCGTCTTTGGCAAGTTTAAGTCCCTCTTCTTTTGTTATCATCACACCATCCCAATCCCAATAAGGGTTCCGTCCTCTGCTCAAAATAATATCCTCAAATTTGATTATCAATCTATCTTGTATCCACGCCTCTTTGTAGGTTTCTTCTGGGTTCTGAATAGCTATCTGATCCTCGCTGATTCCTACTTTCTTTAATATGGCTTCTTTCTTATCAGGAAAGCGGTTAATGACATTCTCTAAGGTGTCGTCAATCTCCTCAATAGCGAACTCGCTCTCAACCTCATTAGATGCTTTCTTGCCAAAGCGTACCCTGCGAGGGTCTAAAGATTTAACATCAAAATCATTTGTCTTTTTATTCCAAAATGGTTTCAAGACCACAAGGCGCGATAGGTAGAGGTTGCGCATTCCTTTTCTAAATACCTCCTTAACATTAAGGTCGTCATATTTGCGTAAAAAATATTTCTCCTGTAGCTCGGCCAAGTCCTTGCTCTCGGGTGTAGTGCGTCCGGGCAAGAAATTAGGCTTAGGAGGTCTGGCTATAAGAGAATTGATAACCGCTTCTGCATCAATAAATATTCTGTTGGCCCGCGTGTTTGATTTCTTGATAGGCACATTGCGAGTGTACTCAGGTATCCGTGAATGGCTGGTATCCCCATGCCCAAAATCTTCGTACTGATCCTTGCCGTCAGAACTCTGGTCGTCAGAACTCTCAATATCATAATATTGAGAGTTCCTGAAATAAACTCTTTTTACAATATTCCAGATGCTCTCTGATGAGTTCCAACGATTATCAACGAGCTTGCATAGGTCTTTATCTTTTAATTCTTCAATTTTAGGCATATAAAAAGACGGGCAAAAGGTGTCCGCCTATGATGTGTAGATTTGTACACACCATCTCGCGAACACTTCTCGCCCGTCCTTGATTATGGTCTATGGAGGTAACCGTCAAAGATTGTGGGACAGTTTAATAATACTATACTATGTTTTCTTTGTAAACAAATTCTTCTTAACCTCAATATCAGTAATCATACCCTCTGCGCTGAATGATACTATAACTTGACCTTTTCGTACATCTAGGGCATTGGTATTGATGAGCTTTTTAATGTTATGCCAATATCTAGGTAGCTGGTCAGCACCAAATTCAGATACAATGTATTGTTCTAGGTTGTGCGAATCAGTTAGCATTTTGTTTTATCTATTATCTGGTAAAATCTCCTCTAAAACCTCACCTATGTTAGCAAAATCGCCCTCTGACGTGTGTTTAATCACTTCTGCTTTCTCTTGGTTGTCGCCAGAGAATACGGCACCAGCTCCAAGCGTAAGACGCGCAAGATACCAATATAGCGTGCTAAGTACATAATGGTCCTCACCCGTTGTACTGAGCCAAGAATATCTTTCTATACCCTTGGTATCAACCTCTTTAACTCTACGCAATGTTTCCCAATGCTTAATGTATTCAGCGAACATCCTATCTGAATTTAATCCGAACAACACCTTAGCTTGTACAATTTCGTCAATTAACTGGTCCAGTATGCGGTTACGATTCGAATAAACAACGCCTGTCTTGTCTTTTTCACCCCACCATACAATCATTTGTGGGTTCTGCTCATTCCTAGAGAAGTAGCTCATGTAGAACGAAGTGTAATTATCCACATAATACTTGCTCATAACCGTATCCGGCAACGCGTCAATCACTGTAATCGGCTTGTAGACGCTCAAAATATCGTCTAATTCGCTCCATTTGGTGAATTTACCCACTTTTATCAGTCCTCTCTCGCTCCCTAGGCAGTAATGTTTTATGTTGCCAACGTCAACTCCTAAGTAATATTGAGAGGTTACAAGGTCTTTTGGAGTCCAATTATCCAGAATCGTAGAGCGTGTAATCTTTAAATCGCCCGGATTGTACGGCTCACCTAAAACGAAGTTATAAAAATACTCTTGGTCGCCCTCGCTTTCGTCTATTATCTCATCTGCTGTGATCCATGAGGCCATTAAATGGGATATGTGGTAGCCGGATACCTTGGCATCTGGCTTATCTGCTATCCATTTGCCTGTTCTGCGCGTGTTATCGCTAATTTCTAATTTACATTTAGTGCATATGAATATTCGTCTAGTTAAATCAATGCTCTCGGGCCATTGGAGTTTCTGCTGTACTTTGCAGTGTTCACAAGTGATGTGCCATTCCTTTTGGTCTGATTTTATCCACGCTTCGTCCACAGCTCCCTTTTCAGTAGTAGGGTTGGAAAATATCCAACGCCCTTTCCAGCTATCCTTGCCTTTAATACGAGATTTATAATCTAATAAGGTCTTTTGGTCGCTTCTATCAGCTTCGTCGTGAATCAACACATCTGCTGTAGTCATTATGGCCGCAGTCTTTGAGATTGTACCCTTGAAGAACAAGAATCTACCGTTTATCTCCTTGCGTTCTATGCTGTCTGTTTTAATATCTCCAAATACATCTCTATTAACTTGTAAAAGCGGATTTGTCTTAGAACTTACAAACTCTGATACATCTGAATCGCTTGGGAATGTGTAGATGGAATTAAATCCGTATGTTAAAGCCGCAAAGAATATTTTAAGGTTGAACGTAACTGAACCTCCAATCTGTGAGCATTTTTTAACTACAATGTTTTTGTTCCAATCAGTGAGTATGTCGAGTAAGAATAAATGGTGATAGTAATTCAATGGCTCGCCTTTTTCATCCTTTATTCCCTTGTCCAGAATCCAATGTAGAACTGATGTGTCTTTTATATCCATGTGTCTAATGATAAATTTTTTGACGCTGAATACAAGGATAAATTTATAAAAAGAATTGTCGAGTAAAATCGCTCGCTATCGAGTCGGTGGTTATATAGTAAGCTTAATGTGTCTTTTTCCACTCAGTGCGCGCTTTTGCCTCCATTTGCTCATTATAAGGAGCCATAGGATCGCCGTAGAGCGTTTTAAAGCCGTCTTGACCCGGCTGTAGCAGGTCTAGACGATGCTTTTGTTGCTCTTCTTTATGCTTTCTGGACTGTGTGTAATAAGGATCTGTAGCTTTGTCTGTAATGCGCCTAATACAATTTTTCTTACATTTAGGACATTTGACCTCATACTTGGCTATGGGAATCTTGTAGCTACCGATTATAACTTTAATCCCTACGCTCTCAAAATCTAACTCGCATACATCGCACCAAAAATCAGCTTTACTCACACTAGGAGCGTCTGTAATCATCCTCATATGCTTCCCTTGGAATTTCTTTTGCTTCTCTGATTCTTTTCTCTGCTCTCTATTGCTGTCCACGTGCTTCTTTAACTTTTCAACCTTGCTTTCAGGACTCATTTTACAATCTCCCTTACCTTGTTATACAATCCCTTCCAACCTTGCTCCTCTCTCATGTATTGCTCTTGCTCCTCGCGAGTCATATCCGGCAAAAAAACTCCGTTGGTTTCCATTTCTTCTAAGGCTTGGTCAACTTTCTTCTCGTCCTCCTGCTCCGTCAACTTCCACAGCTTCTTCAATTTTTTTAGGCGGTTCAGCATATAATTGCTTCTTTAAAATTTCCTCATAATTAGTAGTAGCTTTTTGTACTTCTGGATTCGCTAGGATATTTATTATATTTACTGTTTGCGGTGGCTTTGAATCTTCTTGATTACCGAATTCCTTTTTTTTCTTGCGTGATAAATAGTCCATTGAATTGTTATAACTCTCTGTCATTTTGCTTACAACAGTACGCCTAGCTGTCATAACTGGTTTTGCTTTTAATCTATCTCGCAATAATTCTGTTTTAGGATGTGCTTTTAAGTATCTTGATAATGATTTATTGCTGATATTAGCATGAGATGCCGCATCAGTATCTGTTCCATCTAATTCCCATATCTCTTGACATTTCGAGATTATAAATTCTTCAGTTCTGCCTTTTTTAATATCTTCTTCTGTTAAATCAAACCACTTCCTGCCCACCGTTGACACCTCTTCTGTTTTATGTTCTGACATATCATACTTTTATAATTCTAAGGTTTTAAAATCTGACTCTTAACATCATCTGGCTTTTTAATTAAAGACAATATTGGAGTAACTAACATACCATTTCCTTGTGGAATTGCTTGCATTTGTGGGACCATTTGAAAACCATGTTTAGTAAGAACAGCCTGCATTTCAATATTTAAGGCCTGTATTTCCTCCGGAGTAGGCTGTTTAGGCTCTGGTGGTGGCTTAGGTGGCTCTTGTGGGGCCTGTTCTGTAGTTGGTTCTGGTGTTGGATTTGGAGTAGTTGTTTCTGGCATAATTTATATTATTATTTTATTGATTACGATATTTATTACACGATTTGATAATCATAAACATTAAAAAAACAGCATTAAAATAGCTGTGATATTATTGATTAATTTTTACCTTTTTATTCTCCATATCAATTGTTTAGAATTCTGTAATTTAATTATAGCACACTAAAAAATTTCAGCATATTCAACTATCCCCAATTTCGAATTTAGTCATAAGGAAATGGTGCGGAGGAATTTTTTAACATCGCTCCCCCAATTTATCTAGCATAGCTTCGTGTCCTTTTTCCCATTCCGTATGTCTGCATTTCTTACTTGGATGCAGGAGTGTATAAATATCACCTAAAGATTGAGCCATTTCCTTTTCCCTGTCTGTTACTTTTACATTTGTGGTTAAATCTATTTCCACATCTTCCCATGTATTATTAAGAGAAACATAATGCAAGGCTAGTTTAATTTTTTGTTTATCAGTCATATTTTTTTATTTTTTGCTCACCGCCACTCCTCTTATCTGATTGTAAAAATGGTGCGGGAGCTTATTTTTCAACGCCTCCCGCCACGTTGTACCTCCCCACCTCCTTTATTTAAGGTTTACTCTTGCCGCAGGATGCTGTGCTCCTACGGAAGTATGAGGAATATTCACCCTTCCTTTCTTGCAGACTGGGCAAATGACGTATATTCTTTTCATCTTTTGATACACATACGCCATCTCTTCAGTTGATTCCAATGCTTTCCATTCTCCGTCGCATTTCTGGTACTTGCGACATTCTGGACATTGCGTAGCGGATTCCATTTAGCTTCTCCTGACAGATTGGACAGGTTCGCTCTTGGATGTCATCACTCCTGATTTCTGCGTAATCAAGAATGTACTTGTGGACATTTCGCCATTCTCCTGTCTTGAATATGCGCTTGCATCCTCCGCACTGGATGATTCTTTTTAGCATTGCTTGCCTCCTTTTAGCCCCCTTTCCGCCAAAGGTAACGCTTAAAATCTCAGTTTGGCAGTTTTGCAACACTATATATAGTGCCAAACTGCAAAACTGAATTTATACTATACGACCACGCCACGACTATAACTTACCCAGCTCTCCGAACGCCATATAATAACCATTTATAGGTTTAGCTATATTTAGTTCGGGAGAGCCAGATATTTATAAATTAAAACAATAACCAAATTAGTATTAAAAGCTATTATGCTTGCCCCGTTCTCCAACACGGTTGGAGTAACTTGTCTAAATCTAATGATTCTATTTTTTGTGTCATAAAGTTTATAAATTACTTATTTTTTTCTACCCCACACCTCTGCTCACTATACTTTGCTCCTTATGTATAGTGAGAGCGGGTGTGGGGTAAATCAAAACCTTGCGTTTATCAACGGGATGATCCTTTAATATCTTTTTCAATTTCAGCAGTAGAAACATGCTTATTATCTTCGGCAATTTGAGTTTTTTCTTTTTCTGTAAATTCCATATATTTATAATTAAGAATTATTGGAGAAGGAAGCTGTTGTTATGCTCCCTCCTCCGCTTTGACCTCTAGTTGAGGTTGCAGTTGTTGTTCTTATTCACAACAATCACCCCCTTTCGGGTTACAGGTTACGGTTGCCTCGACCCATCCACTCTACACAGAGTGTGCCATCATGGCATCCATCTCTAGTTGAGTTTTGCATCCACCAGAACAGGCGACTTGCTTAGGCTTTTCCGCCGCGTCAATGATATATGGGGTGTCACCTTCTCGCAAGTGGTGCCATGGCTTTCTAAATGGCGTGCTAACTTTATAACACTGAGGGCATTGTCTAACCTGCACTCCGGACATATTGATTCCTCCAGTTGTATTTTTTTAGCTTCGACTTGCGAACGTAAATATGGGTGAACACGACCCCATTGGCCGTTATTGTACAAACGACCACATCCGCATATTTTCACTGGCTTCATTGTCTGCACCTCGCTTTACTAAAGGGTAAAAAAGAGCGTTAGAAAAGTAACCAAACTATTATAAAAGCTATAATGTATTTTATCATATCCACGAATCTTCTATGATTCCTGTACAAGCCCATTCGTAATCGTATCCGTCTAGGATTCTTTGAATAGTCCAGCGAGTACTACAATCAATCGAGAAACTGCAATCATCCGAAACTTCTGAATGATCTATATCGTGAATTTGATAAATACCACGTGAGTGGCCTTGATCACCTCTTACGAACTGCCTAAAACTTGATTCGCAAGTTGCCAAATCGTATAGGAAATAAATATCTGCAAATCCCATTTCGCCTGCCACATCATAAATTTCATCCTGTATCTCCTCTATTCGTTCCACAGTAGGGTACTCGTTGGGGTCTAGCAAGCCCATTTCTGGCTTTTCTGGTACTAAATCAGGTATAAGGGGTAATTCCTCTGTTAAGGCTGTTTCAATCGGTACAGGGCTATTTTGAGGCTTTGATACTTGAGTAGTATCTTGTTTCATTATCTCACCCACATTTGTGTATATAACAGCTAGAGCAGAAACAAAACCAAAGGTATATATAAACAAACCAATGGCTAAAAGTGATGCTCTACCCCAAAATGTTGATGGCGTTTTTATTGACATATTATTATATCTCAATATCTATATCATTGGTGCCGTGTATTATTTCTTCTTTCATGTTTTTTATTATTTTTAATATAAACTAATATCTGCTATACCGCCAAACCGATTACAGTAGCACTCCGATGACACATCGTCATGTCTGGTGCGTCCTTCTCGTATACAGTAGTAATAGCAAGTATCAATTAATATTATTTTTTGTTAAGTGGTCTTGAAACCATTTAAGTATTTTTTTACAATTAGGGCAAATCATCAGCACAGTTTCGATTTTGCACTTAGAACATTTTTTGTGCTTGCTTGGCTTCTTGGATTTCTTCTCCATATCGCTTTTTTAAGAATAAAATATCTTGCTTCCAATTTCTGCGTGGATACTTCTTAATTATATACTCAATCTCCTCTGGAGTCATTTTTTCAAAAGCTAGATGTTGGAGTAAGAATGAATCGAATCCCTCGCCTCTGTGGTGATACCAACACACTCCGTTTATAAAACATTTTTCTTGAAGCTGGCGACCAGCTATTATTTCGCTGTGATGCCACTCTACACGGCCATGACACATACCAGTATCAATCAAAAGACATTTCTGCATTGCTAAATCGCTCGCTAGTTCCTCTTTAAGTTTTATCGGTATCTTCATAATAAATTACAAGTAGCGCGAATCCAACCATCTATGAATTCATAACTCCAACTATTCTGCAAACAATTTTCACAAAGTCGCATTGCCATAATTATTCTAATAATTCACTAATTGATTCTATTTTTCCAACTCTTTTTGATTTCCCTTTAAGCATAAGTTGTAAAAACTCATATACTTGTTCTATCTTATTATTTTTATAACCATACATTTTGTGAAATTTTTTATGACATTTTTTACAAAAAGTTATTCCGTTATCAATATCAAATCTAAATTCTATATATTCAGAAAAATTATATATATGATGTGCCTCTAAATATCCACCACTTTTATTACATTTTTGACAGATATAATTATCTCTTTTAAAAATTTTTCTGTACCATATTTTATATTCAATTGATTTTCTAATCTTATATTTTTTAGAAGTAATACCACCCTTCCACATACCATTATTTTCCCTAGATAAATTTAATCGTTTTCTGCCTTTCATTATTTTACTCATTTTTTCCTTATGTTCACTAGAATGATACTTACCTTTAAAGCCATAAGTTTTTTTTCTTTTTCCGCTTTTATAATCTTTTTTTAAAATTTTACTTAATTCTTTTTTATGTTCTTCTGATAATTTTTTACCTTTTTTAGCATCACTAATCTTTTTTTTTGTTTCCTTTGAATGAGAAATATTTTTATTCCAAGGGATACAATTTTCTTTAAATTGTGTTTTCTTAGACTTAATCATTCTTTTAAAAATGTGTTCTTTTGTTTGTTTTTTTCCTTTATTAATTTTGTGTCCTTTTTTAAATGGCATAAATCATTTTTTATATTAGAAATTTTTACAAAACCATTGTTTTTAATTTTACCTATATTATTAGATTTATTTAATAAAATTTTTGCTTTTTCTTCATTAGGCAAATCTTTTATTTCATTATACTCTTTTTCTAAAAAAACGCAATCTCTTGTAATTTCTGGATAATAGTTTGGGTCTAATTTAACTGGAACATAATTTCCTTTATCATCAGGTACTTGATTATTCGCATCTACCCATTGTCCAAAATGTTTTCTAACTTGTGTACCGTCATGTAGCACACCAGTTTGTTGATTTTTTTTATCTTCTATCTCATCTGCTTGGCTTTTTGGAAAAATTGTGGCAATAACATTGCGCCTAATAGTTATACCATTGGAAAAAGAAATGATGTCTTTATTACTAACAATTATATTCTTATGTTCTTCCTCTGTAATAGTAAATCTATCACCATTCATTGTTTTTAAAATATAATTCATACAAAATCTACTGTATTACTCTTTACAGATAAAGCAGATAGGTCTTCGTCAATATATTTATGCACGCTTTCTAAAGTCCACTTGAAATCTGCGTTTTTTTTAAGCCACTCCATTGTATCTTTAATTTTTTCTTTACTATAACCTTTAAGATTTGAAGATGCCTGTAATTCACGTTTTATGGCCTTACTATATTGCTCGCTATTTTCAATCTGTTTATTTTTCATTACCCAGTATAGGGCTATAATCCACATTCGGTAATCTTTATTATCAACCATTATTTTAATTTTTTCTTTGAGGTTAAATTCCTCGTCAGCTTTAGCTGACAATGTATTATTCTTTTCATTATTATCATTCTTTATATTCTTATCCTTCTTGTCTGTTGTTAGTGGTTTGTTACTGGTTTGTTGCTCGTTTGTTACTGGTTTGTTAGTAGGTGTGTTGGTTTGCTTGTTAGTTGGCTCATCAATACATTGATATTGTTCCCAATTTACTACTGTTATGATAGTAAATTTGTTTGTTGGTTTGGTTGTTATTCTGTTTGTTGATTTTAGATAGGTAAGTGCAGTTCTTATCGTTTGTAGTTTTGGTTTGCGTGATTTAGGGAATATCTCTTTGCTAGCTGAATATAGCCCAGTAATGAACTGCCCTTTTTTAATATCTATATCCTGATTATTAAAAGGGACTTTGGTATCTTTGTGATTTGCTCTTAATAAGCACCATATCCATACTTTAAAATAAATAGGATTTTGAAAGACAGAGCTTTCAAATATCTTTCTATGTAGTTTAATCCAACCTTGCATAACAAAAAATCATCAGGAGAGAACGATGCTCAACGGCTCTGACGAACCGCCACCGAGTGGATACGATGTATCGCTCTCTCTTGATGACTTGTTATGTGTCAGATTTTTTGAGCATATGTTATCTATATAATACCATATCCAATTATTTTGTAAAGAACTTTTATGCACATGTAGCCAAAGGGCATATCTCCCCATGCTTAGTGTCGAAAATACGCCCCGTTAATGGCTACATAAGGGGCGATCAGATAATCGCCTCTTGTGTAGTCATTTCCCAATCAACTCTCCCCAAAATTCTATAAGCTGGATTTTCTTCTTGATCAAGATACATTTGTAGGATGTGCAATGGATTTTTGCTCGCACATCACTATCTGTATAGATTGGACAACCACAAGACGAACAGGCCTTTTCATCCCTTATGGCTAGGCGATTAGTGCTTTTTGGGAGTTTGGGGAGCATATAATCATATTAGTATTTGTTGTTCTTTTTTAGATTCATTGTTTAGTTAGTAGAAAATTATTTTTAAATGGTTTATAATTTACTTTATGATGCCAGCGATTAAATTTCCAAACAACTTCTACGATATCTGGATGTTGTTTTTGTAATGATTCTGCAAACTTCATTCTATCATCATTATCTGTATAAACATTATCCGTATTACCACCTTTCATTCTTTGTGTGGTTACTTTCCCAATAAGAAAAGCATTAAATAATATAGTACACCAACCATCTTTTAACACTCTAATTGATAAATCGGTATCTTCATTGTATCTTCCCCGCCATCTATGAGATAAATCATTTTTTATTAAGATACAGGAATAAATTCTAGTATTTAAATTATATGGTGGAATCTTATCTGTTGCTTTACAAAAATTATAATAATTAAATCCTGCTATTGCTACATTTTTATATCTATCAATAAAATCTTCTGCATATCTAAATATTGCTCTTGATGTTACCTTTGGTTTTTTATTTCTATTCAACCTATGAAATCCCTCTATATTATCATCCAATATCCAATGTCGTTTTGCCTTAATAGATATAGAATGTTCCCATACCCAGTTACGAGCTGGTATAGAACCTTTACCTAAATTTTTAAAAGGTAATACTAGAATATTTTTTGCTACATTTTTATAATCTTCATATTCCTGTGGTTCAATAACCAAATAAAATTTAACATTCATTTTTTTCAACTCTCTAGCAGTTAAACAATTTTTAGCTCTACCTTTTGAAATTATATAAATTGGATATTTAGGTTTCATTTTTTATTATTTCCCCAATGAGAACGAAATGGATACCAAGCAGATTTCGTTTTATTAGTTAATTTTTGACCTATAATTTTTGCAAATTCCTGCAAATCTTCTTCATTATCAAACCTAAATATAATCTTTGCATAAACTTCTTGTTTCTCTTGTATGAATTCAGGCATACCTCGCCATTCTTTCTTCCAGACTTCTTCGTCATATTCTCCGCCAAATAATGATTTTTGATTTTTCATAATTCCTTTAGTGATATTCTTCTGCTTTGCATTCTCCACAATATCTTCTTGGTAATGGTCTAAAAGATACTGGTGCGCGTCTGTTACTATTACCTTATCTTTAGGAAAAAAGTCTTGGTATATTTTAGCTATATCGGGATTGTTCTCAATGGCAGTTACTTCAACATTTTGCCAAAGTTTTCTATTGCCTCCAATTCCACAATAGGCATTAAGCACCTTTAACTTAGCCATTTTTCTTTATTTAGCTTGTAGTATTTTTTCATATATATTTTTCTTTTTGCTTTATATTCTTTTGTATTTCTATTTTTAA